>Ga0272448_1000143_pt1 | contig 105409 bp, 83 predicted proteins | sample YNPCB0191_FD_202220 | JGI IMG/M metagenome (GOLD analysis project Ga0272448, IMG submission 202220) | Hot spring sediment microbial communities from Yellowstone National Park, WY, United States - YNP-CB-019-1 | ecosystem: Environmental > Aquatic > Thermal springs > Hot (42-90C) > Sediment... | reverse complement strand
GCCGCGGCGAGCGCTATGCTGTCGGGAAGGCTCGGCCGCCGATGGAAGACAAATGCGCCGCAGAAGGCTGCGCACATGATCGCCGCACGCTGAGCGCTCGGGCGAAACCCTGTCAGAAGCGCGTAGGCGATCGCCACACACAGCACCAGCAGCGCGGCGGACCGGTGCCGCATCCCGGCGATCAGGGCAACGTACCAGCAGAATGCCGCGATGATCCCGACGTGCAGCCCGCTCACGGCGAGGAAGTGCATCGTTCCCGTCCGCTCGAAGGCCTCCTCCTGAATGTCGCTGAGGGCTCCCCTGTCCCCTAGCACCAGACACCTGACAATGGCGGCTTGCGCCATCGGAAGCGCCCGGTCAACTCGCAGGGTAAGGCGGCGCTTCACGAGGTGCAGGGCGCGTGAAAGGCTGCCTCCTGCCGGTGTCGGCAACTGCATGATCGTGTCCGGCGCCGCCACAGACGCGAGGGCTGCAATACCCCGACGTTGCATCGAGCGTGCCGAGTCGCGATCGCCCGGATTATGGGGCGGCCCAGGCCGGCGGAGGGAAACCGTGGTCTCGATGCGGGAGCCGGCCAGCCCGGACCACTCGCCGTTCACGAAAATGAGGATGTCACCGTCGCACCGGTGCCAGGAATTCGTGAGCCGCAGCGAGTCCAGCCGCAGCGTGAACACGGTCCATCTCCGTGGTGGTGTGGTGGGCTCACGCGCGGGGAGGGACCTGAGGACCGGCTCGTCGGCCACCCTCCCCCGGACGCGCACGAGCGCAATGTCCTGCGAAAGGAGGTTTATCAGTAGCGGGCAGGACGTGAGCGAGCGCCGGTGCATCCCCCATGCAGCCACGCCGAAGGCGAGTGCAGCGAGGCCCGCGGCGAAGGTGAGCGACGGCCTTGCCCGTCGCAGGTGCGCCAACCATGCTGCGCCACAGCACCCGGCCGCCACGAGCGCCATCGCCGCCGGCGCAGCCGGCGCAGCGTCTGCCAGCACGCACCCGAGGACAACACACGCCGCGATCCAGAGGAGCGGGCGTCTCAACCGGTCTTCCGACCTCGTCAGATCCCGATCTTGCGATGGACGAGCGCCCAGTCGAGGCGCGTCGCCACCAGGCTAGCGACTCGGTCAATCTTCTGCGCGCTCAGGAGGCTGCGGTGTCCCTGGAGATCGTCGCAGACGTCCGCGACAGTCGAGGTGTCGACATCCACCACGATGACCGGCACGCCGAGTTCCTCGGCCCGGGCGAGGATCCTTTCGTTCGGATAGAGTCCTCCTGTGAGGATCAGGCAGCGCGTGGAGGTCTCGAGCGCCGCCAGGTGTATGTCGGCCCGGTCGCCGCCGGTGATCACTGCCTTGTTGCGCTGCCGGAGGAAGAAGCGCAACGCGGCATCAACGTTCATCGCCCCGATGCTGAAGCGTTCGACGAGTTGGTCCAGTTTGTCGCCGCAACAGAGGACCCGCCCGTGCAGCGCGTCCACTATCTGGCGGATGGGCACCGCGTTGAGGATCGGGTCTTCGGGGACGATGCCGAAGACGTCCACGCCGTGGTCGGCGAGGAAGGGTTTGACGGCCTGTTCGACCTGGCTGATGCGGCCCTGCGCGACGTGGTTGAACACCACCCCTGCCAGGTGATCGCCGATCTCCGCCTGTATCTCGAGGATGCCGTCGAGCGTCTCGAGAGGCCACCGGAACCGGTCCACCACGATCGTGCGCGCGCCGATCTCCCGGATGAGGTCCGCAGTGGAGAAGCCGATGCTGCGGCCGCAGGAGAGGCCGCCCATGCTGAAGACGAACACGACATCGCACCCTTCCGAAGCCTGCGCGTAGGCTCTCAGTATCGGCTCCTTCATGTCCTTCACCCGACCGCGAAGGACGTCGGTGATCATCTCGTCGTCGAGCACCACCGGGCACAGGACCTCGGAGGGCAGCGGCAGTTGCAGCGTCCTCTTGAAGAACAACGCGTCGTCGTCTGCGGTGCCCCCGTTCTCCCGCACCGGAAGGGGGCCTATCGGCTTGAAGTACCCCACCCTTTTCCCCTCGGCGCGCAGTTTCTGCGCCATGCCGAGGCCGATCACGTTCTTGCCACAGAACGGCACTATGGAGACGAAGACCACGGGCTGCATCGTGTCCTCCTTCGGCCGGACGGGCCTTTTGCGGTGGGCTGGCCCGTCACACGTCTGCCAGTGTCAGCCGCGCATCCAGGGCCACCACGCCCTCGCCTTTGGGGAAGACCTTCAACGGGTTCACGTCCATCTCGACGATCTCGGGGAAATCGGTCACCAGTTGGGAGAGGCGAAGGAGCGCATCGGTCACGCCGGCGATATCGGACGGCGGCTCCCCTCGCGCGCCGCGGAGGAGCGCAATCGAGCGGATCTCGTCGATCATCTGCTCCGCGTCGGCCCGCGTCACCGGCGCGATACGGAAGGAGACGTCCTTCAGCACCTCCACGTATATGCCGCCGAGTCCGAACATGAGCATGGGTCCGAACTGTGGGTCGCGCATCATACCGATTATGACTTCCTTGCCGCCCGTTATCATCTCCTGGACGAGGACGCCTCTGATGGTCGCGCGGGGCTGCGCCTCCGCCACGCGCGCACGGATGTAGCGGAATGTCCTGACCACCTCGTCGTCGCTCGCCACCCCCACCTTCACGCCGCCGACGTCCGACTTGTGGAGGATATCGGGCGACGCGATCTTCATGACGACGGGATACCCGATTTCTCGCGCCGCCCGGACGGCGGAGTCGGCATCGGTGGCGAGTATGGTCCTGGGCAGCCTTATGCCGCACGCCTCGATGACCGCGCGCGCCTCCTGCTCGCCGAGTTCGAGGCGGCCCGCCTCGCGAGCCGAGGCGAACGCAGCCCTGATCGCCCCGGCGTCGAGTTCGAAACGCTCCGCCCTTCCCGCTGGCGAGGTCATCCAGAGGTGCTGGCGATACATCGCGTCCATTGCGGCCACGGCCCGTTCGGGAAAGTCGTACACGGGCACGCGCCGTTCCATGAGAAGCCTCGCCCCCGGGTCGGTCCTCGGCCCGCCCATGAAGCAGGCCAGGACGGGCTTATCGGTCCTCGCGGCCTCTCGCGCGATCACCTCGGCCGTCGGGACGCATTCGGTGCTCGTCTGCGGCGTCAGTATCACGATGAGGCCGTCAACGCCCGGGTCGGCGAGGGCGGCCCGTATCGCCGCCTCGTAACGGTCCGCCTTAGCGTCGCCGATGACGTCTATCGGGTTGTAAAGGTTGGCGGTCGGTGGCAGGCGCGTGCGCAGCGACTCGATAGTCTCCTTCGTGAAAGTCGCCATCTCCAGGCTGCTCTCCTCGATGGCATCGGTTGCGATTATGCCCGGGCCGCCCGCGTTTGTCACCAGCGCCACCCGCGGGCCCCCGATGCGCCCCTGGAAGGCGAATGCCATGCCCCAGTCGAACAGGTCCATCACCTGGTGCGCGCGGAGTATCCCGGACTGCTTGAACGCAGCGCTGTAGGCCCTGTCGGAGCCGGCAAGCGCGCCGGTGTGGCTCGATGCCGCGCGCGCGCCAGCCGCGGTGCCGCCAGATTTGAAAAGCACGATCGGTTTCCGCTTGGAGACCTCCCTGGCCACCCGCATGAACTCGCCGCCCCTCTCGACCGACTCGATGTATCCCAGGATGACCTCGCTCTCCGCGTCGGTTCCTATCGCCTGGAGGAGCGTGGTCTCGTCAACGTCGGCCTTGTTGCCGACGGAGATGAACTTGCTGAACCCTATACCGGCCCCGATGGCCCAGTCGAGTATCGCCGTCCCGAACGCGCCCGACTGGCTGAAGAAGGCGATCTCGCCCTTCGCAGGCATACCGGCCGCGAAGGACGCGTTCAGGTCGGCGTGCGTGTTGATGATTCCGAGGCAGTTGGGTCCGACGACCCGCATTCCGGCCCGGCGGGCGATCTCGACGAGACGGCGTTCCCGTTCCGCCCCCTCGCGGCCTGTCTCCCTGAAGCCAGCCGTTATGATGATCGCGGCAGCCACCTTCTTCCTGGCGCACTCCTCCATCACGGTGAGCGTCGCGGCCGCCGGCACGACGATTATCGCGAGGTCCACCTCGCCAGGCACTGCCTCGACGCTGGGGTAGCACGGCAATCCCAGGACCTCGGTGGCCTTCGGGTTGACGGGGTATATCCTGCCCTTGAAGCCGTACTGGATCAGGTTGCGAAGCACATCGTGGCCGACCTTCCCCTGCTCGCGGGAAGCGCCGATCACCGCGACCGAGCGCGGAGTGAAAAAGGCCTCCAGCATGGTGGTGAACGCCGTCTGCGTTTGCTCCGGAGGAAGTTCGAGCGGGCGCCGGCCGCCCGCGCAGGATGACAGATTCTAACACCTTTCGCTGCCGTCCTCAACATCGCGCCGCCATCAACTGCGAGGGATGCCGCCATCCTGAGGCCCCGACCCATTGCCGGGGAGGTCGTCTTGACCGCACACTGCGGGAAGGATATAGTTTGCTATTCCTGCGACGCTACAGAAACGGACTTTCCGCTGGTTTCATCCGAAGGAGATAGGCCCCCATGAAACGCCTGCGCGTGGCAATCATCGGCCAGGGTCGCAGCGGGCGAGACATCCACGCGGCCCACATGCTCGCGTTGCCCGAGATGTTCGAGATAGTCGCCGTCGCGGAGCCCTGGAAACAGCGGCGCGACCGCGCGAGACGAGAGTTAAATTGCGACGTATATGGCGACTACAAGCCCCTCCTGAAGCGCAAAGACCTGGACCTCGTCGTCAACGCGGCGCCGAGCCTCTACCATGTCCCCTATACGCTCGACCTGTTCAGGGCGGGCCACAACGTTCTCGTGGACAAGCCGCTGGCGAGGCGCGTGAAGGACGTTGACCGCCTGATCGCGGCGGCAAAGAAGGCGGGGAAGGTCTTCGCCATATATCAGCAGTCGCGATACGCCCCATACTACCAGAAGGTGCGCGAGGTCATCGAGTCGGGGGTGCTGGGGAGGATCGTCCAGATCAGTATCGCCTTCTCGAGTTTCTCCCGCAGGTGGGACTGGCAGACGCTGACTGCATGGCACGGAGGGAACCTTCTCAACACGGGCCCGCATCCCCTCGACCAGGCGCTTCGTCTGATGGATGTGCCGCTCGACCAGACGCCGGAGGTGTTCTGCCATATGGACCGCGCTCACTACTGGGGCGACGCCGAGGGGCACGTCCACCTCGACCTTCGCGCTCCAGGCAAGCCGTTCGTCAGCATCGAGATATCGTCGTGCGACGCGTATCCCCGCGGCCTGTACGTGGTTTATGGAACGCAGGGCGGGCTGAAGGCGAGTTTCACGGAGGTGACGTGGAAGTATTACAAGCCCTCGGAGGCGCCGCGCCGCAGGGTAACAACGACCCCGATCCACAATCCCGACGGCACGCCCGCTTACTGCACCGAAAGCCTGACCTGGCACGAGGAAAAGTGGAGCGTGCCCGACGATCAGCGGGACCTTTTCCGGACCATCGGATGCGCCTTCTACCGCATGCTCTACAATCATATGGTCGAGGGCAAGCCGCTGGAGATCACCCCGGAGCAGGTCCGGCAGCAGATCGCGGTGATAGAGGAATGCCACCGCCAGAATCCCCACATCTGGGGGGCCCGGCGCACACGCGGGAAGAAGTGATCCACTCCTCGCTATCGCACCCCTCTTGGAGTCACGGGAATGAGACGCAAGAAATACGTGATCGTCGGCATCGGCGGCCGGTCGAGGATGTACTACGAGGCGCTCGCGACTACGTACCGGGACTCGTGCGCTCTTCTCGCGTTCTGCGACCTCAATCAGACGCGCATGGATTACGCCAACAGGATCCTCGCCGAGAGGTGCAACCATCCGCCCGTGCGCACGTACAGGGCGGATCAGTTCGACGAAATGATCAGGCGCGAGCAGCCCGACTGCGTCATCGTGACCACCATAGACCGTGCCCACCACCGCTATATCGTCCGAGCGATGGAACTGGGATGCGACGCGATCACGGAGAAGCCGCTGACGGTTGACGAGGCGAAGTGCCAGGCCATCCTCGACGCCGTCAAGAGAACAGGCCGGAGCCTGCGCGTGACGTTCAACTACCGTTACGCACCGGCCTCGACGAAGGTCCGCGAACTGGTCATGAACGGCGTGGTCGGCCGCCCGCTCGCGGTCTCGATGGAGTGGATCCTCGACACCATCCACGGGGCGGATTACTTCCGCCGGTGGCACCGCGATAAGCGCAACAGTGGCGGCCTTCTCGTCCACAAGGCCACTCATCACTTCGACCTGGTCAACTTCTGGATAGGCGACAGGCCCGACACGATTTTCGCCTTCGGAGACCTCCTCTTCTACGGGCGGGCGAACGCGGAGGAGCGGGGCGTGACGAAGTTCTACTACCGCTCGCACGGCAGCGAGAACGCGAAGGACGATCCGTTCGCCCTCCACATGGAGGAGATACCCGCGATGAAGCACCTCTACCTGGAGGCAGAGCACGAGGACGGATACATCCGCGACCAGAGCGTCTTCGGCGACGGGATCAGCATAGAGGACACGATGTCGGTGTTGGTGCGATACAGGTCGGGCACCCTCCTCACGTACTCCCTCGTGGCCTACGCGCCATGGGAGGGCTTCAACGTGTCCATCACGGGCACAACGGGCCGCATCGAGGCGACCGTCGCCCACAGCACCTACCTCAACGCCGCGGGCGACGTCGGGATCGAGGGCGGGCACGCATTCGAGAAGATCCGCGTCTTCCCCATGTGGGGACAACCTTACGACGTGCCGGTGCCCTCCGCGGAGGGGGGCCACGGGGGTGGCGATCCGGTCCTGCTGGAGTCGCTCTTCGGCACTCCGCCGCCGGACCCCTTCCAGAGGGCAGCCTCGCACATTGACGGAGCATATTCGATTCTTGTGGGCATCGGGGCGAACCGCTCGATGCGCACCGGGATGCCCGTCAGGATCGCGGACCTGGTCACCTTCTGAAGCGGCGGGGCGCGTAGCGGGGCAGAGGAATGACGAGAATACGGTTCAGGTGTCCGTGCGGGCAGAAACTATCGGCGCCGGTGGAATCGGCGGGCAAGAGGGGCAAGTGCCCGATCTGCGGCAAGGTCGTTTACGTGCCCCTTCGCCCCGATCCGCTCGACGCGCGAACCAGGCGAGCGTCGGAGGACGATTCGGACGGATCATCGTCGAGCCCGTGGTCGCGCAGGCCCACCGATAGACCGGAGGAGGACTGACCTCGAATTCTCGCGCCCTCCTCACAGTTTCGTCTCGAACGTCATGTCGCGCAGCTTGTCGTTCAGCGTCTGCTGCTTCTTCTGGATCTCGTCTGTCGCCGCGTTGATGGAGCGGTCGAGGTCCTCAGCGCGCGTGTCTCCGGCGCGCAGTTTCTTCACGAGGTCCTCGCGGTAGGTCCGTTCCGACTCGCTCTGACCGAGCGACTTCAGGTTGTTGCGCAGGCGTTCCTGATCCCGGAAGATGTCGTCGCGCTCCTTTTGCATCTTCGCGACGCGGCCCTGGAGGGCGTTGATCTCCGCCTGGAGCGATGCCACCTCTTCCAGCAAGGCGCGCGTCTTCTGGTCTATGTACTTCTGCCGCACGAAGAACTGTATCCGGTCGGGCGTGAGGTTGGTGAGAGCGTAGGAGACCTCCCCCGGCTGCTCCTCCACGACCTCGAAAGACACCTGTTTCTTCGCGGGTAGCGCGACCTCGAAGCGGTAGAGGTCGTCGGTCGTCTCGAGCGGCTTGGCGGGGCTCACCAGTTGCCACCCCTCGCGGCGCGGATGCTCTATCACGACGGTCTTCGGCTTGTCCTCCACGTTGACGAGCGCATAGACCTTCTTCTCCTGTTCCTTGTGATAGGTGGTCATGGTCCCGTGGACGATGCGCACCATGTAAACCGTCTGCTGCGAGCCACCCTGTTTCGGTTCGACTCGGGTGCCGAGGTCCACCGCGAACGAGATGTAGCGGTCCTCGTCGGGCTTCATCGTGTCAACGAGAGCCTCGCCGACGTATGTGTCGCCCTCGATCACCGTGATGGGGCCGCCCTCGAGAGTGAGGCCAGTGGTGTTCTTGATGCGCATAGCGTCCATCGGGTTCTGCTGACGGGTGGCCTCGTTGTAAAGCGACACGCGCGCACCCTCGATCGGCTGGTTCGCGATGAGTAGAAGGGCGGACCTGTCGCGGGGTATCGTCACCCGTTCCTTGATGTTGTAGGCGAATAGCGCGCCGGCCTCCTGCGCGACGGCTTCGGCGGCCTGGCGGCCGAGTTCCGCGTAGTAGTCCGGACGGGGCGCGGCGGCAGGAGCCGCCATTACGGCTGCGCCCGCGGCTCTCGATGCCTTTCGTTCGGCTGCATCCATCACTTTCCCCACGATCCCCGCCCCCTCCTCCCGCAACTCCATGACGCCCGCAGCATGCAGAACCGGTCCAACGGCAGCCTCGCGCTGGAGCGCTATCTCGCGCCGCTTCACATAGAATGGATCGTAAAGATTCTGGACGAAGGAGACCGGCAGACCGCTCACGAGTGACAGTTCCACGTTCTCCCAGTCCTCTGTGCTGACGTTGTCCACTATCGCCCATGCCTGGAGGAGCGGCTTCTTTTCCCCGTGCAGGGTTACCAGCCGGTACGCGACCTTCCAGACCGGTTGGGCCTGGACGTAACTCACGAACAGGTCGCGCTTCCCCTGTCCGCTGGAGCGTATGACCAGTTCCTTCTCGTCGCGCCGGTGGCGGCTGAACAACGTCTCGAGATACTTCTCGAGGCTCTGCTGAAGGGCGGCGTCGGCGAAGCGAATCTCCGAGACGTCGCTCAGGTCGTAACTCCTCACGGCTGCGCCGTCGGTCAGGAGGCTCAGGCGATACCGCTCGGTCTGCGCGCCGTCGCCAGCCGCCTCCAGGCGCTTTTCTACGGCCATGATCCTGCCCGTCACGGTCTGGCCAGCGATGGAAACGGTGACCACGCTGCCCTTCATCTGTTCGAGAATCGCGGGCAACCCCTGCGCCTTGCGAAGGTCGAAGGTGTAGTCACCGAGTTGCTGCTCGATCGTCCGGGTGGAATCGTAGGTCACCGTCTCCACCGTGCCCCCTCCCAGGTCGAGGACGGTCAGGCTCTTCAGAACGTCGCTCATATCGGCGGCCTTGAAACGGAGCCTGCGCTCGGCCTCCCCCTCGACCTGCCCCCGGCGCTCGAAATAGCCCACGCCGTGCTTGTAGAGAACGACCCGCGTTATCGGCAGTTCAGCCTGAGCGACTGCCATCGCCCCCATGACAGACCAAGCCACCGCGATCGCCGCCGCTACCGACCGATCGGACAGCATGACGCACCTCCCTGAAAGAACCGCTCGCGGGCTCATCTCACTTCGTTTAGACTCGCGCCGGGGCGACTGGTTCCACGCCCGCGCACAGGCCCCGCCGGTCTAGCCGCGCCCCGATATTATCCTCAAGGCCCGGGCCACCGGCGCGTTCTCGTGCACCATGGCACAGACGGCGCGGACGAAGCGGGCGGGATGGCGATGCTGCCACGCGTTGCGGCCGATACAGACCCCCTTCGCCCCGGCTTCGAGCGCGCCCTTCACCGCGTTCAGGATCTCCTTGTCGTTCCTGGCTTTCTCGCCGCCCGCTATGAGGACGGGTATGGGGCATCCTTCCACCACCTTGGCGAAGGACGCCGGCGAACCGGTGTAATTCACCTTGACGAGGTCAGCGCCCAGTTCCGCCGCGATGCGGGCAGCGTGCCGGATCCCCTCGAGGCTCGTCTCCGAACTGAACTTCTCTCCGCGCGTGTACATCATGGCGAGGAGCGGCATGCCCCACTCCATGCACTTGACGCTGACCTCCCCCAGGTCGCGGAGCATGTCCGCCTCGTTCGCCGCGCCTATGTTCACGTGTACGCTCACGCCGTCGGCGCCGTTTCTCAGGGCGTTCTCGACCGTATTCACCAGGACCTTGGCGTTCGGGTCGGGGCTCCACACGGTGCTGCCCGACAGGTGCAGTATCAGCCCCACGTCCTTGCCGTAACGGCGATGACCATGGAGAGGCAGCCCCATGTGTCCGAGGACCGCGTTGGCGCCGCCCTCGGCCATCGCGTTCACCATCTCGCGCATGTTCACGATGCCGGGTATCGGACCGACGGTCACGCCATGGTCCATGGGCACGATAACTGTCCGGCCGGAGCCCCGGTCAACGATGCGCTCCAGACGAATCTGTTTGCCGAGCATTGCGTATCTCCTGGCGCACTCACTCGACGGTCCGGGGCGGAGGGGGCGCCTGCCCTCCGGGCGCTTCGGGCACATCCTTGAAGAAGGGGGAATCGGCCCGCACGACGACGTCGGCCTCCGGAAAGCGGCGGCGCACGCGCTCGCGAATGCGCTCGCGCAATTCCCCCAGCGCCTGTGGCGTCAGGCGCTCGCGCGGCACTATGTCGAAGACCACCCTGAACCGCTCCACGCCCCCGAGAAGGCGCAAATCGTGAAAAGTCTCCGCCAGCGCCTCGGCATCAACCGCCTCGCCCACCTCCCGCTTCACCTCGTCGTACCGCGGGTGATCCAGGTTCAGCGGGTCAACGTGCACCACCGCGTGCCCCGGAAAGCGCCGCACTATCTCGTCCTCCAGGGTAGTGCAGAGTTCGTGCAAGCGGTGGGGGTCGGTCGCTGCCGCCTCGACGTGGAGGCTGATGACATGCGTCGCGCCGTACCGATGGACCATGACCTCGTGCACGCCCCTGACGTCGGGAAACGAGCGGGCTATCGAGGCGATCTCGGTTATCATGGCCGGCGACGCCTGCTCCCCGATCAGCGGACTTATCGCGCGCCACATGACGTCGCCCGCCGCCCAACCGATGAACCCGGCGACCCCGACGCCCATCACGCCGTCGAGCCAGTTGAGATCGTATCTGGCCCCGAGGAACGCTGCGATGACCAGGACCGTCGTCAGCGCGTCGCTCCTGTGGTGCATCGCGTCGGCCTGGAGCGCCGTCGAATCGAGAAGCCTCCCCAGCCCGTAGGTCCACCGGGCCAGAAGCTCCTTTATCGCGATGGTGAGACCCAGCAGCGCGAGAAGCGCCCACCCCACCCGGATCGGTCGGGGATGGATTATCCTGTCCACGGCCACATGCAGCATCTCGAGCGCGAGGATCGCCAGGACCACGCCTATGATCAGCCCGCTGATGACCTCCATGCGTCCGTGGCCAAAGGGATGGCGCTCGTCCGCCGGCCTCCGCGACACCTTAAAGCCGATGATCGCGACGACGGAGGTGAAGAGGTCCGACATGGAATGTGCCGCGTCGGCGAGGAGGGACACGCTGCCCGTCAGCACGGCGAACACAACCTTGAAGAGCGTCAAAAGGAGGTTTACGCCGACACTGACGGAACAGTTCATAACGCCCACGCGCGCCCGGACCCCTGGTTCGCGCAGGTCGGCCGCCGCGGGCACCATCCGGCGAATCGTCCACCGGGCGAGCATCCCGGATCCTCCTTCGCGCGCCATGCTCAGCCGGCCCGGACCGCACCAGCCGCAGCGCGCACAAGGCCATGATAATGCGCCACCAGCGTCGAGGCAATACGGCGAACGTCGTACCGCTCCTCGATTGCGGCGCGACCAGATCGGCCCATCGCGGCCCACACCTCAGGATGGCCGAGGAGCCAGCGCAGCCGCTCTGCGATCCCGTCCCTGTCCCCCTCCGCCGCGAGGAGGCCATTGACCCCATCCGTGACGCACTCCGGTATGCCGGCGTGGCGCGTCGAGATCACGGGCAGTCCCGCCGCCATGGCCTCCTTGATGGCGTTCGGCACCCCCTCCTTCTCCCCGTCCGGAGCGGTGCGGGAGGGCAGCAGGAAGATGTGTGCGCGCTGCATCTCGCGCAGGACCTCCTCGTGTGAGGCGTCGCGCAGCCATCGCCACTCGATGCGCCACTCGCGCGCGCACGCTTCCACCGCCGCGCGAGCGTCCTCGATGCCCTTCTTCGCCGTATCTCGCGCCACGGTGAGCACGCGCACGGGCTCTTCCGGAGCAGGAGCGATGCGCTCCCTGAACGGCACTGCCCGCACATCCACGCCCGTCGGCAGCACGCGAAGTTTCGCCTCCGGCGCACCGAGGCGGAGAAGGTCACGACGCATGTCCTCGCTGCGCGCCAGGATAGCGCCGGCGGCATCGAACAGCGCCGCCCGCGCCTCCTCCTGCACCCCCCGCACCATCACGAGGTCCCGTCCCCGGAAACTCAGGACCAGTGGGAGGCGCAACTTGCGAACGGCGGGCAGCGCCAGGAAACCGAGGTGGGCGAACTGAGCATGGACCAGATCGGCCCGCGAGGTCTCCAGCATGCGCGCCAGCCGGGCGCACCTCCAGCGCATGGCGAGCGGATGACCGAACGCGCGCGGCACTGCCACGCACGGGCGCCACGGATCGCCCCGCGTCAGGGCGCAAGCGGCCAGCGTCAGCATCCCCGCGGCGCCGGCCGCGGCTCGCCCGTATCCCCTCGCGACGTCGAGGTAACGGACGCGCCGCGCCAGTTCGTCCGCCCCGGCCGGCGCCACCGTCGCCGTCGGCGCTATCGCTGCCACGCTCACCTCCACCCCGAGGTCCGCGACGGCCGCGATCTCCCCGATGACAGGGTACTCGGTGAGCACCGGAAACCGACCGAGGAGGTACACGACGCTGAGCGCCATTCGGCCGCCTCCGACGCCTCGCAGCCCACGGCCAGCCCCATGGCAGGGGCGGTGGCCCCGGCCGCTCAACCTCGCAGCCGCAGGATACTCGTCACCGCCTGGACCACCGTCTCCGGTCGAATCGCCTCCATGCAATTGGGCGAGCGGACGCAGCGATTGCGATAGCACGGGGCGCAATCAACCGGGCTGACTATCTTCTCTCCCCGGCCGTACAGTTCTATCTCCTGTGGGCACGTCGGACCGAAGAGCACCACCACAGGCCGCCGCTCCGCGATCGCCAGGTGCATGCCGAGACTATCGCCGGTAACGACGACACCGCAACGCGCCAGGAGGGCCTCGAAGAGCCTCGCCCGGCGTGGCGTCATGGCGGCGTAAACGCCCGGCAGGCGGGCCTCGACGATCCGACGCACCTTCTCCTCCTCCGGTTCCCCGCCGAACAGGAGAACAGGGTTGTCAGCGACCCGCCGCAACGCCGCGATGAACGCTATCGCCTGCGGGGCATCCCACATCTTGTTCGCGAAGGCCGAGCCGCCACCCATGTTCAGGCCGATGGGACTGGCCCCATCCGGCACCCCGAGCCTCCGTAAAACTGCCGCCGCCTCCTCTCGCTCCTCCTGCCCCACCTCCATGCAGTACTCATCCAGAGTGTATGGAAGTCGTATGGCCTCGAATATCACCTCCTGGTAGGTGCGGGTGTTGCGACGGAACTTCAGATCGTCATCCAGGCCGAGCCGCAACGCGTACTCCGCCTCGGGATTGAAGGCGTACAACGTTCCATATCGGCTGAGGCCGAAGCCAAGTTTCTCTGCCGCCCGCACCCACGTCGCGACTGCCGTGGCTCGCGGGCTCTTGTCTAGCGACAGAACCAGGTCGAACTCCTGCACGCGCAGCGATTCGAGGTCCTCCGGACGATACACGAGGACGAGATCAATGAGCGGATTGCCAGCGAGAAGTTCCTCGGCAGCGGGATGGACGAGCCACGTGATGTGACAGGGGTCGTACTTGCGGCGGAGCGGCCGGAGTATGGTGGTCGTCCGCACCACATCGCCGACGGCATCGAGTTTCACGACCAGTATGCGCGCGCCCATGGGGGCGTAGTGTGTGCAGTCGGCGCACAAGCAGCCGAAGCGGCAGGGCTTCTCGCCCCTGTAATGGCGACAGTCGAGCCTCAGGTCCATGAGGGCGTGCACCTTGCAGTGCCGGTCCGGCGTGCCGCCCCTCGGTTGCGGCATCGCCCGGATGCGTTCACGGGGCAGGCTCCCAGAGGTAGAGGAAGAGCGGCCCCTGACGCGCAGCGAGCGCATCCAGCGCCTTTTCGAGCAGGCCGGGGGATTGCGCTGTATAGATGTTCGCGTTCACCACCCCCTGGGGTTTGTACATGATCACATCGGCCTCCCGTACTCCGGCCATCTCCTTCGCCAGGGCGATGGCCTCGTCGAGGTAGCCGATCTGGTCCACGAGGTGCATCTCACGAGCCTCCGCCGCTGTCAGGGGGCGCCCGTCGGCGACGCGTGCGAAATCGGCGTCGGCCATGGTCGGCCTCCCCTGCCGGACCGCATCCACGAACCTCTCGTAGAGCGCCCGGTTCAACCCCTCCAGGACCGCCCGCTCCTCGGGTGTCATAGGTCGGGTCATCGAGCCGATGTCCTTGTGCTCGCCCGACTTGATCACCTCGCTCGACACGCCGACCTTCCTGAAGAGGCCCTCCACGTTGTAAAACTTCATTATGACACCGATGGAGCCGGTGATGGTCGAGGGCGCCGCGACGATGCGGTCCGCCGCGCAGGCGACATAGTAGCCACCCGAGGCTGCCACGCCCATGAGCCACGCGACGACGGGCTTGCCGGAGTCGCGACGGAACGCCTGTATCTCGCGGTATATGACGTCGCTCGCCGCGGCCTCTCCGCCCGGAGAATTGATCCTGAGGACCACTGCCACGACGCCATCGTCCTTCGCCGCGCGACGCAGCCGCTCTTTCACGTCGGCTACCGTCACGCCCGTGAAGAGAAGCCCCACGTCGCCGCTCGCAATGAAACCATCAATGTCTATGAGCGCGATCCTGTTCCACTCGATCCAGCGAGGCGAAGGTTCGACCACCACCGTCCTCAGCGGCCGTTCGAAGGATGGCGCGATCACGACGCATCCGCCCGCGAAGACCAGTCCCAGCGCCACCCACACGACTGCCGCCGTTTTCCTCAACATGTCATGCCCTCTCCCTGTCCACGAGGCTCTCGCCAGGAGTTTACACGACGCATTCTACATTATAAAGTGGCATGTTGCACACCGGACAGAAGCGGTCCGCAGCCCGGACGTGGCCGGCGACAAGGACAGGGCATGGAAGCGAAGGCATGGAACAGGTGGCCGGCCCTCGCACTCGCGGGGGTACTCCTGGTCGCGGTCAGCCTTCGCGCCGTTCTCGTTGCAACCGGCCAGCGCTACCTGCGCAGCGACGAGGCCGTGGTGGGGCTCATGGCCAAGCACATCGTCACGCGAGGGGAGCGGCCGATATTCCTGTACGGTCAGCCATACGGCGGAGGCCACGCGATCGAGGCGTATCTGACGGCACCCCTCTTCGCAGCCTTCGGCCGATCGGCAATGATCCTGACGGGCGTCTCGGCTGCCATCTCGGTCGTCTGCATCGCGCTGGCCTGGATGGCGCTCCGGAGGGTGTCCGACGCATTGACGGCCACAGCGGGCGCGCTGCTGTACGCATGCAGTCCGCCCGCCGTCTATCAGTCGGTCCTCGTCAACGGCGGGAACGCCGCCATCGCGCTGGCCCTCGGCGCGCTGCTCTGCTTTCTGTCGGTCTCGGGCGGTGGGCGGAGAGCCGCAACGCGGGTGGCCGCCGCCGGTCTGCTGAGCGGCCTGGCCTGCTGGGCCATGGACTACACGATCGTCTATCCTGCGGCGTTCTGCCTGCTGTGGGTGATGGGGGGCGAGGAGAACAGGTGGCGGCGCATCGGCCTCTTCGCCATCGCCTTCGCCGTCGGATGTTCGCCGATGATCGTTTACGACCTGGCGCACGGGCTAGCCCATGCGCGACGCATGCTCGGGGGCGAAGCCGGCGTCGGAACAGCCCTGACAGACCGCTTCGTCGGCTCGCTGTGGTTCGTGTGCAGGTACGGTCTGGCGGCCTTCTTCAGTGGAGAACTCGACGACTTCGTCCCGTCGGCGATCGGTCCGGGCGCGTGGCTGCACGCGGCGGTCGCTTCTGGCGCCCTGGTGTGGATGGCGATACGCGAACGCCGCGAGATCGGCATGGCCGCGCGGCGCTGCCTCGGCACGATGGAAGGTGGGGTTCCTCTGTCCATGGTGCCCATGATCTTCGTCGTGCTCTATCTCGTCCTTTACGCGGCGGCGAAGTTCTCTCTCAACCGCACGCCCAGATATCTCCTGCCGCTGTGTCCATTCATCTCGATGGTGATCGCGCAGGCGGCGACGTGGCGCCGGCAGAGATGGGGGAGGGCGATCGGGCTGGTGGTGATTGGCGCGCTGGTCGCCCGCGGTGCCTGGGTCTCGCTTGCGGTCACCTCGCGCGACTGGCACGAGGAGCATCGCATTCGGACCTCGGGCCCGGAGGTCGTTGCCCTCGCCCGGCGGCTGGAGGAACGCGGCATAAGGACTGTGATCGCCCCCTACGAGATCCAGTGGCGCCTTCTTTTCGAGACGGATGAGCGCGTCATTGCCGCCAGCGACATGCTCAGCGGCCTGCCGAGATACGCATTCTACACCGAGGAGGTCCGCAGGCGCCTCGCCGCGGGAGAAGCGGTCGCGCTGGTGGTGCGGAGCGATATGGCCTTCGCGCGGCTGTGGTCACGCGGCCCCGGACTCCTCTTCAGGCTGCGGGTAGACCCGGCTGTGCTCTCGGGCAGGGCGGAGGTGCTGGGGGGGAGATACGACCGGTTCGTCATCTTCTATCCGCTGACTAGCGCGGACCTGGAACAGATGATGGGTGGATGAGCGGAGGGCAAACGACGCGGGCCTGCGCGCTGCACGAGGCTGCGCGGCAGGCCCGCCCGCGGGACGCGAACAGACCGGCGATGCATCACTTCGGCACGACGGGTTTCCCGGAGGGTTTCTCAGACGGCACTGGCTTTTCGGTGGCGGTCTGGACGGGCTCGATGACGTAGATCTCCACGCGCCGGGACCTCGCCTTGTCCTCCTTGCCGTCCTTGTCACGTATCAACATGTGCTCGCCGAAGCCGACGAAGTGCATGCGCGACGGGTCTATGCCTTCCTTTGCCAGGGCGCGCAGGACCGTCAGCGCCCGCTCGCCGGAGAGTTGGAAGTTATCCGTCCATCCCGAGACGCGGATCGGGTCCGAATCCGTATAGCCACACACGCGGATATGCTTCGTCGGATCGCGCACCATCTCTAGTTGCGCAATCTTCCGGATTATCTCTTCGCCGCCAGGCTTGAACTGGGCCTTGCCAGGATCGAACAGGAGGTCTCCCTCGACGCGCACACCCGGGCCGAACGGTGTCTCGAGCAACGTGACCCCCTCCTCGAGCGAGGTCGGCAGGGTGACGGACGGCTTCGCGGGCTGCGCCTTGAGCATCTCCTCGAGTTCCTTTATGCGCCGCTCCTGCTCCTGGATAGTGGTGTTCTGGAGCGCGAGAAGTTTATCCTTGTCGGTGCCCTGATCGCGGATCGCGTCCAGGAGCGACTGAAGGCGCTTCGCCTCCTGGTTGAGTGCGTCCTTCTCGTTAGCGAGTTCGAGGAGTCGCGCGTTCAGGTCCTTGCTCAGTTTCTCGTAGGACTTGAGCCTGTCATACTCGGCGCGTTTCACGAGCCTGGGAAACGCGCTGCATCCGGCGAGCAGTACGACGGAGATAAGCAACGCAGAAGAACCGGCCCAGCGCAGTACCCTCATCGGCATGCTCCTTTCAGTCCCCCCGGAAAGCGGTCCATCAGCCCATCGCGGGGCGCAGACCCGTCCTTCGGCGGGCCCCACATATCACGGGAACAGAGTCGCAACGTTCGCACGGAAGAAATCGGTCAGCGCATTCGACGTCTCGGTCACCTCGCACACGATGAAGAAACCGCCCAGAATAGACAGCACGATCGCCAGCGCGAGGAAGACGTTGCCCATGATGCTGGGCGTGACGAGTTCCCAGCCTGCGGCCACGTGGGCCGGCTCGACTGCGACCTCGGCCTCTTCTTCCTCCTCGGCCGGCGGGGCGACCGCTTCGACCTCCTCGGCGAGGGCCTTCGTGGCCTCCTCCTGGGTGAGCCCCACCGTCTCCGGCTCTTCGGCAACGGGTATCGTCTCCGCGGTGCCCGCCTCCGGCACCTCTGCGGCCGCTGCTGTCTTCGTCTCCGCCGGCTCCTCCAGGATCGTGTCCTGCGTCTCGACGACCCTGTCAACCTCGAGCGTTTCCAGTTCCTCGTCGCTGCTCTCCTCGCTCGTGGCCAGAAGGTCGCTGACCGTCTCGCCCTTCTCCGGCTTCTTCACGCTCGTCTCGGAACTGCTCTCCTCTTCCATATCGAGGACGGCTGCCACCTCGACGCCCGAGGAGGAGGATGACTCGTCCACGAAGTCGAGGTCGGCCGTGCTGGTGGAAGTCTCGGAGGAACTCTCCTCGGCGACCTCGAGGATGTCGAGCGACGACTCGGACTCTTCCTGTGGGAGGATCGCGCTCGGCTGCTCCTCTTCCTCGCCCTCCTTGGCTTCCTCCTCGAGGCCGAGTTCCTTCTCGGAGAACTCGAAGATCGGCTGCTCCTCGGGTGGCGCGCCCTGCCGTTCCTCGACCGGCGCGAGAACCGAGGTCTGATCGGACTCGTCCGCCCCCGCCTCCGCCTCGATCTCGGCGAGATCTATCTTGCTGGTATCCGCCTTGCTGGCATCCTTCTTGGCCCCGGCGTCGCCAGGAGTCTGCCCTGTCGCCTGGGGCTTCTCCTCGAACATCACCGTGGCGCTGCTCGATGCGGCCTCCTTGTACTTCTCGACATCCGAGCGGCGGAACTTGTAGGTCTTCTGGTCGAGGAAGCCGCGGAGGGCGCCGGACTTCACCAGCGCGATCACCTGCTCCTTGTTGAGTTGGAGTTCCTTGCAAACCTGCTCGAGACTCAGGAGGGTCTCCGCCATGGCCCACCTCCCTGCGGGCGTAGCCCGCTCATTGACCGGTGCGCCTGCGGACGCATCGGCGCTAACGACTTGTTCCACAAGGGCTTCAGGCAATCGGCGCCGCAGGGCGACAACCCTTCCGCCCGCGCAAGAAAGTATATCACCAGCGGGCCCCTTGCGCAAGGGTTTTTCGCCGAAACATGCTGGTCACAGCATTCCCACCGGATCCACATCCACGATGACCTGCGTGCCCTTCGCGCGCCGCCGCTCGATCGCACCGAGGACCTCGCGCAGCGCCGCGACACCACCCGCCTTCAGTATCAGATGCCAACGGTGCCGACCCTTGATCCGTCCGATGGGGGCCTCTGCGGGACCGAGCATCTGCACCCCACGCGCGGCCGCCAGATCGCGAATGCGGTCGGCGACCTCCTCGGCCCTCGCCCGAACCGCAGCAGGGTCCTTGCCCTCGACGAGTACGCGGGCGAGCCTGCTGAACGGCGGATAGCCGTGGGCCTTCCTGGAGCGCAGTTCGTGCTCGGCGAATCGGATGTAATCGTGGTCCCTGGCGAAGAGGATGCACGGGTGGCGCGGCGAGAGGGTCTGTATCATCACCCTGCCGCCGCGCTCGCCGCGGCCCGCGCGTCCGGCAACCTGCGCAAGGAGTTGGAACGTCCGTTCGGCCGCGCGGAAGTCGGGCATGTCGAGTATCACGTCCGCGTTGACGACCCCCACCAGTGTGACGTTCGGGAAATCGTGCCCCTTCGCCACCATCTGGGTGCCGAGCAGGATGCGCGTCTCCCCGTCGCGGAACCTGCAAAGCGTCTCCTCGTATTTTCCCCAGCCACGCATGGAATCGCTGTCCATCCTCGCCACCGCCTCCCTGCCGAAACGTCGCACGATCTCCTCCTCGATGCGCTGCGTGCCCGTCCCCTGGTAGCGGAGCCGCGGCAGGTTGCAACCCGGGCAGGACTCCGGCGCCCCCTGCTCATGGCCGCAGTAGTGGCACACGGCTCGATGGCCTCCCCGGTGGTAAGTGAGGCTCACGTCGCACCGGGGGCACTTGAGGACGAAGCCGCATCGCGGGCAGACAACTCGTGTGTGGTAACCCCTGCGGTTGAGGAAGAGTATGACCTGCTCGTTTCTGGCGAGCGCCGATTCGACGGCGATAGAAAGCCTGCGGGAGAGGAGCGGTGCGGGACCGTGCGTGGCCTCGGCGGTCATGTCCAGTATCTCGACCGGCGGCAGGGGCAGGTTTCCCACGCGGTGCTGGAGTGTGATGAGTTCGTACTTCCCGCTGCGCGCGTTGTGATAACTCTCGAGCGAGGGGGTCGCCGAGCCGAGGATGACCAGCGCCCCTTCCTGCCTCGCGCGCCAGATGCCGACGTCCCGCGCGTGATATCGCGGAACGCTCTGCTGCTTGAAAGAAGGCTCGTGTTCCTCGTCCACCACGAGAAGCCCGAGGGACGGGGTCGGCGCAAAGACGGCCGATCTGGCACCGATGACGACGTCAGCCCTTCCCTCGCGAATGAGCCGCCACTGGGCGCGCCTCCGGCGGTCGGTAAGATCGCTATGGAGGATGCAGACTCGCTCGAACCGCGCCTTGAACCGGGCGACCGTTTGAGGCGTGAGCGCGATCTCCGGCACGAGGACTATTCCCTGGCGGCCGGACGCGACGACGCGTTCGAGCGCGCGGATGTAAATCTCGGTCTTGCCGCTGCCGGTGACGCCGTGGATGAGTATCACGTGGAACCCGCCCCGAGCGAGGGCGCGCTCGATGCACGCGAGGGCAGCCGCCTGCTCGGGCGTGGGCGGGGGCGGCTCTGCGCGCTCCACGGCGAACTCGAGCGACGGCTCCTTGCCGGCGGGCACCCGGCGAAGGCGCAGGTCGCCAGCCCGCTCGAGCGTGCGGATCACGCCGTAGTCCGCCTGCGCGAGCGCCGCGAGGTCGCGCGCGCTGATCTCGCCGGTCGTCCCCGCGAGCGCGCGGAGAACCCTTGCCTGCCGGGGGGCGCGCGCGGAGACCGACTCGGCACGCGCCCGAAGTTCCTCCGGCGCGCGTGCCGCCTTCACCAGCAGGACCGTGTCCGCGCTGGTCGGGCGTTTCACCGCGCCTGGTAGCATCCCCTCGAGCGCCTCTCCCCACGAACAGCAGTAATATTCCGCCATCCATCGCGCGAGTTCCAGCATGCGCCCGTCGAGGATCGGCGCGCGATCCACCAGACGCACGATCTCCCTCACCTGGGCATCGGCCACGGGTGCGGTGTCAGCGTGCCCAACGCAGAAGCCGAGGATCTCACGGTGCCCGAAGGGCACGCGGACTCGCGCACCCACCTGCACCTCGCCCCGCAACGCTGGGGGAATCCGGTAATGGAATAGCCTGTCCACCGGCGTCGGCACCGCGACGACCGCGTACTCCGGCGCGGACGGTTCGCCCGGGAGCGCGCCCGCGCAGTCTTCGACTTCGGGATTCATCGCCGTTGACATGGCCCTTGTGGAGGACGGCCGCTCGGAATCGGATTCTACCACAGCGGACCGGCTGCATCGAACCACGGGTTGACACCTCTGCGCGCACCTCATACCATCGGCGCGCAAGTCGCTCGTCTCCCGTGAAGGGAGCAGGAGAACACCATGCCATCCGGAGCGCCGGAGAGCGCGCGACCGTGCAGAGGACTCCTCGTCCTGGACGTGGACGGCGTCATCTTCCGGAGCCACCTCATCATGCACCTCGCGCGCCGGATGGGGATAGAGGTTTATCTGCGCACCGTGGCCGACGCCGTCCTCTTCGAACTGGGCCGGCTGAACCTCGAGACTTTCCTCCGGCGATCCTATGCGCGCCTGCGCGGCATGCCCTGGAGCGAGGTCTGGCGAATCTACCGCGCCATGCCGCTCTTTCGGAACCCCGAGCGGACGATCCACGCTTTCAAGAGGGCCGGCTGGCGCGTGGCCCTCCTGACGAGCGGTGTGCCCCACCCGATGGTAGAGGACCTCGCGGAACGGATGGGGGCTGACCTCGGAGTCGGGCTACAGGTAGAGGTCCAGGCGGGCTCGCTGACCGGCCGCATCGGCGGCGAAATGATGACCGCCGACGGCAAGGTGGCGGTTGCCGAACGCATTGCTCGCGGGGTCGGCATCTCGTGGAACGACGTTATCGCAGTGGGCGACGACCGCAACAACCTCCCCCTCCTGCGCCTGGCGGGCGTCAGCGTCGGCTTCCGGCCGACCAGTTCCGTCCGGCTCGAGGTCCGACACGTCATAGACGGGGACGACCTGCGCGCGCTTCTCACCCGACCCGGCGTCCGACCACGACCCCAGCGCGCACCAGGCAGGCGCCAGGCCGAAAGACTGTGGCGACGGGAGATCGTCCGCAAGATGCTGCACCTCGCGGGCATGGCCGTGCCGGCGCTGGCACACAGATCGCTGCCCGGCACGATGCTGCTCCTCCTCGTCGTGATAATGGGCTACCTCCTCGCTGAACTGTTCCGGGTCAACGGCTCACCGATACCCGGGGTTGACGCCCTGTGCCGCATGGCGCTGCGGGCGCACGAGAGGCGACACGTGGCGATGGGACCGCTCACGTTCGCACTCGGCGCGTTCGTCGCTCTCGCGTGCTTCCCCCTCCATCTGGCCCTGGCCGCAATCCTCATCGCGGTGGTTGCCGACAGCCTTGCGGCCATCGTTGGGGTGCACTGGGGGAGGACGCCATGGCCCTACGACCGCCGGAAAACCGTCGAGGGGTCACTGGCGTTTTTCGCGGGGGCCGTATGCTGCGCGCTGGTCTTTCTCTCTCCGGCCGATGCCCTCTTCATGGGCGCAGTGGCCACACTCATCGAGTCGCTCCCGATCCAGGACTGGGACAACTTCCTCACACCGGTCGGCACGGGCCTCATCGCGGCGATGTGGCTCGGCGCCTGAGCCGCAGGAGGAAAGCCGCCTGCCCGCAGGCTGCGACGGAGAGAACCACGATGCACATCTCGTACGCCGCGCTCATCGAGCGGTGCTGGTAAAGCACGCCCCCTGCAAACGAGCCGACGACGATCCCTATGCTCAGCAGCGCCTCGTGAACGGCCCCGCGCGCGGCACGGTTCGCGCTGCCGGCCAGCCCATGAAACAGGCTGTTGACGTAACCATACGCGACGAGCATCCCGACCGCGACGAGGGCAAGCGCGACAGCAAGAGGATGGCGGGCAAAGATAAGCAGAACCAGCGTTGCCGCCAGCGCTATCTGCGCCATCACCATGGGCCAGCCGCGGAAGTGCCAGGTCGCGATCCGGCCCAAAAGAAGGAACCCGCAAGTTGTGGCTGCGGCGCGAACCAGAAACAGCACGCCGATGAGGCTCTTGCTGAAACGCAGCTCCTCGAGCGCCGCGAGGGGGAAGATGTTGGCTATCATTCCCATCATGAGGTAGGTCGTGACTAGCCCGACCCACGCGGGGAACCGCAGAGGCGTGCTCGAACCAACGACAGCAGCGACCTGCTTCTCGCGGGCCGACTCGTGGCGATCGCGCCGGACGCGGGGCAGCGCCAGCGCCGCGCCGATTATGATGCACCCGTTGAGGAAGTACAGGAGCAGTGACGCGAGGATCGGGAGTCCGGGTTTCCGCTCGCTGAGCCAACCCGCGAGCGGCGGCGTGAAGATGGCGCCCAGGCTCCACGAGACGCTGAACCTGGCCATCGCCCGGCCGAGGGCGGTCCCCTCCAGGCCCGCCGACAGCCACCCCATGAGAGGAGGCCAGAAAAGGGAGGTGAATGCGCCCATGAGCCCGTAAAGGACGTACGCGAGGAAAAGAACGCGGTTGAGCCACAAGCCCAGCGTGAGAAGGCAGGAGGCGAAGGCCGCGATCGCCAATAGGTAGCGTGGGCGGAAGGCGTCCGTGAGCGGCCGGATGACGAGGCACCCCAGCGCGTAAACAAGCGACCATGTGGCGAAGATCGCCCCCACGTGCGCGCCACCCGCCCGCAGGACCTCGCGCAGGTAAAAGACCATGCCCAGCGCGAGCATCGAGCCGGCAGATGCGGCCAGGCCGGCAGCCGGATAGATGACCGCCGCCTTGCCGAAGGCGAGGAAGAACGCTCGCACGGCCTGCGCGCGTTGCGTCACGTAGCGGATCTGCACGCGAGCCCCTTCCTTATCCGCGCCCGGGTCGCCCACGCAGAACGCGTGGCACCCACCGGAAAAAACGCAGGGCGACTCCGGAGAGCCGCCCTGCATCTTGCGACCACATCCAGGACGAACGACGCCGAAACGGCGGGACGGTGAGGACTAGCCTTCCCAATCCCACACGCCGGTGTCGTGCTCGTCCCAGAGCCACGCGTCCGTGTCCTGACCCCAGATGCCTGAGGCGTACGCCGTCGAGACGTTGACGTCTGCGACGTCGCCGCTGTTCGGGCCCGTGGTGAGAGCACCGTTGGGCACGAAGATGTTGTCAACGGGGTCATCGCTCACGTAGGCGCGCTCCTGCCACTTGACATGGCCGTCAAAGTACATCACGTTGTGGCCATTGTCGTGGTTGGGCTTGCGCGGCGCGCGGTCCCACGCGGTCGTCGCGGCCGTGTAGGTACCGAACGTCGCGCCGTTCTCCACGCACGCGTCGCCCGTGTGGGTGCTGAGCCCGCTCGAAAGGCTCCAGTATTCGGGCGGATACGGCACACGGTCGCCGCGGCTGGTGCGCCACGTGAAGCCATCGGCATCCGCCGCCATAGCCTGGCTCGGCCCGACATCGCGGAAGTGCGAGAGGCTGTCGTACAAGTAGGAGCACTTGTACTGCGTCGCCGCCTCCAGCCCAGATGCCCTGCAGAGAGGATACGCTGCTGCCGTCCTGGGATCAGCGCCGTCAGCGGCGGTAATGCCAAACGTGACCCCACCGTAGGTGACCGTGCCGGTCCGCTGGTTGGTCGTCCCGTCAACATCGGCCTTGCCGAAGACGTTCTGACGGGCGCGGCGAACCCACGCGATCACGATCTGAGGCTGGTCGTTGGTCGAGGGGCAGCGGAAGACCTTTTCGTTGTCCACGTACGCGGGATAGAGCAGCGCCAACGACTGCATCGGGTTGTTGTAACCGGTGATGTTGGTGCCATCGTTGTTGCCGCCCGTGAGCGTCATGCCATCCCATTGGCACGGGAAGAAGTCGCCGTTCGGTTCCTGATACGTGGTGCACGCCTTCACGATCTGCGTGAGGTTGCTCGCGCAGGATTTCCGACGGGACTCCTCTCGAGCTCTTGCCAATGCCGGCAGAAGAAGCCCGGCCAGTATGGCAATAATGGCGATAACTACCAAGAGCTCGATCAACGTAAAGGCTGATAGCCATTTCCTCATGTTAGTTCACCTCCTTTCCATTTTTCCCTGAGCCTCCCCTTCCTTGTCCACTCGGCACCCCAAGCGCCCATGATTATACACCACGCCCCGGACGTGTCAATAGGGGTAGCGCCAAAATTTCTGCCCCGCCACAGGCGCTCCGGCGCACGCGGCGCGGACAGTAGCTCGCTACATGCCGCGGAGGAATATGTAATAGAGCCTCCCCTCGCTGAAGGTGTGGCCCGCGACCAGACCTGCGGCATCGCCGACGCCCACGTAAACATCCGCCCGGCCAGGAGCCCTGATGCCCCCGCCGGTGTCCTGATCCAGAAGGAACCGCTCGAACGGCATCTGGCGCACTCGCTCACCCGGGAGAACGCTCGGCAGTTGCGTCACGACATAGGTGAGGCAGCCGCGTGGAAAGATCGCCTTGTCGGTCGCCAGGGTACAGTAAGGCGTCACCGGCACGCCCAGGCTGCCCGTCGGATCTCCCTCGGCAGGCCTGAAGAACACGTACCGCTCGTTCTTCGGCAGGTACGTATCCAGGAGGTCCGGCCTGTCACGGAAGAACTTTATCAGTCCGGCGAGCGAGAGATCCTCGGGCTGGATGAGGCCATCGTTCACCAGGAGTTGCCCGATCGAGGTGTAAGGCTTACCGTTGTTGCCATGGTAGCCGATGCTGTACAGGGTGCCATCGGGCAGGCGCAGTTTCGCCGAACCCTGGACGGTGCAGATGTAGGCCTCGAATCGGTCTCTGAGCCAGACGAGTTCCAGCCCGCGAAGCACCCCGGCCTCGATCTCGGCGCGGGTGTAGTATGGCACGATGCTGCCGTCCTCAGTCCGACGACCGAGGCAGTTGCCCTCCTCGTCCTTGACGAGGTCGGGTGGGAGTTTGTATAGCGGCCACCGGAACTCAGCATCCGGCGCCAGCCGGCCGTCGAAGATCGGCGTGTAGTAACCCGTGAAGAGTACCGTGCCCTCGTCGTCGCAGCCGACCGACTCATAGACGTCGAACTGGCTGATTATCCGCTGGTGGAACTCCTCCGCCGATTTGGCGCTGAGCAGTATCTCTCGGAACGCAGCGAGGCTCCGCTGCGCCCGCTCATGGGTGATCTCCTGGATCGGATAATACTTCTTGCTCGACGGATACGTGAACCATCGGATGCTGTGGTCCAGCGCCGCGAGAAGGGCATGGCGGTCCTGCCCGAAAGCGGGTCTGAAGTCCGGCAGGCGCGCGGGATCCGTGATCAGGCGCAGCGCGGGTGCACCCGGAGGAAGCGCGCGCCCATAGTCCTTCTTGACAGCCGGCTGTCGCCGACGGATCTCGATGACCGGCGGTCGCGCGCATCCCGCGGCGATGACAAGGAGCAGGATGGACGGGACGACGAGGGAGCGAAGTTGACTTCTCTTCATGTCCAGGCCTTCCACGAGTCGGTACCATTTCCTCGGTCGCATAGGCTACCGACACCGCGCTCGCGATGCAAGCGACACGGAGTGTATAATCCGCAGGCTCGAAATCAGCACCCGGTCAGGCTACCGCAGAGGATGGCCTACGATGAGGCGCAGGATGGCCGGCATGGCGATCGCGCTCACGGTGATTGCGATACTGGTCGCGGCATTGCATCGCGCATCTCGCCCTACGCCTCCCCCGCTTCGCACGGCCGCCGCTCTCCGCCTCGGCACCATCGTGCGACTCACTGTCGCGGCGCCGGACGCAGCGCGGGCGGAGGCCGACATCGCCGCAGCGTTCGATCGCCTCGCGACGCTCGAGGCAACACTCAGCGCGCAGCGTGAGGACTCCGAGTTGAACGCGATCAATCGGGCGGCCGGCGACGGACCCGTGACCGTGTCCGGCGATCTCTTCGCGGCGATCCGGGCCGGCGTGGACTGGTTTCGCCGGACCGGCGGGTGCTTCGACATCGCTGTGGGGCCCCTCATCGCGCTCTGGCAGAGCTGCGGCCAGGAGGGGCGCCTGCCGACATCCGGGGAGGTCGCCTCGGCGAAGGCCGCCTGCGGGGCCGGTCGGATCGAGATGGACGAGGGCGCCCGCACCGTCCGTCTCCCCGACAGCCAGATGCGCTTACACCTCGGCGGGATCGGCAAGGGCTTCTGTGCCGACGCCATCGCCGATCTGCTCCGGCGCCGCGGCGTCCAGAGCGGTCTGGTGGCCATGGCCGGCGACATATACGCGATCGGACGCCGCCCCGATGGCCGGCCGTGGCGCGTCGGGGTGCAGGACCCGCGCGCCCCCGACGATCCCTCTCGCTGCGTCACCGTCCTCGAACTCGTTGACCGCGCGGTCTCCACCTCCGGCAATTACCAGCGATTCGTGGAGATCGGGGGCCGGCGCTTCTCCCACATCGTGGATCCGCGCACGGGCTGGCCGTGCGACTCGGTTCCCAGCGTCACGGTCATCGGCCCGGACGCGACGTCCACCGACGTGCTCGGCACCGCCCTGAGCGTCATGGGCCTGGAGGAGGGGCTGCGGTTCGCCGAGCAACTCCCCGATATCGAGGCGCTTTTCATCACGTTCAACGCGAACGGGGGCCTCGTCCTTCACCGGACTTCGGGGTTCCAGCGCTACGAAGCAGAAGACGGCGTCAACGCGGCCTCAGATAGAAGGGATTGGTGAAGAGCCACGGTCTCCCGCCGAGCCGCACCTCGAAGCGATAGACCCCCGGGCCGGGAACCGGCACGGAGAGGGCGTCAGAATGTGCCACGAGCCGGCAGCGACCGTCCGCAATGAGCCGGATCTCGGTGGCCATGGGGAGACGGATCTCGATCCACATGCCGGACGCGAAGGGCCGCTCGGCGCCCATCGGCATCTCGCCGCCGTCCGGCATGAGCACGCGGGATACGGTGCCGCGCGCATCGAGGAGGACATCGTGGGCGACAAAGCCCCGCCCGTTCTCCATGGCATCCCATAGCGCTGTTATGGCGTCCGCCTCGCTGGCCGTCGGGCTCACGAAAAAGTGATTGCGGACGAGACGGAACATGTCCGCATAAGGGAAGAGGCGAATGTCGGCCAGGGGTACATGTTTGCCGTGGCTGTCCAGGCCGCCGAGTCCGGCGAGCCGACGGACGCGCCCGAGGTCATCCCACAGCCGCAGTATCGCCGGCTCCGGTCCCGTGACCACGCGCTCGGGATGGCGATAGAACTGATGTGCCAGGGGGAACCGCCACCACGCCACGCGGTCCAGCCAATCGTGAAGGTAAGACCATATCTCGAGGCCGCGCACGGCAGGGTGCCGCCAGTCGTACCAGGGCTCGTGACGGATGCCGAGCAAGGGCCTGAACTTTCCCTGGGGATGCGCGGCGACTGCGAAGCCGTTCTGGGCCACTATGGCGTCGAGGACGTCGCTCTGCGGCAACGCTGCATACCCGGTGCAATCATGCACGCGACATGCGAGGAGGTGGGCCCGCCGGCGCGGGGTAATCTCTGCGGCGACGAGGACCGCAACCCCATTCTTGACGCCCTCCCATCCCTCGCGCTGCGCGGCAAGCGTGTCGTGGTCAGCCATGACGAGGAAGTCGAGGCCCGCGGCCCGTGCGCCTTCGACGAGGTCCCCGGCGCCCGCGCTGCCGTCGCTGTACCGCGAGTGAACATGGACCACACCGACCTTCTCGACCCACATCGGGTGCTCCTCGAGCCACAGCGATCCTTGCCCGAGGATAAGGGGTACGCGGCAGAATCGCAAACGGTGATGACCGGCTACCCGGTGCGCTCACCCGCGATCCATATCATGCGGCGGAGAACACGCTCCCGATAGGCCACCCGGGACGCGCGAGCAGGTCATTGACAGGTCCGCGGCAACGGACTAATATACTTCGCGGGTGCCAGGGTAGTTCGTCCTGTCGCACGGTTCCGTGAAGACGCAGGTAGCCGGGCCCGGTCTTGCACCGGCCCGTTGGACGCACGGCGGCATGGGCGGGGTCCCCTTGCACCTCTGGAGCATTCGTGTCCTGCCGAGTGGGAGGCCCTGCGAGAGATGTCGCTCCTTGCGATGCCTTCGACGTGGACGGCGATTCTCGAAGAGGTCCGCCGCCGGATCACGCCGCAGCAGTTCGCGACCTGGTTCCAGAACCTCCGCGCCGAGTGTCCTCGCGACAACGAACTGAATCTCCGCGTGCCCAATCGCTTCTTCAAGGAATGGCTCGCGCAGAACTATAGCGACGTGATCCAGGATGCCGTCCGCGCTGTGACGGGGCGCGGTGTGAGCATCGCATTCACCATAGATGAATCGCTCCCCGTCGGAACGGCGGAGCCTGCCGAGACTGCACCAATCCCCCCACGGCCCCAGGGGCTGCAACTCAACGACCAGTACACGTTCGATGCGTTTGTCGTGGGGCCCTCGAACCAGTTGGCGCACGCAGCAGCCGTGGCAGTGAGCCGCAATCCGGGGCGCACCTACAATCCGCTCTTTGTGTACGGATCGGTGGGACTCGGAAAAAGCCACCTCCTCCAGGCCATCTGCCACGCCCTCCTCGCGACGAACCGACGGGCGCGCGTTGCGTACCTCTCTTGCGAGGCGTTCGTGAACGAGTTCATCTCGGCGATCCAGCGCAACGACCTCGATTCCTTCCGCGACCATCACCGCCAGTTGGACCTCCTCCTGATTGACGACATTCAGTTCCTGTCGCGGGCCGAGCGAAGCCAGGAGGAGTTCTTCCATACCTTCAACGACCTCTACAACGCGCAGCGCCAGATAGTCCTCACGAGTGACCAGTCGCCCCAGGAACTGACGGGCCTCGAGGACCGCCTGATATCGCGATTCAAGAGCGGCCTCGTGGCGCGCATAGACCCCCCAAGTTACGAGATGCGCGTGGCGATACTCAACAAGAAGGCGGAACTTCGCCGCGTGACTCTGCCAGCGGACGTGGTGGAGTACATCGCAACCACGATCACCACGAACATCCGGGAACTCGACGGCGCGGTGACGAAAGTCCTCGGCTATGCGTCACTCCTCGGACAGCCGATAACCCTCGAGGTTGCGAAGACGGCACTCCACGAGCCGCCCGCGGCCAGACCACCGGTCAGCATCGAGGAGATAATCCGCCTCGTCACGCAGCACTTCGGTGTCCGTGCTGCGGACCTTCAATCGAAGAAGAGGAGCCGTAGCGTGGTGCTGCCGCGCCAGATCTGCATGCACCTCGCAAGGGAATGCACGCTCCTGTCGCTGGAGGAGATCGGGGGCTACTTCGGCGGTCGGGACCACTCGACAGTCTTGCACGCCGACGAGAAGATCCGCGCCCAGATGCTCACTGACCCGTCTCTCGCTGAACTCGTCGCAAAACTCAAAGCCAATCTCCGCAGCAGTGTCAGGTGATCCCTTGCGGACAGCCCGCAGAGAACTTGTGGATTGCATGTGGGTAAATCGTCGGGGTTCGACCGCCCCGAGGAGACGCATAGGGCCAGACGGCCCTGGCACGCAACACCCGTCTCGGGGTTTTCCACATGAAGTCCAGGATTTTCCACATCCCTGGTATGGACGTATGTCTTTGTGGGTCAGTATGTTGCGATATTGGTGGCCGAGATTTACACAACTTGACCGGAGTTGAAGGTTAAGGATGGATATGCTAGTATGGAAACATCTAATCCCACCTCAGCCGGGGGAAATCACATGAAACTATCGTGCAGCAGAGAAGCCTTGCGCGAAGCGCTGCGAGCCGTTGTGGGAATCATTGATGCGAAGGTCGTCAAGGATGTACTGAAGAACGTCAGGTTGCGGACCGTGGACGGTGCCCTCGAACTCTCGGCAACCGACCTCGATGTCGGGGTCAAGTCGTTCGTCCGGGATGTGGAGATAGAGCGGTCTGGAGGGGTTCTCGTGCCGGCCGATGGCCTGCTCGGACTGATGAACGAGTCACGGCTGGAGCGTGTCGCGTTGGAGGTCGAGGGCGCGAAACTCACGATCACCGGTACGGGCAGTCGGTTCACGTTCGTCGGTGCGCCGCCAGAGGAATTTCCGGAGATTCCTGAATTCGATGACGATCAGTATGTCGAGGTCATCGGTGGCGTACTGCGGGAGATGATAGATAAGACCATCTTCGCCGTGGCGCAGGAGCAGGGAAGGTACGGACTCGAGGGCGTACTGCTCGTCCTGAAGCAGCGATCCGCGCGGGTCGAGATGGTGGCAACCGATGGCCGCCGGTTGGCACTGATACGGAGGAAGGCGAACGCCGCCTCGCCGGTGACGGCGACTGGCATAATTCCGGTGAAGGCGTTAAAGCATCTTCAGAAGACGCTCAAGGATGAGGAGGTCGTGAAGGTCTGGTTGCGCGAGCGGCAGGTGGGCGTCGCGGGGGAAAACGACATGCTGGTGGCCCAACTCGTCGAGGGCCGGTTCCCTCCGTACGAGGAGGTCATCCCGACCGACTGCGACAAGAAACTCGACGTGGACAGGGAGGAATTCGTGAATGCGCTGAGGCAGGCGGATGTCGTGTCCGCGCGGGAGACGCGCGCGGTGAGGCTGCGCGCCTCGGCCGGTCGGCTCGAGGTGGAGGCCAGCGACCCCGCGCGGGGCGAGGCCCACGTGGAGATACCGGCGACATACGATGGCGAGCCCATCGAGATTGTGTTCAGTTCCGGGTTCCTTCTCGACGGGGCGAAGGCGATGGACGAGGAGACGGTGCGGCTCGAGATGAAGGACCGCAATCGCGCCGCGGTCATGCGGAGAGGCACCGACTACATCTACCTCGTGATGCCGATGGCCCTCGAGTGACAGATGAGCACACGACCGGGCCAGCCGCACCTCCCCATGGGCGAAACCGGCAGGCTGGTCTCGATCGGGGATTGTCTCCGAAGCGTTCTCGAGTCCAGTGGCCTTGCGTCGCGGCTCCGGTATCCCCAGATCGAGGAGGCCTGGTCATCGGTGGTGGGCCCCGACATATCGTCGCATACATGCATAGCGGGCTACAGGAAGGGAACGCTCGAGATAACGGTTGACTCGTCGAGCCTCATGCAGGACCTCCGGATGTGCGAGCGCGCGCTCCTCCAGGAGATATCCGCAAGGGTCCGGCGACCGTACGTATCGCGGTTGCGGTTCGTGCTGGGTGCGGGCGGAGAGCAGGATGGGCAGCAACGGGACGAATGAGACGCAGGGGGCGACCACGGCCTATACCGCCGAGAGCATCCGCGTGCTCGGGGGCATCGAGGCGGTGCGCAAGCGCCCGGCCATGTACATTGGAGACACCGGCACGCGTGGGCTGCATCACCTCGTCGAGGAGGTCGTGGCGAACTCGGTGGATGAGGCGATGGCCGGCCGCTGCTCGCACATCGAGATCGTCCTCGGGGCAGATGGCAGTTGCTCGGTGAACGATGACGGAGGCGGCATCCCCGTCGAGATACACCCGGAGCAGGGCAAGTCAGCCCTCGAGGTCGTGATGACCGTCCTCCACGCAGGAGGCAAGTTCGACCACACCGCTTACAAGGTCTCAGGCGGGCTGCATGGCGTCGGCGTCTCCTGCGTCAACGCGCTGAGCGAGTGGCTCACGGTGGAAGTCCGCCGCGACGGGTACGTGTACTTCCAGGAGTACGAGCGAGGGGTGCCCGTGACCGGCGTGGAAAGGCGGGGCCGGTCAAAGGGTCGCGGAACCAGGGTCACGTTCAAGCCGGACCCGGAGATATTCGAGGAGACGGATATCAGTTACGCCGTGGTCGCGGCGCGCGCCCGCGAACTCGCGTTCCTCAACAGTGGCCTGCACATCTCCGTCCACGACGAGCGCACCGGACAGAGCGAGTCGTTCTGCTTCGATGGAGGCCTCCGGGCCTTCGTCCAGCACCTCAATCGCGACAAGGCCACGATCCACGACGACGTCATATACCTGCGCAAGGAGGTGGCCGGACAGATCATCACAGAGATCGCGATGCAGTACAACGATGGCTACACCGAGACCGTCCTGTCGTTCGTGAACAATGTGAACACGCACGAGGGGGGGACGCACCTGAGCGGGTTCCGGGCCGCTCTCACGCGGACATTCAACCAGTACGGTCGGTCCCTCGGCATATTCCGCGAGGGAGAGCAGTTGACGGGCGAGGACTACCGCGAGGGCCTCACGGCCGTCATCAGCCTGAAGATCCCCGATCCGCAGTTCGAGGGTCAGACCAAGACGCGGCTCGGGAACCGCGATGTGCACGGCCTCGTAGAGGCGATGGTGAACGAACTCCTCGGCGCTTACTGCGAGGAGAACCCGCGCAGCGCGAGGGCGATCATCACGAAGGCCAGCGAGGCGGCGCGGGCCCGCGAGGCCGCCCGGAAGGCCCGGGATCTCGCGCGGCGCAAAGGCGCCCTCAGCACCGCCGACCTGCCCGGCAAACTGGCTGACTGCTCCAGCCGCGACGTGGAGAGTTCCGAGTTGTTCATAGTCGAGGGCATATCGGCAGGCGGCACCGCGAAGCAGGGGCGCGATCGCACCTTCCAGGCGATACTCCCGCTCCGCGGCGTGGTCATCAACGTCGAGAAGACATCGCTCGACAAGGTCCTTGCCAACGAGGAGATAAGGACCCTGATCACCGCGCTCGGGACCGGCATAGGCACCGAGGAGTTCGACCTCAAGGGTCTCCGATACGGCAAGGTCATCATCATGACCGATGCGGACGTGGACGGGGCGCACATCCGGACGCTCCTCCTGACGTTCTTCTTCAGGCAGATGCCGCAGTTGATCGAGGCGGGCCGGGTCTTCATCGCCCAGCCGCCGCTCTACAAGGTGCGACGCAAGGGGCGCGAGGAATACGTCTTCGACGACCGGCGCCTCCAGCGGCAACTCCTCGACCTGGGTCTCGAGGGCGTGACGCTCGTGGTCCGATGGGGACAGGGCAAGGAGACGCGGTTCGGAGCCAACGAACTCCGGCGGCTCGTCGAACTCTGCGAACGCCTGGAGGCGCTGGCCACCATCCTTCCGAGGCGCGGGTTGAAACTCACCGAATATCTGGCGCTCCAGCGAGACGGCGCACTGCCCCGGTACGCGGTGCGCGCGAACGGTCAGACACACTACATGTACAGCGAGGAGGAACTCCAGGCGTTCCTGAAGGAGCAGGAGCAGCATCGCGGCGAGGTGGAGATAGTTAGCGCCGACGGCGCCGAGGAGAAGGAAGCCGGCGAAGAGGTGCGACGCCTCGCTGTCCAGATAATCGAGTTCCATGAGCGCCAGGAAGCGCGCCGCACCGTCGAGGAACTCATCGCACTCGGGTTCACCGTGGAGGACTTCCTCGAGGAGGGAAAGGGGCCGACCTACGAACTCATCTCGGATGGGGAGGCGATCTGCGTGAGGCGGCTGTCGGACCTCCTGCCCGTTCTGCGCGATCTCGGACGGCGGGGGATGGAAATCCAGCGCTACAAGGGGCTCGGTGAGATGAATGCGGAGGAACTGGCGCAGACGACGATGAACCCGGCCTCGCGCACCCTCGCCCGGATCACCATCGCCGACGCCGCAGAGGCCGACCACATCTTCAACATACTCGCTGGCAAGGACGTAGCGAAGCGGCGCGAGTACATCGAGCGGCACGCCCTGGACGTGCGCAACCTCGACATCTGACCGGATGTCGGCGGCGTCACTCGGTTCGCGTGGGGTCGCCGCCGGTGAGAAGCCTGTGGATAGCCCGTGCCGCGCGCTTGCCCGCCCCCATAGCCTCGATCACGGTCGCCGCGCCAGTCACGATGTCGCCCCCTGCGAAGACGCGCGGCTTCGACGTCTGGCCCGTCTCCGGGTCTGCAATTATCGTCCCCTTTCGCGCCGTCTCGAGGTCCGGGGTCGTGCTCGGTATCAGGGGATTCGGCATGTTCCCGATCGCCACGATGACCGTGTCAACCTCCAGTTCGAACTCGGAGCCGGGGATGGGGACGGGGCGTCGTCGGCCGCTCTCGTCCGGTTCGCCGAGTTCCATCCTCTGACACCGCATCGCGCGCACCTTCCCGCGCTCGTCGCCAAGGAACTCCACCGGATTCGTGAGGAACATGAACTCTATGCCCTCCTCCTCCGCGTGGTGTACCTCCTCCACGCGGGCGGGCATCTCCTGGCGACTTCTCCGGTAAACGAGGTAGACCCGCTCCGCGCCCAGGCGGCGCGCAGTCCGCGCCGAGTCCATCGCCACGTTTCCGCCGCCGATAACCGCGACATGGCGGCCGCGGACAATGGGCGTGTCGTAGTTGGGCCAATCGTAGGCGCGCATCAGGTTCGACCGCGTGAGGTATTCGTTGGCCGAGTAAACTCCGCCGAGATTTTCGCCGGGGATGCCCAGGAACACGGGGAGTCCTGCGCCGGTTCCGATGAAGACCGCGTCGAACCCCTCCTCGTTCAGGAGTTCGTCAACGGTAGCCCACTTCCCGATCACCGCGTTGAGGACTATCTTGACCCCCAGGCGTTTGAGGCGTTCGACCTCCGCGTGGACTATGTCCTTGGGCAGGCGGAACTCCGGGATGCCATACACGAGTACCCCGCCGGGGCGGTGGAACGCCTCGAATATGGTCACCTCGTGTCCCAGCCGTGCAAGGTCAGCGGCGCAGGTCAGGCCCGCCGGCCCCGACCCGACGACAGCCACGCGCTTGCCGGTGGGTTTGGCGGGCTGGAGGGGCTCCCTGCCATGTTCGCGCGTGTAGTCGGCCGCGAACCGTTCCAGGCGTCCGATCGCGACGGGTTCCGACTTTTTCCCGAGGACGCACAGTTTCTCGCATTGCGTCTCCTGCGGACACACCCTGCCGCAGATCGCGGGCAGGCCGTTGTCCTCGAATAGTATGCGGCCCGCCGCGATGAAGTCGCCCTCGCGTATCTTCCTGATGAATTGCGGTATCTTGACCTCGACGGGGCAGCCCTTGACGCAGGGCGGGTTCTTGCACTGGAGGCACCGGGATGCCTCGGCGCGGGCCTCGTCGGGGGTGTACCCGAGCGGGACCTCGCGGAAGTTGCGTATGCGCTCCTCCGGCGGCTGCTCGCGCATGGGCACGCGTGCCGCACGCGAACTGGTCTTTGTCGTTTCGCTCATGGCGTCGTGTCTTCTCTCTGGATCGCTCTGATGACCGGCTCGAGACGGCACTCCTCCTGCGACGCGCGTTCCAGCGATATGCGCTCCATCTCCTCGTAGGTGCGCAGCCGCTTCGCGAGAAGGTCGAAGTCAACCTGGTGGCCGTCGAACTCCGGCCCGTCCACGCAGACGAACTTCGTCTGCCCTCCCACGGTGACGCGGCATCCGCCGCACATGCCGGTCCCGTCCACCATGATCGGGTTGAGGCTCACCACGGTTGGTATCCTGTGCGGTGCGGTCACCTTGCAGGCGGCTCGCATCAACGGTACGGGCCCCACCGCCACGACCAGGTCAACCTTCTGCCCCTCCTCGAGCATCTGCCTCAGGATGTCCGTCGGGAAGCCCTTGAATCCCTTCGAGCCATCGTCCGTTGCGACGACCAGGACGTCCGAGTACCGGGCGATCTCCTCTTCGAGTATCAGCAGGTCCCGGGAGCGGGCGCTGATGAGGCTCGTCACGTGGTTCCCCGCCTCCTTCATGGCCCGAACGATCGGATACACCGGTGCGATCCCCACGCCGCCGCCGATGCACACGACGCGCCCGAACCGCTCCACGTGCGTGGGTCGGCCGAGCGGCCCGACGACGTCCAGTATCGCGTCGCCGACATCCAGCATGGACAGGTCGCGGGTGCTCTTGCCGACCACCTGGAAGACGATCGTGATAGTGCCAGCGGCCGGGTCCGAATCGGCGATGGTGAGGGGGAATCGCTCGCCCCTCTCCGAGACGCGTAATATGACGAACTGCCCCGCTTTCCGCTTTACCGCGATGCGTGGCGCCTCGACCTTCATCAGGTACACCCGCGGGGCGAGGAGGCGCTTCTCGGTGATCCGGTGCATAAATCTTCCTCGCGAGAAGGCAGAGACCGCTGGCCGCACCCGCCCATGGCAGCCGTAACGGAACAGGCCCCGAGGCACAGCCTCGAGGCCCCAGGAATCAGTATATCAAGCAGGCCGACACCGTTTCCAGCGAGCGAACCGGGGCGTGAGCCTGTCGCCCGTCCCACGGCCGCGCCCGGCTCCCCTCAGAGTGTGAAGGGGCCGGTCGGCTCGTACCGGCTGGCCGCGAATAGCGGCCGCCGCGATCCGCAAAGGCGCGTGTGCGTCTCGATCGCGATATCCGGTGTGTTATTGTTCTGCGAGAGGTGCGCGAGGCAGACCCACCGCAGGTCCGGCGAGCCGGCCAGGCGGAGGAGTTCGGCCGACTCGACATTCGACAGGTGCCCGCCCGCGCCGCGGATGCGCTCCTGGAGGAACAGCGGGTACGGCCCGTTGGCGAGCATCTCCGGGTCATAGTTGCTCTCGATGAAGCCGGCGTCGAGCGAGGCCACGATCTCTGGCAGTCCGGCGAAGACATGGCCGAGGTCGGTCAGGATGCCGAGTCGGACATCTCGATGCGCGACGACAAACGCAGCGGCGTCGGCCGCATCGTGCGGCGTGGGGAACGTCTCCACGCGGACCGCCCCGAAGTCGAGCGCGTCGCCGGCGCGGAAGGGATGGAACTCCTCGAGGTCGCCTATCGCGCAGCGGCGTCGTGCCGCGTCGAGCGTGGCCCTCGTCGCATAGATAGGCAGCCCGTACCTGCGTTGGAGGACGCCGGCGCAACGGACGTGATCGTTATGGTCATGGGAGATCACCACCGCATCCACGCGCCGGATGTCGCGGCCGAACATCTTCAGCCTGTGCTCCGCCTGGACGCCGCTGATGCCCGCGTCGAACAGCAGCCGGACGCCGCTTGCCTCGACGTAGAAACAGTTGCCGTTGCTGCCGGATTGCAGGGCCAGCGCGAACAATCTCCTGTCTCCTGATTTGCGGTAAGGAGAGACCGTTTCAAATCGCCGTGACCGGAACGGCGCGTATCTCCCTCGCCAACTCGCGGATCGGCTCCGAAGCGTGCGCGAACAGGCGCCGGTATGCCTCGCAGAAATATGTCGGAGCGTCGAAGTTTCCGCTTGTGCGTTCGCGGTCCTTCAGGCACCCTCCGCAACAAAGTGTCCTTGCCTCGCACTCGCGACATGCCTCGGGCAGCCTGGCCCGGGCGGACCGGAAGCGGCGCAGCCTGTTTCGCTCGACGAGCCTTGCGAACGGCGTTGCGGCCACGTTGCCCAGCCTCCATTCGTCTCGCACGAAAAAGTCGCACGGATAAACGTCGCCGTTGTGCTCCACTACCAGGCACTCGCCGCAACGACCGTCGAGGTCGCACTGGTCGGTGGAACCACAGAGTTCGCGGCGGAGGAGGCCGTCGAAACGGCGGATCGAAATGTCTTCCCTGGCCTCGGGCAACCAGATGTCGAAAAGTTCGCAAAGGAAATCGCCGAAGGCGGCTGGCGAGACGCTGTACGAGGCGGGTTGGCGCGTCGCCGGGTCTGACTCGACGCACGGGATGAACTGCATGTGGCGCACACCGAGGTCGCGAAAATAGGCGTATATCTCTCTGGCCCTGCCTGCGGTGGCATCGTTCACAACGCAGAGCACGTTGAACTCGACCCCCATCTCCTGCATGAGCCGCAACGCTCGAAGCGCGTCGGCGTGCGTGCCAGTCCCGTCGGGCCTCCTCCGATAGCGATCGTGCAGCACCGGTGGCCCGTCCATGCTCAGGCCGACGAGGAATCGGTAGCGCCGGAAGAAATCGCACCAGTCCCTGTCGAGCAGAAGGCCGTTTGTCTGGAAGGCGTTGCTCACCGACTGGCCACCGCGGCCGAATCGCTGCATCAGGGACACCGCGCGTCGGAAGAACTCGAGGCCCATGAGAGTCGGCTCGCCGCCCTGCCAGCAGAAGACAGACTGCGGCAAGCGCAACTTGAGGTAACGCCGGACCACGGCCTGCAGCACCTCGTCGGACATGCGGTGCGGGCCTGGCCCGTGCAGTGCGCTCACGCGCCGGTAGAAGCAGTACCGGCACGCAGCATTGCAATCCGGTCCGGCGGGCTTTATGAGGAGTTGCAACCCATCGAGCATCGTGGCACCCGGGGCGAACCGTCGTCTGCGATCTCGCACAGGATTCTAAATCACCGCGGCGCGGAATGCCAGAGCCGCTCTCGACCACTTGCTTATGACGTGGGCGGGGATATAATCCGGCTGTGGCGTTGCGCGACGGGTTGGGCGGAGTGGTCGCGCACGGCCGCCGTGGAGAGGAGCGAACGAGTGGGAGACCTCATCGAGGGAAGGATCGCGCAGATACTCTCGGAGAACCACGTCGTCTTGAACGTGGGCGCGCGCGACGGCGTGAAGGTCGGCATGATCTTCGTCGTGCTAGCCCTGGGCGACGAGGTGAAAGATCCCGTGAGCGGCGAGGTCCTGGGACGCTGGGAGATGCCCAAGGGGCACCTGTGCGTCACGCACGTGCAGGAGCGGCTCGCCACGTGCGCCGGTTACGACCCGACGAGAAGGGACCGGGGGGAGGACGAGGCGTCGCTGGTCCTCTCCGCCGCGCTCGTCGCCCACTCGATGCGGCCCGAGACCTGGAGGGAGAAGAGCGCCACCGCACTCAACGTGGACCGCTCGCAGGTGACCGGCCTGCCGGCCATCGGGCCCATCTCCGTCGGCGACATCGTCCGCGAGGTCCCCCTGGAATCCCTGACGCGCGGGAAGGGCGGAAGGACAGAGGGATGAGGATCTTCGACGCCCGCGAGACCGACCTGGTCGAGGAGATGCGGAGTCTCTCGCGGCGGCTCGGCCATCGCCAGGGGGCGACGGGGTCGGGTGGCGACGAGAGAGCCCGCGCCCTGTTCGGTCAGTCCCTCCCGCCGATCGAGGTCGTGCGACGCATACTCGACGACGTCCGCGACCGGGGCGACGATGCCTTGGCCGACTATGCCCTGCGGCTCGACGGGGTGGACCTCGCAGCGGTCGGCCTTCGTGTGGCCGCAAAGGAGATCTCTGCCGCATGGGACGCCACGCCCGCGTCGTTGAGGCAAGCGATGGAGCGGGCCGCCGAGAACATCCGCAGGTGCCAGCAGGCGATCCTGCCCGTCCCTGCGGGTCCCATCACCAATGCGCATGGCGGCATGGTCGAGATCCGGACGCAGCCCCTGCGGCGCGTCGGCCTGTACGTGCCCGGCGGGCGGGCGGCCTATCCCTCTACGCTCCTGATGACGGCGATTCCGGCGCAGGTCGCGGGGGTGGACGAGGTCGCGGTGGCCACCCCGTGCGGCCCGGATGGTCGCGTCCGCCAGGAGACGCTCGCAGCCGCGCACCTCTGCGGCATCCAGGAGATCTACCGCATCGGCGGCGCACAGGCGATCGCGGCTTTCGCCTTCGGCACCCGCTCGATCAGGAGGGTTGACAAGATCGTCGGGCCCGGGAATCTCTACGTGACGCTCGCCAAGAGGGAGGTTTACGGCGATGTCGCACTCGACATGCTCGCCGGCCCGAGCGAGATACTCATCATCGCCGATTCCTCCGCGGAGCCGCGTTTCATCGCTGCCGACATGCTCGGCCAGGCGGAGCACGACCCCGCCGCAGCGATCCTCCTGACTCCGGAACGCACCGTGGCGGAGGCGACGCTCGCCCAGATCGAGATGCAGATCCCGGCGCTCTCGCGCGGTCGCGCTGCCCGCGACTGCCTCGAGCGTTACGGCTTCGTCGGGGTCGTCCGCGACCTCGACCAGGCCGTCGCGCTCGCCGACGAGTTCGCGCCGGAGCACCTCGAACTTGCGGTCGCGAACGCCGAAGCGCTCCTCCCCGCTGTCCGGAACGCAGGAGCGATATTCATCGGACAGGAGACCCCGGAGTCCCTGGGAGACTACGTCGCGGGGCCGTCCCATGTCCTTCCCACCGGTGGGACCGCGCGATTCTTCTCCGGGCTGAGCGTCCACGACTTCCTGCGGCGGACGAGCATAATCCGGTATAATCGCGGTGCGCTGGCGCGGGCGGCGCGCGACGTGGACGCCCTGGCCCGCGCCGAGGGTCTCGACGCGCATGCGCGCGCCGTGGCCATCCGGTTCGAGACCACGTGACCACTGGAACAGGATGCAGCAGGCGGTGAGATACTTCCGACCCAACGTCGAGGCGATGGCGGGCTACGTTCCTGGCGAACAGCCCCAGGGCGATGGCTACATCAAGTTGAACACAAACGAGAACCCCTACCCGCCGCCCCGAAGCGTCCTCCAAGCGATACGGGCGGCAGTGAACGACCGCCTGCGCCTCTACCCCGACCCGCTGGCCACGGACCTGCGCCGGAAGATCGCCGAGGTTTACGGCACCCGGACGGAACGGGTCATCGTTGGAAACGGCTCCGACGATATCCTCGCCATGCTCGTCCGTGCCGTCGCGGGTCCCGGCCGGACCGTGGCGTATCCGGTCCCCACGTACTCGCTGTACCCCACGCTTTGCCGGATCGTTGATGCCCCCGTGCGCGAGGTGCCGTATCCTCACGATTTCTCCCTGCCGGCGGACCGGCTCGTCCGCGCGAGGGCCGCGCTCACGTTCGTCGCCTCGCCGAACAGTCCGAGCGGCACGGTCATCCCGCCTGCTGAGCTCGGCCGGCTCGCCCGGCGCCTTCGGGGATTGCTCGCAATAGACGAGGCTTACGTGGATTTCGCCGACGAGCATTGTCTGCATCTTGTCGAGCGGCACCGGAACGTGGTCGTCCTGCGCTCCTTCTCGAAGTCGTTCTCGCTGTGCGGCATACGGCTCGGATTCGCGGTCGCCCGCGAGGAGATAGTCGAGGGATTGGTGAAGGTGAAGGACAGTTACAACGTCAACCGCCTGGCGCAGGTGGCAGGCGTGGCGGCGCTGGAGGCCATCGGGGTCATGCGCGCGCATGCTGAGCAGATCCGGGCTACGCGCGCCCGGCTCGTTCGCGGGCTCGAGGCGTTCGGCTGGCGGGTTTACCCCTCGCAGGCGAACTTCGTCTTTGCGCGCGTCCGGCCCCCCGCCACGGCCAGAGGAATATACGAGGCCCTGAAGGCCCGGCGGATACTCGTCCGCTGGTTCGACTCACCTGGTCTCGAGGATGGCCTCCGGATCAGCGTGGGCAGCGAACGGGAGACGGACGTCCTCTTGCGCGAACTCGGCAGGCTCTGCGCGCCCCATGCCTCGCGCGCATAGGTCCTGCCGGCCATATCGAGGAGCCAGAGCCATGCCTCAGCGAACCGGGGAGATCCAGCGCAGGACGAAGGAGACCGCTGTCTCGGTGAGTCTGCACGTTGACGGGTCCGGCCGTGCCGATGTGGCCACCGGCGTCGGCTTCCTCGATCACATGTTGGACCTCCTCGCCCGTCACGGGCTTTTCGACCTTGTCGTCCGCGCGAGCGGGGATGTGCACGTTGATGCGCATCACACGGTCGAGGACGTTGGCATCTGCCTCGGCCAGGCTTTGAAGGATGCCCTGGGCGATCGCAGGGGCATTCGCCGCTTCGGGTGCTGGTCGGCGCCGATGGAGGACGCGCTGGCGCAGGTGGCGCTCGACCTCGGCGGTCGCGGCCGGCTCGTGTTCAACGTTGCGTTCCCCACCGACAAGATCGGCGATTTCGACACGGAACTCCTCGAGGAGTTTCTCAACGCCCTGGCGGCCAATGCCGGCATGAACCTCCATGTCAACGTGCCTTACGGCAGGAACAGCCATCACATCGCGGAGGCGGTCGTGAAGGCGGTCGCCAAATCCCTGGAACAGGCCGTGCAGGTGGACCCGCGAGTGAAGGATGTGCCTTCCACGAAGGGCACGATCGCATGACCCGGGCGTGGGCCTGCTGCGACGAGGGCATGGAATGGCTCGCCCGACGGTAGTCGAGGTTGACCTCGACGCGATCGCGCAGAACCTCGATGCGTTGATGGCCCTTGCACGGCCCGGCGTCGAATGCATCGCAGTGGTCAAGGCGAATGCTTACGGCCACGGCGCGGTGCCAGTCGCGCGAGCGCTCGCGGCGCGGGGGATTCGACGATTCGCGGTCGCGTGTCTGGAGGAGGCCACGCACCTCCGCGATGCCGCAGTTCCCGGGCGCATCCTCATCATGGGATATCCAGCGCCGTCGGAGGCGCGCGAGATAGTCGCGCAGGGTTTCGAGGCGGTCGTGAGCGCGCCGGAGCAGATCGTGGCGTTTGACGCGGCCGGCCGGGCGGCAGGGGTCCGCGCCTGCGTTCACCTGAAGTTCGACACCGGAATGGGGAGGGTCGGCTTCCCTGTCGCCACGGCCCTGAACGTCGCTCGCGATGCGGCGGCGCGCCCGGGCATCGCTCTCGTGGGTGCCATGACGCACTTTGCTGTGGCGGACGAGGAGCAGGGTGTGGCCTTCACGCGCGAACAGATCGCTGTGTTCCTCCGCGTGCGCCAGGAGTTGGAATACGCGGGGCTTCGCATACCGCTGTGGCATGCTGCGAACTCGGCCGGCCTGCTGTACCATCCGGAGTCCCACCTCGATGCGGTTCGGCCGGGTGTATCGCTCTATGGTGCTTACCCCTCGCCCGGGATGTCGCGCCCGGTGAGGCTGCGCCAGGCCATGACGTTCAAGACGCGCATCGCCGCGATCCGCGAGATGCCAGCCAGTGCCACCGTGGGCTACGGACGGACGAAGCGCCTGGAGCGGCAGTCGCGCATCGGGCTCCTTCCGGTGGGCTACGCCGATGGATACGACCGGAGGCTTTCTAATCGAGGCGAGGTGCTCGTGCGGGGGCGCCGCGTCCCGGTCGCGGGCCGGGTCTCGATGGACCTGGTGACGGTCGATCTTACCGACGTGCCCGAAGCGGCCGCGGGCGACGAGGTGGTGCTCTACGGCTCGCAGGGGAGCGAGGCGGTCACCATCGAGTCGGTCGCCGACCTCCTCGGAACCGTTCGGCAGGAGGTCATGACCTCGGTGGGCGCGCGCGTCCCGAGGGTGTACAAGGGCGATCTGGCCAGCGCGGTCGTCGCGCCTGGTTAGAACGCGAGGTCTGCGGGCATCCCGGGCGCTTGGGCCGTAGGTTGAGAACCCGGCGCGGTTTGATGTACCATTATTCGCCGTGTCGAATCCTGACTCTGGAGGACGAGCGATGGAAGGTGTGCGCCTCGTGCGGCGGCACGTCGTGATGACGGAATACTCGCAGGCACCGCTGAACCCCCACCCGGTCTTCCCCCAGTGGTCGCCCTGGAGCGTCTATCCGTATCAGTACTATGGCAGCGTGCGCAAGTACCTGGCCCGCCGCCGGTACTACATGCCGACGCTGGAGAACGATTTTCTGCGCGTCGAGATAGCGCCTGATCTCGGTGGGCGAATATGGGACGTGTACGACAAGATCGGCAAGCGCCACGTCATCAACTTCAATCCCGAGGTGCACATCTACAACGCGGGCTTCGGCCTCAACTACGTGTGCGCCGGTATCGAGTGCAACTATCCCCTCGCTCACGCGTGCACGACGAGCCGCAAGCGCGAGGTCAGCGACCGCCGGAATCCCGACGGCTCCGCCTCCATCGTCATCAGCGAGTACGAGCGCATATGGCGCACGCGCTGGTCCGTGACTTACACGCTGTATCCCGGCCGGTCGCTGGTCGAACTCCGCGTGCGCATCTACAACCGCACCCCCTTCGACAGCCGTTGCATGTACTGGAACAACTGCGGCTTCTATCTCACGCCGAACACCCAGTTCATCTTCCCCGAGGTCGCGGGCGCCATGCATGGGATGGAGAACCGCACGTTCAGTTGGCCGATCTGGCAGCACCGCGACCTGAGCATCTGGAAGAACACGCCCCCGGAGATGCTCGGCCTCTACATGCTCGATGCCCGCGAACCCTTCTTCGGATACTACAATCACGACGAGGGTCATGGTCTCGTCCATTACGGCGACCTCGCTGACCTCCCGGGGAAGAAGTCCTGGACGTGGGGCACCGACCCTGGCCAGTGCGACATGCTTCGCAAGACCCATCATTCGCTGGGCAAGGTCTATGGCGAAGTGCAGTCGGGGCGAATCGTGATCCAGGAGCACCTCGATCGTGTGCCGCCTGAAACGGAATTCGAGTGGAGCGAGATATGGTATCCGGTGCGCGGTACCGGCGCCTTAAACGGGGCCGGGCCAGGCGCGGCGCTTCGCGCCGAGGTCGTGGAGTCGTCTGCGCGCACGAGCACGCTGAAGATCGTGGCCATGGCGAACGGCTCCTTCCCGCAAGCCCGCGTGCGCGTCGCCTCCGACGGCCTGGCGCCGGTCGAGAAGCACTTCCCGCTCGACGCGACGAAGACCTCGGAGATCATGGTCCGCCTCCCGGGCAGGGCCGGCCCGGACCAGCACACCGAGGTGACGGTACAGGACGCCTCCGGCCTGATACTGGCCAGAGCGCGCCTGCGGCACCCCTCCAGGCGCGATTCGTGGCGAGAGGTGGTGGACCTCACTCGGCCCCTGAAGGCAGTCGGCGTGGAGGAACTGTTCCAGGCTGCCGAGAAGGAGGCGCGCGACTGGGGTAACCATGACCTCAAACCGCTCTACGAGAAGGTGCTCGCCCTCGACCCCGACTACTCGCCTGCCCGGAGGGAACTCGGGAAACTGTGCATCTGGCGCGGCGAGTATGCCGCTGCGGTGGAACATCTCGCAGCCGCGCGCCGGCGCGACGAGGACTCGCTGGAGAACCGGTACTTCCACGGCCTCGCGCTCCTGCTTTCCGGCAACGTCGAGGAGGCCAGGAAAGCGTTCGAACTGGCGAACCGGTACGACTGCGAGGCGCGGTCGCTCGTCAGGCTGGCCGAACTGCGCATGAGGGAACGCGACTGGGCTCATGCCCTCAGACATCTGGACCGTCTGGCGGAATCCCGGCCACGCCTCACCAGGCCCCGCGGCCTGCGCGCGGCATGCCTCAGAAAACTCGGTCGGATGCGCGAGGCCGCCGGTGAGATCGCGAGTGCGCTTGCCATAGACGGTCAGGACCCCTTCCTCCGATTCGAAGATCTTTTCGTCCGACTCGGTCTCCCTGACAGGGGCGGGTTACCCAAGAGGGAACTCGGGCCCATCCTCGCCTTGGTCCGCGAGGAGGAGCCTCCGCTCCTGGAGGCGGCTTTCGACTATCTTGCCGCGGGGCTCTTCGAGGAGACGCTGGCTGTTACCCGCGCGATACCGCGGCCGGGTCCGCTGGCCCGCCTCGCGATGGCCTGGTCCCTTCACAGGCTTGGCCGCGCCGCAGAGGCACGCAGGACCCTGCAGGCCGCACTCGGCGCAGATGTAACCGGCCACCAGATCTGGCGTCTCGAGATGTTCGACATACTCGCCTGGGCACGCGAGACCTTCCCGAAGCATGCCCGGCCGCTGTATCTCCTCGGCAATCTCCTGATGGCCCGCCGGCGCACCGAGGAAGGGCGCCGGATGTGGGAGGAGGCAGCGCGGAGGGGCGAGAGACATTGGCTCCTTTTCGCGAACCTCGGCTATTATCACTCGCGGGTGGCCAAGGATTCTGCAGCCGCCCTGGAATGGTTCAGGAAGGCGGAGCGGGCGAATCCCGACGACCTGTACGTAATCTGCGAGATAGCCGCTGCCCTGAACGCGGTCGAGGGCCCGCGGGCGGTCGTGCGGTACCTGGAACGTCGTCAAGATGCGGTGCGCGCGAGCCCCAGGGTTGCGTATGCTCTCCTCAGCGCATATCTCAAGTTGAGCATGTACGACCGCTTCGATGACGTCTGTTCGCGGCTCGACTTCCGTCACAACTTCCAGATACCGGGGCCGCATCAACTCTGGTGGCCGCGGCACTTCCAGGAGGCGGCGCAGTTGATCGAGAAGGGCGAGCCGGAACGTGCCCTGCGCATCCTCGAAGGGTTGTCGGTCCCGCCACCGAATCTCGGCATCTTCGACCCGCGCACGGTGGAGGATGACCGCCGCCTCTATCACATGGGGCGCTGCTACGAGAAGATGGGCCGGCACGAGGAGGCGCGCGCCTGCTGGGAGAAGGCCCTGCAAGTGCCGCATTTCACCGGCTACGAGCACGCTTACTGGTTCCGCGAGTGGAGCAGACGCTACTTCCAGGCCCTGTCGCTCCAGAAACTCGGCCGGGAGAGCGAGGCGAACGCCTACTTCGATGCGCTCGAACTCCTCGTCCACACCGGCGAACTACCCGTCGCGGCGCAGGATCAGATCATGGACATGGTCGAGCGCGGCCGCTTCGCGCCCGAGAACCAGAAGGACCCGCTCGTGGCCGAGCAGATCGCCATCGCCACGCGCGCCGAGGAGTGACGGGCGATCGGTATCACGCCTCCGTCGCGTCGCAAGCGCCCCTCTCCGGCCCGCCGGGATGCCGGAGCGGAGTCGGACGCGGCGTGGGCGGCCGCAGGTTCATCTCGAACACGAAAGTCACCGGCCCCACGGTGATCTCGTCTCCCTGCGACAGTTCAGCCGACTCCACCGGCTGGCCGTTCAGGAGGGTGCCGTGGCGGCTGCCGAGGTCGCGCAGGAGGAAGCGTCCTCCGCTCCGATCGATAACCGCGTGCTCGTTCGAGACGTGCTGGTCGGTGAGCCATACCTGGCTGGCAGGATTGCGACCGATGAGGGTCCTCTCGGCCTCGAGTTCGTAGGTCGCTCCGCGGAGGAGGCCGGCGACGGCCACGAGGCGAGCGCGCGTCTCCTGCGGCTCCTCCTGCACCTGCCGCACGTTCACGTCGCGGATCGGGAATGGTATCACTATCCCGTGCCGTTTGAACGAATACCATATCTCCTTGCGGACATCGCTCTCTATCGCTGGTAGCGAGGCGTAGTTGTCTATCCAGACGCAGAGCGCGTAGAGCAGCGAGAAGTCCTGGTATTCGACGAACCTGACGATGGGCGGAGGGTTCTTCAGGACTCCCTCCGCGCGGAGTGCGGCCTCCGTGAGCGCCCTGACCGCGAGCGCCGGAGGAGTCGCGTAGGAAACGCCCACCAGTATCTTGCACAGGTGCTGAGGGGTCGGCTCGTCGAAGTTCGTCACCCTCTCCTGCGCGATGACGCTGTTCGGTATCTCGACGTAGTCGTTGAATCGCGTCCGCAGCCTGGTGGCGCGCCAGTTGATGTGCGCCACCTCTCCCTCCGAATCGCCGATGCGCACCCAGTCGCCGACCTTGAACGGCCGCTCGACGCTGATCACCACCCCCGCGAGAAGGTTGCTCAGGAGACCCTGCACCGCGAGCCCCACAACGATGGACACCACGCCGCTCGTGATGAAGAGTGGGGTCAGATCTATGCCCGGAAAGCACCATGTCAGGAGGACCAGGAGGCCGAGGAACGCGACCACCGCGACGGCGCAGTTGCGCATGAACGGAGAGACGCCGGCGCGGGTGCGTTGAGCCTCCGAGGGCATGACGAGCCGCGCCCCGCCATAGAGGGCCGACACGAATACGAAGAAAAGGAAGAGGAACAACACGATGCGGGAGAGGTTGGCACAACCATGGGGAGCAGCGATTGCCACGGCCGCCCACGCGCCCCCGTAAAGGACGGCCAGTATCGGTCCCGTCCAGAGGAGGCTCTTGGTGAGACCGGCCCTTATGAGGAGACGGGCAGTAAGGACGCCAACGACGAACAGGCCCGCGACGACAGCGATCACGAGGCTCTTTTCCCGGGGCGACCCCCCTGCCAGGGCCATGCGTTCCACTTCCTGCGCTGCTGCGGCGACGGGCAGGAGGAAGCCCATCAACGCGGCCGCCGCCGTGCGCGATGATATATGCCTCGCAGCGCTCATGCGCGGCTCCCGGTCGGTGCCGGCATCTTCTACTCTCCCAGTAGTTGCAGGCGGTCGCGGGCAACGCGTCCGCGCGGATCGTCCGGGAACTCTTTCAGGAACTCTCTGTAGGTGGCGACTGCTTTCTGCACGTCTGCCAGTTGCTTGTGATAATATTCGGCCGCGCGGAAAAGGTCATCCGCACCCCACGAGGGGTCGCGCCCCCGCAATTGCAGCAACGTATCCGCCGCCGTGCGCCAATCGTTCAGGTCCGGGCGAGTGCAGATCTCTACGATAAGTCGCATTTCGGCCGAGGCGACCCGGTTGTCCGGCGTGGCGGCGACGAGCGCTTGAAGTTCGCGCACCAGGCGCTCCTGGAGGTCGGCGTCGTACTGGTTCCTGGCCAGGCCGTGCCTGGGAGCGGTCTTCCAGTCGAGTCGTATCTTGCCGAACCTCGCCTCGGTCGCCTGTGGTGTGCCGGGGAAGAGCCTGGGCACCTGTGCAAGTTCTTCCGATGCCCGCTCGTAGTCGCCGAGGTCCTCATAGGCCTGCGCGATGGCGAGTTGGGCCTGTGGCGCGAGAGGATGGCCCGGGTGATCGCGGACTATCTGGCGGAGGAGCGGGAGGGCGTCGCGATGGCGGCCGCTGCCGAGGAGACCCTGCGCCCGGACGTAGTCGGCCTGCACCTGCACGTCGAGCGCGCCCTGCTCCGGTGTCGCGGGCGGCAGCTCCGTGGGTCTCGCCGCCGGGGCGGTCGTTTGTCCGGGCGGACGATACGGCACCGTTGGTAAGTACGCCGTGGGCGGCGCCGTCGTGGCAGGGCGGGTTGGCGGGACCGGCTGCGCGTCGGGCTCGGCGGATCGCCGGCCGCTCAGGGCTGCGACGCCGCCGACAACCACGAGGACACCGACTGCGATACCGCCCACGACGAGGAGTGCCCGACGCGGCTGCGCAGGCGCGTGACCCGGCTTGCGTCGGCGCAACTGACGGCTCGTTATGCGGCCGAGGTCCTCCTTGATCTCCGCCGCGCTCTGGTAGCGGTCGGCTGGAGATTCCGCCAGGCACCGGGCCACCACGTGGTCGAAGCCGATCGGCACGTGCGGATTTATCAGGCTCGGCAGTTTGAAATGCCCTATCGGCAACTTGCCCGTGAGCATCTCGTAAAGAACCACGCCGAACGAGAATATGTCGGTGTGGTGGGTCACCTTGCTCGAGTCGAGCCGCTGCTCCGGCGACATGTAATTCATCGTGCCCAGTGCGGCTCCCTGCTGGGTCAGCGTTGAGAGGCCGCTGCCGGTCGTCTCGAACTGCGCGATGCCGAAGTCCGCTATCTTGGCCCGCCCGTTGGCCACGTCGATCAGGATATTGGACGGCTTCAGGTCACGGTGCACCACGCCCTTGCTGTGCGCGAAGTCGAGGCCGTCGCAGATCTGCATCGAATAGTCCAGTATCTCCGGCAGGGTCAGGGCCTTCTTGCGGATCAGTTTGTCAAGGCTCTCGCCCTCGACGTATTCCATCACGATGAACAGGGCGTCGCCCTCCTTGCCGCGGTCTATCACCTGGACGATGTTGGGGTGGTTGAGTTGTGCGGCGACGTTCGCCTCGCGGTCGAATCGCGCGAGGAGTTCCTCCGATTTTGCGAACCGCTGGGGAAGGACCTTGATGGCGACGGGCCGGTTCAGGGAGGGCTGGACACCCTTGTACACCACGGCCATCCCGCCCTGGCCGATCTGCTCGAGCACCTCGTAATGACCGAGCATGCGCGGGACAGGCCTGGGCTCGGCGGCAGTCGCGTCGTCCACGGGAGGCCCTCGCGTCTCGAGGTGAGCGAATGGCAGCCCGACGGATTATCCTATCGCTGGCGGCGATCTGTCAAGGAGCGGGACAGGGGCCTCCAGCGGCGATTTCGAGATACTCTCGCGCGATGCGCTGGATGTCGAAGAGGGCCCGCGCCTCGTCCAGTCCCCGCCGATAGGCCTCTCGCCCATTGGCGAGCACGCGGACCACCGCCTCGGCAAGATCTCGCGGATCGTCGGGGCGGCACGTCTCGCCCAGACCATATCTCTGCACCATGGTCCCGAGGTCCCCCACGTCCGCAGCAACGAGCGGGATGCCGCATGCGACGGCGTCGGAGAAGACGACCGGCACGCTCTCGATCCGGGAGGGCACGATCAGAGCATCGCAGCGCGCCATCCATGTTGCCGCGGTCTCTGCATCGCAGAAGCCGTGAAGAGATACCCGGTCTGCGACGCAGTGCTGCTCGATCAGGCTGAGCACCCTCGCCTCCAGGAGTCCGCCGCCGAAAAGGTGGATGTGAGCGTCGAACCCGAGGGCGACCAGGTGCGCCATCATCTCCGGGAGGAGGTCCACCCCCTTATTCGGATGAAACCGTCCGATGAAGAGGAGGTTCGGCTTGCCGGCCACGGGATGTCGCCCCGCTGGTAAGCATACGAACTGCCTGGCGCTCGGGAGAAACCGGCATGCCCGGCCCGCCAGTCGGGAAACCTCCGCTGCGAGCCCCGGACCATCTGCGAAGAGAAGGGCGGCATGTCGAAGGGTTGCCCGCACCAGCCAGCGGGTTGCCGGATGCCGGCCATACCGCCAGATGTCCGAACCCAGGCACCAGACGTCGCGGGGGACGCCCATCCCCCGGAGCGCGAGATGGGCCATCGCGCCGGAAGGCACGGCCCACATGCACAGGCAGCGGTCGGGGCGAAGGTGCCGGGCGACGCGACGGATGGCGAGTATGCCCCCGATGAGGAGGCTCGCGACATGCCGGACGTCGCTCGGCCGCGCGAGCGAGAGTTCCAGGGCTGGCCGCGTCCCCCCCGACCAGCGGTAGAGGATGGTCTCGACACCGTCGTCCGCCGGTCTTGTGGCTTTCCTGTCGCTCGTCACGACTGCAACGCCCACCCCGCACGCGGCGACGGACCGCGCGAAGTCGCGGACGAACACACCCGCCCCCGAGGACGTGTCGCGATCGGTCGTCGCATAAGAACTGGTCACGATCAGGAGATGTCTCATCAGGAAACGCCCCGGCGGAATCGGACTGCGTCGGCCAGCCGTGCGACGAGGCCGAGGTCGTCGGCGTTCGCCTCGCGCACGACAAGGAGAAGCGCCAGGTACACGACCCCCAGAACTGCGTATTCTGCAATTAGCCACAGGCCTGAGAGCCGAACGATGCGCGCGACCGCGGCGACCGCCATAGCGCAGAGCACCATGCGGAAGAGCGAGAGTGCGCCAAGCGGCGGACCGAATCGCCTCGCGAGGCAAGCCCACGCGACCGCGGCGGACGCCAGTGCGGCCAGAGTCGTCGCCACGGCCGCACCTTGCGGCCCGTTCACAGGTATGAGAACGGCGTTCAGCGCCGCCGAGCCGACGACCATCGCGAACGCGAGGGTCATCGCCAGCGACACGCTGCCGGTGGCGATCATGATAGTCGCCCCGACGCTGAAGAGCGAGACGAGGAGGTATCCGAACACCAGGAGCCGCAATATATTTGCCGCGCCGGCATACCGCATCGTGTAGATGAGCGATACCAGTTCGTCGGCCGTCGCCGCCGCGACGAGCACTGCCGGTAAGAGGGCGATGAGCGTGTAACGCAGCGCGCTCCGGACATAGCGTCGAGTCCATGCACCGGTGCGGTCGGCCAGCGAGCGCGTCACCACCGGCAGGAGGGCAACGTTCAGGCCGAAGACGAGCGCGTATGGCAATTGCCCGAGGAGTCGCCCCACCGTGTAGAGCCCTACCTCCTCGTCGCTGCGTCCGAGGGCCTTCAGGAGGAAGAGGTCGAGGTTCTGAAATGCCGCCATCGCTATCGTGAAGAGGCCAGCGCGAAACGCGAGGGCTGCGATCGGCCGCCACTCCACCTCGCCCTCGTCGGCGAGGCGCCCTGTCAGGGCGCGGCCCAGGAGCACGGCGACGAAAAGCCCGAGCCACGCTCCGGCAAGCGCTCCGAGGACCTTGTATCCCAGGAGGAGGAAGGGGATGATACCGATCATGCGGAGGACGGAGTATGACGTCATGAGCGCCGACTCCCGCGCGAAGGCCCGCATGCCGTTCAGGACGCCGAGATCCAGGCTATAGAGCGCCAGGAGCGGCATGAAGGCTCCGACGATCCGGAGGTGCGGGATGAGGGTTGCGTCTCCGAGGACTTTCGCCACCAGCGGGGCGCCCGGAATCAATACCAGGCACAGAGGCCCGACGAGCAACGCCTGCGTGACGAGGCCCTTCCGACGGACGGACGCGGCTGCGTGGGGGCACTGCGCCACGAAAACCGCCACGGCCCTTCCGGGTCCCGACGATGTCAGGACGCGCGAGAACTGAAGTATGCTCAAGAGGAGGCCCCAGATGCCGTAGAGGCGTGGTTCCAGACATCGGGCGAGGACGACGTGGAGGAGGTAGCCGCAACCGAAAAAGGCCACGCGGGCGGCCGAGATCATGAGCGTGCCGGCGGCCGCGGTCCGCCGGGCACCGCCTTCCGGCTCGCTGGTCGGCCGCGGGGAAGCCTCCCGCAACGCCATCTCGTGCGACGGCTCGGTCGGAGCGCGCTCCGCTTCGCTTGCCGCCGGGTCCGCGCGCTCTCTCATGACCGGTCGCGGGCCTTATCTATGCAGGTCCGCAACAGTCTGGCCAGTCCTTCCAGGCGATCGTCTCCGATCATTCCGAAGTGGCCGCCGGGGATCACGTGATATTCCACCCCCTCCCCGGCGAGCGTGGTCATCCAGCGGAGGCTGCGGAGCCGGTCGGGCTGCTGGAGGACGCCCTCCTCCACGAGAGCGCGACGCACGAGCAGTCCCATACTCGGCTGGGCTTTTGCCTCGTAATGGCCCTTGTCGGCCACGACGCGGACGCGCAAGCCGCGGGCTACAGCATTGAACAGGCTGGCGCTGGGCGATCCTGCCAGCACGTCCAGGTCTCCCGCGCCGAGCAGGGGGATGCCGGTGTGAAAGCGGGGGGTGGGAACCAGTTCCACCCGCAGGCCCTCTTCGGCGAAGTACCCCTCGTCAATGCCAATAAACAGCGGCGCGAAAGAGAGATATGGCCGGTAACTGACGCGGATTCGCGCGGGTTCGGCCTCGACCGCGGGTGCGGGCCTGCGTTCGCACCCGAGGAGCACGACGCAGAGAAAAATCGCAGCGAGCAAGTATTGCTGGCGCATCAACCTTCTCCGGCAGGGGCGCTCGCCGGTGAGGCAAAACCTTGCCAGCGCTCGTGCGCCCTTATTGTGTACGCCGACGTTGCCAGGCGCAAGCGTGCCTTCGGCGGTCCGGCTTGCCGCGCAACCGGCGTTCCGTTCATTCAGGCGTCGCATAGACCCCGACGTTGCGGAGGCCGAAGAATCCGGGCCGCACCGTCGGTTGTATCGCGAATCGCACTGTCCGTCCCGCGACGAGGCTGGTGATCTCCACCTCGAATCGCTGCCACCCTGCACCGCCGCTCGTGGTGAACGAATGCGTGGGCCGCGACTCGAACCCCGCTCCGATGTCGAGGAAGAGATGCCAGGTGTGACGGCCGCGCGCCTTGAACTCGGCGACGAAGATGCGGCGTTTTTCTGTGCCGAACGGGACGGGATCGGGGAAGATGACCAGTGCGCTGTCGCTGAGCGCAGACCCCTCCAGAAGGTCATCGCTACGAACGGTCGCCGCGATATCCACGAGTTCCGCGCGCCCCAACGGGAGGGGCCTGCCCGCCAGGTTGCCGCCGGGCGATTCGGGCGGAGGCCGCGGCTGGTCCGTCACCTCGAACTCCACCGGCGCGGTCATCACCGTGGCCCAGGTGCCCGCATCGCCATAGCCGTGGAAACTCTCCTCGGTGAGCGCGAGATAGGCCCTGTACCGGCCCGGTGGCAGGAATGCCTGGCCAATGGGTTTTCGGTGGTTGCGTTCTCCCTGCTGATGCTGTTCAGACTCGGCATAAACGCGCTGCGGGCGAAGATCGGGCCGCGGATGCACGTAGATGTCGGCGGGGCTGCCCGCGCGCTCGACCACCACCTGCGCGCTGTCCTCGGGCGCCGGCGCGCGCTGCGTGGAGGCGTTCCAGAGGACGTGAAGAGAACTGTCGGCGTAGAACTCCTTGTCCACACTGCCCGTCGCGTCGGTGACGAGAAAATCGAAGAGCAGGTATGCCTCGGCCAGGTCCTTTCGCGGGAACTCCTCGTATTCGCGGTCGGTGAAGTTCGTACGCTGGCCTGGCAGACGCCACCGGCCAGTGTAGCCGATCTTCTCGAATCCTGACGGGTCATCTGCGTATCTGCCGAGAAGTTTCAACTGATAGGCGAAGTTCGGCTTCAGGCCGGTCCCGCGGATGCGGCCGACGAACGTCTCGGCCCTGGCGAGGTATTCCACCGTCACGTGCGGCCCGGGCGACGTCGGGTCTCGCGGCGCGAACCGTTCGATGACCTCGCGGGAGTAGGCGCGGCCGGCCACGTCGAGGAAGCGTTCCTCCTCCCGCGTGTCGAGCGGGCGGAGCACGAAATCGGACGTTCTCGTGTTCTCCGGTCCGTACTGCTCCGGGTAGGCCTTCTTGCTCCAGGCGAGGCCGGCCGACGGGCGGCGTTCCATCCAACGAATGGGCCGTCGGGGATCCCGACGCGGAGGCGCGACTACCTCGGCCGGGCGCCGGGGCATCTCCTGACGGATTATGAGATACACCAGGAGTCCCGCCACGAGGAGGAGCGCGAAGCCGAAGAAGATGAGTGCTCGCGCTGCCATCTGCCTTCCGTTCGCCCCGACCTCGAGCGGCCCCGTGGGTCGCTCGCGACCTGCCCTAATGTAGGCCCATGGACCTGAGGTTGCGGAGGCTAACCTGGAGGCTCTCGAACGGATCGCGTCGGCACACGTCCTGTTCGACGATGTACCATTCGACACCTGCCGCGCGGGCGGCCTTGAGAATCTCGGGCCAGTTCAGATTTCCCTCGCCGACTTCCGCGAAGGTGGCCTGGTCGTCAATCACCGTCATATCCTTCAGGTGCAGCAGCGCGATGCGGTTGTGAAGGCGGTCTATCCAGGCCACCGGGTCTGCGCCGCCGGCCTGGACCCAGTAAGTGTCGAGTTCCGCCTTTACGTATCTCGGGTCGCAATTGGAGAAAAGGATGCCGAGGCCGGGCGAGCCGTCGTAGCGCTGAAACTCGAAGCGGTGGTTGTGATAGGAGAGCGTCAGGCCCGCTGACGCCAGTTTTCTGCCAGCGGCCTCCGCATCACGCGCGAAGCGGACGAAACCATCGGCGCCGGTCCGGTATTCCTGCGGCATCAGGGGGACCGCGACGTGGCGGCAGTTCAGCGTCGCATGTTCCTCGACGATGGCATCCGTTTCGTCGCGCACGCGTTCGAACGGCACGTGCGTCGCGCAGATCGTTAGGCCCTCCCCATCGGCGATCCTCCGGAGTTCGCGGGGCTCGATGGGGCCGAGGCCCGATGTCTGGACGGCCTCGTAGCCGATCGCTCGCACCCTCGCGAGGGTCCTCGCGATATCGGAGGGAGTCCGCGCGAACTCGCGGACAGTGTAGAGTTGTGCGGCGATGACGCTGCGGGCCATAGCAGGCTCCTCGATCAGCCATGTGTTGGACGGTTCGAGAATATAGCAGTTCGGCGTGGCGACGTCCATATTACCTTTGCGGATTGGGTGGAAAGGGTGCTCGACCGCCTACCCGGGTGAGGGGCGATGCCCTCGATAGCCCAATAGTCTTGGGGGCTGTGGCACGTGGTCGGGTGGAGGCGCACATCTTCGTATTCGACAGGGCGACTGCCTCGCGACGGCGGTAACGGAGCACAGCCGGGTGAGGAACATCCCAGCGGGTGTCCGGGAGTCACCGGGTATGCATGTTGGAGCGACTGTTGCCTTGCCGGGCGTCGGACCGGCGGGAGTTCGCCTTCTGGTTACTCTTGTTCCGCAGGCCGGAGGTGTAATCCGCGAGTAACTCCACGCTTCGCTGGCTTCCACCGTGGGACCCGATAGCAATCCTTTGTTCCACGGCAGGACCGTGTCGCAACGCATCCCGGTAGGCGGAGGGTGGGAATCCCGTGAGCCGTTTGAAGGCCCTGCTAAAGGAGTACACGTCGGGAAACCCGGTTTCCCGCGCCACGGCGGAAATGGAGCGGCGCCCCACCATCAGAAGTTCCATCGCCCGCTGGATCCTGTGTTGCAGGATGTATCTCTTGGGACCGCAGTTCGCTTGCTTCCGGAAGAGTTTGTAAAGGTAAGATTGGCTCACGGCGAGGGTTCGGGCGATGTCGGAGATCCGCAATTGGGGGTTTCCAAACATTTTTTCGATGGTAGCAATCACTGTGCCAAAGGAGCAAGTCTGACTGAAGGGCACGTCAATGAACTCTTCCCGACCGATTCCTGTGCCCTTGAGTCTCTTCATCTCGGCAAAGAGTCGAAGCAGAATACCCTGTGCGATCAGGTGGTGCGTTGCATCGTCGGCGCGCCAGTAGGCCAGGATTTCCTGGAGAAGGTGGCCTATCTGCGGGGAGCGGTGGTAGATCTTGGACTCCCTCGCCATATCCTCGAACTTGGCCGTGCAAAAGGTCTCCGTGGAATAGTGCACGGGCGGCCAACCCAGGTTGATACGGGCTAAAAGCGTGTCTGGCAATCATCGGGTTGGGAGCGATCGCGCAGCGGCAACATTTGCCGAACCTTGTCCGCGCACCGCACGTCAGGCTGAAGACCGCCTGCGATCTGAACGAAGGCCTCGTCGCGGCGATGGCGGAGAAGTACGGGATTCCGCACGGCACGACGGACTACAGGGAGGTCCTGGCGGATCCGGAAGTCCAGGCGGTGGTCGTCGCCACGCGGGAAGATGCTCAGGCGCCTCTCGCCATCGAGGCACTGCGGGCCGGGAAGCACGTGTATGTGGAAAAGCCCTTGGCGCTCCGCAGCGAGGTCTGCGAAGCCGTCGTCCGAACCGAGAAAGAAACCGGCTGCATGGTAGCGGTGGGCTTCAACCGCCGCATGGCTCCGGCCTACCGGGAAGCGAAGAGACTCGTCTGGAGAAAGGGTGGGCCGAAAAACGTTTACTACCGCATAGCGTCCCCATGGAGCCCACATTATCCGCCGGGTTCGCGCATGCTGATCGAGATCTGCCACGTCTTCGACATCCTGCGCTGGTTCACGGAGTCCGATGCGGAGACGATCTACTGCGTGAGTTCCCGGCCGGACGACGATATCTGCACGTTGAAGTTCCGGTCCGGGTGCGTGGCCACTGTCCTGAATTGCGGGTACGCCACCATTGACATGCCCAAGGAACACGTGGAGATCATGCACGAGATGGGCGGGGTGATCGTGGACGAATTTGTGGAACTCCGGTCTTTCGGCTTTGAGTCCGACGTGGAGCCAGTGACACGTTTTCCCGGCCACACCCACCCGGACAACGAATACATGCACAAGCACCTCATGCGGGCTTTCGGCCTCGAGTTGGTCTATGCCTTGCGCCGGACGCACTGGAAATTGAAGCAGGCGATGGATGCTGGCGAAGACGGCGCACGCCCGTTCGACGATGCTGAGCAACGGAGGTATCTGAGGGAGACCTGTCCCTCGATGAATTACATTGTGGACAAGGGTTGGCTGTGGGCGATAGACCACTTCGCCCAGTGCATCGCCAACGGTGCGCGACCGGAAACGGCCGGTGCCGAGGATGCATGGAAGGCCAGCCTGCTCGCGCATGCTGCGGTGCGCAGCCGTGAGACAGGGGAGGTAGTGAGGCTCAGCGGCCGAGCGGCCGCGTTACCGAAAACGACAAAAGATTTGTGATAATTGCTATTGATGGGCCCGCACCCACGGGCTATTATTATGGCACGGGAGAAGAGGGGTTCTTGATCAGGAGGTTCGCCATGTTTCGGAAATTGGCGCGGTGGCTGCTCGCGGCGTTCACGCTCATCGAGCTACTTGTGGTAATCGCCATCATAGCGATTATGGCCGGGCTGTTGATGCCTGCCTTGGCGTCGGCGCGGGAGAAAGCGCGGCGCGCGGCCTGCATAGGTCAGCTTGACCAGATGGCGGTCGCGCTGGAGAGTTACTGCGCCGATTACGGTCAGTATTACCCTTCCAGCACCATTTACAATACCAGTTTCGTGGGCGTATCGCGATGGCCATATAACGCGAGCCATGCCAAGGTGCCTTTCGATGACGGCTACTACATTGATCCGCGCATCTTCACGGGCAATTGGAATCCGGCCGTCAACAACGGTTACGATCGGGGGCGCGTTCGAGTGAATGCAACGGCCTACGGCAATTCGGCGCTCCAGGACTACTTCGTCACGGGTGGTCAGTACTGGGTGTATGAGACCCCGATTGCGCGGTTACGCACGATCTTCGCCGGGGACCGAGGCCTCAGCAATGTGCGCGGTAGCACGAGCAATGACGATCCCACGCACCGTCCGGTTCCAAACCCCGGCGAATTGAGCATGGCCCCGGTCGGGCTGGGGTTTCTCGTCGTTGGCGGCTACGCGGCCGACGCGCGGCTGTTCTACTGTCCATCCGCGAGCGGCAGCATGCCCGTCCCCATCTGGCGGTGGCAGTACTGGGAGCCGCCGGAGCCGGATCGCCTCGACGCCGTTTGCGCCACTAGCGTCAGGGATTTCCAGCGGGCCGGTGGTTACGAGGCGAAGAGTATGCTCACGGGTGACTGGTCATGGCTGAGGATATGGAGCCGTTACAGCTTCGTCGGACGCGCCGTGGCCTGCGACTATGCGTACCGCAACATGACCGTGACCGTCGGCTACCGAAACCCTGTCTGGAACCCGGCGTATGGCACCAGCCTCGTGCACCCGAACGCGCAGGGCTGGATCAAGGGCACTCGCCCGCAGGTGCAATTCCAGGTCGGTGCGCCGCCATTCAAGACCCAGAAGATTCTTGGCGGCCGGGCGATCGTGGCTGACAGTTTCGGTAACCACTTCAACGAAACGAACTACTATTCCTGGGGCAAACTGCGCCCAGGTGACGGCTGGTACGCCCATCGCGATGGTTACAACGTCCTCTACGGCGACGGGCACGTGAAGTGGTACGGTGATCCCGAGAACCGCTTTGTCTGGTGGCCGCCCACCGTGGCGAACCGGGCCGACATGCAACCCGCAATGTATTCGGCGGGCGGGACGGGAACGAGCCACATGCTCTGGTACCGCAAGATTGACGGCACAGAGGACGGCACTTATTCTGATCACAAGACCTCGAGCGCTTACGCCTGGCACCTTCTGGATGTAGCAGGCGGATTGGATGCGGGCGTGGACGAATAGGCTCTCGAGGTCCCGCTTTCGTAAGTGAGTGTGGGGCATGGCTGTTCGCACCCACAAAGGGATGTCAATCGTATGCGACCGTGGGTTTCCAGCGTTGCATTGTGCATTGACATCCGTGCCCTCGGCCCGTTCATCGCTCCTTGCCCCTCATGGAGGATGCGCGATGGTAAGTCGTTTCGTCGCTATCCTCCTTTTCTCGGTGGGAGCGTCGTGTATGATTGCATCACGTCCTGCACGGGCGGAACAAGCCCCGCCAGCGGGCCAATTCACCAATTTGGGCGCGCCCGTCCGCCGCAACGCGCTCTATAATCACGTGCTGGGGGCGGACTCCGACGGAAACGAGCGGTACTACCAGGCTTATCGCGGGGACCCCTGGTTCCTCCTCTCGATCAACCCGCGCTCGGGCCAACACGAGGAGTTCCTCGCCGAGGGGCACAAGGGCAATCCTTACGGCATGTTGTGGGCGAGCAACCACAAACTGTATGTCTCAACGGGCGGAAGCGGAAGGGGCGAACTCTTCGTATTCGACCCTGGCTCGAAGGCTTTGACCTTTCTTGGATGCCCAGCGGGGACCGAGACGGTTGTCTGGTCTCTCTGCGAGGCCGAGGACGCGAGACTCTACGGCGGTACGTATCCCAACGCAAAACTGGTCCGGATCGATCTGAAGACCCACGAACTTGCGGACCTTGGCTCGGTCTGCGAGGACCAGAAGTACATTCGCTCGCTGGATGCCGAGGGCCGATACGTTTACTGCAACGTCGGTCCGAGCAAGCCGGGTGTGTGGGCCTATGACATATACACGGGCGAGAAGACGCAGATACTGCCGGAGAGGGTCAGAGAGGACCTCGGCACAGCGTGGGGCAACGCCCAGAAGCGGGCCGACGGCCACGTGTACATCACGACCAGGAGCCGCGTTTTCCGTGTGCGGGGCCTGGAACTGGAACCGGTCGAAACGCTTCCGCCGGCGCGCGTCGAGAACTATCAGGGGCAGCCGACGGGGTTTACCTTGACAATGCGGGACGGCACGCGCATTCGCGTGGATCATCAGTCGGGTCCCGAGAAGCGCTTCTTCGTTCGATCACCTGGTGGGGACGAGGTAGCAGTGTCAGTGGACTACACAGGGAGCCCGACTGAACTCTGGGCGGTGCAGGAAGGCCCGGATGGCCTGATTTACGGCACTACCCGGACCCCGATCACGTTGTTCGCGCACAACCCTGCGACGAGCGAGACCCGCGTATTCGGCGACCCAATCGGCCGTGCAGGCCAGGTGTACGGCTGGATGTGGCTCGATGGGAAACTGTTCATGGCTGCCTATGGGAATTCGCGCGTGACGGTGTGGGACCCTGCTCGCCCGTGGAACTTCGGGACCGCGCCCGACTCCAACCCGCGCCTTCTCGGCGGATGTCACATAGGCAGACCGTGCAGCCTCGTACTTGCCCCTGACGGAAAGCATTTGTTGGCAGGCGGATACCCACACTACGGGCAGGTCGGGGGGGTGATCACGGTGATAGAGCCCGAGAAGCCTGCTATCGAGGCAATTCAGGGTCTCTTGGGCGAGCAGACCGCAACTTCGATGGTGGCGGTGCCGGATACCGACCTGGTCTGCATTGGGACGGCGTGGTGGGGTGGCAGCGGCTCGGAGGTGAAGGAGAGCGACCCGAGGCTGGTGCTGTGGGACTTCCAGAGCCGGAGGATCGAGTACGAAACGGTTCCTGCGCCCGGCGAGGCAGCCATCGTTCAGATGGTCCTGGTGGGCCGTCGAATCTTTTGCACGACAGCCGACGAAGGTCGCCTGGTGGTGTTCGACCCGTATGGTCGCCGCGTAGTGCACGTGGCCCCTCTTGGCTCCGGAAAGGGGTCGCTCTTCGGCTTGCGTTACAGACAAGCGGACGGGATGCTGTACGGCATCTCGGGGGAGAGCCTTGTGCGCATCCATCCCGGAACCTTCGAGATCGAGCGTCTCGGAAACTATCCCGGCATGGGCTTCGGCATGGCGCTGGCGGGGGACTTCCTCTACTTCTGCGCCGGAACGAACCTTATTCGGTTCACGATTCACCCACCTGGAGCAGCCCCCTGATGCGAAGCGCCCGATGTGACCGACGCGCCCGTCGCTAAACGCGGAGTTTTTCGGACGGTGCGGCGGGGCTGTCTTCTCGATGTAATTCCCCCGTACGCTGAGGGCCTTGCGAGCAGCGCCGTCTTGAACTTCCTGTCCCTGGACGATCCGGTGCTCGATCGGGCGGCTTGCGGTCTCGGCACGCCCACGCGGGTGGGTATTTCGGCGATGCTGTGTTCTGCTATTTCCCCCGCGAGGGACAAAGCGGACCGCGCGTAGCGCATGTCAGCGGCAAGGAAAAAGGACTTGACATCATGCACTGCACGTGATATATTGCAGTGCAACAGCGCACGCGACCTTTTGGGAAGAGGCACCTGCCTCAGGCCGGAGGGAAGCGGGGATGGGGAGCAAGTCAATGCAAGCGGACCCCGTGGCTCATCTCGTGCGCGACCTGCGGCTTGCCATCCGGTCAGGCCAGTATTCCCTCCGCTCCAGGCTACCTTCGGAAAGGGCTTTGGCCAAGCAGTACCGCACCACCCTCCATAGTGTCCGCAAGGCGATGGATCTCCTCCAGGCTGAAGGTGTGGTCCGTCGCATTGAGCGCGCGGGAACTTTCGTGAGTATGAGTGCTGCCGACGAGGCGGGCGGGGTGCGTCACGGGCTCTCGTGCATCAACATCATCGAGCATCGCTGGCCATTCCCTCCCTGGATGGAGTTCGTTCGACTGGATCACCTGATGGGCTATACGGCAGCCCTGGAGGGCAGCAACGTCAAACTACGCTTTCTGCCGTGCCCCGTGGACGGGGACGAGTTCGAAAACGTACTTTCTCCCGGGCTGCCGGGAAACGCTCAAGGCTGCATTCTGGTCAACACAGCTCCGGCTGCGCTTCTCCATTGGCTGAGGTCACGCGGGGTGCCTTTTGTCGTGCAGCATTTCTACCGCTACGATGGGAGGAATCTGCCGGAGCACCACGCCGTCTTCGTCAATCGAGATGGTGCAGCCTTCAAGGCCGTGGATCACCTCGTCAGGCTGGGGCATACCAGGATCGGCTTCATCGGTGCCTGTAAAGATGCCGCCTCCCCGACACCAATAGTGATGTTCGAGGGTTTCAAGGCGGGTCTGATTGCGGCTGGCCTGGAGGTGATACCGGATGCGCTGCTCAACGTTGCAGCCGACGTGCCCGAGGCGGTCGAGAGGGATGTGTACGAGTTTCTGAGGCGACCTGGCAGGCCAACGGGCGTCGTGTGCCAGAGCGACGCGACGGCGATAGCGGTCCTGAAAGCGGCAAAGCGCCTGGGGATCGTGGTTCCGCTCCAACTGAGCGTGGTCGGGTTCAACGATCAGCCTGAGGCACTTACTGCGGATCCGCCTTTGACCACTCTAAGCAACCCGCGGCGCCTTCTGGCGAGCGGCGCCGTCGAGATGCTGTTGGGCGCGGCTGCGGGCAAGTTCAAAACATATCAGACGAGGATCCTGGAGTGCGAACTTGTGCAGCGGCAGAGCACGGGGCCGTGCCAGGTTTCCTGAGACGCGGCGACTCGCTTGCGACGGTGCGTGCGCCGAATGGAGTGCTTGGCATATTTTCGGGGAGGGGAGAAAGGAGGAAAGATGAAAGGTACGGACCATGGCCGTGATGGCTGGTGCTCTCGGCAGGGTTTTGCCGAGGAAGGGTTATGGCTCTAGCGTTGATGTGGGCGCCTGGTCCCTGTGGCTCTGGTTTCAATCGGAGGAAGGAATATGTGGCGCAGAATCAGCGATGCGTGCCGGAGTGCGATGGCGGGCCTGTCTTGGGCGTTCACGCTCATCGAATTACTCGTGGTCATCGCTGTGGTTGCAATCCTGGCCGGGCTTCTCCTGCCGGCGTTGGCGGCGGCGCGGGAGAAGGCGCGGCGGACGGCATGTCTGAACAATCTGAACCAGATAGGCATAGCGTTATCGAGTTACACCGGGGATTACTCGGACTACTTCCCGTGTGCCCCAGGCGTGGCGGACAAGAACTACACCTGGTGCTACAACCAGACGCAGGGGCGGCCCACGTCCGCGAGCGACTGCACGCTGAATCACGGCCTGAATTATTTCACGGGCCCGTTCTTCGACAATCGTGCGCGGTACCCCGGAGTGGGCCTTTATGGCAATTACAATGGGAAGCCAACAGACCTATATCCCGTTGAGACTGTTGCTCAACCGATCACCCTGACCGACCGCCGGTGGTATATGGCGCCCGGCCCGTACGCGCCGCTATATCGTGCGATCGGCATTGCGGTGAAGCCGCAGGGTAGCGGCTGGGGCAACTTGCCCCAAATCGTGCCCGGTCAACTGAACATGGCCCCCACCGGCATGGGACTCCTCCTCACTAGTGGATATGTGGGCGATGGCAAGGTCTATTACTGTCCTAGCGCTGCGGCGATGCCTACGGGATTTGTCAACACCGATCGTATCGCCTATTTCGGCAACCTGAGTGATTGGGCCAAGGCTGGGGGATACGATACGCAGAGTTTTCTGTACGGCAACTGGCAGCCCGACGCCCCCTCTCCCTGCTACGCCATGGTCCGGGTGATTTTCGGCCACTACCATTACCGCAACACCATGATGCTGCTGATGAACCCCTGGCACAAGTACCAAGACGAGGCCACTTACGTGCGAGGCGTGAAGCCGCGCCAGACGGCTGTGACCGGTGGGCCGCAGTTCCGGACGACCAAGCAGCAAGCAGGTCGGGCCCTCGTGGCCGACACCTTCAGCAAGGGGACCCCGATAGATGGCACGGGCCGCGATGTCTCCGCGACACACCTCCAGCCCATCGCGGTAAGCCAGACCGTGGCGGGTATGGGGATTGCCAGCCATCGCGAAGGCTACAACGTCCTCTACGGCGATGGGCGTGCAAAGTTCTACGGTGACCCGCAGGAGGGGATCATCTGGGGACCCCAGGGAACCTACTGGAATACACTCAGCACCTTCGCTGACGGGATGCTCCACACATGGGCCTCCAACTACTGGTACATGCAAACTTACCCCTACGAGGGAACGATAGACGACCGCTACTCTTACAGCGCCGTGCAGGTTTGGCATCGGCTCGACGTGGCCGGTGGCGTTGATGTGGACGTGCCCTGACGGGTACTCCTGAGGAGTCTCGACCGCCTATGGCGGAAGGAGGGCCTCTCTCGTCACCGGCACGAATCTCGTGTCTCTTCTCTGCAGGAGCAGGGTCGGGGTTACCGATCTTTTCGAGTCCCGAGGGGCCATGCCCTCGGGATTGGCTGGCCCACCATGGGCACGATGGCCCTGTGAAAGATGGTATTGGATACTGGAGCCCTGTGATGGCGTCCGGCGCAGAGCCCTTCTTCGCTTACCTCCTACACTTGGGATACAACCTGTGGGACGACTGGCCGTCGCCCGGGAGACTGAAAGAGCGCACCGGCATATGTCCAGAGAACGTGAGATACGAAGCGTATCTTCGATACGATTCGTCCGTGGCCGCTGACCTCCTCTCGCGGATGGCATCGGCGGGCATCCGGATGGTCGTGCTGGATCTGGCCGATGGCGTGCGTTACAAAAGCCATCCCGAAATCGCGGTTCGTGGGGCATGGACGGCAGATCGTCTTCGGCGGGAACTGGGGCGCATCCGCGCCATGGGTATGGAGCCGGTCCCAAAACTCAACTTCTCAGCGACGCACGATATCTGGCTCGGGCCTTACTCGCGCTGTGTCTCGACCGACACGTATTACGGTGTGTGCCGCGATCTCATCGCCGAGATCTGCGAACTCTTCGACGGACCACGCCTTTTCCACCTCGGGATGGACGAGGAAACGGCGGGACATCAGCGACACCAGAGATACGCGGTCATCCGACAGTACGATCTGTGGTGGCATGACCTCTACTTCTTTGTCGGCGAGGTCGAAAAACACGGCGCACGCGCCTGGGTCTGGTCGGATTATGTGTGGCATCACCCGCGCGAGTTCTTCAGTAAAATGCCCAAGACCGTCCTCCAGAGCAATTGGTATTATGACACGTCCTTCAGCACTAGGATCCCGTACGTGAAGGCGTACCTGGACTTGGCGCGTCACGGGTATGATCAGGTCCCCGCGGCGGCGATCACGCGCTCCTTCGAGAGTTTCGAGAAGACCGTTGACTTCGCATCCAGACACATCCCCAGGCGTCGTTTGAAGGGGTTCTTGCAGACAGTGTGGCACCCCACACTGCCCAAGTGGCACGGCGTGCACGTGCGGGCGATAGAGGCGGTTGCGCGCAGCATCAGCAGGTGGGCAGTGAGGTGTGGCTGTAATGCAGCACGTCGGCGCCTGCTGACGGAGGCCTCGGAAAGGGAGTGACACCAGGATGAGATGGCCGGTCGTCGGGTTTCTTTTCTGGCTCGCGGTCTCTGCGGCAGCGCGAGGGGCTTACACCGACCTGGACGAATCCGGGACGTGGCAGGCGTCAGGTCCTCTCCCGACGCAAGTGAGCCGCGTGGCGGCGCCGCCCCCGCAAGAGGGTGCGTCGGCGCTGCAGGTTCGCGTCGAGGAGGGTACCAAGGGCTATGGTTACGTGACGCTGTTGCTGAAGTCGGCCGACCTCCGTGAGCACCGGCGTCTCCGGTTCCGTCTCTTTGGTGGACTCTCCAGCGCTGAACTCATCGAGGTCATGCTGCAGGACGATTCCCGCCGCATCCGCAAGTGGTCGAGTGACGCGCTGCGGGAGCGCAGCCGCAAGGCGGAGTGGACCGAGTTCCGCATCAGCCTGGATTCACCCACTCAGGACGGTGGGGTTGACCTTGCTCGAGTGAGCCGCATCATCTGGCGGGTTTACTGCCGGGGCGGTGGCCAATCTGCGAGTTTCTTCCTCGACGGGGTGACCCTGGAACCTGCTTCCTCCGCGAAGGAGCCGCCGGTCGAGGAAGTGAGCCTGGAGGGTGCCGGATGGAAGGCGTTCTTCTCGCGAGCGACGAGGTTCGAACTTGTCCGACTCCAGGACTCGCACGGCCGAATACTACCGGTGGCGACCTTCACGAGGATGAAACCGTTGGAACCCTCGCAGCCCTTGAACGACGTGGTGAACGTGGGGGCGCCGCTCGTGTGGAGAGAGTTCGACGCCTCGGGTGGGCAACTCCGCGTATCGTACGAGGAGGGAGATTACCAGATCGAGAGTCGCTTCTCGTGGGATGGCGACAGGCTTGCCATCCGTAAGCGCATCGTTGCCCTGCGAGAGGGTCGGGGCGTGCCCTGGTCATCGCAGGGTGTGACGTTCGGCGATGCGTTCGACCGATACATGATCCCCCGCGGTCAGGGGACGGAGGAAGGTCCTCTGCCAACGGACCGATTCCGGGAGTGCACTTCAAACTGGGTCGCGGCTCTCTCCCCCGAGGGCGGCGTGGTGATCATGTTCCCGATGCGTCCTCTTTACGCCTACAGGCTGGACAAGCGCGACGTGATCGCCTACGACCGCTATGTCTTTGGGCATGAGAACGTCATCGCCGGGATGTGGCAGGATTACGATGCGTGGATTGCGCCTGTCGCCGATGCCCGCAACCTGGCCGAGATGGCGCCGGCGAAGACGCGCGATCTCGCACTCGCACTGCGCTCCCATGCGGACGAGTCCGGCCATTTTTTCAGCGGGGAGTTCGCCGTTTCTGCGCCCCGTGGCGCGAAACTCCTGGCGAACGATAGCCTGATCGTCTGGGAGGCATCGAACAATTTTACGGTCCCAGAGTCGGCCGCGCCGCCGGAGCAGGACGCGCCTCGCGTCACACTTTCCTTGGCGCGGGGCGAGACCGAACCCGTTCACCTGGTCGTGACCCCACGCAGGACTCTCAGGCGCCTATCGGCTAGGCCAGGCGACCTCGTCTCTGCGCAGGGGGACATCATTCCAGCATCGCAGATCCGGGTGAGGTACTCGGCTTACGTGAGGATCCGAAAAACGACGCCGGACGAACAGCGCGGACGCAACGATATATTGCGGTATCTGTGCGTGGGAGTCATAGACCGCGGCGGAGACTTTCTCTTGACCGACCGCTTTTGGGGTGGAGATGAATCGCTCCTGGGAACATACGAGGATGTCCTTTTCGATGATCCCCCTCCGAATGTCCAGGTCGGCTCGAACCAGCCGCTGTGGGTTACGGTATCCGTTGATGAAAACGCTAAACCGGGCGTTTACCAGGGGGCACTGAATGTCTTCGAGGACGGCGCGCAGATCGCGATTGTTCCGCTGACGGTGACCGTGTGGCCGTTCGCTTTGCCCCGGCTTTCGAGTCTCCCTACCTGGTACCAGTTATGGGTGACCGAGCCGGTGATGCGCTCGTGGAAGGATTATTACCGCAACCTGGCAGACCACAAGGTGTCAGGCTTCGGCGGTTGGCCGGTGAAGGTCATCGAGGGCGACGGCGTGCTCGATGTGGGTCCCAGTCTTCGGTGGGACGGGCAACAGTGTCACGTCGGCTGGGAGAACTTCGACAGAGTCGCAACAGTCCTCCTCGATGATCTAGGGTTCCGGCACTGCAAATTTCCGTACGCACAGCGGGGAGCAGGCCATGCGAACGTCTGGGACTTTGCCGGATTGAAGGAGAGTACGCCGGAATTCGGGAAAGCGTTCGAGGATTACCTCGTCGAGGCGCGGCGACATTTCTCGGAGCGGGGCTGGCTGGACAGGATGCTGTGCTACGTTTTCGACGAGCCTGACCAGGAGCGCCTGGCAGTGGTGCGGCGCGCTGCGTCCGCCATCCGGTCTCTCGTACCCGAGACGCGCGTTTTCACAAGCACCTCGCTCAACACCGATAGGCTCGTGGGCGCGGTGAATATGTGGTGTGCGGTCATGGCGTTCTACGGAAGACCCACCACCGATTTTCGCTCCGACCTCGTGGCGGAGGGGCGCCAGCGAGGAGAAACCTTCTGGGCGTATAACCATTCCAACGATTGTATTGGCGCGCCTGTCGTCTCGCACCGCCTCCGTCACTGGTCGCTCTGGAAGGAAAGGTTGGACGGTTATTTCCACTGGTCTGTCAACTACTGGGGAACGGATGCCGACCCTTGGAGCACCAGATATCGCATCGGGTCTGCCAATTTCATCCTGCCGGGCAAGAAGGGACCGGTTGACACGGTCCGGTGGGAAATGGTTCGCGAGGGTCTGGAGGATTACGATTACCTGAAGTTGCTCGAGGCGCAAGTTCAGCGAGGTGGGATACCGTCTCAACTCGTCCGCCGCGCCGAAGAAGCGCTCGCGAGGGCGCGCCGACTCGTTCCCGACACAGAGTTCCTGGAGGGCGTGGATCCAGCCGAAGTCTCCGCGCTGCGGAACGAGATAGGGGGCCTCCTCGCAGAGATGGCGAGTGCGTTGGACGGGCGCTAGCGGCCCCTTGGTGGGACAGAAGTGGACCCCTCGGGATTTGCGCACTGCTTGCATACGGGAAATGAGGGACACTGCATGCGTGAGCAGAGGAAAGTGTTCGTAATAACTGCCCTGGGGCTTCTCGTTGCTGTTGCCTTTGTCGTTGGTCTGAAGAAGAGCGGCCTGATCGGCCGTCCCGAGCCGCCAGCCAAAGTGCTCGCCCAGAAGGTCACGATGGTGGATAGCAAGACACTCGATCCTGTCGAGATCTCGCTCGACCAGTGGCGGAAAGGCGGTCAGCACGGTAGATGGACCCACCCCCGGACTGGCCGAAAAACACTCGTCTCCGCCATGCCCTGCGCGACATGCGGGAGGTGGATACCAATGCCTGACCCGCCGCGGGGACCCGGGGGCATGGTGGACACCGCTGCATACGAGGCGATGCTCCTCGAGTACAAATGTCCATTGTGTGGCGGCCCGGCGATGTTGCCGTTCAGGGAGCCGCATTAATCGCGCCGTAATGCTCTGCGAGAGACCCGACGGCGAGTTATGGACCCGCCCCTGCCGGCTCGATGAACAATGGAACGGAGCCGACATCCAGGGCAAGCGTGCCGCCGTGGGCCGATGCCGTTTGCACGGGAGGGTCGGCCACGCCGCGCGCGGTGGGCGTGGAAACGATCCTGTACTCCGCCGGAGGCAGTCGCAATGTCACGCGCTTCGTTGGCTCCGCCTCGCCCGGAAGATATCGTTTCCCGTCGTCGTACCATAGCACGTGGACAGACCTGGTCCCCACGGTGAACCGGTAGCAGTAAATGCCTGTACCCAGGTCCAAACGTTCGACGGCCGAAAAGCCGTCGAGTTCGCGGTTGACCAGCGTCAGGGCGTGAAACGCAGGCCGGGGCTCGCCCGGACGGCGCGGGAAACCCGTGGTCTCGATCAGGCCGTGGAACGCGGCAGTTCCCGAGAGCGTGGGTGCGAGCGCGAATGCTCCCCAGTCCTCGAGGTTGCCGATGTTTATCCCCGCGAGGCCCTCGCCCATCGCAAGGACGACCTTCTTGACCAGTCCCTTGGCCTGCTCGGCCCTGAACCATGCCTCGGTCGAGGCGTGTTTCGGGTGCTTCGGGTTGGCCAGGGCCCGCAGGGTCTCCTCGATGCCGGCCTTCTGTTTTTCCGTGTACGGCGGGACGGGCATGCCCCAGAACATCATGGGCGAGGCGGTATAGTTGACGTCGCCCACCCAGATGGGCTTCTCGTATCCGTTCTCGTGCATGAGGCGGCGGAGGAACCTGCTCATCCCGATTATTTCGGTCCAGTCGCTGAGCGAATGGAACTCGACGACGTCGAAGAGTTCCGGGTGACGGAGGAGCGCCCGGACTTCTTCGATGCCGCGTTCGATGTTCCTGGCCGTCTGGGCCGGGAGGCGCTCGCGTGCGACGCGCACCGGGTCTTCGGGGACAGGATTCGCTTCGAAGACCCCGGCGATGAAGAACCCGACGAGCACGACCTGCGCGTTCTCGTCGGCGGATTTGACCGCGCGGTGCGCGACCTTCAGGAGGTCCAGGTATTCCTCGACGGTCCCCGGCCAGAAGGTGCCCCACTCGGCCTCGATCTCCCAATACCTGACTGGATAGAGCAGTCCAGGTGCGTCGCTGAGGCCATCTTTGTCGTAGCGCTCGACGAGTTGGCGCACGTATTCAGCGTAATCGTCCATGAACTCCGGCTTCGGGGGATAACTCGGCGTGCCCATGAGCGAGAGGGGCTTGCTCGATGCCCATGAGCAGCGGCATTTGACATAGACGTGGAAGGACTCGAATCCCGCGCGCTGATACTCCAGGATCAGCCGGTCGGTGTAACTCCAGTCGTAGGTGTGTCTTCCCCTGACCGGCGGTCGCGGCTCGATATCGCCCCAGGAGAAACCCTGTCCCATCGCCTTCGCCCACTTGATGCCGGTGCTGGAGTACGCCGCGGCGAGGCCAGGGGCCATGTATTCCAGCCCCAGGGCGAACGGCTGGCGCCTGGCCGATTCGCGAGGCTCGCTCTGCGCGGCTGCGCTTCCGGCCAGTGCGAGGAGCGCGAGGATGATGATTCCACGCCTCATGCGATGCTCTCCGGTGACGAAGCATGCTGGGGGACCATTGTCCCCGGCTCATGCCTCGGCAGGTCGTGCGTCCGGCGGGCGGTCCGCCTCCTTCTCCATGAGAAGGAGACGGCGAGCTGACTCGAACGCTGCCTGGACAATCTCGTCCCTGCTGTCCCAGGTCCGTTCCGCGAAACTTCGCTTGCGGCAGGATTCGAGGAAGCCCTCGAACTCCCTGAAGTAGGAGCCGTAGATGTGGAAACTGTCAACTATGTGCGCGTAGGGACCCGGCCGGATCTTACGGCCGAGCCTGAGCCCTACCTCCTCGGCCACAAGACGCTGGAGGTCCGTGAAAGCCCACATGTTCATGAAGGCCGCCTTGAAGGCGTCGTTGGAGCGCATGTGCACGTTCAGGCGCAACTCGTCGCCGAATATCCGGAACCACATCCTCTGGAGGCATGCGGGATCCTCGACCGAGGGGTCGAGGTCGGGCTTCCATGTGATCGCCTGCGCGCGCCGCGAGTGTGGTGCCGACGAGAGTTTGTCTACGATGTACTTGAACTGGTCCACGGTTCTCTTCTGCCCGCTCGCGTCGAACACGTCGTATGCGAAAAGGCGCTGGTGGTACGTGTATGACCACTTGCCGTGCGCGGGGTCTATCCAGTGGTCGTGGACGCCGTGGACGACCTCCTGGCGATATACCTCCAGGTCCTCGAGCGACCCGGGGAATGCCTTGTGGATGCGCGGTTCCTGGAAGGGTCTACGGACGACGATGAACGCCGTGCAGTCGCGGCTCTCGGGGTCGCCGGGGCGATCGTACTCGGTCCTGATGCGTTCCCCCTCCTCCCAGCAGCGCTTGACCGCCTCCTCCCACGCCTCGGGGAGGGTGTCACGGCATACGATGAGGTAACTCACGACGCGTCCTCCATGTGGGTCATCGTGCGGGCGCGCCGAGCAGCGCCCTGCAGATCGCATCCTCCAGTTTTCTGGCCCGCACAACGTCGCCGGGCCCTGAACCGTTCGTCAGGATCGAGAAGACGAGAAGGCTTCCGTCGGGGGCGTACGCGTAGCCGCTCAGGGCGCTGACGCCCCTGCTCGCGACCGTGCCCGTCTTGGCGAAGATGCGCCCGCGCACATCTGCCTCCGTCAGGCGGTTGCGCAGCGTCGTCTCCGGATCCCCATTGACCGCGAGCGACCCGAGAAAGCGCTGGCCCTCCGGGCTTGCGTTCATTCGCGCGAGGAGCGTGACGACCGCGCGGGGAGTGGCACGGTTGCCGCTGGAGAGTCCGGAGCCGTCCGCAAGTGTCACGCTGCCCTGCGGGAGGCCGATCTCCGCGCAGAACGCCAGGACCTCGGCCAGCCCGGCGGGCCACGTCCCCTCGCCTTTTCGCTCGGCGCCTAGCGTCTTCAGTATCATCTCCGCAAACAGGTTCTGGCTCCGCTTGTTCGCGACGTCTATCGCCCTGGTCAGGTCGGTGGTCCAGACGGCGATCTCCCGTGCCTTCGGTGGAAGCGTTTCGCCGGCCCGCACGAGCCGTACCGTGCCGCGCAACTGGACTCCGGCGTCGGCAAGTGCCCTGCGGAGAGCCGCTCCGAAGAAGAGCGGCGGGTTATCCACCCCGATGCTCTCCCCGCGAGTCTGGCCCGCGCGTATGGCGCCCTCGATGATCAGCGTTCCATCCTTCCCCTTGCGGAAGACGAGCCCCTCCGCGCGCTTGCTGCCGCAGGTGGAGGCCCTGCTGACGACGCTGCCGTAACCGACCTCCGGCCTCACGGTGACGCGCACCGGTGAGCCGGCCCGTGTGCCGCCGGTCACGGTCACGTCGAGGCAGTTGTCATTATATGACAGGGCGCTGACGGGTGCGGCGTACCACCAGAGAGACTCGTCCTCCGGCCATCCCTGGGCGCGTAGCGTGCGGTCGAAGAACCGGTCATCCATGACGAGGTCGCCGGCGATCGTCCGGATGCCCGCCGCGACGACCCCCTGCGCCATAGAGCGCGGCACGTACATCCGATCTCCGCCGAAGAACCTGCCCGAGATGCCCGGGTCGCCTCCGCCGACGACGACCAGGTCTCCGGCCAGCACCCCGTCTGTCACCTGGCCCGTGGCCACCAGTCGCGTTCGAAAGCGATATCCCTGACCCAACCGCCGCAGTGCTGCAGCCGTCGTGAAGAGTTTCGCGTTCGACGCCATCTCGTAGAGGGAGTCCGCATCCCGCGCGAATATCTCCTGTCCGTCGGAGGCGCGCACGACACAGATTCCCACCCTTGCACCGCCGACGGGATATCGCTGGAGGGCCGCCCTGATCGCATCCCCCGCTCTTGACGCGGCGGTATCCTGGGCGGCGGGACTGTTCCCGAACCCCACGACGAAGAGGAGCAGCATCAGGCAGCGCGCGCGAGCCATCAGGCATCCCCCATTTTGCGCGGGGATGCTATCACAGACGACGAGATGCGGCAACCAGTACCTGTCCTCGTTCGGTGCCCGGTGTTTTGGCATTCCCGACGAGGGTTGCGGCACGGTTGGAGTTCATGTACAATGTGGAGTCTCGGCAGACCGAACGGGCGGAGATTGATAAATGTCCAGAAGATGCTACATATGCGGCAAGGGGCCGCACACGGGCTTCCAGTACACGCGGCGCGGTCTCGCCAAGAAGAAGGGTGGCGTGGGCCGCAAGGTCACTGGCCGCACCAAGCGCGTCTTCCTTCCAAACCTCCAGGTCGTCAAGGCGCGCGTCGAAGGCACCGTCAGGCGCATCCGCGTGTGCGCCAGGTGCATCCGCGCAGGAAGGGTGCAGAAGGTCGCGTAGTTCCCGCCTGTCGCGTCCCGTTTCGGGCTGCCGGACGCAGGTGCCGAGGACACATTCCGGCGGTGCTCCGCAGCGATGGAGGGGGTTGCTTCGCCGATCTGCCGGAGCCCATGGCCGCCACATCCAGCAAGAGAATGGCGCGCGTCTTCAGGTCCCCATCTTGCGTGCGGCCGCGAGCGGGTTCGTCGGGCCTATGCCACAGCCGAGCGGCGGCGCGGACCGGATGGCTTCGGTGATGAAGCGTTTGGCGCGGAGGGCGGCGTCGGCGATGTTGCAGCCCCGCGCCAGTTCGGTCGCGAGCGCTGCCGAGAACGAGCAGCCAGTCCCATGCGTGCACCTCGTCTCGATGCGCTCGCCGGCCAACTCCATAAAGGCCGATCCGTCGTAGAGGAGATCGGTGGGCTCTCCCTCCAGATGTCCGCCCTTGACGATGACCGCGCGGGGTCCGAGCCGATGTATGGTTGCCGCGGCGCGGCGCATGTCGCGGCCGGTGGCGACGGTGAACCCGGCGAGTCGCCCGGCCTCCGCGAGGTTCGGTGTGACGACGGTCGCCAGCGGCAACAGGTCGGCCGCGAGCGCCCGTTCGGCGTCCTCGTCCAGAAGGCGGTGGCCGCTCTTGCTCAGCATCACAGGGTCCACGACGAGGTTCGGGACGGCCTCCCTGCGAAGGACCGCCGCGACCGCTTTGACGGTCGGTGCGTTGCACAGCATGCCCGTCTTCGCGGCGTCAACGCCGATGTCGCGAATGCACACCTCCATCTGTTGCGCGACGAATTCCGGCGGGACCGGCACGACGCCGAAGACGCCGAGCGTGTTCTGAGCGGTGAGCGCCGTTATGGCGCTCATGGCGTATCCGCCGAGGCACGTGATCGCCTTGATATCGGCCTGGATGCCTGCCCCCCCGGACGAATCGGAGCCGGCTATCGTCAGGACGCGGGGCGGGCGCGGTGGGGTCTTATCGGGCTGGCGCACCTGGTGCCCTCGCTGGTGGAGTGTTACGCGGGCGCGGTTCCAATATCCGCAAGGTGCGGAGCCGGAACTCCCGGAGTGCCTCGACGAATCGTTTCACCTCGGGATCGTCTGGATATTCAGCCATCGTGCGGCGCAGGAGCGCATCGCCCTTCGTGCGCTCGAGGAGGCCGTAGTGGGTGGCCACGAGCGAGAGCGCGAGGTCGCGCCTGCGGTCGCGCGGCAGGCCGGGGGAGGCCATCTCGCGTTCGAGTGCGTTGCGGAACTCTATTGCCCTGTCGGTCCCCTGTCTCCGCACGGTGTTCGCCACGGCCAGCATGAGCATCAGATATCGGCGGCTTTCGGCGATTCGTCGCAGGGTGGCCAGGTCCGCCTCTTCGACTTCCGCACCCGGCGCCGGCGGTGGCGGCGGAGGCTGGATTTGCGCCTCCTCGCCGTAATCCATCACCTTTATCCGGGAGATCGGCGCCTCGAACTCTCGCCCGCTCGCGCTGTCCCGGAAGAGGAGCGTTCCCTCGTGGAAGGCGAGTATCTCCGCCCGCTCCGAGCGGCCATCGTCGAACGTTATCGTGACGACTGGTCCGGCGGTGGCGATGGCGGCGAGGAGGGCCATCGCGGCGAGTGATGCTGGGACCATCGCACGATGCGTGAGCGCCACCATGTCCGACTCCTCGGCATCGCCAGTGGCCGGCGCGACGTCATCGGAAAAACCGCGGTGCCACTCGCTCGAGGAAGTTCCGCGCCAGTTTCCGGTATCCTTCCGCGTTGGGGTGAAGTTCGTCGGGCAGAAGGTGGGCGAGGTCGGGTCCGAAGAGGTCGAGCCCGTCAATGTAGTGCAAGTTTCGATCCCCTGCGCCGCGGAGGCGTTCGACCGCGTCGGCCACCTCCTCGCGCATGGCCCGCAGGGTGAATCCGACGGCGTTTGGCACGGCCTCTCGCGGCGGGGAAAAGATCGGGGAGATGAGAGCGATGGGGACGGACGGGTGTCTTTCGCGGATGATCCTCACCATGCCGATGAGGGCGGGCCTGAACATGCGGGGGCCGAGGCTCGCCTGGCCGTAGATGTTTATGCCGGCGCATATCGTGATGAAGTCCGCGGGCATGTCCCGGATCATGCATGCGATGAGCGGGTCGAGGTGGCATTGGCCCCCGTAGCCGAGGCAGGTCAGATTCAGACCTCGCTCGCGGGCGACTATCGCCGGCCATGTCTGCGTCGGCGAGGCAGCGTCGCGGCATTGCGTGATGGAACTTCCGTAGGCGATCCACCTCGGGCTCTGGTCGGTGTGCGGGGAGAGCGTGGCCCCGTCATCAATCTCTAGGCGGCGGAGACGGAAGGGCTGGTGCGTCGGGAGCCACAACTCGATGACCTTGTCGCGGGCGGGCAGCCCGTCGAAGGCGAAGCGTGGCCGGCCGTCCATCGGAACGGTCCCCATAAGGTTCCCATCGCAGCAGATATCGAGCGGGGTCATCTCCGGCTGGGGTTCGATCTCGCCAGCCACGGATGTGGTGTCGCTGCGGAACGCTATCCGCACACCCGCTGGCATCGAGGCCCTCAGCGGCAATCCGTCGGGTGGCGGGAACAGGTCGCGTTCCTCGTGCCGGATTCGCCACGGCGCCACCCACGACCTGGTGACCTCCAGCGACACGGCGCCCGGCCATGCGAGTCGAGGATCATCGGGAGGAACGAGCATCTCTTTCACCTCGAAAAGCGGTTACAGCCGAGGGGACAAGATATCGTGTTTGTGCTCGCTCCGCAACGTCATCCAATCCGGCCGCCGCGCGATCTTGCTGCCGAGACGATGTCGAACGAGGCGTCCTGGAACTCCTCCGGACTTATGGACCTGCCGCTCCTCATGAGCGCCTCGAGCGCCATCGACTCCATGCTCCGGCCGACCGAGGCGGCGGCGAGGAGGTCCTGGCCGTCGTAATAGCCCGCGAGAAAGCCATCGGTGGAGACATCGCCACGCAGGACGACCTTTTCGAAGGTCGGGGCGTGGCCGAAGTAGAGGAGGGAGAAGTCGTACTGGCGCGTCCAGAAGAAGGGGAGTTCGACATAAGGTTCATCTCTCCCCAGCATGGACCGGGCGGCGTGTCGGCCCTGCCGCTGGGCGACCGACCAGTGTTCTACCCGAATGGCTCCGCCGCGTTGGGTGGGCACGAGGGCGACGTCGCCCACGGCAAAGACATCCGGTGCGGATGTGCGCATCTGCGCGTTCACAGGCACCGCGCCGTCCCGGAGCAGGCCGGAGCCCTCCAGCCACTCGACGGCAGGTGTTATGCCGATGCCTGCGATGACGATTTGGGTCGCGACGCGCGAACCATCGTCGAGCGCCACCCCCTCGACCTTCTTGCGGCCGATGATCCTTCGCGCTGACGTGCCGAGGTGGAACTTCACACCCTTTTTCTCGTGCATGTCCCGGAGCCAGCCGCCTATGGCGGGTCCGAACACGCGTGCCATGGGGACCGGTTCCGGAGCGATAACGTGGACCTCGAGCCCTCGCTGGCGGAGGGCCGAGGCGACTTCCAGCCCGATAAAACTCGCGCCGATCACGGCTGCGGACCCGGCACGCTTTGCCGCCGCCAGGATCGCCTCGCCGTCGCTCAGGCTGCGCAGGACGAAGACGCCGTCGAGGCTGGCGCCGGGCAGGTCGAGGCGTCTGGGCGTCCCGCCTGTGGCGATGAGGAGTCGGTCGTACGCAAGCGATTCGCCGTTCGCCAGGGCGAGCCTGTGCGCGCCGGGGTCGAGCGCGACGGCACGGTGGCGGGTGAGTATCTCGATTCCAGCCTCGCGGTAGAACTCGGCGCTCCTGAGCGTCAGGGCGACGGCGTCGGTCTTGCCGGCGAGGAACCCCTTGGACAGCGCCGTCCGGTCGTAGGGTGGCACGTCCTCCGCGGTGAGGATGATTATCCTTCCTGCAAACCCCTCGCGGCGGAGTGTCTCCGCTGCGGCATGCCCGCCTGCGCCCCCGCCCACGATGACGAACGTCCGTCCGTCGTCTCGTTCCGGTCGCCTCAGAGGTCGCGGACGCGGCGCGCCGACGAGGACCTGCCCCTTTTCCACCTTCACGGGCACCTCCTCGAGGTCTGCGTAGGCTGGCCCCGCGAGCGCCGAGCCCGAGCGGAGGTCGAACCGCGCGTGGTGCCACGGGCAAGTCACCTCGCCATCCGCCATGAATCCCTCTTCGAGAGGTCCGCCGTAGTGCGAGCATTCGGCCGTGTGGGCCCGAACCTTGCCATCGAGCCGCATAAGGAGGATGGTCCTGCCGTGCGCCTCGACTGCGACGGGGCGGCCCTCGTGCAGCGATGCTTCCTTCGTCACCTTCACCCACCGGGTGTCGCTCATCATTATTCCCCCGTGACGCCTGCCGGGTCTGTTCCTCTCGTCATTCTACCCACCAACGCGGGTCGTGTGAAACGCTATATTGCGCCGGCGTCGCGCGGGCATGAGAGCGACGCCGAGCCTTCGGGGTCCCCTGGTTTGCACCGGCCGCTCTCGGGCGATAGAATCGGTCGGGGTGCGATCGGGGCGAGTGGCCTGTCACCTGCCTCGGCACCGGCTGTTTTGTCGCAGGCTCCGGCTGGACGAGACCAAGGATGTCGCCCCTGAGATATCCCGCCCGCCGCATTTTCATCAGGTGCCCGAACTGGATCGGGGACATGATCACCGCCACTGCGACGCTGCGTTGCATGAGGCGCAACTACCCGTCCGCGCACATAACACTTGTCCTGGAACGGTACGTGCGCCCCGTCGTGGAGCATGCGCCGTGGTACGATGATATCGTCGAGTGCGATCGGAGCCGAGCACCGCTCCGTGACGTCATGAGGCTGGCCAGGGTGCTGCGGGAGCCGCCCGGATACGACCTCGCACTGCTCCTGACGCATGCCTTCCGCTCGGCGCTACTGGCGCGCCTCAGCGGTGCTGCTCGCCGGGTCGGGCATGCGCGCGAGGGCCGCTCGTGGCTACTCACCGACCCTGTCCCCTGGCCCGCGTGTGGCGCGGATTCGAGGCTCGTGCCCAAGGTGAAGGTTTACGCGAGCCTGCTGGACTATCTGGGATGCGAGGGAGTGGATGACTGGCGCCCCGAGGTGTTCACGTCGCCCGGGGAGGAGCGGGATTGCGACCGGATGCTTGCCTCGCGGGGTCACGAGCAGGGCCGACCGCTCCTTGCCCTGGTTCCCGGCGCCGCCTTCGGTTCCTCCAAACTCTGGGAGCCTGCCCGGTTCGCCCGCGTCGCCGACCACTTCTTCGAGCGCCACGGGATGAGGGCGATCGTGTTCGCCGGCCCCGGGGAGGGACCCATCGCGGAAGAGATCGCCGCCCATATGCGCTCGTCCCCCATCCGTTTTCGGGAGGGCGAGATGACTTTCGGTCACATGAAGGCCATGGTCAGGCGGTGTTCGCTCATGATCTGCAACGACACCGGGCCGCGCCATCTGGGGATCGCTTACGGCCTCCCCGTCGTTACCATCATGGGGCCCACCCATCCGGCGGTGACGCACACCGACTACCCGAAGGAGATCGTGTTGCGCGAGGAGGTGCCGTGCGGGCCTTGCTACAGGAGGCGCTGTCCGACGGACCACCAGTGCATGAAGGCGATACGTCCGGAACAGGTGATCGAGGCAGCAGAGATGCTACTCGCTCGCCGGGACACGGAACGCGGGTGAAAATGGGCACACTCGCTCTCATCCACACGGTGCACGCGGTCATCCCCGAATTCGAGGCGTTGTGTGGGCGCCTGCTTCCCGGGACGAGGACCGCGCACTTCCTCGATGAGACGACGCTGCGGGACGCTATGGCGCAGGGCGGCCTGAACGCGGACATAGTGCAACGCGTGTGCGACCTAGTGGTCCTGGCAGCGCGGGGCGGAGCCGACGCGGCGCTGGTAACGTGCTCTTCCATCGGACCCGCGGCGGAGGTGGCGCAGAGGCTCGTCGCGATTCCGGTCAGGCGCGTGGACGGGCCGATGGCGGCCTTTGCGGCGCGCCGGGGTGGGCGCATCGGTGTAGTAGCCACGGTCGCGACGACGCTTGCGCCGACCGTTGACCTGATCCGCCGCGAGGCGCGGCGAAGGGGGAAGCATCCCCGGATCGTGCGCGCTCTCCTTGCCGATGCATTCGAGGCGCGGATCGCTGGAGACCTTGCCCGTCACGATGAGATATTGCGGGAGGGCCTTGCCCGATTGGCGAATGGAGTGGACACGATAGTTCTGGCACAGGCGACGATGGCGCGTGTTGCTCGTGGGATACGTCTGCCTTCGCGGGTACTTCTCCTCTCGAGTCCCGAGAGCGGCGTGAGGCAGATGAGGCGGCTCCTCACCCGTCGCGGATGAGCGAAGCGGACGGGAGGGAGGCCCGGTCGGACGCCGTCCACCCACGAAAGGCACACCGCTTGAAGGGGCCTTGCCCCGGGCGATGACGTCAGGCCGGGCCCGCCGGGCGTGAAACCCGGCAACTCCAGACTCGTCTCGCCGGTTCGGTTTTTCCGGTCGTTCTGCCCTTCCACAGAGGAGGATATCCGGCGAGACCAGGCCTGTCAAACCCGATGGAAAACGAAACGCCCGCCCGCGTGCCGGACGCGGACGGGCGAATGGGAGGCGCGGCAGACCGTCGCTACTCCTCTTCCTCCTCTTTCTCCTCCTTCTTCGGCAGTTCGCTGATCACCGCGTCGGTCGTCAGCATGAGCGCCGCGATGCTTGCCGCGTTCTGGAGGGCGCACCTGACGACCTTGGCCGGGTCTATGATACCGGCCTTCATCATGTCAACGAACTGGTTCGTCTCCGCGTCGAAACCGACGTTCTTCGGCGATTCGAGGACCTTCTGGAGGACGACCGCGCCGTCGGCGCCGGCGTTCGCGGCTATCTGACGGAGCGGGGCATAGAGTGCGCGCCGGACGATGTCGGCGCCGGTGGCCTCATCGCCCTCGAGTTTGAGTGCCGCAACGGCCTCCGCGGCGCGAACGAGCGCCACGCCACCACCGGGGACGATCCCCTCCTCCACGGCTGCGCGGGTGGCGTGGAGGGCATCCTCGACTCGCGCCTTCTTGGCCTTCATCGCGACCTCTGTGGCTTCGCCGACGTGGATCTCGGCGACTCCGCCGGATATCTTCGCGAGGCGCTCCTCGAGTTTCTCCCGATCGTAGTCGCTGGTGGTGGACTCGATCTCGTTGCGTATCTGCGCTATGCGCGCCTGGATTTCCTTCTTCGACCCGCCCCCCTCGACGATCGTGGTGGTGTCCTTGTCCACCTTGATGCGCCTCGCGGTGCCGAGGTCGTTGAGCGACAGGTTTTCGAGTTTGACGCCGAGGTCCTCCGTCAGGGCGCGTCCGCCGGTGACGATGGCTATATCCTCGAGCATCGCCTTGCGGCGTTCACCGAACGCGGGAGCCTTGACCGCGCAGACCTGGAGCGTCCCCGCGGAGTTTGTTGACGACGAGCGTCGCGAGAGCCTCGCCCTCAACGTCCTCGGCGATGATGAGGAGAGGGTTGCCGGTGCGGGCGACCTTCTCGAGGATCGGCACGAGGTCGGTGACGGACGATATCTTCTTCTCGTGGATGAGTATGTAGGCATCCTCCAGTTCGCAAGTCCGCTCCGCCGCATTCGTGATGAAGTAGGGGGAGATGTAACCCTTGTCGAACTGGAGACCCTCGACGAGGCGGACCTCGGTCTGCAGCGACTTCCCCTCCTCGATGGTGATTACGCCATCCTTGCCAACCTTCTCCATCGCGTCGGCGAGGATCTTGCCAACCTCGGGGTCGTTATTGGCCGCGATGCGGCCGACGTGCGCGATCTCGTCGCGACTCTTGACCTTGACGGCGAGTTTGCCAATGGCCTCGACGGCGGCCTCGACGGCCTTCTCTATTCCGCGTTTCAGGGCGAGGGGGTTCGCCCCGGCGGCGACGTTCTTCAGCCCCTCGTCGAAGATCGCCTCGGCGAGGACCGTCGCCGTCGTCGTGCCGTCGCCGGCCACGGTGCTGGTCTTGGACGCGACCTCCCTCACCATACGGGCGCCCATGTTCTCATAGGGGTCCTTGAGATCTATCTCCTTCGCGACCGTCACGCCGTCCTTCGTCACGGTCGGCGCCCCGTAACTCTTCTCCAGTACCACGTTGTGGCCGGCAGGGCCGAGAGTCGCCTTCACGGCGCGCGCGAGTTGCTTGACGCCACGGCGCAACGCCTCTCGCCCCTCCTGGCCGAGCGTTATCTGTTTCGCTGGCATCCCTGTCCTCCGCTTACTCGACCACGGCGAGGATCTCGTCCTCTGACATTATCACATACTCCTCCCCGTTCACCTTCACCTCGGTGCCGGCGTACGAGGAGAAGATGACGCGGTCGTTCTTCTTGACCTGGAGGCCAACCACCTTGCCCCCTTCCAGCCGGCGGCCGTCGCCGACCGCGACTATCCTGCCCTGTTGCGGCTTCTCCTTGGCGGTATCGGGAAGCACGATGCCCCCTTTCGTCCTCTCCTCCGCCTCGAGCCGCTTCACTATCACCTTGTCGCCGATGGGCTTCAGTCTGACCGCCATGTCGTCACGCTCCTTTCTTCGCTGATTGGACCGATGGAATCATTGGATGCTCCCCCGCACTGCGGCTCACGTGTCGCTCTCGTAGGTGCGCCGTATGATCTCCTGTACGACATGCCTGAGTATTCCGAGTTGCAGCGGCTTGGGGATGAACGAATAGAACTGCGCCTGGAGCGCCCGGCGGATGACATCCTCCGAGGCGTCGGCCGACATGAGTATGCTCGGCGGCGGTGTGGCGACCTCGCGCCTTATTATGGCGAGCGTCTCGACGCCGCTGAGGTCGGGCATGTTCATGTCCACAATGAGGACGTGCACCAGTCGGCGCATGGCGACCTCGATCGCCTCGCGGCCACATGACGCCTCGACCGTCTGGTAGCCGTTGGCGGCGAGAGCATCGCTGACGCTCTGCCGACAGGCCGCGTCATCGTCGGTGATGAGTATCTTGTAGGGCGTTCGCCCTTCAGCCACCGCAACCACGCCGATCGCTCCGATGATGACCCTGCTCGGGCATGCCGAAGGCAAACATGCCCATGTACCATCCGCAAACCAGATGCCAAGCCGCGGGTTGCGTTCCTTCATCGCCGCCGGGAATGAGATCTAGCGATAACCGCTTTTCGTTCTTATGGTTAGGTTCAGAGGCTGTATCCCTGGACGTCGCATCGCACTCGTGCCGGCGATGGAGGGTAGGGCGCGCGGGGCCGCCGGCGTGGCAGGTTCCGGCGAATTCGACTGCCACATTGGCACCCTTCTCCTCGGGTCCTGGACTCCTGTTGACATGGTGGTTGGCTTCCTTATCATAGTGAGGGGGTGCAGGGAGGAAGGGCGTGGTCCGAGATCGAGTGCGCTTCTCCGTCGCCGTGGCCCAGGTGGCGCAGAGCGGCGACATGGCTGCCAACCTGGCCGAGATCGGTCGGGCCATCGGCCTGGCGCGCCAGGCTGGCGCGGATCTGGTCTGTTTCCCGGAGTGCGCTCTGACGGGATACGGGCCCATCTTTCACCGGTCGCCCGCGTCCTTCGAGGCAGGGGCGGTCGCGCATGCTCTCGAGGCTGTGCGACGGGCTGGCCGCGCGGCGGGCCTGGCGCTCATACTCGGGACGCACCTTCCGTCGAATGGCGGCTGGACGAACAGCGTTCTGGCGTTCGACAGTGATGGGACGGTTCTCGGGCGTTACGACAAGGCGCATCTCTACGGCGACGATGCGAAGTTCTACCGGGCCGGGGCGGAGCGGGCTCGGGTCTTCCGTCTGGGTTCCGTGCGGATCGGCATGCAGATATGTTTCGATCTGCGTTTTCCCGAACCATTCCGCCTGCTCGCTGTCGGCGGCGCCGACGTCGTGGTGGTCTCGGCGGTGGTGCACGGCAGGGATGACTTCTGGAAGGGTCCGGTGATAGAGGCGCACGTGAGGAGTCGGGCGGCGGAGAACGGTCGGTTCGTCGTGTTCGCGAACGCGGCGGGGCGGTGGCAGAACGCTGCCTCTTGCGTCGCCGATCCGCGCGGGGAGATAATCGCGCGAGCGCGCCGCGGAATCCGCCAGGTCATGACGGTGAGCATCGAGCCAAGCAGGGTCAGCAACGATTTTATTGACCGTCGTCGCGCCGAACTTTACGAGGCGAGGTGAGGCGGAGGTTCGGCCCGCCGGATTGTTCTCCTCGCCGTGTGCGTCCGGACGGGCGGCCCGCCGGGCGATGGGGGCGCCCCCGGGTACGAGGAGTCACGGCAATGGAGGAGACCGCCCGAAGGCGTCTGCTCGAGATCGCTCGCGCGAGCGTGGAGGCAGCGGTTCGCGGCAAACCGCTGCCGAAGGTCGAGGAGACCCATCCCGAACTGCTTGCGCGCCGGGGCTGCTTCGTGACGCTCAAAAACCACGGTCGCCTGCGCGGGTGTCTCGGACACTTCACGAGCAACAAGCCCCTCTTCCAACTCGTCAACGAGACTGCGCGCGCATCGGCCACGCAGGATCCGCGGTTCTTCCACGACATGATAACCCCCGAGGAGTTGCCATCGCTGGACGTCGAGATCAGCGTCCTCAGCCCGCTCGAGCGGATCCGGAATCCGCTCGACATCGTGCTCGGCAAACACGGCATCTACATCGAGCGGGGAGGCGCGGCGGGATGCTTCCTGCCCCAGGTGGCCGAGGAGACCGGCTGGAGCAAGGAGGAGTTCCTCGGCTACTGTTGCAGTCACAAGGCTGGCTTGCCTTACGATGCGTGGAGGGACCCCGACACGAAGGTTTACGTGTTCACGGCCGAGATCATCGGTCCGGAGCCTGTGATTCCGTGAACCGAGCGATGTCGCCGCCGGGGTTTGGCCTCTCGCGGCCCGTTTTCGCGCGGTCGAATCGGCCGATTCCCCCTGCTTGATGTACCACAGCGGCGGTGCTATTCTCTGTTGCGAGGTCCCTTGCGGTGGAACGCATTCGAACGTGACTGCGTCAGCGCGCAAAAGCGCGGATCGAATATTCGCCAGCGCGGTCGTGAAGGCTGGTTACGCCACCCGGGAACAGGTGGAATCGTGTCTCGCCGCGCTCCGTCCGGGCGAGCCGGGCAAGCGCCTGCCGGATGTCCTCATCGAGCGCGGACTCCTGTCGGCCGCACAGGTGGACGGGTTGCTCCGCAGCCTGCATGCCTTCCTGGCCGACTGCCCCTCCTGCGGGCGGCGGCGATACCTTCCGGAGGGGACTGACCCGCAGCGTCCGTGCAGCAGGTGTCGCGAGGAGAAGGAGCGAGGCGTCTCTTTTCCGGCCCAGGTGGCTCATCTGCGTATCCTGCGTCGGCTCTCTGGCGACGCGGACGTGGGCGTGTACAAGGCGTTCCACACCTCGCTCGATCGCATCGTCGCGGTCGAGTTGTTCTCGCCGGAGGCCGTCGGCCGTCGTCGCGAGGAGGTAGCCCGTGCGTTGAAGGGAGCGCGTGCCATCGCGCGCATTGACCATCCGAACGTCGTGCGAGTATTTCACGTCGGCCAGCACCAGGGATGGCGATTCGTCGAGATGGAATACGTGGACGGACTGCCGCTCTCGCAGGTCCTGCGGGCGAGGACGCTCCTTCCGGTGGACGAGGCGGCGGACATCGCCCGCCAGGTGGGGAAGGCGCTTCAGGCGATACATGAGATGGGGCTGGTGCACGGCGAGGTGCGACCCGACAAGATCCTCGTGCGCAAGGGTAGGATGGTGAAACTCACCGGCTTCGGGCGCTCGGGCGGGGCGGCGGTCGCTTCCGAAGCCTCGCTCGATGAACTCATCTACACGGCTCCCGAGGTCCTGCGGGGAGAGTCGCTCGAGATGCGCTCCGATATATATTCGCTCGGTGTGGTGCTGTTCCGCGCTCTCACTGGCAGGCTTCCATTCGAGACCAGCAACCGGGCGGAGTTGATCAGGCGGCAGTGCGTCGAGGAGCCGCCGGACCCGTGCGGGCTCAACCATAACGTGCCGAGGATGCTCGGCGACGTCGTGTTGAGGATGCTTTCCAAGCACACGGCTGCACGGTTCGCCGGTGCCGCAGAACTGGTCGCCGCGCTCGACAGCGCCACGGCCGCCACAGCAGGCCCCCGCCTGGGCCACCTGCGATGCGGCGAACTCCAGGCGCTCTATCCCATAACTGCCGAGCCCCTCCTCATAGGCCGGGGGCCCGAGTGCAGCATCGTCCTGCGCGATGAACGGGCGAGCCGCAGGCACGCGCGGGTGTTCCTGAAGGAGCGAGAGATCCCGGTCGCCGACCTCCGCGCCGCGGCCGCCGTCGCCGGAGCGGGCACGCTCGCCCTCAGGGGACGAGAGGTGATCGTGGAGGACCTGAAGAGCCGCAACGGCACACGTGTGAACGGGGAGAAGATTGCCTCACGCGTCCTCGTCCCCGGCGACGTGCTGCGCATCGGCCGCGAGTACTTCGTCTTCCTCGTTCCCGGAATGCCCCTTCCGCGCGAGGCTCGCGATGCCGCCGGATGGCTCCGCGGCACACTGCCTGACGGAGGGCGCGTGGAACTGCCCATTACAGACGTGCCGGTGCTCATCGGTTCTGTCGGAGAGGCGGATGTGCAGGTGAAGGCCGGCAACGTGCCGGACATCGCCGCGCAGATAGTTGCGACCGCGAGCGGAGTCCAGTTCACCGACCTGACGGTGGACCGGCCGGAGCCGGTCGTCCTCCCGCCGGGATCGGCGGTCGCGGTCGGGCCCGTGCGGATGAGTTTCTCCGCGTCGCGGCGCGCGGCGGCATCCGGAGGAGGCGCAGGTGACGAATTCGCACCGTTCCTGGAACCCGCCGAGGCGGTCGGTCCATCTCTCCTCGAGGCGCTTGCCGCCGAGGCGGAACGCCTCGAAAAAATGGCGGCCGCCGAAAAGGCAGCAATGCCGTCAGCCGCTGGCGCCGCGGGAGGCGTCCGGGGGGCAGGGGTTTACCTCACCGCGCGCTCCGGCCCCAGGGCGGGCGAGACGATTCCCCTCGGGTCCGATGAGATTCTCCTCGGCAGCGCGGAGGACTGCGCGATCCGCCTTGCCGATGCAACCGTCCTCGGGCACCAGGCCAGGATCGTATTTCACGACGGCGACCACGTGATCGAGGACATGGGAGGGGGATGCGGCGTACGCGTGAACGGCCTGCGCGTGCGCAGGCAGGCGCTCAAGCCAGGCGCCATTGTGAAGATAGGGGCGAGTGAGTTTCTCGTTCACTTGTGATAAAATCGCGCCGCCCCTGTGCAGGGATGGGTCCCCTAGGAAGGAAAGGTCATGCCGCCGAAACCGCTCGTTGACCTGAGCCAGATTGACATGAACGCGGTCGAGGACGACATCGAGGGGATACGCCGGTACAACCGGCAGCGGTACGAGATGGAGATGCTGTCGGGCATCGTGCGATTCGACCCGGCGAATGGGTGGGTCGTGGCGTACCTCGACACCTCGGAGCGGGACTTCTGGGTGAGAGGTCACATACCCGGGCGGCCGATCATGCCGGGCGTGCTGATCTGCGAGTGCGCCGCCCAGACGTGCAGTTACTACCACAATCGCACGGCGGGCACGGAGCGGTTTCTCGGCTTCGCCGGCATGGACGAGGTGCGGTTCCGCGGGCAGGTGCTCCCCGGCGACCGGCTGATAATGGTCGCCAAGGTCAGGCAGATCTCCTCGCGCATCTCCTCCTTCGACTGCCAGGGGTTCGTGAACGGGCGGATGGTGTTCAGCGGCATCATCAACGGCGTGATGCTGTGAGCCATCGCTCTCGCCTCAGGAGCGAAGCGTGGCCGGATGCGTCTTCACTATATTCGCCGGCCCGGACGCTGGCCGGACGTTCGTCCTGGGCGACCGGCCGATCTCCATCGGCCGCGACCCCGCACGCGATGTCCGCCTGAACGACGATCGCGCCTCGCGCCTCCACGCCACGCTCGCCATGGACGGCGACGAGGTCATCCTGGTGGACCAGAACAGTTCGAACGGCACCTTTCTGAATGGACGGCTGATCACGCGCGCGGTGGTGGCCGAGGGAGACGTTATCACCATCGCCTCCACGCAGATAGTCCGTGGCACGCAGATCCCCTCGCCCCAACGCCTGAGCGTTCTCGCCGGCGTGCGCGTGGCCCAATCGCTGCGCGAGCAGGGCATCGGCGAGACCACGATCGTGCTTTCCGACGCCGACCTGGAGGCGAGCAGGGTCGAACGCACTGTCACGCGTCCGCTCGACGTGATCGAGGCCGTCGCGGAGGCCGCTCAGCCGATCGCCTCTCGCCTGGGTTTACATCTCGCGGTGGAGACCGACACAGACCCCGGGCGCGTCGTATCCGTCTTCGTCGAAAGGGGGGCGCTGTATCGCGGCCTCGCAGAACTCCTCGAGATACTGCTGAAGTGCGCTCAGCCAGCGGAGGCCACACTGGCCCTGCGTTACGGTCGCGACCCTGAGCGGCAGGGGGGTATGATCGAGGTTCTCGGCATCGGGGTGCGCATCGCACGCGAGGAACTCCGCCACGAGCGAGTCCGTGCGGCCCTCGAGCAGGCCACTCGCTCTTTCCTGGCGGCCGGCGCTGCGCTGGAGATGACGCCCGACGATGCGCCGGATGTCCTCGCGCGCATTCGCATGCCCGGTCCGCCGGGCGCGGGCGGCGGCTCGTTGGGCGGCCCGACATGAGCGAAGACCCGGAGCCCGAGATGCGCGAGGAGGCGGGGATCCCGCCGGAGAAGTCGGAGCCGGACCTGGCAGGAATCGGGGTGGAAGAAATACTTCGCGCCCTCGCAGTTCCCGGGCTGGGCCGCTCGATGGCGCGGCGCGTTCTCGGGAGATTCGGCTCGGTGGATGCGGCGCGCGCGGCCGGGGAGGACGCGCTCCGGGCGCTCGGGTTGAGCGCGCGTGCAATCGCGGCGCTCCGCGAGGGGCGACAGTCCTTCGACCCGGACGAGGAGATCGCTGCCGCGGAGAGGGAGGGCGTGGCCCTCGTGCCCCTCGCCGACCCGCGTTACCCCGCTGCGGTGCGCCGGCTGACCGACCCGCCGCTGTTGCTCTACATGCGCGGCGAACTGCTCGAGCGCGACGCTTTGGCCGTGGCCGTCGTCGGCACGCGCCGCGCCTCGATCTACGGCCTCGCGCAGGCCAGCCGGCTCGCGGGCGACCTCGCGAGGGCCGGCTTCACGGTGGTGAGCGGCATGGCGCGCGGCATTGACGCCGCCGCACACGATGCCGCACTGAGGGCGGGCGGGCGCACCGTGGCGGTCGTCGGTTGCGGCCTGATGAACCTCTATCCGCCGGACCACGAGAAGTTGGCGGACCGCATCGCGGGGAGCGGTGCCCTGCTCAGCGAACTACCGCTCCGAACGAAGCCGGCCGCATCGAACTTTCCTCCGCGAAACCGCATCATCGCTGCGCTCGCACTCGGCGTACTCGTCGTCGAGGCGCCTCGTAACAGCGGAGCGCTCATCACGGCCAGGCTCGCCGGCGAGATGGGTCGGGAGGTCTTCGCCGTGCCCGGTGACGTGAACCGGCCGCAGTCGCGAGGGGGCCACGCGCTCATCCGCGACGGGGCCAAACTGGTCACTTGCGTCGAGGACATCATCGAGGAGTTCGGGCCGATCGAAAAGGGGGTGCGTCTTTCCGAGGAGACGCCGCCCGTCACTCGCCTTCAGGCGATGATGCTGAACGAGCGCGAACGGTCGGTGTACGACTCGCTCGGACTGGCGCCGAGCGACATTGACGAGGTAGCCGATCGCACAGGCCTGACGCCGGCGAACGTGGGGAGCATTCTCACCATGCTCGAGATGCGTCGGCTGGTCAGGCGCCTTCCGGGAGGCCAATACGTCCGGCGGGAGACCATGGAGTGACCGCGCAGGCGGACGCGAAGAGGTGTCATGCCTCGATGCGGCCCGGCGCCGCGCGATGTGCGCGGCAGCGCGCGAAGTAGTCATCTATCGGCTCTATGCTGAACTCCGTTGCCATCTCCCTCGCCGTGCGCCCCTCCGACTCGCTGGTGATCAGCACGGGCCCGAGCAGGCCAGGGTCGAATATGGAAACGTCTCGCCCGTATTTCTCCTTCAGCGCCTTCAGGCGGTCCCACTGGTCGTCGAGGTGAGCCACGAGGCAGTCGAGGTTCACCGTGGCGGTGACGAAGTCGAAGTAGTTCGTGGACGAGGCGATCACGGTGCCCACGGGGGAGAGGATAGCGCTCGGCAGCCTGGAGACGGCGGAGACGAGGTGGCACCTGCACGAATAGGCCCAGTAGGCCTGCATGAGCCCACCATGGTACATCGAGCAGAAGATGATGAGGTCGGGCCTGGCAGCGGCGTAGCGGAGGCGGAGTTCCTCGAAGTTCAAATCGAAGCAGATTGCGCAGGCGACGCGGCCGAAGTCGCACTCGATGATCGGCGCCCCACTGCCGTAGAGGACGCCGTAATCGTCGCACTCGGCCATCGTGACGTGATTCTTGTTGTAGATGCCTGCGATCTCGCCCCTGCGGTCGAGCAGGATCACCGAGTTGCGCCAGGTGCCATCGTCGGCCTCGCGCACAGCCGCATAGGCGATGTAGCACCGGTGTTCGCGCGCCACGCCCGCAAAGAAGTCGAGCATCCTGTTTCCGCGTGCACGATAGTACTCCTGGATGCGACGAGGGGGCCAGTGACCGGGCAGGTCGCACGCCTCCGGCAGGACGATCAGGTCGGGCCGGTCCGGCAGGACCTGGCGGATCTCCTTCTCCCACTGTTTCCGCACCAGATCCAGGGCCTCGGCGACGTCAACTGTCGGCTGGAGCCCGAGCGGTGCTGCGCCGATGGTGCTGATCCTCACTCTGTTGGCCATGATTCTGTCCTCTACGTCCCATCAAAACTCTGCGGCGAGGCGGCGGGCCTCGGCCAGGGCCTCATCGAGTCTTGGCTGGGCCACCTCCGGCCCGCTCGCGAGCGTGCCCTCGAGCACGACCGAGCGTACATCGGTGATGCCCATGAACCCGAGGATGCACTCGACGTACCGTCGCTGAAAGTCCAGGGCCGGGGAGTCGCCGTAATCCCCTCCCCGCGCGTAAGCCACGAATGCACGTTTCCCGCGGACGAGCCCCGTGTAACCGGCCCCGGGGGAGTAGGAGAAAGTATAGGTCGGCTGGACTATGATGTCGAAGTATTGCTTCAGGCGGTACGGGATGCCGAAGTTCCACATCGGTACGGCGAGGACGTACGCGTCAGCCGACTTGAACTGTGCGATGAGCCTCTCGACGGTCTTCCATGCCGCGACCTGTGCCGGTGTGGGGGCCGAACCGTGAAGTATCTGGTACTTGGCGTCGAGCGCTGGGCCGTCGAAGGGCGGGAGACGCTTCTTGAAAATGTCCAGCGACTCGATCTTGTCGCCCGGGTGGGCCGCGCGGTAGGCACCCAGGAACGCCTCGGTCACGGCCACGGAACGGCTTCGTTCGGCGCGTGGCGACGCCTTCAGGTAGAGGATCCTTCGCATCTTCTCGCCCTCCGTTCTTCGACTCCGGCCTATCCGTCCGCCCACCGGCACATTCTACCACGGATGCACAGGTTGTGCCTCCGCATTTTGCGTGTCAGGCCACTCGCATCGAGGCGGTCAGCCGCACGACGGACATGAGTTTTGAGGTGGTTCTCGAAAAGCGCGCCCCACACGCTGCCGTATCGGATGCCCTCGACGTACCCCACTGGGGGTTACCAGGAAGAGGACGAGGGTAGGGGGTAGCCGTCGTCTCCCCACGAAGCCTTGGCGAAGGCTGGTCGGGGCGGGCGGACTTGAACCGCCGACCTCCTGCTCCCAAAGCAGGCGCGCTGGCCAGACTGCGCTACGCCCCGGACGCTGATGAGATAATCTCTGTCTCGCCCGCTGGCGCCCCGCGGGCGAGGACATTGACTCTCCCCGGGTGGGCATCCTATCCGGCCTGCGGGTGCGACGTCAACGTCGCGTCGTCTTCCGGCGTCGGGCGGACTGTGCTTTCCTCCCGGGGTTTTTGGCGCCGACCGATGGTCGTAGGGATCCATCGAACACCACCGGCAGGACTTCGTCAACGGTCTCGGCGAAGTGAAACGTCATGCCCTTCCTGGCGGTCTCCGGCACGTCGGGCAGGTCCTTCTCGTTCCGGCGCGGAAGGATAATCGTCTTTATGCCGGCGCGCTGGGCAGCGAGGACCTTTTCCTTTATTCCGCCCACCGGCAGTATTCGGCCGCGCAGGGTGATCTCACCGGTCATGGCGACGTCGGGGCGGACCGGCTTGCCGGTGAGCAGGCTTATGAGTGAGACGGCTATCGTAACGCCCGCCGAGGGCCCGTCCTTGGGGATTGCGCCGGATGGGACGTGCACGTGGAGGTCGGCCCTGGAGAAGGACTTCGGGGGTATGTGGAACTGGTCGGCCCTGGAGCGCACGTAGGACAGGGCGGCCTGGGCGGATTCCTTCATGACCTCGCCGAGTTTGCCGGTCAGAACGAGTTTGCCGCTGCCGGCATAGCGGGTGGATTCGACGAAGAGTATTTCTCCGCCGGTGGGTGTCCAGGCGAGGCCGGTGGCGACGCCGGGTTCCGAGGTGCGCTCGGCCACCTCGGGCTGGTAGCGGGGCGGGCCGAGGAGTTCGGCCAGTTCCGATGTCGCGATCCGGCGCTTCTTGCGGCCTGTCCTGCCGCGCCTTCCGGTCGCGCGCGCGAGTGTCACAGCGTGTTTGCGGCAGAGGGTTCCGATGGTGCGCTCGAGGTTTCGAAGGCCGGCCTCCCGCGTGTACTGGGTGATGATGGCTTCGATGACGTCGCGCGGCAATTCGAGGTCGCCGGGGCGAAGGCCGTTCTCCTTGAGTTGGCGGGGGACGAGATACTTCTCCGCTATGTGGAGTTTCTCCTCGAGCGTATAGCCCGGGAGTTCGAGGACCTCCATCCTGTCGAGGAGTGCGGGGGGAATGGTGTCGAGGACGTTGGCGGTGGTGATGAACATGACGCGCGACAGGTCGAACTGGACGTCGAGGTAGTGATCCACGAAGGTGGCGTTCTGTTCGGGGTCGAGGACCTCGAGGAGTGCGGCAGCGGGGTCGCCGTGGAAGTCGGCGGTGAGTTTGTCCACCTCATCGAGCATGAAGACGGGGTTGCAAGATTCGGCCTTGCGCAGTCCCTGGATGATCCGTCCCGGCAGGGCGCCGACGTAGGTTCGGCGGTGCCCGCGTATCTCGGCCTCGTCGCGGACGCCGCCGAGGGATATGCGGACGAACTTCCTTCCGAGGGCGCGGGCGATGGACTGGCCGAGGGAGGTCTTGCCCGTGCCCGGCGGTCCGACGAAGCAGAGTATCGGTCCGCGCGCATCCTTCTTGAGTTTGCGGACGGCGAGGTATTCGAGTATTCGGCTCTTGACCTTCTCCAGGTCGTAGTGGTCGGTGTTCAGGATCCTCTCGGCCTCGGCTATGTCGAGTTTGTCGCGGGTCTGCTTGTTCCAGGGGAGCGAGAGGATCCAGTCGAGATAGGTGCGCGCGACGTGATACTCGCTCGCCTGCGGGGGCATTCGCTGGAGGCGATCGAGTTCGCGTTCGGCCTCCTTCCTGGCATCGTCCGGCAGTTTCAACTTCTTCAGGCGCTTTCTCAGGTCGGCGACCTCGGCGGTCTGCGCGTCGGTCTCGCCGAGTTCCTCCTGTATTGCCTTGAGTTGCCGGCGCAGGATCAACTCGCGCTGGTCCTTCTCGAGGTCGCTGCGGACCTGCGACTGTATCTTGGAAGAGAGTTCTGCGGCGGCCAGGTCGCGGTTGAGGTGCACGTTGAGTTCGCGGAAGCGCGCTACGAGGTCCAGGGTCTCCAGTATCTTCTGGCGCTGCTCCAGCGTAAGATTTATCGTGGCCGCGAGTATATCGGCAAGGCGGCTCTTGTCCTCGATGTTCAGGACGGCCAACTTCAGTTCGTCGGGAAGGAGGGGGGAGAGGTCCACGAGGCGCTGGAACATCTCGATGGCGCTCTTCGCGAGCGCGTCGAGTTCCACCGACGGTTCGACGATGGTCTCGAGTCGCTGCACGCGCGCCTTGAGGTAGGGTTCTCGCTGGACGTATTCCTCGATCCTTATGCGGGATATCCCCTGGACGAGTATTCGGATCGTCTCGTCCGGGAACTTCATCATCTTCACGATCGCCGCAGCGCAGCCGACGCCGTAGAGGTGTTCCGGGCCGGGCGTCTCGACCTTGCTGTCGCGGACAGCCACTACCGCGATGATCCGATCGCCCATGACCGCCTCGTTGACCAGGCGGATCTCTCGCGGGGCGACGGCGGCGAGGGGCAGGACGACCTGCGGATAGAGCACTACGTCGCGTACGGGCAGGACAGGCAGGACGTCCGGAATCGCGGTCCCATCGGGCTGTCCGTCCTGAGGTCCCGCCCGAGGTGGCGGAGGAGGCGGCGTCTGCGGTCGTTCGTTCATCGCGCCCTCCAGGGAAACCGGTGATCAGGCCGAGCCCGGGTCGCCGCCGGTCGGCCGATCCGATTTGGGAATGATGACGTCCAGGAAACCATCGCGATACACGGCGCGGATGCCATCGCGATCGAAGGGGGCGTTCAGTTGGACCCTGCACTCGAACGGGCCGTAGTGTATTTCCATCTGGATGAAGTGGCACCGTTCCCGGTCGCACTGTTCGCGGCGATTGCCGCGGATGGTGAGGAGGTTGTTCTCTATGATGACCTCGGCGTCCTCGACGTCGCCGGCGCTGTTGCGGCGCAGGCCGCTGATCGCCACGCGGACGACGTAGGCGTCGTTGCACTCGAAGACATCGGTGGGTGGTCGCCATACGCCGCGTCCGGCTGCTGCGGGCCAGAGGCTTCCGTGTTCCTCCAGCAACCTGTTCATGGCGGCGACGTGGAGCGACCATATCTTGGATATCTGTCCCGCCATCGGGCCGGTCCTCCTGAAAAGCGGCCCTCGCCCCCTAGCCCCGGCCGGGGAAGGGCGGCTGGATATATGTGTACAGGCTGTGCACTCCCCCCTCGCGCTGGGCGGAAGGGGAGCGAATTTCGAAGCGCAGCCGGGAACTGTCGAGGGCCTCGTGCAATTCCGGGATGTTCCTGCACCCGACCTCCTGGAGACTATGTCGGAGGGACTGGGCGAGGTACGGCAGGAAGGTGCGCAGCGGGCCCTTGTCAACGACGAATCCCTCGACGCCCTGGACGATCTTGATGTCGTCCCTTTCGGCCTGGTAGCGCTTGGCGCCGCCTGCCTTGAGCGCGGAGGCGGATGCCATGCCCCTGTAACGTTTCAGGCGCTGGCCGCCCTCGTAGAAGTACTCTCCGGGGGATTCGGCGGTTCCGGCGAGGAGGCTCCCCATCATGACCGTCGAGGCGCCGAGGGCCAGCGCCTTGACGGCATGGCCCGGCGAGGCGATGCCGCCGTCGGCGATTATGGGCACGCCCGCCTCGCGGCCGACCTTGGCGCAGTAATAGACGGCCGATGCCTGCGGCCTTCCCACTGCGAGGACCTCCTGGGTGGTGCAGATGGATCCCGGCCCCATCCCGACTCGAAGGGCGTCGGCGCCAGCGGCGATCAGGCGGCGGCATTGCCGCTCCGTCACCACGTTGCCCGCAACCACCTCCAGGTGCGGATAGTGTTTCTTGATGTACTTGATCATCTCCACCTGGAAGATGCTGTCGCCCTGCGACGAGTCAATGACCACGACGTCAACGCCGGCCTTCACGAGTTCGGCGAGCCTCTCCTTGTCCTCCTCGTGCGTCGAGATGGCGGCGCCGACCAGGAGTCGCTTGTTCGCATCCTTCGAGGCGAGGGGGTACTCCTGGTTGGTGATGAGGTCCCGCCGGCATATCATCGCGACCAGGCGCCCCTGCTCGTCAACGATCGGAAGTTTGCCCACTTTGTTCCGATGGAGTATCTCGTTCGCCTCCTGGAGGGTCACACCGTGCGGAGCCGTGATCAGCCGGGTGGTCATCACCTCGCGGAGCGGCTTGTCGCGGTCGCGTTCGAAATCGATGTCGCGCCCGGTCACGATCCCGATGAGACGGCTGTTGAGGGTCCCGTCCTCGGTGATGGGAACGCTGCTGAAGCCGTGCTTCGCCTTGATCGCGTCAACGTCGCGGATCCGGTGGTTGGGGCTGAGCACCACCGGGTCGGTGATGAAGCCGTTCTCGAACCGCTTGGCGCGTCGGACGTGCCGGGCCTGTTCCTCTATCGTGTTGCTGTAATGGATGATCCCGATGCCGCCGTGGAGCGCCATGCCAATCGCCATGTCGGACTCCGTCACGGTGTCCATCGGCGAACTCACGAACGGCAGGTTCAGGCGTATCCGACGGGTGAACTGCGTGCTCAGGTCAACCTCGTCCACGCCGAAACTGATGTGGTCCGGCAGGAGGATGAAGTCGTCGTAGGTCAGACCGTGTGGAGCAGAGAAGAGGGTTTTTGCGTCGAGGCCATCGCCGCCGGTCATTACTGGGAACTCCGGTAAGCCGCTGAAGTGGTGTGTGGCAAAGCCCTTTTTATTATTAATACCCCGCTGTTGCGCGGGTGTCAACGCGGCGGGGCTCAGCGGCGGATATGCGCGCCCATCGCCTCGAGCGCCTGTATGCAGCGCTGACGCGCCTCCTCGACCTCCTCGCGCGTCAGCGTCCGGTCGGGGGCGCGGAAGGCGAGCGTGAAGGCGATGCTTTTCTTGCCAGGCGGGACCGGCTTGCCCCGGAAGATGTCGAAGAACCTTATCTCCTGGAGATTCGGAAGGTCGAGCCGCCTGACGGCGTCCTTTATCTCGGCCCAGGTGACTGTCTCGTCAACGACTACCGCCAGGTCCCGTTCGGAAGCGGGGTAGGTTGGGAGCCGCGAGAAGGTCCTCTCGAGGTTCGCGGCCCCGACGAGCAAATCCAGGTCCATCTCGGCCACGCATGGTCGGCGTGGGAGGTCGTAAAGCGCGGCGGGCGCTTCGCCCGTCTCGCCGATCACGCCGAGCAGCGTCTCGCCGAGCAGTATTCGCGCGGCCCGGCCCTTTTCGAAAAACGCGCAATCGAGCGGCACGAATCGCGGCCGCTCGTTCAGGCGGAGGGCGCGGAACAGGGCCTCCAGCGCCCCCTTCAGCGACGGAATGTCCGCGTCGTCGAGGATGGCGAGCACGCGTTTCTCCATGGGGCGAGCGTCGTCGCGCGATGGCTCTCCGGACTCCCTCGGCGGTCGCCTCAGGAAGACGCAACCGATCTCGAAAAGCGGCGAGACCGGGACCCCGTGAGACAGGTTCGTGCGTTTGACGCGTAGAAGTTCGGGCAGCACGGACACGCGAAGCCGATTCTCATCTCGTCGCACCGTGTTCGTGAGACCGACCGCGGGCAGGTCACTCCAGGGCGACACGAGGGCCGCCACGGCCTCTGTGCAGAAACTGCTGGTGATCACCTCCTGGTAGCCCATGCCCACGAGCGCCTCGCGCACGAGCGCCTCCACGCGCTCTCCCTTGCTCACCCTGCCCGCCACGACGCGCATACCGGTCCGTTCGGGGATGCGGTCGTAACCGTGGATTCTGATCACCTCCTCGATGAGATCTATCTCCCGGTACACATCTCTCGCCCTGAACGGGGGCACTGCCACGGCGACGCCGGCGGCATCGCGGCCGACAACCTCGAAACCCAGTCGTTCGAGCGCCACGACCGCGGCGTCGGGGGGTATCGCCGTTCCCAGCACGCGCCCGATGCGGTCGAACCTCAGCCGGATTTGCGCGGGGCGGTACGGCCGCTGCCAGATGTCGAGCACACCCCGACAGACCCTGCCCCCCGCGGTTTCCAGGATCAGGCGAGTTGCCCGGCGGGATGCCCACTCCACCTGCACGGGGTCGACCCCCCGCTCGAAGCGATAGGAGGAGTCGGATGAGAGGAGCAGGGCGCGTGCAGTCCGCCTCACGCTCCCCCGGTCGAACTCCGCGCTCTCGAGGAGGACGTCCGACGTGGACTCGCTCACCTCCGTCTCCTGGCCGCCCATGACGCCGGCCACTGCCACGGGCCGTTCCGCGTCGGCGATCACGAGGCGATCCGGCGTCAGACGGCATTTCGTCCCGTCTATAGCAACGAGGGTCTCGCCCTCCCTCGCGCGACGGACCACGATTTTTCCACCGCGGAGTCTGGCGAAGTCGAACGCGTGCAGGGGCTGGCCGCACTCGTACAGGACGTAGTTGGTCACGTCAACGACGTTGTTGATCGAGCGGAAGCCGATGGCGGCCAGGCGCCGGCGGAGCCATTCGGGACTGGGACCGACCCGCACTCCGCGGATCAGCCGCGCCGTGTATCGCGGGCAGAGGTCGGGCGCGCTCACCTCCACAGAGGCCGCCGACTCGATCGGCTCCGCGGAGGACTGGAACTCGACAGGAGGCAGACGTAGCGGCGCTCCGACGAGGGCCGACACCTCGCGCGCAATGCCGATGGCTCCCAGGAGGTCGGGTCGGTTCGAGGTCGCCTCGATGACGAGCACAACGTCTTCGCCGGTCTCGATGACCTCCTCGACGAGTACGCCGGACATGCTCAACCTGTGGGCCAGTTCCTTGGCCGGCAGGTCGAACTCGCAGTACTCCTTGAGCCAGTTCAGCGTTGTCTTCATCCGGAACCGCCCATACAAACGCGACCCGGTCGCCTGCGCTCCTCGTGGAGCGAGGGGGCCGTCGCGAGGCCACGCCCGTCAGAATTGTCCGAGAAACCGAAGGTCGTTCTCCAGGAAAAGGCGCATGTCGTCAATGCGGTGGCGCAGCATCGCGATCCGCTCGACTCCCATGCCGAACGCGAAGCCCGTGTATCGTTCGGGGTCGTATCCGACCACCTCGAAGACGTTCGGGTCCACCATGCCCGCGCCGAGTATTTCTATCCAGCCCGCGCGTTTGCAGAGGGCGCAGCCGGAACCGTTGCAGGCGAAACAGGTGATGTCCACCTCCACGCTCGGCTCCGTGAACGGGAAGAAACTGGGCCTGAAGCGCATCCGCACGTCCTTGCCGAAGAACCCCCTCGCGAATTCGTGGAGGACGTACTTCAGGTCGGCCATCGTGATTCCCTCCTCCACGGCCAGGCCCTCTATCTGGTGGAAGAGGAAGGAATGCGTGGCGTCAACGGTGTCGGGCCGATAGACCTTTCCCGGCGCGATGACCCGTATGGGGGGTGTCCGCTTTTCCATGACCCGGATCTGGACGGTGCTCGTCTGGCTGCGCAGGAGCGCGCCGGTCTCGAGGAAGAACGTGTCGAACGCGTCCCGCGCGGGATGGTCGGGAGGGATGTTCAGCGCCTCGAAGTTGTAATAGTCGAGTTCGGCTTCGGGCCCGAAGGCGACCTCGAATCCGAGGCGCGCGAAGATGTCGCGGATCGCCTCTATCGTAGCGGTTATGGGGTGTCGCCCGCCGCGCGGGCGGGGACGGCCCGGCATGGTGAAATCGAACGGGGGTTCCTGGGGAGCCGGCGGACGCACCGCCGACTTCTGCCGGAGCGCCTCCTCGATGGCCCTGCGCGCCTCGTTGAGGGCGCGGCCAACCAGCGGGCGCTTCTCGGCGGGCACCGCCCCGAGCGCGGACGAGGCCTGACGGAGGAGACCTCTGCGGCCGAGGTATCGCGAGCGGAGCCGCTCGATGACCTCCGGGGAGCCGGCCGCCTGTATTTCTGCGATGGCCTCCGCCTGGAGCCGCTCAATGGACTCGGGCGTGACGGAGTCGAGGGGAGCGGTCATGGCAGGCCCTGAAATATGGAGTTTTCGATTGGCGTTCTGGCATCGCCGCGCCGTGGCCCTGGATGTTCCGCGGTCAGCCCGACAGTGCGCTCCTGGCCTTTTCGAAGATGGCATCGAAGCCCGCCGGGTCGTTCACGGCGATATCGGCGAGGATCTTCCTGTCGAGTAGGATCTTGGCCTTCTTGAGGCCTTCGATGAATCTGCCGTAGGTGAGTCCGCGGCTGCGAGCGGCGGCGTTGAGGCGCACGATCCAGAGCCTGCGCCACGTGCGTTTCTTGGCGTATCTGTCGCGCGTCGCATACGCCATCGAACGCCGGAGCGTTTCGGTGGCGGTCCGTATAAGGCGATGCCTTCCGCCGCGGGCTCCTGCGACGGCCTTGAGGATGCGTTTTCTGCGGCGTCTGGAGGCCGCTCCTATCTTTGCCCTGGGCATCTGTCGCTCCTTCGGTTTATCTGTACCGTCAGGCCATTCCGAGCATGCGGAGTATGGTCTTCTTGTCGGTAGGGGATATCTTGTCGGGCCGGCCGAGGCGTCTTCGCCGCTTGCTGCTCTTGCCGGACATGAGGTGCCTCTTTCCGGCCCTCCGCCGGAGCAACTTGCCGGTCGCCGTGACCTTCACGCGCTTCTTCAGTCCCTTGTGCGGCTTCAACTTGCCCATTTGTCCTCACCTATCAGATGTGTCGCGGTGCTCGCTCAGGCCGCGTTCACTTCTTCACGAGGAGCATCGTCATCCGGCGGCCCTCGAGCGTCGGCTCCTTCTCCATCTTTGCCAGGTCCTGTACCGCCTCGAAGAAGCGGGCGAGGTTGGCCCTGCCAAGTTCGACATGAGCCATCTCGCGGCCCCGGAACATGACGACTACCAGGACCCTGTCACCGCGCTCGAGGAAGCCCCTTGCCTGGCGGATCCGCACCTGGAGGTCGTGCTCCTCGGTTTTCGGCCTGAGGCGCAGTTCCTTCAGTTGGGGCTGATGCTTCCTGTGCTCGTGCTGTTGCTTTTTCTGCAGGTACTTGAACTTGCCGTAGTCCATAATACGGGCTACGGGCGTGTCGGAATCTGGCGAGACGAGCACCAGGTCCAGGCCCGCGTTTTCCGCGAGCGCGAGGGCTTCAGAGGTCAGCATGATTCCGTGCTGTTCGCCCTGTTCGCCGATAACTCGGACCGTGCGGGCCCGGATCTGGTCGTTCACCGGAATGGTCTGCTTGCTCACGTACCTCCCTTCGATCGTTATGCCTTACCGGGGGGCGCCGGCGCGCCCGTCACCTCTTCTCCGCCATCTCTCGCCGGAGCAAGTCCACGAGTTCCGCGAGGCTCAAGGATCCGCGGTCGCCATCCTTCCGGTGGCGCAGTGCGACGGTTCCGGCAGCCGCCTCGCGCCCTCCCACAATAACCATATACGGGACTTTGTCAAGTGTGGCCGTGCGTATGCGCGCGCCGATCTTCTCGTTCGAGGCGTCGGTTGCGACGCGGAATCCCTCCGCGCGCAGGCGGTTGGCGACGTCGCGCGCGTAATCGGTGAAGGCGTCGCTGATCGGGAGGATGCGGACCTGTTCCGGCGCCAGCCAGAGCGGGAAGGCGCCGGCGTAATGCTCGACGAGACCGCCGATGAAACGCTCCATGCTGCCGAGCACCGTGCGATGGATCATCACCGCCTCGTGCTCGCGATTGTCGGGGCCGACGTAGGTGACGCCAAACCGTTTGGGCAGGTTGAGGTCCACCTGGATCGTCGGCCCTTGCCATTCGCGTCCGATCGCGTCGCGGAGTTTCACGTCTATCTTCGGCGCGTAGAACACGCCCCCGCCCTCGTCAACCTCGTAGGGCAGCCCGCGCCGCTCGAGGGCGGCTCGCAACGCGTTCGTGGCCGCTTCCCACTCTGCCTCGGTGCCTAGGTACTTCTCGGGGCGCGTCGCCAGGAAGAGCCGGTAAGTATAGCCGAAGGCGCTCATCATGACGTCAACCAGTTCCAGTACGCCGAGGACCTCGTCGGCGAGCTGTTCCGGCGTGCAGAAGATGTGGGCGTCGTCCTGCGTGAAGCCGCGGACGCGAAGCAACCCATGGAGGACCCCTGAGCGCTCGTAGCGGTAAACGGTCCCGAGTTCCGCCAGGCGTATCGGCAGGTCGCGGTAGGACCTTACGCCGCTCTGGTAGATCTTGATGTGGCCCGGGCAGTTCATCGGCTTCAGCCGGTAGGGGCGATGCTCGATCTCCATTGGCGCGTACATGTTCTCGGAGTAGTTTTCGAGATGGCCGCTGCGCTCGTAGATCCGCTCGCTCGCGATGTGCGGGGTATAGACGATCTGGTAGCCGCGCCGGAAGTGCTCCTCGCGCCAGAACTCCTCTATGAGGTGGCGGACCATCGCGCCCCTCGGATGCCAGAGGACAAGGCCCGGCCCGATCTCGTCATCGAGGCTGAACAGGTCGAGTTGTCTGCCGAGCGTGCGGTGATCGCGCGCCCGTGCTTCCTCCAGCGCCTTCAGGTGCCGCTCCAGCGCCTCGCGCGTCCAGAAACAGGTGCCGTAGATTCTCTGGAGCATCGGCCGGCGCTCATCGCCGCGCCAGTACGCACCTGCCACGCTGAGAAGTCTGAACGGACCGATCTGGCCCGTCCTCTGGAGGTGCGGTCCGCGGCACATGTCGGTGAACTGCCCGTGGCTGTAAAAACTGATCGTCGGGTCTTCCAGTTCCTGGATCATCTCCTCCTTGTAACGTTCTCCCTCGGCGCGGACGCGTTCGAGGGCCTCCGCGCGCGGGAGTTCGAACCGGCGGAATGGCTGATCGGACTTCACGATCTCCGCCATCACCTCCTCTATCCTGCGGAGGTCCTCGTCGGTGAACTTGTGGTCCAGGTCGAAATCGTAGTAGAAGCCGTCTTCGATCGCCGGTCCGATGGCCAGGCGCACACCCGGGAACAGGCGGCGGACGGCGTCGGCCATGACGTGCGAGGCGCTGTGGCGCAGGACCTCGAGTCCCTCGGGCGAATCCCTGGGGACGAGGGCAATATCACCGCTCTCCGGGAGGGGGGCTGTCAGGTCGACGAGCACACCGTCCCTTTTCGCTGCCACGATCTCAGCGGACGCACCGGGGGCCGCGGCCTCGACCGATTCCTGGATCGTGGCCGCCCTGGGCGCTTCGAGCCTCGAACCATCGGGAAAGACCAGAGTTGACATCGCCTCGTTCCGGCGCGGAGGTCCGCAAAAAACGTGCTGCCCGCTGGCGCTTCGCGGGCAGCGCAAATCCGACTCAAGTGGTGGGCGATACTGGACTTGAACCAGTGACCCCCAGCTTGTCGAGCTGGTGCTCTAGCCACCTGAGCTAATCGCCCTGGACCTGTCCCGCCAAATATGGAATGGTAGCAAACCCCGTTTCTGCGGTCAACCCGACCGCGAGTGCCTGCACTGCCCCTGGAGATGACCTTCGCAGGGAAAGGCGAGGGCAATGGATCGGGCGAGCGGCGTCAAGGTTCTCGCGTGCTGCCCGCGGCGAATCCGACGCCTGGAGATCGGCCGATACCCCGTTCAGTGGACCTTGCGGATGATGGCGACCGAGTAGCCTTCCGGTATCCGCACCTCCGCGTACGCCTTGCCATTCCTCGTCACGCGCGGGACCTTCACCTCCTCGGTCTCGCGTCCGACACGGTCGAAGACGTGCGCCTCGAAGTCGGAGTCGTCGCCCCACCCGAAGAGGCCGCTGCGGTTGGTGAGGATGCGCTCCTGGCCGATGAGATACCCGCCGTGGAGTTCGTGGAGTTCTCGCCGAGCGAACTTTTCTTGCCGACTCGATCGCAGAAGAGAACCACTCGTTGCACCGGGTGAACGGAAGAATACGATGACGCGATTCCGGAAGGCGATGCCGCTCACATCCGTACGGCAGAGCGCTTCCACGAATCCGCAAGGACCGTCTCTGCAAGGTGCGGTCGGCGGGGTTCTCCACGGCGCACAAACTCAGCGGTGTCAGGTGGATGACTTGCGCGGCGCGCCGATGTGTCTTAACCTGGCGGGCGCCACGCGCCTGTTGCGGGCGAAAGTCGGTCGGCCACGTAGGAGGGCTTCAGTGGGTGGGACAGTTTCGTTCGAACATGTCGGCCTGAACGTGCCGGATGCGCGAAAGATGGGCGTCTGGTATGCCAGGCACCTGAGCATGAGGCCTGCGCTCGAGGGAACCTCGAAGGAGGGCGTGGATTTCTGCTTCCTCGCCGATGCGACCGGCCGCATGACGCTGGAGTTCTACACGAACAGGACGCAGCCCATCCCCGATTACGCGAGCATGCATCCCCTGATCATGCACCTGGCGTTCGCGGTGGCCGATGCGGCTGGCGAAAGGGATCGCCTCGTCGCCGCAGGGGCAACGCTCTTCGATGACGTGCGCACCGCCGATGGATCACACCTGGTGGTCTTGCGAGATCCGTGGGGCGTGCCGATACAACTGTGCCAGCGGGCGAAGTCCTTTTGAACGGGGCTGGCGCACCTGGCGTCGCCCGAGAGTATCGAGCGGCGCGAGGCGGGTCGTCACTTTGCGACGAGGCTCTCGGCGGGCTGGTGCACAACGCTCCTGGGAACGGGTCCTGCGCTGCGCCTCAGGACGAGGGGCGCATCGAGGATCCTCTGTTCGAAAGGCGAACCTGTGCCCTGGAGGCGATCCAGGAGCATATCCACCGCCACTGCCCCCAGTTCACGGCTCGGCATGTGGAAGGTCGTGAGGAAGGGCTCATCCGTGCGCCACGAACAGTTGTCGAAGCCGATGACGGAAACGTCGTAGCCGGGGGCCAGTCCTGCCTCCTGTAGGGCCTCGCACAGCCCCCGCGCGTGGAGGTCGCGAGCGGCAACGAAGGCCGTGGGCAGGCCGGGGTGCGAGAGGGCCGATTTCGCGGCGCGGTATGACTCGAGCGCGCCTGACCTGGGAACGTGGATCACGAACGCCTCGTCAACCTTCAAACCCGCCGCGAGCATCGCCTGCCGATATCCCTCCAGCGCGGCACCATACCAATACACCGACGGAACCGTTCCGATATATCCGATCCTCCGATGTCCGAACCCTACAAGTATCTCGACCGCTCTCCGCGTGATCGCGGTGTGATCCAGTTTGGTCGCCGAGAGGGCCAGGTCATGTTCCAGATTCGCGACCACCACCGGCTTGCCCCGCTCCTGGAACGAGAGCGCGGCCTCCTGCGCGGCGGGAAAACTGCACTCGATGAAAAGGAGGCCGTCATAGTCCTGTACGGCCTGTGGGAGGTCAGTGGCCCGGACGAGGCGGACATGTCCCTCCTCGCGCGTGAATGCGTCTGCCTCGGTCACATAGAACGGCAGAGACTCGAAATTGTGGAAGCCGGCCTGCCTGAGGCGCTCCGTCACGGCGGCATACATGGCCGGCCCCTCGGGCATCGTCATGTCCTCGGAACGGGGATGCACCACGCCAACCCTGGGCGGTGCCGTCCACTGCATGGCCGGACGGACCTGTGTACCGCGGCCGTGGCTGCGGACGACCAGCCCCTCTCTCGCGAGGATGGCCAGGGCGTTACGGATGTAAGCCCTTCCGACGCCGAACTCGCGTGTTAGGTTGCGCTCCGAGGGAAGGAACCCCCCCGGGGCATAGTCGCCGCGGATTATGCGCGCCCTCAGTTCGCGCGCTACACGTACGGCCGGTTCGACCTCATTCCCCCGCTGCGACGCAGAACCGATCTCGGCCAATTTTACCCTCCGACGCGACCAGTGGTATCATACCTTATACACGAGGGGGCCCGGAAAGTCAATAGGCCCCCACTCAAAGGACGCGCG
>Ga0272448_1000142_pt1 | contig 105507 bp, 86 predicted proteins | sample YNPCB0191_FD_202220 | JGI IMG/M metagenome (GOLD analysis project Ga0272448, IMG submission 202220) | Hot spring sediment microbial communities from Yellowstone National Park, WY, United States - YNP-CB-019-1 | ecosystem: Environmental > Aquatic > Thermal springs > Hot (42-90C) > Sediment... | reverse complement strand
GCTCGTCGTTGTTCTTCGTCCAACGCGCATCCACGTCCTTCTGCCGTTGTTTCGCAGGTTGTTCGGCCCACGCCGTCGGCGTGCCGCCCGCTTTGAAACAGCGCGAAGAGTTTTTCAAACGCACCCGCTTCGATCAACGCCTCGCGGAAGTCCCAAAGGGTGTTGGCATTGGGAATCTTGTCAGCCAGCGTCCAGCCGATGAACTGCTGGAAGCTGAGACGGTCGTTGATCTGATATCTTGCCTGTCGGCAGACAGGTTCGGTCTGCTCGTCGGAGAGGTTGTAGAAGCGTTGCACCACCAGCGCCTTGAACATCTTCAGCCGATCGTGAGCCGGGCGACCGCCGGGGCCTTGGGCTGGTTTGTCCAGTGCCGCGTCCAACAGGGGGCGGAATCTCTCCCAGTTGATCACGGCAACGAGGCGGCTCAAGGGGTTGCCCTTGGCCAAGAGCCATTGCAGGCGGAACTCTACGTCAAAGAGACCGGGGGCGGTGGTGGTTTTGAAGTGTTTCATAACGCTCCTTTCGCTCTGTGACGTTCTTGGCTTTCTATCGCTTCCATGTTTCTGACCGTTTCCATGAGTTTCCGGAGGTGCCCACTTCGATTTGCGTGTCATCGAAAAACGACTCCAAGCGACCGTCCCGCAAGAGCCGCTGCGGCTTGACCTGCGGCAGCGCCCACGCCGGAAAGTCGCGGTTGATCTGGCGCAAGGCCAGCCAGCCCGCTTCACCGAGGGCGCGCAAGTATTCGCCCAGCGCGCTCTGATCGGGGATCTTCTCGACGCCGAGGAAGGCTTTGAGCGGCACGTCCTCATTGAGGCGCTCGACATCGGCCAACGAGACGCCGCCGCTGGTGAAGGCGACCAAGAAACAGACCACATAGACTTCGGGATCGAAGCCGTGATGTTTATCGGTGCGGGGATCGAGAGCGGGTTGCTGCTGGATGCGCTGGCGGATGCCGAACTGTTCGAGCAGAGCGAGAGGGCGAGTTGCCCGCCGTGGGCGCTGGCTTGGGAGGTCGGGCGAAATTCCATGTCCAACCGCTGGGGTTGTAGAGAGTAATGTTTGCTCATCCCCTTTATAGACCGGCCCCCGCGAAAAACGTTCACCCAAAAGTGAAACTTTCGGCACAATGCTAACGATTGAGGCTGAATAGGACGGGAGGTCGTGGATGGTTTTTGGGGCTTCTCGAAAGACTGTTTGGCTATGGCAGGTTTTGTCGGAGTGCTGCGGCGCGTCTGGGTTGCTGCTGGGAATTGAGGCACGCAACCTTGTTACCGTCGGCGAAGCGAAGGGGCTTGCTGCCGCAACGGCTTTGGGTAATACTCTCGGCGCGCTCGGAATGACAACGTTGGCTCAAGAGTATGTTCGTCAGGTAGTGCGCGCGGCGTTGGCCGAAGACGTCGGCGCCGGCGATGTGACCACCGAATCGGCCATTCCGGCAGAACTGCGTGCCCGTGCGGTCATTCTCGCCCGCGAACCGTGCGTGGTCGCCGGCCTGCCGCTGGTAGAAGCCGTTTTCGCAGAGTTGGGACGGGTGAACACGCTGCTCGCGGTGAGCGATGGCGACGCAGTGGTGGCCGGGCAAACGGTTTGCCGACTGGAGGGAGTGGCGCGCGCGATTTTGACGGGTGAGCGGACGGCGTTGAATTTTTTGCAGCGTTTGTCGGGGATTGCGACGTTGACGCGCCGGTTTGTCGAAGCGGTGGCGGGAACGGGAACGCAGATTTTGGACACGCGGAAGACGACGCCCACGCTTCGTCGGCTTGAGAAATACGCCGTGGCGGTTGGCGGCGGCACGAATCATCGGATGGGGTTGTATGACGCGGTGATGATCAAGGACAATCATCGGGGGCTCCTCGCTCGTTTGGGGCCGTCGGCCTTGCAGAAAGCAGTGGCCGCTGCGCGGGCCGCCAATCCACACATTCCCGTGATCATCGAGGCGGACAGTTTGGAGGATGTGGAGGCGGCGTTGGCGGCGGGGGCAGATCACATTCTGCTGGACAACATGACACCGGCGGAGTTGCGGGAGGCGGTGCAACAGGTGGCCGGCCGGGCGAAGACGGAGGCCAGTGGCGGAGTGCGTCTGGAGAATGTGCGGGAGATTGCGGCCACGGGTGTGGACTCCATTTCGGTGGGGGCGCTCACTCATTCGGCGCGCGCGATGGATTTTTCGCTGGAGCTGATCGAGGAAGCGGCCTGAGCTACTGCATGTCCGGCTCGGGCGTGGGGGCGGGTTTGGCGCCGGCGGCCGGTTGGTTGGAAGCGGTGGGGGTTGTCGGCGTCGTGGTGGACGGTGGCAGGATCGAATAGGTTTCCAGCGGGACCTTGATGGCGCCGGCTTCGCGGAGGAATTGCACGCCCTGATCGAATTCCGTGCGGTCAAACCACCGCGCAAAATACACCTCAAGTGTTGCCGTTGGGTCCATGGCGGTGGCGGTGCTGGTTCGCATGTTGCGATAAACCATTTCGGTCATTTGAGTGACTTTTTCGATGATGTCGGCTTCAACGGCCAGATAGGCGGTGATTTTGGGAATGGCTTTGGCAATGAGTTTCTCGTGTTGTTCGGTGGCCTTGAGAATCTCCAGCAGTTGCGGACTGCGGTCAGCTTTCAGTTGGATGGCTTTGGCCAGATCGCGGTTGCCGGAGGCGAACAGTTGGGACATCCGCAACATGGCCACGCGAGATTGTTCGCGCCGTTTGTTGTAATCGAGGATGCGTTGGCGCAGGCTGCTGAGCGCCTTGCCAAAGTCCATGGTGGTCTTGATGCGGCGGAGGCGTTCGCGCGAACTGGTGCTCGAAACGTTGTCGGGATTGGGGCCGGACGGAGCGGTATCGGCGGCGGCCGTTTCGGTGCCTTGCGTGTTGCTGCTCGATGAGCCTTTTCGTGAGGAGGAGGACGTTGGCGCGGCGGCGCGAGCCGAACGGGCTGTGGCACGCACGCGGAGGGCGACGTTGGTGGCGGCCATGTTGTCGAGCATGTCGAGAATCTGATCGAGGAGGTTTTGGGCGGCGGTGGCGTCGTAGCGCACCTGCATTTCCGGTTTCAAGCCTGTCGCTGTGGGCGGCAGGACGGTGTTGAAAACGGGGGCGAAATCATCGGTGGCGGCGGGTGGATTGGTGTTGGACATGGCGGTGTCGGTCGCAGTGGGGACGATGATGTTGATGGTTTGCGGCGGGGCGTTGGAGGCGGTGGCGGCGGCGGCGGTGGTGTTGGTCGGCTGTCGCAACAGTCCGGCGTAGGCGAACATGCTTTCCTGTTCGATCTGAAGGGCGAGCAGAATCTGGACGTAGCCACGCCGCGCGTAGTAGTTGCCGTAGTTGGGTCGGGCGTTGATGGCGTTGGTGAAATACTCCAAAGACTCCAGGTAGTTGCCGCGAGCGGCTTCGACGGATCCGTAGAGGTCGTTGAATTCGGGGTCTTTGGCGAATTCGGGTTTGGCGCCGATGAGCAATTGGAGAGCTTCGAGGTAGCGGCCCTGGAGGAACTCGATTTTGGCGACGTTGAACTGGAGTTTGCTGAGGATGGCGAGGTTTACCTCGTTGGTGGCCGGTTCCAGCATGAGGTAGTTGGTGTACAGGCGCAAGGCGTCGCGGTGGTCGCCCTCGTCCATGCGTTTGCGGGCGACGCGCGGGTAGAGTTGGAGGAAGATGTCGCGGAAGGAGGCGCGCGTGTCAGGGTTGTTGGCGCAGGCTTCTTCGAGTCGGGCGAGGGCGTCGGCTTCGCGGCCGGCTTTCATTTGTTCGAGGGCCTGGACGCGGTACTGCTCGGCGAGCGCCTTTTGGTAGAAGGCGGTGATTCCCTCGCTGTTGCGTTTGACATAATCGGTGTCGGCGTAGTTGCGCTGGAGTTGTTGGAGCAGGTTGACGATCTCGCGCGCGGAGGTGTTGACGGTCAGTTCGCGGGCTTGGGCGAAAAGCTGTTCGGCGGCTTTTTCGCGGATGGACTTTTGGAGAGCGGGTTTCTGCTCGGCGATGCGTTTGGCCCAATCGGTGGTCGGGTAATTTTTCTCGATCTCGACGTAGAGTTTGAGGGCTTCTTCCGGTTTGCCGTCGCGCTCGAAGGCTTCGGCCCGTTCAAAGAGCGTTTGCGCTTCCTGATCGAGTTTCTGGATGAGAGCGGTTTGGTGTTTGGCGAGTTCGTCGCTGACGGCGGTGATCTTGCTATAGGTCGGGTAAAGCTCGGTGATTTCCTTCAGCAGGTTGATGGCAAGTTTGAGGTCTTTGGCGTCGCTGGCGGCTCGGGCTTTCTGGTGTTTGGCGGAGGCTTGCGCTTCGATGATGAACGGGTCCACGCTTTTCTTCAGGGCGTTCAGTTCCTGCGCGGCGGTGGTCATGGCAAAATGCACGGGCACATCGTCGAGGATCTGACGGCTGGCTTCGTAGCGGCCCTGGTCGGCAAGACGTTTGGCGTGGGCGATGACTTCGCTGGCGATGGCGTTGTCCATGTTGTCGAAAGCGGATTTCGTTTCGGTCAGCACGGGCAACTGGCTGGCGACCTGCGCGTAGCTGCGGCCTTTGAGGTCCTGGCCGCGAATCAGCCCGGAAGCGTCCACGGTGAACGTGCGCAGGCCGTCCACGCCGTACCGCAGAGGTTCTGCAACGGCCAAGTAGTTCGCTTCCGCGGCTTCGGGAATGCTGAACCGGTAACCGTTGACAGGGCCGCTGGCGATGTCGTGTTTGAAAAAGGGAGGACGAGCTTCTGCCAGTTCCTTCAGGAGAAGATACTGGCCCTTGCCGGTTTGATTGGGGTCTTTGAGCCGGGCGATTTTCGCGTATTTCTGGGCGCAGGCAATGCCTTTGAGGTCGGTGATGACAGCAGCTTCGTTCTCGGCGATCTGTTTTTCGATGACGTTGCGTTGCTCGGCCATCTGTTCTTTCAGGCTGCGTTGATGAACGCGCCAGCCCCAAAACCCTCCCGCAACCAGCCATACCACGACCCAAAAGAATCCGAGGAACACACCCCACGTCGCCTGCTTGCGGTCCGACTCCAGTCCGCCGTGTCGTCGAATCTGGCCGATGGCCAGCAAACCCAAAATGACAGCCAGCAACGACGGGACCACGAGGAAACCGAACACCCCACACAACAGCGCCAGCAACGGCAACATTCCCACGCTCGGCGCGCCCGGATGTTCCATGGGGCGGACGAAACCGACCGGCTGGGGTTGGACCGGGAACGCCAGCGGCGCCGTCTGCGCAAGACTGAACCCGCAACGCGGACAGAAGTTCACCGAGAACGGAATCAACGCCTGACAGGACGGGCATTGCACGCCGCGCGGTGCCAACGCCGTGGCGGCGGCCACCGGTGGTTCGGGCGTGACAGCGGCTGCAGCGGGCGGTTGGTCGGGGGGAATCACCACGGCCGGTTCGGGCGCTGCGGTGTGAACCGGAGGAGCCGATGGCGGAGGTTCTTCGGCGGGGCAATGGAATCGGGCTTGCAGTTGCACTCCAAACTGCAACAGGTCTCCATCCTGCAACCGCGCTTCCATCACCGGCGCGCCGTTGACGAAGGTGCCGTTGGTGCTTTTCAAATCCACCAGCCAGTATTCGTCGCCGCGTTTCTCGATGCGCGCGTGATAACTGCTGACCGACTCGTCGTCCAAGATGACTTGATTGCCGGCGGCGCGCCCGATGTCGCAGCGCGGCTCGGTCCAACGGAACACGCGTTCCCGCGGCGTGGCAGGATGTATCGTCAAGACTGGCATGACCTTGAAACTACGTCATTTGCCCCGTCATGGCAATACCGGAAAACACCTTCAATTCCCGCCCGGTTCTGCTACAGTCAGCCCGCCATGACCAGCAGGACCGTCCTCGAAAAACTTTACCATGCCAGCCCCGGCTTCGTTCCCCGCGCCGCGTTGGGACGCGACGCGCGCCGCGCCATGGCCGAGCTGGAAGCGCTCGGCTACCGCATCGAGGCGCATCCGCATCACGGCTACCGGCTGCTGGGCGCGCCCGACCGCCTCACCGCCGACGACATCAAAGCGCGTCTTCCCACACAACTCATCGGCAGTGAAATCCTCGTCTTCGAGCAGACCGCCTCCACCAACGATGTGGTCGCGCAACTCGCCGCCGCCGGCGCGCACGAAGGACTCGTCGTCTTCGCCGAATCCCAAACCCACGGGCGCGGTCGGCACGGTCGGGTCTGGGTCTCCCCGCGCGGCAAAGGACTGTGGTTCTCCGTCCTGCTTCGTCCCTGTCTGCCGGCGGTCGCCTTTGCGCGACTCACCGTGGCTGCCAGCGTGGCTGTTGTGCGCGCCATTCGTCGCAGCACTGCGCTGGAGCCGCGCATCAAATGGCCCAACGATGTGGTGATTGGCGGCAAAAAACTCGCGGGCATCCTCACGGAGGTGCAGAAAAACGCCGCCGTCCTCGGCATCGGCATCAACATCAACTGTGTTGCCGATGATTTTCCGCCCGATCTGGCCCCGCAGGTCACCAGCCTGGCCATCGAAACCGGCCAGCACCAGGATCGCGCCGCGCTCGCCGCCGTTCTGCTGGCCGAGCTGGACGATTGTTATCGCGCCGCGGTCGAGCGGTTCGACGCCGTCGTCGCCGAGTGGGCGCGCGGTTGCGCGACGCTGGGACGCCAACTGGTGCTGCGAGTGGGACGTCGCCGCCTCGAAGGGCAGGCGCACGCCCTCGATGCCGATGGCGCACTGCTGCTGCGCAAAGACAACGGCCAGATCGAACGCATCCTCAGCGCGGACGTGGAGCTGGAGAAATGAACGAGCGTCTTCTTTTGATTGATGTCGGCAACACCAACACCGATTTCGCCCTTGCCACGCCGCGCCGCATTGGCCGCGTCCTCACGGTGCCGACAGCCCGGCTGCGCGGCCTACCGGTGGCGCCAGACTCCTACGACGCCTGTGTGCTGGCCTCGGTGGTGCCTGCGGTCACCGCCAAATTGCGCCGATGGCTTTCGGTGAAACCGCTGCTTGTCAACGCCGAGGCCAATCTCGGCATCCGCATCCGCTACCCGAACAAGCGCCAGATTGGCGCCGACCGGCTGGCCAACGCCGTCGCGCTGTTGCGGCTGTACGGCGCGCCGGCCATCGCCGTGGATTTCGGAACGGCTCTGACCTTCGACGTGGTGAATGCCGACGGGGAATTTGTCGGCGGTGTCATTGCGCCGGGACTGGCGGCGATGACGCATTACCTGCAGGAGCACACCGCTTTGCTGCCGCGAATCAAACTGCGCGAGCCGCGCGCGGTCATTGGCAAAAGCACGGTGGGCGCGATGCAAGTGGGCGCGGTGCTCGGTTACCGCGGGCTGGTGAAAGAAATCCTCGCCGCGCTCCGACGCCAGCCCGGCCTGGCGCGCGCCGCTGTCGTCGCCACCGGCGGCTACGCGACGCTGATCGCGCGTCATGTGCCTGACATCCAGCAGGTCAATCCGCTGTTGACCCTGGAGGGGTTGCGGTTTATCTACGTGAGGAACAGGGGGAATGGATGAATGGAAGGATGGAAGGATGGAAGATTGCAGCCCCCAACCTTCCAGTCTTCCATTTTTCCAGTCTTATGAATCGCATTGATGCCACATTCGCTGCGCTCCGCGCCGCCGGGCGCAAAGGGTTCATCGCCTACATCTGCGCCGGCGACCCGGACCTGAAGATGACCGCTTCGCTCGCGCGCGAGTTCGAGCGCGTCGGCGTGAACGTGTTGGAGCTGGGCGTGCCGTTCAGCGATCCGCTGGCTGATGGCGTGGTCAACCAGCTTGCCGCCGAGCGCGCCTTGCGCAGTGGCACCACGCTGGATGGCGTGCTCCAGACCGTTGCCGCGCTGCGGCGCGGCGGCTGCGAAATTCCGATCGTCTTCTACATCTACTATAACCTCGTCCACCGACGCGGCGTCGAGCGATTCGCCCGCGACGCAGCCGCCGCCGGCGCGGACGGCGTGCTGGCGCTCGACCTGCCGCCGGAAGAGGCCGCCGACTACGAGCGCGCATTGAAACGCGCCGGGTTGTGTCCGATTTATCTCCTTGCGCCCACGACACCCGAGCGACGCATCGCGCAGGTCTGTCAACACGCCAGCGGGTTTCTCTATTACGTGTCGCGCGAGGGAGTGACGGGAATGCAGAAGAGCATCTCCGACACCATCGCCTCAAAGGTGGCCGCCATCCGGCGTCACACGACGCTTCCTGTGGCCGTAGGGTTTGGCGTATCCAACCCGCAACAGGCGCGAGCCGTCGCGCAGCATGGCGACGCGGTGGTGGTCGGCAGCGCGATTGTCAATCAGATTGCGAAAGGCCGCAGCGCGCGAGCCGTGGCGCGGTTCGTGGCGCCGATGGTCAGGGCGGTGAACGATGCGCATTCTCGGCGTTGATCACGGCACCCGGCGCATCGGGCTGGCCATCAGCGACGAGACCGGCACCGTGGCTCAAGGCATCGGATACGTCGGCACTCTGGCCGAGGTGTTGCGCGTGGCGGCAGAGCGCGGCGCCGGTCGCATCGTTGTGGGCGTGCCCCGGCGGCTCGACAACACCGCGAGCGAACAGACCGAACGCGCGCTGGCGTTCATCGCCGCGTTGCAGGCGCAAACGACTCTGCCCGTGGAAGGCTGGGACGAGCGATTGACGACGGCGCAGGCCGAACGGGTGTTGTTGGAGGGAAACGTCCGACGAGCGGAACGCAAGCACAAGCGCGACCAGCTTGCGGCGCAACTGTTGTTGCAGAGTTACCTCGATGCGCACGCGGCACTTTAAGTTGCTCATCGCCTACGACGGCACCGGTTACGGCGGCTGGCAGCGGCAGCCGAATGCGATCACGGTGCAGGAACTGCTGGAGAAAGCGGTGGAGAAGGTTTCCGGCGCGCGTGTGGCGGTCCACGGTTCGGGACGAACCGACGCGGGAGTTCACGCGCGGGAGCAGGTGGCAAGCTGTTCTCTCGTCACGGGCCATTCGCCAGCGATCATTCGCCGCGCGCTGAATGCGAATCTGCCCGAAGACATTCGCATCCTGCGCGTGCGAGAGGTGGACGCGGCGTTTCACGCGCGATTTTCGGCGAAACGAAAGGAGTATCGCTACCAGATTGACTGCGGCGCGGTGGCCGACCCGTTTCTGCGGCGGTATGCGTGGCATCATCCGCAACCGCTCGACCTCGCCGCGATGCGACGAGCGGCGCGACTGTTGAAAGGGCGCCACGATTTCACGGCGCTGTCGGCAACATCCGAGCGCTCGCCGGTCCGAACGGTCACGAAGTTGACCATTGCCCGGCGCGGCCGGTTGTTGACGATTGCGGTGGCGGCGGACGGGTTTCTCTACAAGATGGCGCGCTCGATGGTGGGCGCGCTGGTCAAAGTCGGCGAAGGGAAACTGACCGTCGAGCAGTTGAAAACGTTGTTGGCGTCAAAGAAGCGGACGCCACTGGTGGAGACGGCCCCCGCGCACGGATTGTTTTTGTGGCGGGTGTGGTATTGACTCAACGCGGTTTGGCCGGCGTCGAGGTTTTCTTGGACTTGAGGTTGTGCAGTTGCGGCAGCAGGTTCACCTGCTCGATGAACCAGCCCTGATCGAGCGCGGGGAAATAAGGGCTGCCGACGAAGGGGATTTCCTCTTTGGTCCGCGTGATCTTGACGAAGCTGACGGCAATGTCAGCGGTCTCAATCAGATTGCCGGGATGACGGAGCGCCAGCGCCCAGTAGGCCGTCGTGCGCCATTCCACGACGACATCCTGCGGCGCTTTCATGGCAACTTCCGCCGAGGGGAAACTGGACAGCCCCACCTCGACGCCCGTGGCTTTGCCGAGTTGTTGGAAGGCCACGCGGGAGGGCAATCCGGGCCGCAAGACACTGAGGTCGGGAAACCGTTCCACAATCAGATAGTTGCCGTACCGCAAGTGATCGCGCTGCCGCACGATCACATAGGTGACGTCGTCAGCCCGCACCGCGAGGTCGGCCATGCGATTGCCGGTAATCGGGCCGGTGCTGGCGCAGCCGACCGAAAACAGCAGCGCCCAGAAGCTGATCCGCTTCAGGAGGTGGCGACTTTTTCCCATGCGTAACGTCCTTTGATGTGTTGGAGAAAATACTTCCCCGGCGACGGCGTGGCGAGCAATCCCTCGTAAATCTCTTTCGGCACCGAGTAGTAGCGGTAGACACTGGTGGCGTGGAACTCGATCTCCAACGTTCCGCTCGCCTCGTCGTAGCCGACGCTGGCAATGTCGCTGGAGGTAACTTTTTGGCGTTCGATCTTGTTCATGGTGACTCGGCAAGAAATTCGACTTTGGCGGTTAGTTCGGGAGTCAGAAACGAGTCGGGCTTTTCCACCTGCACTTTGATCTGCAAGGTGCCCTTGGAACGATTCGCTTCCGGCGCAATCTCGGCCACGTACCCGCCGTATTTCTTGTCCGGGTAGGCCTCCGGCGTGATGCGGCATCGCTGGTTCAAGCGCACCTTCGAGAGGTCGGCCTCGTTGACGTCCACTTCAATCTGCAAATCGTTGAGGTCAGCCATCGAAACGAAGGCCGTGCTCGGCCCGCGTCCGCCGCCAAAACTTTGGGGCGTGACCAGTTCATTGGCGTCCACGAGCCGCTCCAGGATCGTGCCGTTGATCGGGGCGCGGATCGTGCACCAATCCAGATAGGTCTGCGCCAATGCCAATTGTCCCTTGGCGATGGTGATTTCGGCAGCGGCCACATCGCGGGCGCGCCGCGCCTCGTCCAGCGCGCGGGGGCTTTCCACCTTGGCCCGGTCGAGAGCCAGTTGACGCTGGAGATTCACCTCGGCGTTGGTGAGATTGGCTTCAGCCAGCGCCAGTCGTCCCTGAATTTCCAGCACGCGGGCGCGATACTCGGCGTCTTCCAGCAACACAATCACGTCGCCCTTCTTGACGACATCGCCCTTCTTCACTCCGATCCATTTCACCGTGGCCATGAATCGCGGACTCAGCTCGATGCGTTCGCGCGGGACGATGTAACCGCTGACCGTCAGCAACACATCGCCGGCTTTCGGCGCGGGCGCCGACACCAAAGGCGCGGACGGGATCGGCCGACGCTCGGTCTCGCGGGTGCGAAAGAACAGAGCCGCCGCTGCTGCCAGCACGACGAACACGACGATCCCCATCAGCACCGGCCCGGCCCGGTGCCGGGTTTTCTTCTCGGCGGGAATGACGAGACGCGACAGGGATTGTTCACTGGCAGCCATGAGTCCTTCGCGTAGATACTTACCAGCACCTCAAGCCGAGCGCAAGGCGTCAAGCACGGGCTTGCGTGCCGCCATGCGAGCGGGCAACAGTCCGCCCATCACGCCCATCGCCAGCGCAAACGCCATTCCTTCCGCCAGCAGCAGCGGCGTGATGCGAAACTCAAACGCCACCTCCGAAAACGTCGTCCAACTCATCGTGCCCGTCGCCACTCCGTTCAACGGCAGCGAGAACAGACAGCCGATCACGCCGCCGCAGATCGCCAGCAGGACCGACTCCAATAGGAATGACACATAAATCTGCCGGCGTCGGAAACCGAGTACGCGCAGGGTGCCGATCTCGCGCGTGCGCGAGCTGACGGCGGCATACATCGTGTTCATCGCGGAGAACGCGGCCCCAATGCTCATCACCACGGCCAGCACGCTGCCCAGCCATTGAATCGGCGTGGCTGTTCGCGTTTGTTCCTGATAGTACTCCGTCTCGGGCAGCACGCGAACGGACAATTGTTTGTCGGTCTCCATCCGGTGAATCATCCGAGCCACGACCGCCAGGTCTTCCACGGGCCGAATCAGAATCGAACCGTAAAAGTTGCGCTTGAAAACGTTTCGCGCCTCGTCGGCGTCCACCCAGATTTCGGATTCGTAGGCGGTCTTCTCGGCGTCGAAGATGCCGACAACCCGCCAGAACGTGCGACCGGTGCGAAACTGCTGGCCGACCTCGCAATTCGCAAACCGTTCGGCAATGCGGCGGCTGACCACGCACTCGTGCAGGCCGGGCTGAAACATTCGCCCCTGAATGAGATGGATGCGGGTGCGCAATTGCAATCCGACCGGACCGATTCCCCGCACCAGAACATTGGCCGAGCCGCGCCGGTCCCGGCGTTGCAGATTGATCAGCACAAGGATTTCGGGCGACGCCAGCGGCTGGCCGTCGGCATCGCGCGCGATCCCCTCGAGATACTTGATCAACCGAACATCATTGCGAGTGATCTGGCTGCTGGACTCGGCGGTGGAACCCTTGCGCAGCACCAGCAGATTGCGCGGGTCTCCGGTGCTAATGTAGGTCACTTTCAATCCGTTGGCCAGCGCCATGACCATGATGAAAACCGCCACCACCAGCGCGATGCCGAGCATCGTGGCCAACGTCAGCCGCCACCGGACGCACAAGTTGCGCCAATTGTATTTCAGCGGAACCGCCATCAGTCCAACTCCTTCAGCCCGGTGACAACACTGGTGCGCACGGCGGCCCAAGCCGGGGCAAGACAACTGACGATGCCCAGCACCACCGCAATCAGCATCCCGCTGGCGACGATGTGGGGCGTGACCTCGAATTTAATGAACATGCCATTGGAGATGGCGGCGATGTTGACGCGCTGAAACAAGGCCCAGGTGCCCCACCACGCGCCGAAACATCCCAGAAATCCTCCCGTGATGGCCAGCCCGAACGACTCGGCCAGAATCAGACCAAAGACTTGCCAGCCGTCGTAGCCGATCGCTTTCAGCACCGCGATTTCGCGGGTGCGTTCCCGGATGGCCATGCTCATGGTGCTGGCCGTCACCAGAATCAGAGTAAACACGATGACCGAACAGATGGAGCCGATCAGCAACTTGACGTTGCCGATCAACGAAACAAACTCCAGCAAAAAGGCGCGCTCGGTCTCGGTTTTGGTCTCCGCATCGCTGTTGGCGAACATCTCATCAATGCGGCGAATCAGTTCGGGAATGACTTCCCTGCTGTCGGCGCGAATCCAGAACATCAACGCCAGACCGGGCCGCCGACAGAGTTCATCCATGTATTCGTGGTGAAAAAACAGGTTGGTTTCGTCAATGCCGCCGCGATACACGCCGCGAATCGTCAGATGCAGGTCGCAGGGCCAGATGGTGCCCTGCAACGTGATTTTGTCGCCCACCTTCCAGCCAAACCGCTCCATCGTTTTCACGCCCACAATGCAACCAGCCCGGTCTTTCACAAACGCGGCGACCTCCTGCGGATCGAATTGCGCTTCCGTGAAAATCTGGGCGATCTTGTCGGCGTCCACTCCAAACTGCGGGAAGAAATCCTTCGGATCCTTGTACAGACCGCCGAACCACGTGAACTTGGAGCAAACCCGCACGCCGGGAGTGCGCTCGATGCGGGACTGGTGGCGGATGGGCAGCGCGTTGCCCAGCGAGACCTTGTGGCGGACGATGATCCGCAGCGCGGAGTCCTCGGTCTGCGCCGGTTGAGTCATTTCGCGCAACGCCGTCTGGAGCATCGTGAACAGAAACAGCGACAGCGTCACGCTCAGCAACGTCAGCACGAGCCTGCGTTTGTTGCGAAGCGCGTTGCGAAGGATGAAACCGGGGACAGTCATCAGTCGTCAGTTCTCAGTTGTCAGTGTTCAGACGTTTGAGCAGGCCGGCCAGCATTCGTTTGATTTCGGTTGCCGATACAAGCCAGCCAGCGGCTTGCTTGCCGTTCCCATCTCCCAGGTCGCGGGCGATTTCTGTCTGGCCCTCAAGCTCACCGGCGGAGCCGAGCGCCCTGGGAAGAAAACGCGCCAGTTCAAGGGGGCTATCACGACCACAACCCTCTGCAAGGTTCGTCTCAATCGAAGCGGCCGCGCGACGCATCTGACCGGTGACGCCCAAAATCTCCGGCTCCGGACATGCGGCGGTCACGCGAGAAACTCGCAGTGTCAGCGGATGGCTTTTTTGCCAAACTGGAAGCTTGTGAAAATCCCGCATGGCGCCTCCGGCCGTTAGTGAGAGCTGACAACGGAGGACGGGGCACTTCCGTCCAGCAGCTCCCCCTTCTCCAGATGCAAGGTCCGACCGGCGTAGGCCGCTGCCTTCGGATCGTGTGTGACCAGAATGACCGTTTTGCCGGCGGTGCGGTTGAGGGTTTGCAACAGCGAGAGAACTTCAGCCGCAGAATGCGCGTCGAGGTTGCCGGTCGGCTCGTCGGCAACCAGCAACGTCGGGTCGGTCACCAGCGCACGGGCGATGGCCACCCGTTGTTCCTGGCCGCCGGAAAGCTGGCGCGGCAAGTGCCGCATCCGGTCGGCCAGACCGACCAGTTCCAGCGCCGCCTCGACGTGGGCGCGCCGCTCTTTGGCGGAGAGGCCGGTCAGCAACAACGGCAACTCCACATTCTCATAGGCGGTCAACACGGGAATGAGATTGAAGGTTTGAAAGACAAAGCCGACATGGTTGTTGCGCCACTGCGCCAGTTCAGTTTCGCTGAGCGTGGCGAGATCGGTGCCCTGCACGATGCACTGACCGCTGGTGGGACGGTCAATGCCGGCGATGATGTGCAGCAGGGTGCTCTTGCCGGAGCCGCTCGGCCCCATCAACGCGACAAACTCGCCGGCCGCGATGTCAAGGGAAACGTTGTTCAGCGCCGTCACGTCCATCTCGCCGTGACGGTAGAGTTTGGTCAGGTTGCGAATCTGGACGATCGCTTCGGCATTCACTCGGCCAGAAGTTTTTCGATCCATGCCGTCAATTGCTCACCACGAGCCTCCGTGCAGCGAACCATGCCTTTCTTGTCCACCAACCACATGGCGGGAATGGACTGCACACCATAACGCGAACTGATTTCGTTCTGCCAACCTTTGCCATCGCAGTGCTGCGGCCATGTCATGCCGCGCTCCTTGACATACGCCAACATCGCCTCTTTGTCCTCATCCAACGAGATGCCCACCACTTCAAAACCCTTGTCCCGATACTTCTGGTAGGCGGCAACCACATTGGGAATTTCCGCGCGACACGGCGCGCACCACGTCGCCCAAAAATCCACCAGCACCACCTTGCCGCGCATCTTTGTCAGGTCCACTTCCCTGCCGTCCACGGCGGTGTATCGAAGTTCGAGCGGTTTTCGCCTCAGTTCCTTCTGCTCCAGCTTGGCCTTGGCCCGCTGTGCCACGCGCGGTTCGGGGTCGGTGGTGAGTTCTTTCAACAGCGACTCCCCCTTGGCCGGGTCAATCTTGTCCAGCAACTCGGCGCGCATCAGTTTCACATACGGGACGCGCGGGTCATCCGCAAATTGTTTCACAAAAGCGACCATCTGCTGCTCCAGCGCCAACACCGCTTCTTGGGACGGCTCCGGTCCCAGCGCGCTTCCCTCCATCTGGATGAGCATGATGCTGGCATTGGCGCGAGAGCGAGCCGGGGCGTCCTTCGCGGCGGCAACCTCCTTGAGCCGCTCCATCGCCTTCGTGTTCTGGAACGGCCTGCGGTTTTCCAACACATCGCGGGTGAAAGCCGCTTGCGCTTGGATCAGCTTCGCATCCCAACAACGCGCATCGGTCGGATACGACTCGATGAACTTCGCCAGCACCGCCTCAAAGTGTTGGATAAACTCGTCGGCCACCCGCCGAGCTTCCGCTTCCGTTTGCGGTTGTTGCTGGGGACCTTTTTGGAGTTCCTGAATGTACGCCCACAATTCATCCGCCGTCTTGAATTCGGAGAGTTCCGCCGCATTGCTCGACCCGACCCACGCGACAGCGGCCAGACAAAGAGAGAGAAGTGGTTTCATTGATGCCGCGAATATGACCCCTTCCAGTCCCGCTGTCAATCTCGCCGCGCTCCTACCCGGAAACGCCCGCTTCGGCGGCGAGTTGTTCGAGCGGACGATCAAACTCCAGCTTCACCACCAACACGGTGTTCGCCAGCTCGTTGACAGGCAGCTTCCGCAACCGCAGATAACGCCCCTGCTCGACATGCTCGCTCGGCACCAGGTCCACGGAACATTCGACCGCTGCTCCCGTGTTCAACAACGTCGCCTTGCGCGGCAGAACGCAGATTGGTTTCAGTTTCACCGCTTCCGAGACCGGGTCTTTGAAAAGGTGAACGTAGAGCGTGTTGCCCCGGCGCGTCAGAAGCACGTTGCGGTTGGCGGTCAGGTGCGAGGCCGGCTCGACCTCTTCCAGCGACTCCTTGACGGCGTGATACCACCGTCCGATCCGCTGGAGAATGGCCGTCTCCGACGGACCGATCACACCGTCGGGCTGCGGACCGACGTTGAGCAGGTAGTTGCCGTCGCGGGCCAGATACTTGTCAATGCTGCGCAGCAGATGCCGGTCGCTATAGTAGTCTTCGTCCTTGCGGTAGCCCCAGCTCTCCGTGCCGACCGACTGACAGGCTTCCGTCGGACGCGAGAAACTGATCGTGTCGTCCTTTTCGTAATCGCGTTCGGGCGTGCCGAAATCCCCCTCGTCGAAGCCCCGGTTGTTGATGACGACGTTCGGCTGGAGCTGGCGAATCATCTGGTTGATGGAGCGGTCCACGTATTTCGGCACGTTCATGTCCCACCAGAACCCGTGGATTTCGCCGTAGTTGGTGCACAACTCGCGAACTTGGCCTTTGAGGAATTCCAGATACTTCCTCCAGTCGGGCGAATCACCGGGCTGCGGAGGAAGCTCATGATGGCGGCCTTCATTCGGGTAGTTCGGATGATTCCAGTCCGCAATGGAATAATACAGGCAGAGAGGCACCTTTCGGCGATGACAAGCGTCGGCAAGCAGCTTGAGGATATCCTTGCCGTAAGGCGTGTTCATCGTGTTGAACGTCGTCCACTTCGTGTCGAACAGACAAAAACCGTCGTGGTGTTTCGTGGTCACGCAAAGGTATTTCATCCCCGCTTGTTCCATCAGGTCCAGCCATGCGTCGGGATCGAACTTGACCGGGTTCCATTGTCGGGCCAGCTTCACGTACTCCGCGCGCGGCACGCGGGCGCGCCATTGCTCCTGCTCGTGAAAACCGTGTATCGCATACAGCCCCCAGTGCACGAACATCCCGAATCGTTTCTGGAAAAACCAATCCCGCCCGTCGCCGAACCGCCGGATCGGGGCGAAGTGGGTGTTTTTCTTGACCGGAGCGGCCAACAAGCGTGGCGCAAAACCGGCGGCCGCGACCGTGCCGCCGAGCACCTGAAAAAACTCTCTGCGTTTCATCCGCGCGATACTAACAACGTCAGCAAACCAGCGCAACGTAGGAGAGCGTCCGCGCGCTTCGAAACCGCACTGCACACACCGCATCCCACTTACTCCAGCCCGAAGCACCACGCCCCCTGATTCCACAATTTTGAAACGATCGTTTCAAAATTGTGTACGCCGGCCGGAATCGGTGCGCGAGCATCGTTGGGCCGGACGGCGCGACTGCGCTCGCTCTCTTGGCGGGCACACAAACAGAATGACGCTTGGATTCGATTCGACGACGCGATAGAGTTGGCCTTGCGGAGCGAACCATGACAACAGCGCTCGATGTTGACCTGAAGAAACTCAAAGCCCGCGCCTTCCACAGGGACGAATGGGCCGAGGAAGTTCTCCGTCATTACCATTCCCTCAGGCAAACGGTTGTCCAACAAGTGCAGCCGCTTTACCGTTGGATGTTTGTTCCGCCCACGCTCTGGCCGTTCAATATCCAAGACGTGTTGGAGAATTGCCTTGCCACGTTGGAGAAAGGGAAACGCCTGAACTCCCACCTGCGCCTTCTCATGGACCTGCTCCCGCAACCACCGGACGAAACGATCTGCGCTGCCGTGGCTGAACACGAACACCACGTTCAGAAAGGCGCGTACGAAAACCTCGTCAAAACACAGGCCAAGTATTCGCAGAACGAACTTGCCATCCGCGCCGCCCCGGAACTTCGCCGCCAATGGGCGCGTATCAAGGCCGCATTCAACGTCCAAGCCTACTGCGACCATAAAGGCGTGATCCGTCGGACAACGGGCGCGGAGCGCAACCTGCGCCCGTCGTTCGCCATCAACGCGCGTCGTACCGATGACCTGTTTCGCGTGGCCTTCGATGCGTTCTGCCTGCGCTGGAACCTCTACGGAATGCAAAACGACAAACCGCTCCTGCTGAAACTCTCCGTCAACCTGACGCCCTACGGGACGATGATTCACATTCCCGCTTACTGGTCATTCGACCCGAAACGTGACATCCGGTGGGATGCAATGGCAAAGCTTCACCGTGTCCGTGTCCCCGGTCGTCAAGGGGCCGCTCTTGCCGAAAACCTTGCCCAGCGGATGAAAGACGCCAAGAAACTTTATCGCCTCGACAAGGAAGCTCTCCGTCTCGGCTTGAAAGGCGAAAAGAAACACGAGTTCCTCTGCGCTGGTCTCGGCTGGGACTCGCGCACCGACGCCAAACGCCTCGCCCGACTGCGCGCCGAGTTTCTGTAGCCGCGAGCCTGCTCGCGGCAAGTCGTGTGCAAATAGAAATCCGCGAGCAGGCTCGCGGCTACAACCCGGACAATCTTTGGGGACATTCAGTTCCTTTGCTCCGCAGCCGCATCGCGCGCATTCTGTGGCCATGCAAAAAATAAACAAACACAGCAATCGCCCGAAACCGCTGCGAGCACTTGTGAAGTCCGCGATGGCAAGACTTGAGCGGATGTCCGAGAACCGAGGAGCATTACTCGGCCTGTCAACGGGGTTCCGCGACTTGGACCGAATCACGTCAGGGCTGCAAGCCGGCAATCTGATTGAGATTGCGGGGCGTCCGTCCATGGGCAAAACGTCACTGGCCATGAACATCGCGTCGAATGTGGCGATCCAGTGCAAGCGACCGGTCGGCGTATTCAGTTTGGGAATGTCAGCGGAACAACTCGTCGAGCGCCTGTTGTGTTCACTGGCGAAGGTGAATCTGTGGTCCTTGCGTGAGACAACTCTGGGCAAGCAGGATCATCGTCGGTTGACGGAAAGCGCGAGCAAGCTGGTGCAGTCCCCTTTGGTGATTGATGACACGGCGGGATTGACGATTGACCAGCTTTGCGCGCGGGCGCGGCGGATGAAACGGCAAAATGACATTCAGCTTTTGGTGGTGGACTACTTGCAGTTGATACGCTCGCGCTCGCGTCGCTCCGACGCGAACCGTCAGGCGGACATTGCTGATATTTCGGTGGAAATAAAGTCGCTGGCGAAGGAATTGAACATCCCGGTGATTATGTTGAGCCACCTGCCCTCGCATCCAGAGCACGACGACCCCTGCCCAAGGTTATCGGACTGCTGTAAATCCTGTTCCATCGTACAGGATGCCGATGTGGTGGGGCTGTTGGTGCGACCAGAGACATACGCGGACAATGAGGAGGAGCGTAAGGCGTCAAAGGGCAAGGCGACATTGTTTATTGCCAAGCAGCGCAACGGCCCGACCGGCGACGTGCCGTTGGTATTCCTCAGCGAGTACATGCGTTTTGAAAACCCATCGTGTGTGCCTCAAACTATATGACTGAAAAACAATACAAAGCGGAACGCGCAAAACTCGACGTGCGCGAGGCCGAATCCAAAGAGCGAGAAGCGCAACGCAACCTCGATGAAGGCTATAAAAAATCGGTCGCCCAAGTCGAGCAAGCCAAAGCCGACATGGAACGCGAATACTCCCGCCTGAAAGAAGAACTCGAACGCGCCAAAATCCGGCTGGATGTCGAGAAGGCATACCTGCAATTCGCCGAAGCCGAGTTGGCGCGAGGTTTTCAGGTGTGAAAGGACCCCGGAGGGCGACGCTCCGTCGTCGCCAATTCCCCGCTCGGCGCTGACGGAGCAGCGCCCTCCGGAAATTCAGATGAAAAATGGTCTTTTGAAACACGCCCCAAACAACCAACTTATGGGAACCTCCGGTAACGATCTTTTTCTTGTAGGCCACGTGACCTCACGTGGCGAATTCGTGAGGAAAACCGCCGCGTCAGGTGACGCGGCCTACAGCCAAAACGCAGTTACCGGAGGTGCCCTTTAGTCGTAAATTATCGGGCGACCACTTCAAAGGGGATGGCGGGAAGGGTGCTGATGGGGACGCGCGCCTGGCTAGCGCCTTTGGGGCCTTTCTTCGCACCGGGACTGGAGAGGTAGGCGTTGACGATGAGGTTGCCTTTGAGGCCGGGTTTGACTTTGTCCGACTCGGTGGCAAGCACGATCTCGGTGCCGTCGCGGCCGGTGGTGACGTTCTTGATGGTGATGCCATCGGGCGGCTCGCTGAGTTCGAGCTGGAGTTTTCCCAGGGCGGTGGTCAGCGCCGTTCCGACGTGAACTTTGGCTGTGCCGCCGACCGGGATTTTGACGGGCGGAATGTCGGCAAGTTGGACTTCGGCGCGGGTTTTGGCGCGAGCGCGGTCTGCGATGCCGCCCCCGAGCACGGCGACTTTCAGTTCTTTTGCCGGAACAAGGTGGCGGTAGGCGAACGCCTGCATCATGTCGTCGGCAGGCACAGCTGGATGAGTGATTTGTCTTCCGCCGATGGTGGCGCGGCCTTCGATGGTGATGGTAATGGGTTCTTTGGTGGCGGTGGCCGGCGCGGTGAGTGTGATGGGAACATGGTCTTGTCCGGCGGGGATGCAGGCGCCGTTGAGTTTGAAGCCTGCGGGCGCGTTTTTCAACGCGAGCGCGATGTCGCCGTCGAAGCCATCTTTGCGGAGCGCGTACACGGTGAGGGCGGCGCTGGCGCCGGCGCGGACGTTGACGCTGGAGGGAACGACGCGCAGGGCGAAATCTGGCTGGGGCGGGCTGATGCGGAGACGGTAGGCGTATTCAGGGCCGCCTTTGCGCTGGGTATCGCCGAGCTGAATGTAAAACTTGCCGGTGGCGGGCAGGCGGACGCGAAGGTAGGAGTCGGCGTGATGGGTGTTGAGGCCGGAGCCTTTGTCTTCGTGGTCGTCGTTTACGGCGATTGTTTTTCCGTTGGCGTCGGTGATTCGGAGGATGGAGTCCAGCGGTGAATCGAGGCGGCGGGCATGGACTTCGGCGACGATCTCTTCGCCGGCGCGGCCCTGAATGCAGAAGAGGTCGCGGTCGCCGGGTTTGTCGATGCGTCCATTGACGATGATGGGCATGGCAACGGGCTGGGCATTGGCGATGTCGTTGTTGGGTTCTTTTTCCGTGGCGTGGGGCAGGGTGTCCACGAGAAACGGCAGGCGGTTGGAGATCCAGCCGTCTTTGGCGACGTACACCGGGAAGACGCCGGGCGGGCAGTCTTTGTCTTGGGTGAGTTGGTGGATGGGGAGGTTCCAACCTTTGACTTCGATGGTGGTTGACGAGCCGGCTTTGCCGCCGAGAGGAAACATGCTGGTCACGAAGGGCACTTCGCCAATGGTGATGCGATAGACGAAATCCTCGCGTCCGCGATAGATGGCGTCTTTGATTTCGAGGACGTATTGGCCGTCGGCAGGAATCTCGTAATAGAGGACCGGATCGGGGCGGAACCGGAAATCGTCGTCGTAGGCGAGTTCCCGGCCTTCCGCGTCGTAGAGGGTGAGCACCGCCTGGAACCAGCCAGGGACGGCATCGGAGATATATGGAACCAGTTCACGGGCGCTGGTGGCGATGACGAGTCGTTGGCCGCGCTTGGCTTTGAAACGGTAGTGGTCCACTTGACCGGGCAGGATTTGGCCGTTGATGACACAGGGGATGGTCACAGAGGTTTCTTGCGACGGCGGGGCGGCTTCTTGCTCGCCGCGCCGCAGCGCCGCCTTGAGGTTGGCGCCTTCCTCGCTGGGTTTCGGTGGTTTCTTGGAGACTTCAGGGAGCTGGCCGATGCTGAAGAGGCGCGGATTGGACAATCCGTTGGGCGTGACGATGCGTAGTTCGCGTTCGCCGATGATGGCGTTCGGGGCGATGGTGACCTCGAAGGTGACGGTCTCGGCGATGGTGGGGTTGGCGTTGCGATTGAAGGTGGCCAGTCGTTTGCGCAGCTCGGCAATCTGTTTGAGGTCGGCGGGCGTTTTCTGTTTTTTGCGTGTCAGTTCCTGCAGCTTCTTGCCGAGCGCACGGAACTGTTGGAGCGTGAGCGGCTGGAAACGTTCCGACAGCACCGCCTGCACGCCGCCGCCCGAAATGAGCAGGCCGGTGGCGCCGCTGAGGTTCTGACCACCAACCGTTACGCTGACGGTGCTCCCGGCCTGTCCGCCGGCGGGATAGACGTAGCCGATGTATGGGGGAGCTGACGGTGCACGTTGCGCCGGGGCGGATGCAGCGCCAACCGCAGCCAACACAACAAACACAATACAACGACGCAGGTTCATGCCATGATCTCTTTGAGGCGACCGCCGGAGGGAATCTCTTCGCTGGGGGGCGCGACCACGGGGCATTGCAAGCCCTGCGGATGCGGCAGCATGGCGTTGGTGTCAATCCCGAGCAATTCATACATGCTCGCAATCAGGTCTACCGGATAGACCGGACGCTCCTTGACTTCTTCGCCGCGCGCCGTGGAGGAGCCAACGACATGTCCGCCTTTGAATCCGCCCCCGGCGACGAGGCAAGAAAAGACTTTGCCGTAGTGGCCGCGTCCGCCGTTCCACGGCGGTTCCCACTGGACTTTCGGTGTGCGGCCAAACTCGCCGCAGCACCAGATGATGGTGGTGTCGAGCAGGCCGGAGGCGGAGAGGTCTTGGAGGAGTGTAGCGAGACCTTTGTCGAGTTCAGGCAGTTTGCGACGCATGGTCTCGAAATGTTGTTTGTGCGTGTCCCAGCCTTTGTAGTTGATGGTGACGTAGGGGACGCCCTGCTCGACGAGCCGGCGCGCCATGAGACAGGACTGGCCAAACGTGGTCCGTCCATAACGATCGCGGACTTCGTCCTTCTCGGTGGCCAGATCGAAGACCTTGCTGCCGTCGCCGAGAATCAAGTCGTACGCTTCGCGCTCGGTGGCGGCAAACGCCTTGATTTGCGGGTCGTCGGCCAACGTCGCAGCGAGCGTGTTCACACTCTGAAGCAGGTCGCGCCGTGATTCCTGGCGTTTGCGGGTGATGCCGGGCGCGACGATGCCTTCGACGGCGAACTTGCCTTGCGCCGGATCGCCGCCCGTGGCGAACGGTTTATACCGGCTGCCGAGAAAACCAGCCTCGGAGAAACGGCCTTGCGGTTCGGTCAGCACGATGTAAGGCGGAATGAGTCCCTTGTAACCAGCCTCCTTGCCTTTGTAGAGCGAAACCACGGCGCCGACACAGGGATAAACGACCTTCTCGCCAGCAGGCCGGCCCGTTTGCACCATGTAGGAGGCGGTCTCGTGGCTGTTCACACCGTGGGTCATGCTGCGGATGAGCGAGTATTTGTCGGCCTGCTTCGCCAGCAATGGAAGCAGCTCGCAGATGCGGATGCCGGAGACGTTGGTCTCGATGGGGTTTTTCAGGGGCCCGGTGTAGTCGTTACCGGCGTCGGGTTTGGGATCGAAGGTGTCCAGGTGCGACGCTCCGCCCCAGAGCCAGATTTGGATGACGGATTTGGCTTTCGCTTTCGTGGCCGCAGCCGCAGTCGTGGCTTGAGCGAGCGCGCGTTGTCGCAGCGCACTGACAAACCAAAGCCCGGCAGCGCCAGAAAGACCGTAGCGAATGGCATCGCGTCGGGAAATGTTGTTGTTGGTCGTGTTCATGGTGTGACCTCCTCTAATGACGGTATTGAAATTCGGCTGTGTTGATCAGCGCCCACGCGAGATCCGTAACGGTCTCGCGCCTTCGATTGCCAGCGGATTTGGAATAGCTTTCCACCGCTTTGAACTCCTCCTCCGTAGGGTAGCGCGACAAGATCGTCAAGTAAACCGTGTTGACAATGTCACGCAACGTCCCTTTGGACTCTGCCAACCTCTGAAGGGTCGGACTCTGCTCCAGTTTACGCTGAATGTGGCTGGAGTTCAACAGGTGCAACCGCTGGGCGGCCGTCGGTCGCGCACTACGTTCCGACTCCAATCCCGTGTCACGCGGCGGCTTGCCAAACAGTTCCAGAAACGAACTGCTGATGCTGCCATCGGGCAGCGCAATGGCCCGCTGCGTTTCGGGAATGAACGTGAACGGTTCGGGAATCGGGCTGGAATACTTCTCCGTGGTGCCCGTGATCTGGTTCAGCGCGTCAATCAGCACCTCCGCTTCCAGCCGCCGCAGCGGATAGAAAGCGAAATGGGAAACCGCAGCGGGGTCCTTGCTTTTCGGCACGGAGGAGAGCTGATAGGTCTGCGAGTTCAGAATCAAACGATACAGATGCCGCAGATCATAACGGCTATTGACCAGCTCCCTCTGCAAAAAGGCAAGCAATTCGGGATGGCTCGGCGGATTGTCCTCCCGAATGTCATCCGGCTCATGGATAATGCCCCGGCCAAACAACCATGCCCAAACGCGATTGGCGATGTTGCGCGTGAACCACGGGTTCTGCGGCGAAATCAGCCAGTCGGCGAAGATCTCTCGCGGATCGCGCTCGCCGTCCAACTCCACCGTGGCGCCGCCGGGAAACGTGGCCCTCGTGGCCGCGTTGCTTTTGCCGGGATCGAAATAAACAATCTCCTCCTTCCACTCCAGCGTGCTCTTGTAGCTGAGATGCGAGAAAAATGCCGCCATCCCGTCGAGTCGTTCCTTCGGCCATTTCTCGGCCCGCGCTCCCATGAAGGTCAGCGCCACCGTTCGGGCAATCCCCTGCGGATCGCGGTTCTGCATCGCACGGTAAAAGTTGACGGGCGGCACGCGAAAATTGCTGCCGCTTTCGGTGAGCAGCTCGCGCACGAACTGGTCATAGGGTTTATTCTCCCGGATCGAGGCGCGAATCCAACGATGATAAGCCTGCGCCGCGTTCGGCCAGAGATTGATGGGGAACTCCGCTTTCACCCGCAGCAGATCGCACCATTTCATCGCCCAGTAATCGGCAAACTCCTCCCGCGACAGCAACCGTTCGATCAATGCGGCACGTTTCTTCGGATCCTTGCTCTCCAAAAAATCATGCGCCTGTTGCGCCGTCGGTAGCGTGCCCGTGACATCCAGATACACGCGCCGCACAAAGACAGCGTCCGAACACGGATTCGCCGGCGCAAGGCCGAGCTGTTGGAGACGCTGGAACACTAGGTGGTCCAGCGGCGTCGGCGCCGTGGTGACAGTCGGCGACTCGAACGGCGACGCCGCAGCGCACACCCCCGCGAGGGCGAGCGACATTGTCCACACAACCAGTCTCATTTCCGTTCTCATCCTATCAAACACGCCACGCCGCAAAAAGTTGCGCTTTTCCAAAAGTTGCGCCTGTCCCGCCGCTGCCCCTCAGAGCGTGTTTTGAAATTCAGGGTTTTGCCCATAATAGAGTTGAAGCTGGGGACGCAAAACTCTCAACTCTATGCGTGTGATCTCACCCGCGCCCAAGCCGACGTCCTCGAACCACTCATTCCCAAACCCGCTTGCCGTGGTCGCAAACGCACTCCGTGGCGCCCCGTGCTCAACGCCGTTTTCTGCGGGTTAGCCGCTGGCGGCAGCGCGGTGTCTGGCAGAAGATTTATGACGCCCTGCGCGCTCAACTGCGTCAACGCGCCGGCAAGAACCGCCAGCCCAGCGCGGGCATTGTGGACCGTCAATCGGTCAAGATCGCCGACCAAGCGGGTGTGCGCGGTGATGATGCAGCCAGGAAAGCCGAGTCCGCGAGACGGCGTCCTCGCCAATCAGCGGTCGCAAGCGCCATTTGCTGGTGGACACGTTGGGATTGCTGTTGTGGGTTTGGGTGAGCACGGCCGCCGTGCAGGCTCACGGTGGCGCGCGGACGTTGTTGGCGCGGTTGCGTCACCGGTTCAGTCGGTTGGTGGTGATCCGGACGGACGGAGGCCATGCGGCGCAGTTGGTGCCGTGGGTGTGGGGCTGCGGCGCTGGCACAAGATTCGATTGGAGATTGTGCCGCGGTTGGGAGGGAATCGGTTTGTGGTGCTACCGAAGCGCTGGATTGTGGAACGAACGATTGGCTGGTTGATGAAGTGACGGCGGTTGCGCTGCGACTACGAACAACGCACCGATCAGAGTGAAACGTTCATTTACATCGAGATGGTTGGACGGATGACGCGTCGTCTCGCCCGCAAAAAATGAATTCTAAAACACGCTCTCAGAGCCGAGGCCACAATGCTGCGCACAACCTTTGTTTATTTTTGAGACGATCGTCTCAAAATAAAACAACACCTTTTTCCTTCAGGGGGAACGGGCGGTTTCGCGGATCAGACGCGCAAAAAGCGCTGCTTTGTCTCCGTCGAGGTTACGAACGGGATGATCGAGTCGGGCCGACCAGTTGGTTTCGGCGAAACAACCGGGCACGTTGAATCGCAATGGCCACGCAAACACGTCGGTAATCATGAAGATGGCCAGCCAGGAGTTGGATTCGAGCACGCGACGACAAAACGCTTCGTGCAATTGCGGGGTCAACTCGCGCGGAATGTTTTCGGGGTCCAGCCCGGCCCAGGCGACAAAACGCTGAAGCTCCAGCCAGGTCACGTAAGCGTTATGGTGGTCTTGTTGGGCGCGGGCGTCCTCGTGGGCCTGCCACATTTGTCGCCAGCGTGTCACCAATGGCTCGTGATCGTGTGTGGCCGGGGTCACAAGGCTGAGGCGCGGGTAGTTGGCGCCATCCACGTAGGTGTAGTCGGGGTTGCGTTCCCAGTACGGCACGCGGAAACCGGGGATGCCGAGTTTCAACAAACTGGGACGGACGTAATCGGGCACCACGCCCAGGTCTTCGGCCACCACGACGGCGTTGCCGGCGGCCTGTTGAATCATTTTCAGCAGGGCCTCGCCGTGTTTGCAGTTGGCTTTTTTGTGGGCGGGCGTGTCGTCGGCGTACGGGAAGAATCGCGGCATGGGCGGGCCGGTGTGGTGGAAGTGCGCGGCGTTCTCGCGCGGCGGCCACGGGAAGGCGTACAGACGGTAGAAGCCGAGCACGTGATCCACGCGGAAGAGGTGGAAGAAGTTGCAGGTTTGTTGGATGCGTTGTTTCCACCACGCGAAGTGTTGTTTGCGGTGAGCCTCCCAGCGGTAGAGTGGGATGCCCCAGTTTTGTCCCCACTTCGCCGTGAACGGGTCCGGTTGGAAGTGCGCTTCGGGCGGCGCGCCGCCGCTCCAGCTCAGATCGAACAGGTCGCGGTTGGACCACACGTCGGCACTGGTGCGGCTGACGCCAAACGGAATATCGCCCATCAACGCGACGCCGTGCGCCTCGGCATGTCGGCGCACCTCGCGCCACTGTTCGTGGGCAACCCACTGAACAAACGTGTAGAATCGTCGCCGCTCTTCCAATCGGGCCAGCAACGACCGCGGGACGGTGGCGGGAGATCGCTGTTCGCGGGGCCATGATTCCCAGTCGTCGTTGCCGCCGTTTTCGTCCAACAGCGCGCGGTAGAGTGTGTACGGTTCCAGCCACGGGTTGGTTTTTGTGAAGCGGGTGGGCACCTCGGCGCGGGGGAACGCGGCCCGCAGCAACTGTTGTTTCAGGGTCTTGACCTTGCGGTAATTGACAGGGCCGCTCGTGTCCACCTTCTCGGCGATTCGCTGGAAGTCTTCCACGGAGAGGCCCGGCAGGGTTTCCGGCGTGGTGGCGATGGTCGTGGGATCGAGCGCGAGCGCGCTGATGGCGTTGTAGGGCGAGTGATCCGGGCCGGTTTCGTTGATGGGCAACATTTGGAGGATGCCGAAGCCGTGCTGTGCGCACCAGTCAATCATCTCCTTGACGGCCGTGGTGTCGCCGATGCCGAGGTCGCCCGTGCCGCGCAAGGCGAACACGGGCACAAGGACCCCGGCGAGTTTGTGATCGGGGGACAATCTCATCGGGCGGGCGTCACTTCCGTTTCCCAGCGGGCGAGCAGGTTTTTCAGGCGCGCGACCTCGGCGGATCGGTCGGCCAGCAGATTGGTTTGCTCGCCGGGGTCGCGGTCCAGATCGAAGAGGTATTCTTCGATGCGAGAGCCTTTCGCTTGGGAAACGTACTTGGTGGCGCCGTCACGCACGGCGCGCCACGTGACCTCCCCGCGGCGTTGCCTCCAGAACAACGTGCGCGCGGCGGGCTGCTGACGGAGAATCGGCTGGCCGTCCCACGGTCGCGGCGGCGTCACGCCAGCGGCGCGCGCGATGGACGCGGTGAGATCGAACGTCGCTGCCGGCGTGGTGTTCTCGATGCCTGCCGGCAGGACGCCCGGCCAGCGGACGATGCACGGAACGCGGATGCCGCCCTCGAAGGTCGTGCCCTTGATGCCGCGCAGGCCGCAGGGGCGCGCACTGGCGGTGCCGCCGTTGTCGCTGGTGAAGATGACGAGCGTGTTATCGGGAAGCGCGTCGAGGATACGCCCGACCGCTTGATCCATCCGCTCGATCATCGCGGCATAGACGCGCGGGTCGGCATTGCCTTGTTTCCAGCGGTCGGGTGTGGCGCGCGCTTTGTCTTCGGGTCCTTGGAATGGCGAGTGCGGCGCGGTGAACGGCACGTAAAGAAAGAATGGTTTCTTCGCGTTCCGCAACCAGCGCACCGCGTCGTCGGCAATCAGGTCGGTGAAATAGCCGTCGCGTTTGACGGGGGCGCCGTTGAGTCGCAACACCGTTTCCGTCCCGTCGGGTGTTTCGACATGATGAAAGTAATCCATGCCGCCGCCCAGGCAATAAAAGGCGTAGTCGAATCCGTGCCGGTTGGGCGCGAAATGGTCTTCGTAGCCGAGATGCCATTTGCCGACGAGCGCGGTGGCGTAGCCGGCGTCGCGGAGCAAACGGCTGAGCGTGGGTTCGGTGCTGGGCAGGCCGAGTTGATGTTGCGCGGCGAGCCGGACGGCGTCGTCGTAGCGGCCGACGCCGCCGAGGCCGATGGCGCACTCCAGGCCGCCGACGCGTTGTTGGTAGCGTCCGGTGAGGAAGGCGGCGCGGGTGGGCGTGCATTCGGGGCCGTTGGCGTAGAACTGCGTGAATCGGACGCCTTCGCGCGCCAGTTGGTCAATCCGCGGTGTGCGAATGTCTTTGGCGCCGTAGCAGGCGAGGTCGCCGTAACCGAGGTCATCGGCGAGCAGGAAGACGACATTGGGCCGCGCGTAACTGCTGCCTTGCAACAACAAGGCGCAGGCGCTGAGAGCAAGGAACCATTGTTTCATGGGGCGCATTCTACCACCGAGGGTTCGCCTTGCAACTGCGTTTGTGGTGTTGTAGTCTGCCGCTCGTCGCGCATGAATCCGACCGTCCTCGCCATCGGCGCTCACTATGACGATTGCCCGTTCGGCATTGCGGGCGTGCTGTTGCAGGCGGTGCGACGGCACTATCGCGTCGTGATCCTCAATCTCATCGGCGACTACACGGCGTGGGTGCCGGTCCAGGGACGCGCGGCGCAATTGATCGAGACCAGCATCAGCGCCGCGCGCGGACGCGGCATCGAAATGCGATTTCTGAACTGCGCCTCGATGCAGTTCGAGGCCAACGCGGAGACCAAGGCTGCCGTGGCGGCGGTTGTCGCCGAATTGAAACCGCAGATCGCTTTCATGTTGTGGCATCAGGATCGCCATCCCGACCACGAAGCGACAGCGGCCATCTGCAAGGCGGCGTTGCGCGGCGTGCGACGACTGTACGCCTACGACAACGGCCCCGGTCACACCATCGGTTTTGAGCCGAACACGTATGTGGACATTACCGCCGAGTGGCCATCGGCGATGGAATGGCTGGGAGAATTGATGTCGTTCGTTCACCGTCGTCCGTATGATCCCCAACGCCCCGACGGACCGTTGGCCACGAAAGAAACACTCGCCCGCTACCGCGGCCTTGCCTGCGGCGTCAAATACGCCGAGGCACTCTGGGCCAGCCGGCCGTATCCGTGCGAGATTTTTTAGCGGGTTTCGACCTCATACCACAGCGCACGGTATTGCGGGCCAATCTCGATGAGGTTGCCGCGAAGCGGCAGTTCCGTCTTGCGCTGGCCGCGCTCGTCCAGCGCCCACGCTCGGGCAGCGCGCGGCAGGGTGATGGTTGCGGCGACGCCTTCGACCAGCGACGGCGCTTTGCCCCAGTCGCGGCCGACGGTTGTTTTTTCGGGGTTTTTCCAGCCCATGTCGGTGTTCTCGGCATACCCGGTTGCGGTAACGAGCCAGCGATGGGGCAACATCTCGGTCAACGCAATGGCCGACCAATCCTGCAGGGTGGCTCCGGGTGTGACGCGCACGCCGTCGCCCAGATCGAAGGAGCGGCCACGCGCGAAACCAACGACGACTTTGGCGCGGCGCGCGGTGACGGTGAACACGCCGTTGGTTTGTTCCCAGCTCGGCAGTGTCCAGAGCGAACGCGCGTTGCCGCTGCGGAGTTTCTCCTGTGTGTCGGCGATGTCGGGCATCTGAACGGGTGTCGGCGTTGCCGGAACCCATTCGCGACACAACATCGCGGCCGCAGCAGGAAACGTGGCCATCTGGGTCGGATGCTGGTCAATGTCGAAGTAACTGCGAATTTTGCGCGCATCCCAATCGGTGCCGTGGGCGTAGGTGAACGCGAACACGCCATCCCAATCTTCACGCGCGGCGGTGGCGGCGATCATCAGGAACGCCTCCGAGTTGTAGGTGTTGGGCGCGGGATGATTGTATTCGCTGCAGATGTAGGGTTTGCCGGGCACGCGCGCGGCGATCAGGCGCGGCAGGTTGCCGCCGTCGGGTGCGGCGGCCATCGAAATGTTTTTGATCCGCCAGTTGTTGGGGTCCCACGGTTTGCCGGGGAATTGGGGATGTTGCCAATAGGAATGAATGTCCACCACATCGAGTCGGGACTGGATTTGCGGCGGCGAGTAACCGAGCTGCGTGCCGATGACCAGGCTGCGGGCCTTCAGGTCGTCCTTGATGAACCGGTACAGGCCGGTCCAGTAGCGCGTTTCGGTGTCCCAGAGAAATCCGATCCAGTCGCGCTGGGCTTCGACGGTGCGCGTGCCAAACTCTCGTTTGCGGAAGACGGGGAGGTTGCCGAGCGATTCGCCAGCGAACAGGCCGAGCACGCCGCCGGGTTTCAGCGAGATCGCAGCAAACTGGACAGCGCCCTTTTCGAGGCCAAATCCGGAGAAGCTCAGGCGGGCGTCGGCTTCGTCCGCCTGCGGGCTGACCGGCAAGGTGAACGCCTGCCAATCGCCCGTCAGGCTGAGCGTGGCGCTGGCCAGTTGGCGCCACGGGCTGCTCGCCTGCGACAGACTGACGGCGAGTCGGCGCGGTCGGTCGGCTTTGGCGCGGAATCGGAGGGTGTAGGTTTTCGCCCTTTGAAGTCGGAGACCGCTGTGGTTGAACTGCACGCTCCAATTCTGAGTGCCGGGCTGCGTGACCTCAATGCGCCACGTGTCATCGCTTTGGGCGAGACTGGCTTTGGCGCCGTGATGTTGCTCCAGTTTCCACTGGCCGACAAGCATCTCCTCACCGAGCGGTTCTTCGTGGATGTTCCAGGCGCGCCGCAACGCGGTGTTGTCGGCGTATTTCTGTTTGAGCCAGCCGTTCCACTGACGGGCAAACTCATCGGCAATGGGCGCGGGCAGCTGATCGAGCGAGCCATTGCTCCACTCGCGGAAAAGGGCGTTTTCATTGTTGATCTCGATGAACGCGATGGCCGGGTCGTTCAGGAACGGCGTCAACAAATCGCGGGCGTATTCCTTCTGCATCTGGATCATGGGCGGATAAAAATTGTCCACGCCCTTGTAGTAGCGCGGCATTCCCTCCCACGTGGGCATGCCCGGATACGTGCGACCCACGTGAAGATTGAGGTTGGCGTAAATGCCGTTTTTCTTCAACTGGCCGATGAAATACCTGAGCTTCTCCAGTTGCGCGGGGTCGAGGGTTCGCTTGTCCGCTTGAAGAATGCCGCGCGGCGCAACACTGGTGTCCATGTGATGGAACCGCACACAGTTGACGCCGAACTTCGCCATCCGGGCGGCGATTTTTTCCGCATCCGCCGGTTCCGGGAAACAGGCGCCAAAACAAATGTTGACCCCGAAAAACCTGATCCGTTTGTCGCCCGCGTACAGATGACCGTCGCGCGCCGTCACAAACCCGTGCGCGCCCGCCGGTTTCTCGTGCGTGACGCTGGCAAGGCTGGGGCTGGCGTCGTCCCACGGCAACACAAACGGAAACAATTCAGCAGCTCCCGCGCGGACGCCGGCCAAACTGATAAGCAACCAAATGAAGCGTTTCATGCACGCATTCTACGCCGCCGACCTCGCAGTGTGAAGTCGGAAGAACATTCCTCCACAGAGGAAGCCAATGTTTGTCAAATGGCCGTGGCACCCAACCGACCGGCGCGAACTCCGCTCAGCACACACCTGCATTTTCGTCACCCGACCAGCCGGTGTGGTGTAACAATACTGGACTTTTGCAAAGTGAGTTTTGAGTGAGTTAACAGCGGGATTTTGATCGGATGAACACTGGCAGCTTTCAACACTGCCAAGGAGGTGCGAAGAGGCCAGCCATTGTACAGTTCCCTGCCGTCGTGCAGGAAGGCCTCAAACAGTTTGGGCCACTGTTCGCCAATGCACCCGAACGTCAGCATTTCGCCGAGTACCTCACCGGACTGCTCGTCGCCGAACGCAAGACCGTCAGCGGCATCAACCGCGAGTTCGCCGTCACCACCGACCAGTCCGGCATGAACCGCTGGCTCACCGAGGTGGACTGGGATGCCCAAGCGCTCAACGAAAAGCGCCTCGACTCCTTGCAGTGCCACTCCGAAACCCGCTACGCCGCCCACGGCGTCATCGCCGTGGACAACACGCTGATGGATCACAACGGACAACACATCGAGGAGGTGGGCTGGTTCTGGGATCACGCCGAGCAACGGCACAAGATCGCCCACGATTACCTGATCACGCAGTATGTGTGCCCCAGCGGACGGCATTATCCGCTGGAGTTTCGGCGTTTTGTGAAACAGGCGCAGTGTGAGGCCGAGGGCCGGGAGTTTCGGGATCACACGCAGTGGTTCCAGGAGTGGGTGGATGGGGTGGTGGCGCACAGTCTGTTGATGGCGCGGATGGGGCCGGGCCGTGTGCGTGGTGGGGCGAGTGCGCTGGTGATGACGATCGGCGAAGCGTGTCGGTCCGCGCTGTCGGAGACGTTGGCGGCGACGATTCGCTGGGCGGTGGAGCGGGGGCGGGAGGACGGCTGGAGTCACGAGAAAATCACGCCCCATCTGGCTCTTGCATGACTTTGCAAAAGTTCAGCTATTACTTGAGTTTGGCAGATTTCATTGAGCTTTGACCAGATGTTGGTGCAGCTGAATCAATTCGTCGGAACTGACTGCTTTGCGGAAGGCACGCAGCATCGTTCCAAAACTGCGCCGCCGCTTCCCGTTCCACAACACCACAAGGTTGTACGCCAAGCCGCACGACGTCCAGTTCCGTTCCGCCACCGCCCACTCGTCCGAGAGGTAAATGAGGGCTTGTGGTTGTTGCGGTTTGCGCAGCGGCGTCAACCACGCGCGCAGAGCCGACCGCACCTGTCGCGGCAGATGGTTCCCCACAGAAACCTCCTTGTGGGGAAAAGATGCTCATTGGCGTTGGGATTGACAGATGTCGTCTCACATCCCTATAAAATCTGCCAAACTGCTGTTAAACAGCAAAAAAGAGTGGCCATGAAATCATCTGAAAAGAAATTTCCAGCCATGAAGACCAAGACAAGGAGATGGGCAGGTATCCTGTTTGCCGCAGTGGGGGCATTGCTAAGCGTCATGGTTCCTCAATCCCGCGCCGAATACGGTGTCACCAACATCATTAACGGCAACACCATCAACTACACCGGCACCTGGAAGGTTGGCGCCAATGGCTCATTGAACGCCCAGATCATCACCAATGGCGGCATCCTCGCCGTCGTGGGCGAGGGCATCATCGGCTACTCGGCGATCTCGTCTAACAACTACGCTATTGTCACCGGCTCCGGCTCGCTCTGGAACAACAGCGGCAAACTCTACGTCGGCTTCTATGGCTCCGCCAACCAGCTTACGATCCAGAGCGGCGTCGTCAGCAATAGCGACGGCTACATCGGCACCTTGGCCACCGCGAGCAACAACTCCGTGTTGGTCAGTGGCACCGGCTCGCTCTGGAACAACGGCGGCTACTGCGTCGTCGGCTTCTATGGCTCCGCCAACCAGCTTACGATCCAGAGCGGCGGCGTCGTCAACAGTAGCGACGGCTTCATCGGCTCCTCTACCACCGCGAGCAACAACTCCGTGCTGGTCAGTGGCACCGGCTCGCTCTGGAACAACGCCGAGCTCTGCGTCGGCAACTTTGGCTCCGGCAACCAGCTTACGATCCAGAGCGGCGGCGTCGTCAACAGTAGCGACGGCTTCATCGGCTCCTCAACCAACGCGAACAACAACTCCGTGCTGGTCAGTGGCACCGGCTCGCTCTGGAACAACAGCGGCAAACTCTACGTCGGCAACTTTGGCTCCTCCAACCAGCTTACGATCCAGAGTGGCGTCGTCAGCAATACCTACGGCTACATCGGCTACGGCACCAACGCGAACAACAACTGCGTGCTGGTCAGTGGCACCGGCTCCGTCTGGACAAACACTGGCATGTTGTATGTAGGTTATATGGGATCTACCAACCGGCTGGTGATTGCTGACGGCGCAGTTGTTTGGGCACCAAAGAGCTGGCTCGGATACGGCGGCGGACGCGACAATCACATTCTGCTCTGCAACGGCACGCTGGCAGGGGATGTCTTGATGGTGAACAGCGACTGCGGCGTGTCAGGCTGGGGAATGATCAGCGGCGCGGTGACCAACATGGGCACCCTCACGGCCGACGGCGGCGCCTTGCAGTTTCAAGGCAATGTGAAGAACACCGGCGTGTTGCGCGCAGTCAACGGCGCCGTGCTCGAATCCTACGGGCCGGTCGTCAACGACGGCGTCATTGACATCATCTACGGCAACACGAATTTCCACTCGACATTTATCAACAACGGTATCGTCCTCACGGCCGATGGCGACCCCGACGGCGACGGCATGTCGAATCTCCACGAGTCGCTTGCCGGCACCAGCCCGACGAACAGCGCCTCCTGTCTGCGCATCACCAACATCGCGCGCGAGGGTGACGATGTTCGGATCACATGGACAGCCGTGGGCGGCAAGAGTTACGTAGTGCAAACGAACTCCCTTCTTGGTGGCGGTTACGGCGATTTCAGTGGGGTGATTTACGTGCCCGGCACCGGTGAGAGCCTCACGAACTACGTCCACTTTGGAGGTGCCACGAACAATCCGGCACTGTTCTACCGCATCCGTCTTTGGCCGTAGAATAGAGGGGAGAATAGAGGGGTCAACTCCATACTCTTGACTATCAACGACAATATTTCAGAATCTATTGATGTCTCAACCTCGATTCTCTATTGGTTTTGTTTGGCGTGTCAACTGTAGAGAGTTGACCCCATATCATTGCCAACCGACCGACGCGAACTCCGCTCAGCACACACCCGCATTTTCGTCACCCGACCAGCCGGTGTGGTGTAACACCTGTTACAACACTCGACGCGCTGCGGAATGAAGAAACCGGGGCGTTGGGGGCAACGTGGGAGGACAACTCGATACCCTTGACCTCGGTGGAATTCGTCACAACCCGCCTTGATTCAAGAGTCGGCGTCTGGACTGTAAAACGCGCCATGCTGAGAGACGCGATGCACCACACAACCGATTTCGAGCCAATCATGGCATAGCTTGCACGTTCGGTCCCTTCGCACCGGGTAAGAAGTGTGGGTGTGGAGCATCGGTTTTTCCGCTTGAACTTTGTGGACCGGTTGTCGTCCAATGGTGCGACCATGAAACGCCACTCTGTCTTTCTGCTGTTATTCTCTGCGGTTGCTGCCTGCGGCAAGGAAGCGGTCGAACCGGCGGGGAAAATTCCCGTCCTCAAACCAGTGGACGTTGTCGTGGTAGGCGGTGCGTCGGGCGGCGTTGAGGCGGCGCTGGCTGCCGCCAAGAAGGGCGCCAGCGTGTTTCTCGTTGCGCCGCGACCGTATCTGGGCGAAGACATTTGCGCCACCTACCGCCTCTGGCTGGAGCCGGGCGAGAAACCGCTCACCGAGCTGGCCAAAGAAGTGTTCAAACCAATGCCCGGTGTCGCCGGCATCGGTCCCAGCCTGCCGTTCCAATACAGCGCCAACCAACCACCCGCACCCCGTCACAAGGACACCAAGCCGCCCAGCCTTCTTGCCGACGGCAAATGGCAGAGCGCCGCCCGCCACAGCGTCGAATACAGCGACAACGTCACGCTCACTCTCGACCTCGGCAAAGAACAAAACATCACCCGCGTCAGTGTGCTCGCCTTCCAGCGACCCGGCGATTTTGAAGTGGCGAGGTTCACCGTCACCGACGGCAAGCAGACCGCCGTCGTCACCAACGATCTACGCGGTCAACCGCAGAACGATCACGCCATTCCGTTGACCGTCCCGTTCCCAACCACCACGCGCCGACTCGCCATCACCGTGGAGAAAACCGCCGAGAGCAGCCGGCTTTTGCTCGGCGAAATCGTCGTCGAAGGCGATCAGCCGCCGCCCTCTTCGGACCAGCCGCGTCTGGTGACGCCGATGCAGGTCAAGCGCACACTGGAACAGGCGTTGCTCAACGCCAATGTCTCCTTTCTTTACACTAGCTACTTTGCCGACCTGCTGCGCGACGCCGATGGCAAGCTGGCCGGTGTCGTCATTGCCAACCGTTCGGGCCGACAGGCTATTCCGGCGAAAGTCATCATTGACGTCACCGAGCGCGGCGCCGTCGCCCGGCTGGCCGGCGCGAAGTTCAGCGATTACCCGGCGGTGACGCAGAAATTCCGCCGCGTCGTGGTCGGAGGCCCCGCTGGCAAGGATGTTCTGCCGCGCGTCCAACCGTTGACCGTGACCGACCGCAAAGGCAATGCCTACCCGATTCACGAATACGAGCTGGCGATCACCATGCGCGACGGCAGTTTCGCCGCCTTCGCCAACGCCGAGCAGGTTGCCCGCGATTTGACCTGGACCAAGGAAGCCGTGGACGCTTCGGAAACGTTGTTTCAGGTTCCGCCCGATTCATTCCGCGCCAAGGAATCGTTCCGTGGCGCCTGGCCGGGCGCCGACCAACTGCCGCTGGACTGTCTCCAGCCGGCCGGTGTCGAGCGCCTCTTTGTGCTCAACGGTTGCGCCGACGTGCCGCGCGCGGTCGCTGCCGCGCTCACCCGTCCGGTTCATCTGATGGCTGTCGGCGCCCGCGTGGGCGAAGCCGCCGCCGCGTTGGCGAAACAAACGCCGAAACTCTCCGGTGTGCGGGTGACGGGAACGAAGCCGAAAGACGCCGTGCCGGGCGAAACCCGCGATGCGAGCGAGCACGGCAACTATCGTGTAAAAGGAGTCAAGGACGGAGCGGTTCCCGTGGAAGCGCACGGGCTGCCGGTGTTGGGGGAGTATGACGTGGTGGTGGTCGGCGGCGGCACCGGCGGCGCGCCTGCTGGCATCGGTGCGGCTCGGCAGCGTGCCAGGACTTTGGTGATTGAGTATCTGCACGGTCTTGGTGGCGTAGGCACCACGGGCTACATCTCCAGCTACTACCACGGCAACCGGGTCGGATTCACCCGCGAGATTGACAAGGGCGTCATCGAACTCGGCGGCCCGGAAAACACCGACCGTACCTGGAATCCCGAACACAAAAGCGAATGGTATCGCCGCGAGCTTCGCAAAGCGGGCGCAGACATCTGGTATGGCGTCTTCGGCGCCGGCGCGCTCGTCGAGAACGGGCGCGTCAGGGGCGTGGTCGTTCTGACACCGCACGGGCGCGGGGTGGTGCTGGCCAAAGTGGTCGTGGACTCCACCGGCAACGCCGACATCGCTGCCAGCGCCGGTGCCGCCTGCCGTTACACGGGCGCCGCCGACATGGCCGTGCAGGGCACCGGCCTGTCGCCGCGCGAGCTCGCCCAGCGTCACATCAACACCGATTACACGTTCGTGGACGACACCGACGTGTTCGACATCTGGCGCGCGCTGGTGACCGCCCGCGAGAAATTCCAGAAAGCCTACGACCTCGCCCAACTCGTGGACAGCCGGGAACGACGACAGATTGTTGGCGACGTTTTTCTGTCGCCGATGGACATGATGCTGGGACGAACCTGGCCTGACACTGTGGTCATTGCCCGCAGCAATTTCGATTCGCACGGCTACATCGTTCACGAGTTGTTCCTGTTGCGGCCACCCGACAAAACCAGCATTGACGTGCGCGTGCCGTGGCGGTGCCTGTTGCCCAAGGGTATTGACGGCGTGATCGTGACCGGGCTGGGCGTCAGCGCCCACCGCGACGCGATTCCCGTGATCCGGATGCAACCGGACATCCAAAACCAGGGCTACGCCGCCGGCGTGGCGGCAGCGATGATTGCGAAAAAGGGCTGCCCCGTCCGCGAGCTGGACATCAAGGCGCTCCAACGTCACCTCGTGAAAATGGAGATTCTGCCCGAAAGCGTGCTGACCGAGACGGACAACTTCCCGTTGCCGAAGGAAAAAGTCGCCGAGGCAGTCAAAACGGTGGCCGAAGACTTCAAGGGGCTTGAAGTGGTGCTGGCGCACTTCGAGGTGGCGCGACCCATGTTGCGCGAAGCCTACGCAAAAGCCTGCGACGACAAAACGCGGCTCACCTACGCGCACATCCTCGGCATGATGGGCGACCCGACCGGCGCGGAGACATTGGCGAAAGCGGTCCGGGAAACAAAAGAGTGGGACAAAGGTTGGAACTATCGGGGCATGGGCCAGTTCGGTGCCTGCGTCAGTCCGCTCGACAGTCAGATCATTGCGCTGGGACGCACGAAAGACCAACGCGCCCTGGCGCCGATCCTCGAAAAGGTGAACCAATTGACGGCGACCAATGAGTTCTCGCATTTCCGGGCCGTGGCGCTGGCGTTGGAGGCGCTTGGCGACAAGCGCGCTGCTCCACCGCTGGCCGCCCTCCTTCAGAAAGAAGGCATTGCCGGCCATGCCCAGACCAACATCACGGTGGCCCTGGAGAAGGTCGTGCCCAGCGGCGTGGACAACACGCGTCGCAACGAGCAGTTGAAAGAGCTCTACATCGCTCGCGCACTGTACCGGTGCGGAGACTACGAGGGTTTTGGGGAAAAGATTCTCCGCCAGTATGCGCAGGACCTCCACGGCCACTACGCCCGACACGCGCAAGCCGTGTTGGGGAAATGACATCCCCGCCGACGAGCCAGCAGCTCGTCCCTTCGCTATTCGGTTGCGGCCAAAGACTGTTGCGCTAGAATAGGGCCGCATGACCCCTCTCCATCGCCGTCTCATCGTCCCGCTGCTCGCACTCGGAATGTGCGGCAGCCTTTACGCCGCGCCGCAAACCAACTTCACCCCGCGCCAGCCGGCAGCGGAAACCCCCGTGACACTCGCGCCGCCATCCGGGCCCAGCGAGTCGGCGAAACTGCGGGCGCTGATTCGCCAGTTTGACGCGGACGAGCGCAGCGTTTCCAGCTTCTACGATCTGCCGTGGTCGGAAACGCGGTGGCAACGGCTGGAGCGCCTTTACAAGGACTGGCAGAAACGATTCTCGGTTGTGGACTTTGAGGCGCTCGATCCCTCCGGCCGCGTGGATTACCTGCTGTTGCGAAACGACCTCGAATCCTCGCTCGCCCGAATTGCGCGCGACCGGAAACGGCTCGCCGAAATGGACGCGCTGCTGAAATTCCGCACCATCGTTCTCGAACTGGAACAGGCGCGCTGGCGCGGCGGCGCCGTTGACGGCCGCGCCGTGGCCAGCCGGGTCGCCGAAGTGGCGAAGCTGGCGAAGGAGGCAAAGGAACGCGTCCAGAAGGCGGCGAAAGCGAAGAACCATGAGGTCGCGCCGGCGCTGGCGTTGCGGGCGGCGGGCGCGGTGAGCGAGTTGCGCGGGACATTGAAACGGTGGTTCGAGTTTTACGACGGATTTCAGCCGGAGTTTTCCTGGTGGGTGAAAACACCGTACGCCGAGGCGGACAAGGCGCTGGAGGACTACGCGAAGTTCCTGCGCGAGGAAATCGCCGGCCAAAAAGGCAAAGACGAAGACCCGTTGCTGGGCGATTCCATCGGCGCGGAGGCGTTGGCGGAGGAAATCCGTTTCGAATGGTTGCCCTACACCGCGCAGGAGTTGATTGCCATCGGCGAGCGCGAGCTGGCTTGGTGCGAGGCCGAGATGCGAAAAGCCGCGCGCGCGATGGGATGCGGCGAGGATTGGAAAGCGGCGCTGGCGAGAGTGAAGGCGGATTTTGTCCCGCCGGGCGAACAGGATGAGTGGGTGGCCCAAACGGCGCGCGAAGCCATCGCGTTCACCAAGAAACACCGCTTCGTCACCGTGCCGCCACTCTGCGAGGAGACGTGGCGATTGACCATGATGACGCCCGAAAAGTTGAAAACCATCCCCTACGCGGCCTACAACCACCAGCACATGATGGTTGCCTACGCGCGAGAGGACATGAAACAGGAAGACAAACTCATGGTCATGCAGGGCAACAATCGCGCGTTCACGCGACTGGTCGTGCCGCACGAACTGATTCCCGGCCATCATCTCCAGATGTTTTGCGCCGCCCGTCACGATCCGTATCGCCAACGCTTCCACACTCCGTTTTTCGTGGAAGGCTGGGCGCTGTATTGCGAACTGCGATTTTGGGAACTCGGCTGGGCGCGCACTCCGCAAGAGCGGATCGGGATGTTGTTCTGGCGGATGACCCGCGCGGCGCGGATCGTCGTCACGCTGAAATTCCATCTCGGTCAAATGAAACCCGAGGAGATGGTCAATTTCTTCGTCCAACGCGTCGGCCACGAACGGCTCGGCGCCCGAAGCGAGATTCGCCGCTTCATCGGTCACGCCCCGCCGCTGTATCAGGCCGCCTACTTGCTCGGCGGCCTTCAGCTCCACGCGTTGCGCGCGGAACTTCGCTGGCCGGACGAGCGTTTTCACGACGCCGTCCTCGGTCGCGGGCCGATTCCGATTGAACTGCTTCGCGCCGAGTTGCGCCAGTTGCCGCTACCGCGCGACGCGCAGCCGTCGTGGCGGTTCGACCGCAGCGGGCGGTGACATCAACCCGCTCCGTGGCGCAGCCGTAGCGGCGGCTCCGGCGTGGGAGCAGCGCCGCATTTGTTGCGCGTTTGCTGCCCTTTCGTAAGGGAAACGACACCTGCGAGGCGTTCGCTCCTGTGGATCCACTCAGGAGAATCACCCATGAAGATCATTGACGCAAAACCCCAACGACCGACCCACGCGGAAATCGCCACGCGCGCCTACGAGCTTTTTGTGCAGCGCGGCCGCGTCCACGGCTTTGACCTGGCCGACTGGCTGCAGGCGGAGGGGGAATTGATGCGGTCCGATAGCCCCAAGCTGTCCGTTCCCGTCAAGACCGCCCAACGTTCTTCGGCGCCCCGACTGAAGAAGACGGCGCTCCACTGAGCGCCGCGCTTCCATTATTTCTTCCGCTTCGGCGGCGCGTGAATGCACGTGCCGTGCAGGGCATGCGCGGCTTCCATCCAGCTTTCGCTGAAGGTGGGGTGCGCATGGATGGTGTCGCCGAGTTCCTTCGCGGTCAGTTCGCTGCGAATCGCCAGCGTCGCCTCCGCGATCAGTTCCGTCGCGTGCGGCCCGACCGCTGCGGCGCCGAGCAACTGATCGGTCCGGGCATCGGCGATCCATTTCACAAAACCGGCGGTTTGCCCTGCTGCCACGGCCCGTCCCAGCCCGGCAAAGCGGAACTTGCCGGTGGTGATCGCGCGGCCTTGTTTCTGCGCGTCCGTTTCCGTCAGGCCGACCAGCGCCACTTCCGGATGCGTGAAAATCACGCCCGGCACCAGCGACTCAAACGGGCGCGGCCTGCGTCCGCACGCCGTTTCGGCGGCGATGATGCCCTGCGAGGTGGCATTATGTGCCAGTTGCGCCCGGCCGTTCACGTCGCCAATGGCAAAAAGGTTCGCCACGTTCGTTCGCCCCAAGTCGTCCACCGGGATGAACCCCTTCTCGTTGGTTTTCACTCCGGCGTTTTCGAGCTTCAGGCCGTCGGTGACCGGTTTCCGTCCCACCGAGACCAACAGCAACTCCGCTTCGATCTTCTCGTCGCCGACTAGGCTGCTTACGACCTGGTCGTTGGCCGCAATCTTCTCCATCGCTTTCCCGGTCAGGACGCGAATGCCGAGCGTTTTCTCCATGTGGGAGCGGACTTCGCGCCGCACATCGGGGTCGAGCAGTAGCAAAATGTCTTCCAGCAGCTCGACGATGGTGACTTTCACGCCGAGCATCGCCGCCATGCAGGCCAGCTCGCAGCCGATGTAGCCGCCACCGAGCACCGTCAAGGTTTTCGGCAACGCAGTCAACTCCAAGAAGCCCTTGCTCTCGACGATGCGCGGGTGTTTCGGGATGAACGACGGGACGGCCGAGGTGGACCCGGTGGCGATGATGATTTTTCTTGCGGCTATGCGCAGTTCGCCCGGTGACACTAATTCTGTCGCGCGGGCTGCGTTATCAGTGACGATGGGGCTTATCGTCAGAGTGCCCCGATCCACAAAGGCAGCGTGACCGGTGAGGATCTTCACCCCGTTGGCGGCCAGTAGCTGCGCCACACCGCCGCGCAGTTGGGCCACGACCCGGTTTTTGTGCGCGATCATGGCCGCGTAGTCCGCCGTGGCCTCTTGGACGCGGATGCCCAACGGGTCCGCGGATCGGACAAGGTGATACAATTCCGCCCCGGCAATCAGCGATTTGGTCGGAATGCAACCGAAGTTCAGGCAGGTGCCCCCGAGTTGTTCGCGCTCGACGATGGCGACCTTCGCGCCGAGTTGCGCAGCGCGGATCGCAGCGGGGTAACCGCCGGGACCGGCGCCGATGACGACGACATCAAACGTTTCCATGTGTGGTATTCCTCCATTGGTTCAGATTGGATTGGGCCTGGTGAATCAGTTCGATCAACTCCGGAGTCGCCTGCGGCCAAAGCTCGGTGGTGGCGCCGATGGTTTCCATGGCTGCTGCCGCGCCGAGAGCCATTCGCCACGGTTTGACGCCAGCAGCCAGCGCCCGTCGAATCGTGCCGATCAACCGATCGTTCCATTCCAGTTTGCGTCGGGCGTCTCGAATGACGCGCTCCACCCGGTCGCGCAGGAACGGGTTGGTCATTCGCACGAGCAAATCCTCGGCGTAGGCTCGCCAGCCATCGGGCGTGAACAACTCGTCCACACCGCGCCAGCGCGCCATCAACGCCGGGCCGCACTCCTCAAGGAACGCGCCGCGCGCCAGCGACAGCAGCGCCGCGTCGGCCTGGGAAATGAACTGCAGTCCTTCGCGGTGCGCAAGATAGCCGATCAGGGCGTGAACGGCGTTGTGTCCGTAAAGTTTCGCTTCCTCGAAGGGCAGCAGATCGGGTTTCTCGATGAAAACCTCGATCCCGCGCCGGAAATGGGGCAACCGGATTTGCGTGATCAGGATGCGGTTGAATTCCTCGACGAGAAATCCTTCCTCGGTCATGCCGCTCATCTTGCCGATGACGGTGTTGAGAAACTGAACCTGATCCTTCTGGCCGACTTCGGCTTCCAGCAGCTCCGCGGCGTGGTTGTGGTTCTCGCCGGTGTAGATGACCGTTGGCCCGCGCAGTCCGCGCGCCAGCAACGGCGCGATCTGCGGAAACACTTTCACGCTCGGCAACGCCGTGGCAATCTCCGACGCCTCGCCGATGGCAGCCACCAGTTGCTCGGCATCGCCGGGCACCTGCGGGTTGTAAATTTCGACTCCGGCGACCTCGTGCCGCTCGATGCCGGTGCGGGTAGCAATTTGCACGGTGTACCGACCGCCGGCCTTGCGGACATTGGCCACGATGTCGGGTTTGACTTCGGCGACGACGAGCCGCTGGAAGTTGCCCGAGCGATAGGCCTCGTAGAGGAACAATCCCGCCTGAATCGGCCCGAAACCGAATCCGACAAATGTGCGGCGCCCTTTCATTTCCGTCTCGGCCAGCCGGCTGCGATGCGCCGTCGCACTTCGTTCCAGGGGCGGATTCCGCTGATGGCGTCGGCGGCTTCGCAGCAGCAGGCGCCAACCGCCACGGCCATCGTCATGATCTCATCGGGCGGAAGGCTGCGCAGATAAGCGGCGAGGAAGCCGGCGATGGTGGCATCGCCGGCGCCCGTGGTGCCGACGACGTTGACTTTGAAACACGGCGCGGTTCGTTCGCGGTCGGGCCAGCGGACGTACAGTCCGCGCGATCCGAGTTTGAGGCCGGCGATGCCGGCGCCCCACGCCCGCAGTTGGGCCGCGATCTCAGCGGGCGATTTTTTGCCGAGCATCGCCTGCATCTCGTCGAGGCTGGGAAGAAAAATGTCCACATACGGCAGCACGCGCCGCAGCAGTGCCGGCCAGTCCACCCGTCCGGCTTCGGATTTCGGGTCCACCATCACCATGTCCAGCGACGTGATCAGGCCGAGTCGTTTGACGCGACGAAACAACGAGACCAGCTCGCGGCCGCCGTCGAGGTACATTCGGCGCATGATCGGCGGATAGCCGAAGTGGAACAACTTCGCGCCGCGCAGCGCCGCGTCGGTCACATCGGCGGCGCGGAAAGTGTCGTTGGCGCCGGGACAATGCAGGAACGCCCGGTCCACGCCGGGCGGGCTGATCACGATGGTGTAAGAGCTGGTCTCGCCCCGGGCGACAATCATGCCGTCGGAGCCGGCGATCTGGCGAATGGCGCGGCCAAAAATGTCGTCGCCGACTTTGCCGATGAGGCGCGTGCGGATGCCGAGCCGTCGCAGCGCCAGACCGGTGTTGGAGACAGCGCCGCCGGTGGAAATGACGGCAGGACCGATCTTGGTGAGTTGGCCGGGCTCGATGGCGGCGGCGTGCTCGAAGGACGGGATGATGTCGAGGCAGATGTGCCCGGCGACGACCGCTTCGGGTGGTTTGGCGCGAGAGGTTTTCATGGTTCGTGGTTCTCTTTGTGTTTGGCGGCGCATTGTAAAGAGGGGCTTCTGACAGGACAAGCCGTTTGTCGCGCGGGGCGCTTGAGGTGGGGGCGGCGGACCATTTTGCTTGTGAGACGCCGTTGCGACGGATTAGGATGCCGACATGTATTCGATCAGCCGCCGAAGTTTTTTGCAATCGGCCACAGCCGCGCTCGCATGGGGCGCTCAGACCGTCCACGGCGCGTCTTCGTTCCGGTTGCGATACATTTTGGCCTCCAGCCTCTACGGCACGCTGCCGCTGGAGGTGATTCTGCCCGAAGTCCGCAAGACCGGTGCCGATTCCATTGACATCTGGCCGCTGAAACACGGCAACCAACGCGAACAAATCGCAGAGATGGGCAACGAGAAGTTTGCCGCGCTGCTGGCCCAACACAACGTCAAACTCGGTTGCCTCACCCGCTACGACCTCGGTCCGTTCCAACTGAAAGAGGAAATCGAGTTGGGCCGCCAGTTCGGCGCGCGGCTCATCGTGACCGGCAGCGGCGGCTCGAAGACATTGGCCGGTGACGACCTCAAACGCGAGTTGAAAGCGTTGGTCGAGAGGATGAAACCGACCCTTGAGCTTGCCGCCCAAGCGGGCATCGTCATCGGCATCGAGAACCACGGCGGTTCCATGTTGGCGTCGCCCGACTCGGTGCGCTGGCTGGCCGAGTTCTCGCCTTCGCCGAATCTCGGCATCGCGCTGGCGCCGTATCATCTGCCGCAAGACCCCGTGTTGCTGGCGAAACTGATCGAGGAACTCGGGCCGAAGCTTGCGCATTTCTACGCATGGCAGTACGGCAAAGGTTGCATGAAACCGATGCCGAAAGACGAAGAGCTGATGCAATTGCCGGGTCGGGGTCCGTTGGACTTTCGTCCGATCGTTGCTGCGTTGCGCAAGACTGGCTATCGAGGTTGGACCTCGATTTTCATGCACCCGACGCCGCGCGGCATCCCGATCCTGCCGACGGCGAGCGAAGTGACCGCAGTCGTGAACGAAGCGCGAAAGCATCTCGCACAATGTCTGGCAAAGGCATGACACCGATTTCCCGTCGTGCGTGGTTGCGATGCGTGGCACACACAGCCGCCGTAGTGGTGGCAGCGCCGACGATCATTCCCGCTTCCGCGCTCGGCAAAGACGGGCGTCCGTCGCCGAGCCACCGGATCACACCGGGAATGATCGGCCTCGGCAGTATGGGGCTGCGACATGTCAAGGGGTTCCTGCAAGAATACGATTGTCGGATCATCGCGGTGTGCGATGTGGACGCGGCGCGTCGCCAGGAAGCGCTGCGGGAGATCCGTCAGGTTTATGACGACGATGGATGCGCGCAGTACAACGATTTCCGCGAGTTGATCGCGCGCAGGGATGTGGACGCGGTCTGCATTTCGTTGCCCGACCACTGGCACGCTATTCCGGTCATCATGGCGGCGCGCGCCGGCAAGGACATCTACGGCGAGAAACCGCTCGCGCTCACCGTCGCCGAGGGGCGCGCGATGTGCGAGGCTGTCCAACAGAGCGGTTGCGTCTGGCAGACGGGCAGTTGGCAACGTTCGACATGGCAGTTCCGATTCGGCGCGGAGCTGGTTCGCAGCGGTCGCATCGGCAAACTCCTCCGAGTCGAGGTCGGCAACCCCGAAACACCCACCATCGGGCCGCAGCCGCCGATGCCGGTGCCCGACGGATTCGACTACGAGATGTGGCTTGGTCCAGCGCCGTGGGCGCCGTACACGGAGAAACGGTGTCACTGGAATTTCCGGTGGATTTACGATTATTCCGGCGGTCAGATCACCGACAACGGCGCGCACGACATTGACATCGCGCACTGGGGAATGGGCTGTGATGACACCGGCCCGGTGGAAGTGGAAGGCAGCGGCGAGTTCCCGACCGACGGACTTTGGGATGTCGCCATCCAGCACCACGTCATCGCCCGCTACGCCAACGGCGTGGAAATGCATATCGGCGATCGTTCCCGCTATCCGGCGGGCGTCCGCTGGATCGGCGATCGCGGTTGGGTGTACGTCAACCGTAGCGGCATTCAGACCGAGCCGAAAAGCCTGCTGCGGGAACCGTTCAGCGGCGGCATGGCTCGCAACCTGATGGACCGCCAAGAGCATCGGCGCAATTTTCTCGACGCGATCAAAACGCGCGCCGAATGCATCGCGCCCATCGAGATTGCGCACCGCTCCATCACCGTCGCGCACCTCGGCAACATCGCCATGCGTCTGGGACGCAAAATCCGCTGGAATCCCGACACCGAGGAAATCATGAATGATCCCGCCGCCACGCGCATGTTGTCAGTAGCCTATCGGGAGCCATGGAAACTATGAGCCTGAGTCGAAGACAATTCATCGCCGCCACAATGCTGGCGCCACCGCTGCTGTCACTGAGCGCCCTGGGAGCTTCCGCCAAGCCCCAATCCATTCGCATCCGATCGGTGGATTCCAACTTCGAGCGCGAACCGCTCGTTCGTCCCTTCGGGTTCAAGGGCGGCTACCTGACCGAAGCGTGGCAGACCGCTGTGCTGCTGGAAAGCGATTCCGGCTTGCGCAAGATCGGTCTCGCCACCCAGAGCGCGCTTTGGTCGGACGCCTCGGTATTCGCCGCGCACTCGGAGGCGGGCGGCAACGCTCTGATGTTTGCGATCACCGAGCGCGCGCTGCAAATGCTCCAGGGCCAGACATTCAGTTCGCCGGTGCAGTTGCTCGATGACATCCTCGAGGAACTTTATCGCTACGGCCAGAAAATCACCGACAACCCCCGGCTGCGAAAGACCTTTGTGCTCAACGCGCTGGTCGGCGTGGACCAGGCCGCGTGGTTGCTCTACGCTGCCGAGAATGGCATCACAAGTTTCGACGCGCTGATTCCTGCGGCCTACAAACCGGCGCTGTCGGAGCGCCACCGGCTGGTCGCGTGCATCCCGTTGATGACCTACGGGGTGCCCATCGAGGAAATCAAGGCCGCCGCCGAGGAAGGCTACTTCTTCATGAAAATCAAAATCGGCCAGCCCGGCACACAGGAGGAAATGCTCGAAAAAGACAAAGCGCGCATCAGCGCCATTCACGCCGCCATCGGTCGCGTCCGCACGCCGCACACCCGCGACGGGCGGCTCCCGTATTATTTCGACGCCAACGGGCGCTACGAGAAAAAGGAAACGCTGCTGCGACTGCTCGATCACACTCGCAAGATCGGTGCCTTCGAGCAGATTGCCATCGTTGAAGAACCGTTCCCCGAAGAGCTGGAAATCAGCGTCCACGACATCCCCGTGCGACTGGCCTCCGATGAAACCGCCCACACCGACCGCGACGCCCGTGATCGCATCGAGATGGGCTACCGCGCCGTCGCGCTGAAAGCCATCGCCAAAACCATGAGCATGACCATGAAAATCGCGCAGACCGCTCATGAGCGCGGGGTGCCCTGTTTCTGCGCGGATCTCACCGTCAACCCGATCCTCATTGAGTGGAACAAAGTGGTGGCCGCGCGGCTCGCGCCGTTCCCCGGCCTCGGCACCGGGCTGCTCGAAACCAACGGCCATCAGAACTACAAAAACTGGCAGACGATGCGCTCCTATCATCCGATGCCCGACGCCTCATGGACGAAAGTGCGAAACGGCGTCTTTCATCTGGACGCCGACTACTATCGTTGCGACGGCGGCATCTTTTCGCCGTCGCCGCACTACGAGCAGATGTTCGCCCGTCCTCACTGAGATCGAAACGGCGGTGATCAATTGCCGCCACCTTTGCGGCGCGCTGTCAGCGCCACGGCAAGCGGCAGAGGCCGTGCTCCTGCACCGGCGCAGCATCCCCGGTTTTCTCTGGAAAGACTCCTTATGGCAGCGCGGCCGGCTGGATGTTCCAACCGTGAACGGTGACATGCGCGCCGTGCGGCAACGCGACGGGCGTGTCAATGGTGACGAGACGCGCTTCGCCGGGCAGCAGGTTGAAGTAGTTGTCGCTGTAGTAGGCCGGCAGAATTCGCGCGCCGGTGTTCGGGTCGCGCAGAACGAGGCGGATCATCAGCGCCGGAGTGAGAGAGGGATTCTGCAGTTTGACGGTGACGACGCTGCCGCGGGTGTCGGCCTGTCCTTTGAGGGCGACCCGCGGCATCTGGTCGAGTTGTTGGAGATGATGGGGCTGCGCGGCCAGCCAGTAATCATTGCGCGACAATAAGGTGTCGCCTCGCAGTTCCAGTCGCAGCAACCACGTCACGGTGTTGGTGGACGGCGGCACGGGCGCTTTGGCGAGCGTGATGGCGCAGTTGGCGGGCAGATCGAGGTTGGTGCTGGTGGAACTGAGGGGTCTGCCGTCCAGTCCGAAGACGGTGGCAGTCGCCTTCAGGGCTTGCAGTGGCAGAAGAGTGTTGTTGATGACGCTGATGGTGCCGGCGGGTTGGTCGAGCTGGATGTGGTGGTATTCGCAGGCTTTGCGGACGGCGTAGTAGGACGCATGGGCGTCGTAGTCCCATGTGTAGAACTGCCAGTTGAGGCTCGGCCAGGCAGGGTGACTCATCCAGACAAGCAGACCGCTGCACGGGTTCCAGAGTTTGGCGTTCCAGGCCTCGAACATGGCGCGGTGAGAATCGTAGTTGATCATTTGGGCTTTGCGGCAGAAGTCATCCAGACCGCTCACCGGGCCGAATTGGTTGGTGATGGCGTTGAAGTAGCGAGTGCAATTGCCGCCGCCCGTTGTGTGCCAGTCGTGATACGCCCACGTGTCGGAAATGGGCCATTGGTCGGCGGGCGGGATGAAGGAGCGGATGACCTCGGCTTCGGGCACGGAGGCGGTGCCCAGCTCGGTGGTGAAACCGCGCGCGAGGTTGGCGTAGGCGGCCGGTGGACGCCAATCGCGCGGACCGCCGTTCATTAGGTTGAGTTGTCGCGAATCGGGTTGGTAGTAGCGGGTGCCGTCGAGCGAGTGCACGAGCCGCCACAACGCCTCGTTCAATGTCGGGGACGGCAATCCCTCGTGGCGGCCGCACCAGAGGGCGATGCAGGGATGGTTGCGGTAGCGGCGGATGGTGTCGGCGGCGTTGGCGAGGAAGAGGTTTTCGTCGGCTGGATCGAGGTTGTAGCGGGCCGTCGAAATCCAGAAATCATTCCAGACCAGCAGACCGTATTCGTCGCAGAGATCGTAGAAGGCGTCGGAGGCGCTTTGTCCGGCCCAGTTGCGGATCATGGTGAGTCGGGCGTCGCGGTGCAGACGGATGTAGGGTTCGAGTTTTTCGCGCGAGATGCGTTTGAGGGCGTCGTCCATGCCCCAGTTGCCGCCGCGGATATGGATGCGTTGGCCGTTGACCTTGATGACGAGTTGTGGCGGGCCGTTGGTGGCGGTCAATTCGCGGATGGCGGGCGAGTTGGTGCGGATGGTCGGCAGCCCGCCGGCGTCGGAGCCGATGTTCCAAAGCGCGGGATGGCGCACATCCACGGCGGGTTCGCGCGCGCCGAGATCGGCGGTGGGCGTGTATTCGATTCGTCGTTCTCGCCAATCGGGCGGCGGGCTAAAGGTGGTCAGCTCGTAGGAGATTTCGCGGATGCCGAATCGCAGGCGCCGGCGGTCGCTCTCGCGCCCATCGGTGTCCAGAAAGGCGAGGTTGAGGCGGTAGAGTTCGGGTGTGCCGTAGCCGTTGGGCCACCAGAGGCGCGGTTTGGGCACGCGAACGGGATCGAAGGAAACGAGCCGCTTTTCGCGGGGCGAGAGGAGAAGTTTCTGTTCGAAGCTGGCGCCCTCGAAGCTGCCGCGCAGCGTGCCCGACTGCGGCTGATCGGTCAGATTCTCCGTTTCGACGCTGACAAACACATCGGCAGGCGCAAGCTGGGGCAACGGCAGTTTCGTCACCACACGCGGTTCGCCGAGCGCGACAGGGCCTGTGGCGCGCAACCACACATCCTGCCACAGACCGGCGCAACGGTCGCGGATGCCCGGAATCCAGTCCCAACCTTCCGTGCAGATGAAGGTGGGACCGTCCTTGCACAACTGGCCGCCGTTCGGTCCGGGACCGCCGACGAGGGATTGTTCGTGCGGGATGCCGGGATCGGGTGGCGGCGCGATTTTCACGGCGAGCACATTGTCGGCGTTGACGGCGAGGTTGGTGGTGATGTTGAAGTGGGCGCGCTGGAAGGCGCCCGTGATGGAGCCGAGGCAGGCGCCGTTGAGCCAGACGTCGGCGCGGTAGTTGATGCCGTGGAATTGGAGGAAGACATTGCGGTGTGCGAACTCTGGGGGCGGACGGAATCGGAGCCGGTACCAGTACTCCTGTTTGTTCAGCGATTCGGGAATGGCCAGATTGTTCAACCCGTAATACGGATCGGGATACACGCCCTGATCCACCAACGTCGTCAACACGGTGCCGGGCACGGTCGCACGCCACCAGGTCGAGTCGTCGAAACCGGGGCGCGACACCGCGTCGTCATCGGCGGCCACGCTCGGCCCGGCTGTCATCCGCCAGCCGCTGCGCAATGCGATGGCGCCGTCGGCGCGCAGGTCGGCCGGCGGCGCGGCGGCGCTGGCGCGCGGGGCGCTTGGCGGCGTTTTTGCGGTGGGCAGCGTGGAAGGTTCTTGTGGAGCGGGCAGACCGGGATTGCGGGCGGCTTGGTATTCTGCGGCGTCGAATGCGGCGACGCCGACCGTGCCGTTGGCCGCTTCGTAGTAGGCAAGCCATTTGTTCTGAAACCATGCCAGAGTGGTGATGGCCGCAAGGTTCGCCCCGCGACGAGTCCGCTCGAAGAGGGCCTGAGGACGCAACGTGGGAAACGCGGGACGCAACAGCACGCGCGACGGTTGCGTCGGGTCCAGGAGCGCCTGCGCCGTCGCGGTCACATTGCCCGCTTGTCCGTGATACACCAACAACAATCCGCGGTCGGTAATCAACGCCGCCGCCGGGGTCACGCCGCTGGCGTCAAACTCATCCTTGCGCGGCGCCAGCACGGCTTCCGCCATCGGAACCCACCGCGCCAGATCGGTCGAAGCCGCCAGATGAATTTTCCCCTCGCCCCAAAACATCCAGTAGCGTCCTGCGATGTTTGCGGCGAGCGGTTTGCCGTTGACCAGCCGCGTCACAATCACGCCGGCGCCCGGCGGCGCGGTTGCCGTTTCGCCGAAGGCCGGGCCGTGCTTCTGCCATTTCACCAGGTCGCGCGAGGAGGCCACTGCCAGACGCGCACCGCGCTCGCCGTGCTGAACGTAGGTCATCACATACACGCCGGCCTCGGTCTCCACCACTCGCGGCGTGCTGCAACCGCCTTTCAGTTCGGCGAGACGTTGCGGATCGGTGGACGGCGCCAACACCGGTTGTTGGCTCCGCTCAAAGGCGCGTCCGTCACTGCTGATGCCCAGTCCGATGCGCCACAGGGTTTTATCGCTGGCTGCGTACAGCACGTACACTTTGCCGTCGCGCACGATGGCCGACGGACTGAACACGCCGCCCGCCTCCCACGACACGCCGGGCCGCGCTGTCAGGACCGGTTTAGGGTCATCGCCGCGCGAGAACGGACCGAGGTCCCAGCGCGGCAAATCCTGCGCCTCGCCCATCGAGAACGCCAAACCCAGCATCAGCACAGAAAACCATCTCATGCTCGCAGTATAATGAGACGCCGTCGCAAATCCAACCGCAACCCGTCGGCGAAGTGCGTCTGTTTTTTCTTGAAGGAGCCTCACAAAATGCCGATACAAGTGGCATGAAAAAGTTTCTTTGTCTCCTTGCGGCACTTGCTCTCTCAGCCGTTCTACCGGCTTCGGCCAACAATCCCTTTCTGGGTCGCTGGGCGCTGACCATCCCCGGCGGCGGCGCCGGCTGGCTCGGCGTGGAGGAAAAGGACGGCAAATTGCAAGCGTCCATCCTATGGGGCGGCGGCAGCGTGCTGCCCGCAGCCGACGCGCGGATAGAAGGGCACCAACTGATTGTCACGCGCATCCACAAATCCAAAGACAAGAAGGGCAAGGAAAACATCGTCACCGAGACCATCACCGCCGCGGTGGATGGCGACTCGATGAAACTGACCACGGTCAGACGCAATTCGGCCGGCACAGAAAGCGGCCGGGCCGAGTTCACCGGCAAACGGATTCCGCCGTTGCCGCCGCGTCCGGACCTCTCGAAGGTGAAGTGGGGCGAGCCGATCCAGCTTTTCAATGGACGCGACCTCAGCGGCTGGCGGCTGGTCAAACCCGATGCGCCCAACGGCTGGAGCGTCAAAGACGGTGTGCTCATGAACCGGGTCGAGAAAGGCAAACGGTTTGGCAACCTCCGCACCGAGCAGGAGTTTGAAGATTTCAACCTGAAGCTCGATGTCCGCGTCCCCGAACACGGCAACAGCGGTGTCTATCTGCGCGGCATCTACGAGGTGCAGATTGCCGATAGTTACGGCCAACCGCTGGACTCTCACAACATGGGCGCCATTTACAGCCGCATTGCGCCGACGGTCGCCGCCGAGAAACCGGCAGGCCAGTGGCAGACGCTGGACATCACGCTGCGGGACCGCCACGTCACTATCCTTCTCAACGGCAAAACAATCATTGACAACCAGCCGTTGCTCGGCGTCACCGGCGGGGCGCTCACCAGCGACGAGTTCCGACCCGGCCCCATCCTCTTGCAGGGCGATCACACGGACGTGGACTATCGCAACCTTGTCCTGCGACCCGTGCTGAAGTAACAGAGCGTCAGCCCAGATACGCGCCCTGATCCCTCAACAGCTTTTGGACTTTGCTGATGTCCACATCGCGCGGCCGACACTGGCTCTGCACCGCCACCGCCGCCGCCGCGCCCGCAGCGTGACCGGTCATCAGACACGGCGCTATGACCCGCATGTCCTCGATGAGTTTTTCATCCACGCAAATGCAACGGCCCGCCGCCAGCAGGCCATCCAGTTTCTTCGGCAGGAGGGTGCCGTAGGGAATCGGCCAGCCACCGTGATGGCCACTCTGCGAACCGCCAACAGCGATCGTGTCGGGAAACTTCTTGCCCGCGCGCGCTTCGGCGTAGGTGAGTTTCTGGGTGCCGGCCAATATCCGCGTGACGCGAACACCAAGCTGCGGCGCGACCTGCAACAGAAACACGTTCTCGCCGCCCGGCGTGTTGCGCAACTTCTGAATGCTCTGCCAAATCGTGCGGCGATGCTCCATTTCCAGGCGGGTCAGTTCCTTCACGTCCAAACCATCGGCCATCGGCCCGCGCAAGTTCACCCAGTTCACGCTCGGCAACGGCTCCACTGCGCCGAGCGACTTGAACCCCGCCGCCTTCAACTTCGCCACGTCCGCGCGGTCCACATTGCCGCGCCGGTGCACCAGCCCAATGGCGTGCAGCCACTGCTCAAACTCCGCGCCCGCAGCGGCGAAAATGTCGCCGTCACCCGTGGCATCCACCACGACTTTGGCCAGAATGGCCTGACGACCGGCCTTGCTCTCCAAAACCACGCCGCGGATGGCGTTGCCGTCCATCACCACATCGGTCGCCCAGCAGTGCAACAGCACCGAAGCGCCCGATTCGGCAATCATCTCGTCCATGAAATACTTGGTGGCTTCGGGATCGGTGGTCGGATTGATTTTGCGCGAGTCCCGGTAGATGATCGCTCCTGTCACCCGGTTGTGGCGCTCCAACAGCTCGCCCCCGATGCCGCGCAACGCCCAGATCAACTCATTGCCCTCTCTGGCGTGCGTGCCCAAAACAATGAGCACAATCCCGCCCGTCCAGAGTCCGCCCAAATAACCATAGCGTTCCACAATCGTTGTCTTCACCCCGGCTCGCGCGGCGGAAACCGCCGCCGCAAAACCCGCCGCGCCGCCGCCCACCACCAGCACATCGGTCTCCTGAATCACGGGCAATGGTCGTTGCGGCTGGATGACCCTGCCGCCCACCAGCGTGGCCGGATAACGGTCGCGGGGCGCGACGGGAATCTGCTTTCGGACCGATTCCCACCCGCTCGACACAGCTTTGGCCGAGACGCCTTTTTTGCCGACCTCATCGGCCACAGTGCGCGTGGCCAGCACCGTCCCGAATCCGGCGGCGGAGAGAATGCGGAGCAGTTCACGACGAGAGATAGGATTCTTCATGGTGTGTTTTCCGTATGTCGCCGCTCTTGTAGGCCGCCGCTGCTTGTCTGTCAACGGCAACTGCACGCCTCCAACGGATCCGGGGAATTGCGGCGGGCGAGGCGTTGGACTCCGATGGCTTGTTGGCCTTCACCCCGCAACGGCTGGGTCGCTTGGCGCCTGCGGCGAGAATGTCTTGTATATCGTAGGCAATCAAGTCGCCACCGTTGCCAAGACCGCAACGAGCCGATAAGATGCGCGTCACGCTTATGAAACGAATCTTCCTGATTGGTTCCGCTGCTGTGTTGATGCTTGCCGATGCTGTCCACGGCGGTGTCGAGATCATTCCGACCGGCGGGCGCAACATCTACCGGCTCGCGGTGACTCCGGCGCTGATCGTCGGCTCGACCTACGATAACCGGGTGTGCGCGTTCACGGTTGCCGGGAAACATCTCTGGGACACGCCGACCGGCGGGTTCGTGTTTGATCTGACTACTGACGGACGGGAAGGAATTGCAGCCGCTTGCGCGGACGGTTTCGTGTATCTGTTCGGCGCGGATGGCAGGCTGCGTTGGAAACACGATCTCGGCGCGCCGGTGTTTCAAGTGGCTTTTGCAAAACTCGACGGCAAATCGCCGGTGGTGCTTGCCAGCGGCGTGTCGCGCGAATTGGTCGCGCTCTCGCTCAAGGGAGAGCGGCTGGCGACCGCCAAACTCAACGGCGCGGGCCGCATGATGCGCGCGGGCGATTTCGACGGCGACGGCGCGGATGAAGTGGCCGTCTTGCCCATTCGCGGTCAGGCGATGGACACCTATTTCTTCAAGGGACCGAAACTCGCCAAACTCAAAGAGACCATCTCCAGCGGCACCCGGATGTGGGACCCGGAAAAACGCGAGAAGCGGAAGATGGACAAGAAAGAGCGGTCGGCATGGAACAGCTCATCGCTGAAGAAAGCCAACGGCACCGTGGCCGACCTCAACGGCGATGGCGCGACGGACCTGATCTACAGTCCGGGCGCCTACACGCTCAAGGGCGGCCTGCGACAGTTGGCGTCCCTGCCGGAAACGTTCAAGACCGCCAGCTACGACCAGCATTACAACATGCGCCTGCTCGCCGCCGGCAACCTCACCGACAAACCGGGCGCGGAAATTGTGGTTGTCGAAGGACCCCAGGTGCGGCTCTACGATTCCACCGGCAAAGAACTCGGCGCGGCGATCGCGCCATTCGGATTCACCGATGTCGTCTATCTGCCGGGGGCGCCGCGCGGCAGCGTTCTGCTCGGATCCAGCCCCAACGGCGACGACAACATCTACCGGCTCAGCTTCGAGCCGGGCTGGGAAAAGGCGCTGGAGAAAATCGAGCGTCGCGGCGTCATGGCCGTCATCGGCACGAATCTGAAACAACTCGCCGACGCGACCGCCGCTTGGCGCGGCATTCCGATGTCCGGCGCGGACGGGCCGTACGATGTCGTTGTCAATCATTCTCTCTGGAGCGGTTGGGACACGTCGAAATTCGACACGTGGATCGCCGAGGTGCGCGAGTATGAAAAACTGTTTCCGTATCCGCGTTTGCGCTTTGCCTACTGTTTCTGGCCGGGCGAGAACGCGCCGCTGCTGCGTCCCGACGGCAAACCGTGGGGACGCGACCACCGGCTGGCGCACGACCTGAGCCGCGAACAGATCGTTGCCGCCGCAAAATACTTCGAGGCAAAAGGCTGTCATTTCTGGGTTCAGGTCGGCCACGGCTGCGACCCGCATCTCGAGGTGGCCACCGTCGCCGCGATGCTGGAGGCCGCGCCGAAAACACTGCTGGGATTCGTCAGCGCCGAGGACGAACAACTGGACAACGTGCTCTACTATTTCGAGCACCACATCAAGCCGATCCTGGAATTGTGCCTGAAACACAAGAAACGGTTCATCCCGCGCAACAAGGATGTCTGGTGGGCGCACTGGCCGGCGGACGCGAAGATGCGCGAGCTGATTTTCAACGGCCGGTATCGTTCCGTGCTCTTGCCGTCGGTGGAGGACAGCAACTCGCGCTGCCCCGAAGTGAACCTCGCCGCGCGCGTCGGTTTGTGGCTCGACGGGCGGGTGGACGATTGGGCGAGCCGTTGCAGCGCCGACTGGTTCTGCGCCGGCCGCGCGTGGGAATGGGAATACGTGATGACCGGCCACCCGCAACTGCGCTACTACGTCTCGCAAGCGATGCTCGGCGCGCGTGTGTTCATGATGCTCAACGGCGAACGCGAACGATTGTCGGGCCGTTGGACGCGCGTTGGCACCGAAGGCACGGCGACGTTCCTGCACCTGCTCGGCAAAGGCGTGCTCACGCCGCCGCGCCGCGACCAGTTGCGCGCCATCTCGCCTGTCGCGCTCGTGATGCAGCAGCCTAGCGAACGGTTTGCGCGACACGGCGCCAACGGCCATCACGAGGAACATTGGCGCAATGACGACACCGACGACAAACCGTGGGCGTTCGACCGGCTCGACGTGTATTGGGCGATGGCCCCGCTGCCGGCGACCGATGTAGCAACGTATCTCTGGGGTCGCGCGCGCCGCGATGCCGCCCACTTGCCGACGACCGCGCCGCACGGTTTCGTCTGCTTGGTGCCCGGCGGAAAACCGCAAACCGCTGGTCGCTGGACTTCGCTTTGGATGACCGATGGCGACAAGTTGAGCAAGGACGGCAAAGACTATTCGCTCCCCAACGCGCGCAACGCGATTCTCGCCGAACTGGCCAACAGCGCGAAAACGTTCCCGATCCGCGTCGAGGGACAAATCTTCCATCAAATCATCGAGCAATCTCCCGGCCGCTACGTGATCGTGTTGGTGGATCCCGGTTGGCTGAATCCCGCCGAGCGCGTCGTGACGCTTGCGGCGCAACGGCCCGGCAACTGGCGCGTCACCGACCGCCTCAGCGGCGCGCCGCTTGGCGACTTGCGCCGGCCATTGACGCTGCGCGTTCCTGCCGGCGCCTTTCGTCTGGTCGAAGTGACGCCGTAGTGTTACTCGGAAGCAGCCGAACCACTCAAAAATACGGTTACCCGGCGGGAGAAGAAACCCGTGCGGAATAGATTCGGCCAAACTGCGTTTCCCACCACACCCGCCAAACAAAGCCGACTGCTAACCCGCATATTTCACACTCGGGCTTGAAACGCGGTTTGGGGAACGAAACCGACCGGGAAAACGAGATGGAAAGTGGGTTGAGGAGCCATGCCAAGCGGGCCGGCATCCTCCCCCGACTCCAAAAGCCTTCTCCAGGCGGTTAGGCCCGCTCCAAGACACACCGCCGCCACCACGGTCTCTCCTTGCTCCGCGCCGTCGCCGCCACAATGAGGCAACGCTTCAGCCGCTGCCAATCCCCACGGCCATCAGCCAACGATGACACAAGCGAAACAATTGTTGCCACGGGTACGCGCTGCTCAACTGCATGTACACCCGCCGCACGCTTACCGTCACCTGCGCCGCCACTTTCAACAATTTCAACCGCACGCTGCCCACCGTCACGCTCGCCAGCTCCGTGCGGGCCAAGCCCCACGCCCGCAGCCGTTCCACCAGCTGATACGTGAAGGTCGCCAGCCCGCCGAAGGCGGGCCAGTCCCATACAGAAGGAATTGGATGAGCTGGCCAAAACGCTCCCGTCGCTCCGTGTGGAAGTGAGACGACCAGCCTCGGATATATCAGCGCGTTTCCTGTGGGTGAAGCCGGCGGCCACGGACGTTCAGCCCGCCCTGGCAAAGCTGGCGCAAATCGCCCACGCGACCGGGTTGACCGTGTCGGACCGCACCAAGGCGAAGTGCGTGGAACCAACCGGACCCAAGTTCTTCGTGTTCGATGGCCGGGGAGGCGAAACGACATACGATCCGTCGTTGGATTTCGTGCCACGGCAACTGGAGAAGGGGAATCCGGAGTTGCAGCTTCCGTTCGTCGTCTTGCCGCGGCGCGGCGGCGGATTCGTGCAGGCGCTGGCCACAAACCGTGATTACCGGGTCGAAGGAAGGAACACGATGCCGAAGGAAAGGAACATCTGTACGTGGCCGATAAACCCGGCCCCCACCGCAAGGAAACGCCACGCTAGTGTGTGGTCGGGCGTTGAGGGTCGCTGGCCACGCAGTGCCCATGGGAACGGCAGACCGATGGAATCATCGGGAACCAAGCCACGCCTGCAGGCGCGCGATGCTGTTGGTCACATGACTGCCACGCCAGAAAGTCTTTCCGCAACAAGGGCATCGCCAGAACGTTTCATCGGAGCGTTGCAGTAATTCGTTGCAAAGCAAGCAACGCGTGAACAGATGCTGGTCGGTCTCCAACGCGAATCGTCCGACGACTTCCCGGAGCTGACCGGGCAAATGCGTCGCCGCGACAAGTTGAATCTGCGCACGCGCCAGCAAGGCGCGCGGGAGTGTTGCTTCCAGATGCGCATTGCGCGTCAGAAAAACCCGGTTCTCCGCCACGGCGCGTTCCAACAGGGCGCGACCCGACAGTCCCGGTCGGCCCGCGCAGTCGTAACCGAGCACGCGCAGCCACGTGGCCAGCGACAACAACATGCTGTCCACAGCGAATCGGATTTCCGCCGGTGTCATTTCGTGCTAAGGTAGAACGGAGACAATGACCGAGCAAGCGTATCGGGAATTGCAACGGCGCGCCGACCGGATTTGTTCGCTGATTTTGATTTCGGACTATCCGGAGGTGGACATCATCGTCGAACGGTCGCTTCTGTACAGCGAGATGGCCAATCATCATCCCGAAGACCTCGCTCTGTACGAGCGCATCTATGAAAGCCGGTTTGACCGGCTGTGGCAACAGTTCCGCAATCCAGTTCCGCACGCCCAGTAACTCCGCCCTTCGGCCCGTTGCCCAACAGCGACCAACAGCTCGGATTTGATATTGGCATCGTGCTGCAGCAAGGGATATTCTGCATGGCATGAAAACCTTCATTCCGTTCTTCGTCTTTCTTGCGTTCTTTGTGCCTTTTTGCGGCCACGCCGCCGCCGCGCAAAAACCGAATATCGTGCTCGTGCTCTGCGACGATCTCGGCTATGGCGACCTAGCTTGTTACGGCGACAAAACGTTGCGCACGCCCAATGTGGACAAATTCGCAGCGGAAGGCCTGCGCCTGACCAGTTGTTACGCGGGACACGCCAACTGTTCGCCCTCGCGCGCCGCACTCATGACAGGCCGTACGCCGACGCGCGTGGGCATCCGCACGTGGATTCCGCAGGATTCACCCGTCCACCTGCGCCGCAGCGAGGTGACCATCGCCACGCTGCTCAAGCGCGCCGGCTACACGACCTGTCACAGCGGCAAATGGCACTTGAACGGCGAATTCAACAAGCCAACCCAGCCGCAGCCGGGCGACCACGGGTTTGACCATTGGTTCTCAACGCAGAACAACGCCCTGCCCAATCATCGCAATCCCGACAACTTTGTCCGCAACGGCCAGCCGCTCGGCAAACTCGAAGGTTACTCGGCGCATCTGGTCGTGGACGAAGCCATCCGCTGGCTCGGCGCGCGCGACCCGTCCAAACCGTTTTTCCTCTACCTCTGTTTCCACGAGCCGCACGAGCCGATTGCCACCGCCCCGAAATACACCAGGCTCTACCCCTCCGACGATCCGAGTTACAGCGCCCACCACGGCAACATCACGCAGATGGACGACGCGTTTGGCCGGTTGATGCGCGCGCTCGACGAGCGCGGGCTGCGCGAAAACACGTTTGTGTTTTTCACCAGCGACAACGGACCCGCCATCACGCCGATGCACCCGCACGGCTCCGCCGGCCCGTTACGCGACAAAAAGGGTTCGCTCTACGAAGGCGGTATCCGCGTGCCCGGCATCGTCCGCTGGCCGGGCAGGACGAAACCCGGCAGCGTCAGCGACGAGCCAATCTGCGGCGTGGATTTTCTGCCAACGGCCTGCGCGTTGGCGGGCATCGAGCCGCCGCGCGACCGAACGCTGGACGGCGCGAGTTTTCTGCCGGTGCTGAACGGCCAGCCCGTCAAGCGCACGACCCCGTTGTACTGGCATTTCAACGGCGCGCTGGGTGAGCCGAAGGTGGCCATGCGCGTTGGCGACTGGAAAATCCTCGCCACGCTCGACAAAAATCCCCCACTGCGAACCAACGACATCACCGATGAGGGCGAGCGCATGTTCAAGGAAGCCGAGCTGGCGACGTTCTCGCTCTACAATCTTCGCCGCGACATCGCCGAGACCACCGATCTCGCCGCCAAAGAACCGAAGAAACTCGACGAACTGAAGAAGCTGCTGCTGGCGAAATATCACGAAGTGCGCGACGAGTCGCCGACATGGCCCGCGTGGCAGTTCACCAATGCGGAAGGCAAACGCATCCAGTGGCCCGACTACTGGAAAAAGAAGCAGGCGGCCAAGACGAAGAAGTAGCGATCAAATGAAACGATTTCAAATACGGGCTGTAGTCACGGCGCTCTGTCGCCGTGCCGCGCCGAATGCCCCGGCGGAGCGGGCCGGCTACAGCTCAATTCGTCAGTCTGTTATACGAGCTGCAATACTCGTTGTTTTCACCGGCACTGCGCTTGGCGGCGAATACGACTGCGACGTGGCGGTCATCGGCGGCGGCAGCAGCGGGTTTGGCGCGGCGTTGGCAGCGGCGCGGCTCGGTTGCAACGTGGTGTTGGTCGAGAAATCCGACTGTCTGGGCGGCACCTCAACGCGCGGCGGCGTGAACTGTTGGGAGATGGGCGCCGGCGGCACGGGGATTCCGTTCGACCTCTACAAGGAACTGAAGAAAATACCGAAAGCGATCGGCATCTACACGTTTGGCCGGCACGGCAGCACGTACGATCCGAATCGCGAGAAGTTCCGTTATCCCGGCGGCGAGTGCGTGATGGATCCGGGCCGCCGCTATCTTGACACACTTCAACGTCACATCCCGCGCGGCGAAAAGAACACGCCGGAGTATCGTCGCGAACACTGGCACGGTGTGCCCTTCGAGCCGGAGGCGATGGCAAAAACGATGCGCGCCATGCTCGACGCCACCGGCCACTGTCGCGTCCTCCTCAACACCGCGTTCGTTTCCGTCGAGGCCAGCGATGGCCGAGTCCGTTCGATCCAGTTGTCCAGCGGTCACCGGCTCCGCGCCCGCCATTACATTGACTCGACCGGCGACGGGCTGGTTTGCGTGGCGGCGGGTTGCGAGGCGACGAGCGGGCAGGAATCGCGCGAACGGTTCAACGAGCCGGACGCCCCGGTGAAACCCACAACGCGGATCAACGGCGTGACCTTGATCTACCGGGTGACGCCGGTGAACGAGCCGCGCATGGAGCCGCTACCGGAAGGCGTTCCGGCGGAGTGCTGGTGGCGCAAGAGTTTTCCCAACGCGCACGTCAATCATTATCCGAACGGCGACCTCAACATCAACATGCTGCCGACGATGGAAGGCGAGGAATTCATGAAGTTGGGGTACGACGCTGTGTTTGCGGAATGTCAGAAGCGTGTGCGCGCCCACTGGCACTATTTGCACAACTACACCGAGGAATTCCAGCGGTATCGTTTGCAGTGGGTTGCGCCGGCGCTCGGTGTGCGCGAGACGCGGCGCATCGTCGGCGAATACGTCCTCAACGAGAACGACCTGCTCGCCGGGTTGAGCGGCCAGAAACACCCCGACATCATCTGTCTGGCCGATCACATGATGGACACGCACGGCGGACACTCGAAACACCGGGGCGAGTTGACTGAGCCTTATGGTGTTCCGTACCGCTGTCTGATTCCGAAAGGCTTCCGAAACCTGCTGATTGCCTGTCGCGCGTCGAGCTTCAGTTCGCTGGCGGCGTCGAGCTGCCGGTTGTCGCGGACGCTGATGCAGTTGGGGCAGGCCGCCGGCACGGCGGCGGCGCTGGCAAAGGAGTTGAACGCGGATTTGCCGAACGTTCCCGCTGAGCGGTTGCGCGAAGCGCTGCGCCGGCAGAACGTCCAACTCGAACACCCGATGCTCGCCGCGTTGCGCTCGCATTTGGAGAAGGAATCGTGAGCGGAGATTTCCTGATGAGATCACACCTTGTTATCATGCTTTGGTTTGTGGCAGCCATCAGCGTTTGTGCTGCGCACAAGGACGACATCACATGGCTGATTCAATACGACGGCAAGTCGCTGCCGTCGTCGCCAACGTGGAGGACACAAGGCAACCCGAAGGCGACCGTGGAAGGCGCGGCGTTGCATCTGGTGGATGACTCCACTGAATTGGGAAATTATCGCGCGACATGGAAGAGAGCGGCCACGGAACAAGAAATCGTGGTCGAGGCACGGGTCAAAGTCGGTAAGATGACCGGCGCCATCAAGGGCAAGAGCACCACGTCACTCTGGCCGTGGCGCGACGGCGCGCCCGTTGCGGTGCAGGTCAGCGACGGGCGGCATCAGGAGGGGTTGGTCTTGTTTCCGACGCAGGCGGCGAGTTTCACGGATCGTTTCATCCCGATGGATACCACGAAACAGTTTCACACCTACCGGCTCGTGATTCGCGGCACGGACATGAGCATCTGGGTGGATGGCGCGCAAAAAATCGAGGGAGAAGGCGCTTTCTGGAAGCCGGCGGATTCGCCGGAGCCGTTCCTCCAGTTCGGCTCGACTGCGAAGACGGCAACGGGCGATGCGTATTGGGAATACGTGAGACTCGGCGTGCGCAGACCCGCCGCGCCGCCCAGACCGACTCCGCTCAAGGTCACGATGAGCGAGCCGTGGGAGATCAAGCGCGACGATGCGCGGCAGACGCGCCCGTATCTCTACGACATGGGCAGGGGACTGTTGCTGATGAGCGTGGCGCAGGGGCCGGATGCGTTTTACGAACCCTACGGGTTGCTGAAATCCACCGACGCCGGCAAAACGTGGTCGCCGATTCCCGGTCTCGACCAACTCGACACGACGCCGCTGCCCTGCCTGCGTCGCCCCGATGGCGGCATCCTCGCCGTGTCGCGTTGGACGCGCACGCTGCCCGATGGCTGCGTCGCCGGCAAGACGGTTCATCTCAACGCCGACGCGACCCGATTCACAATGACCGACAACCGCATCCTGTTGCCGAAGGAATACACGAATGAGTCGAAGAACGACCAGATCATTTGCGAGCGCCACATCTGGAACGACGATGACGGGGGCGTGACGATGGTTCTTTGGAGCCGCAAGCTCGTCAAGCTGCCCGACGGACGCAACAACACCGTTCGCATGTCGCATCTGGTGCGAAGCACCGACAACGGCAGAACATGGAACTATTTCTCCACCATCGGGCCGGGCGGCGAGCCTGCCGTCGTGCGGCTGGGCGGCGGCGAAATGACCGCCGTCATTCGCAGCGACCGCGACTCCTGCATGAGACAGATGTTTTCCCGCGACGCCGGCAAAACCTGGAGCCAACCCATCGCGCTCGAGGTCGGCAAGGTCGCGCCGGACATGGTGTTGATGAGCAACGGCGTGCTCGCTTGCAGTTACGGTCGGCCCGCCTCGTGCATCATGTTCAGTCTCGACGGCGGCAAGACGTGGGTTTCGCATCACGTGGTGTCCGAGCGCGTCGGTTTCAACTACACCTCCATTCGCGAGATCAGCCCCGGCCGTCTGCTCTACGTCCACGATGCGCCGAAATTGAACGCTCTCTACATTGACGTGGAGCACATGAATCCACGGAAGGACCCGCCATGACCCGCAGAAGACAGCCACAATTCAAGAAGCCATACGGTCGTAATGCGATTGACCATATTGTCAGCGTTCTCTACGTTGCGCAACAACGTGATGACGCGCGCCCTCAAAACGGAGGTGTCCTGATGACAACCTGTTTCTGCTTTGCTCGGTTTCGGTTCGCAATGATTTGCGTGGCGCTTCTCTGGTTCCGGCCAGCGGCGGGAGAGCCGTATATCGTCAAGGACGGCCATGCGAATGCCGAGATCGTTATCGCGGCGAAACCGGCGCGCACCGTGCGGCTGGCGGCGGCCGACCTGCAAGGTTACATCCAGAAAATCACCGGTGCGCGGCTGCCGATCGTGACCGAACCGGGCGGCAAGGCGGTCAAGCTGTTCGTCGGTCGCAGCCCGCACACCGACCGGCTCGGTATCACCGCCGATGGATTGAAGTACGGGGCCTATCGTCTCGTGTCAGGCAACGATTGGCTGGTCTTCATCGGCGATGATACGGATTTTGTCCCGCCCAAGATTTGGGCGCGTCGAGGCGGCGACGCCAACGAGAAGGCTCGAGTGCAAAAGGAGTGGGAAACCGCCGCCGGCGGTCCGTGGCTGGCGCCGGCGATTGCGAACCACATCTGGAAAGAGCGCCGCCGTGTGCCGGCCGACGTCGGTCTGCCCGATGCAGCGCCTCGCCCCGACAAGAAAGAAAGTTTCGAGGTATGGACTTTCGACGAGCGGGGATCGTACAACGCGGTTATCGCCTTTCTGCAGGAGCTTGGCGTGCGCTGGCTGCTGCCGGGCGAACTCGGCGAGATTGTCCCGCAGAGCAAAACGATTCCGTTGCCGAAGATTGACAAGATCGTGCGACCCGACTTTGAAATCCGCGCTTTCCACAACAACATGGGGGAATGGACATGGCGATTGGGAGCGCGGAATCCGTTTCTGTCGTGGACCGAGCACGGTATGTCTTTATTGCAGCGGAAGGAAATTTTCGATGCTCATCCGGACTGGTTCGCCCTGTACGGTGGCAAACGCAGCATCAAGCACTTCTGTTACTCCAACGAGGAGTTGTTCCGCGAAACGGTGCGCTGTGTCCGCGCCCAGTTCGACGTATACGGCTTCGAGGGCGTGTCGGTGATGCCGCCGGACGGTTTCGTTGCGATGTGCCAATGTCCGTTGTGCGAAGGGAAAGATGATCCCAGTCGCCCCCTGCGGGGCAGGCACTCGAACTATGTGTGGGGCTTCGTCAACCGCGTGGCGAAGGAAATCGCCCAAACGCATCCTGGCAAGCTCATTTACAACATCGCATACAACTATTACCGGTTGCCGCCGACGAACATCGAGAAGCTCGAACCGAATGTGCAGGTGATCATCTGCAACGGCCGCATGGCGCCGCAGATGCCCGCCGACGAAGAAGCCGAGCTTCGCGCGTTGCGTGAAAGCTGGCGGTCGAAGACCGATCGCCCGATCCTGATGTCTCAGAACTATCCGTGGACGAGCCGCGGCCACTACAAACCCTGTTTCGCGGCGCGGACCATCGGTCAAGACATCAACGCAATCAAGGGCATCTCACGCGGCGAAGAAATCCACTTGAATGTCCTGCGGGATACATTCGACGCCAGCGCCGCATTCAACGCATTCCAAATCTACTTCACCGCGCGGATGTACTGGGGCGGCAAAGAACAAAGCGTCGAGGCCCTGCTCGACGAATATTGCCGCCAGCTCTACGGTCCTGCCGGCGACGCCATGAAAGCGTTTTTCTGCTACTGCGAAACGAACTGGCCGGACATGGAGAAAGACAAGGCGAAGATTGACGCGGCACTGGCGTTGTTCGACGCGGCGAAAGCAAAAGTGGCGCCATCGAGCATCGAGGGGCGGCGGCTGGCGCCGCTGGACCAGTTTCTCAACGGTCTGCGAATGAAATCGGCGCAGTTGGGCCAGAAACGCGGCGTGGTGCCGAAGTTGCGTCTGGTGGGCGAGGCCAGGGACATCGTCATTGACGGTCGTCTCGATGAGCCGTTTTGGCAAACGATCAATCCGGGGTCCACCGGCCGGCTGCGCGAGCTGCAAACCGGTCGCCCACCGGCCTTGGGCACGAAGGTGATGGCCGGGTGGTATAACAACAACCTCTACCTCGCCATCCGCTGCGAGGAAGTGCCCGGCGAAAAACCGAACATCACAACGACCAAGCACGACGACCACGCGATTTTTTCCGGCGACACGGTTGAAATCCTGCTGGAAACGCCCGCGCATTCCTACTACCAGATCGCCGTCAACCCGGCCGGGGCCGTGTGCGACCTCGATCGCGGCGCGCGGGGAATGTCCGACTGGGACTCGCAGGCCGAGGTCGCCGCGCGCGTGGCCGACGACCACTGGACGGTCGAAATCCGCATTCCCGTCACCCCCAGCACAGAAGATCCGCTGCACCAGGTCGTGGGCCGCGCGCCCTCCATCAGCCTTCCTTGGTTCGTCAACATTTGCCGCCAGCGCGTCCGGGAAAACGGAGTCGAACACTCGGCGTTGTCGCCAACGGGACGGAGCGGTTTTCATCATCCCCTGAGTTTCGCGCACCTCTACGCGGGTTTGTCGCACACATTCGAGGCCGACCTGACGGTGACGAATTATGTGACTGCGCTCCGCGCGGCGGAACAGTTGCCGAAGGCCGAGAGGCTGACCGCGCTGGTCGCTTTGGCCGATGGTTCTCGAGGCAAATGGACCGATCTCCAGCAATCCCACGCCCTGAAACAGGCGGCTGCCGCTGCCCGCTCGTTGAAAGACCATGCGCGCGCCGCCGAGTTGACGGCTCGCATCCCGATCGAAGCCGAACGGAAGACCGCCCAGATGCTCAACCTGCTCGCCGAGGGCAACCCGCAGGAAGTGATTGCCCGCTTCGGCAACGAAGACCTGACCAAGTGGCCCTTCTGGGCCGCTGGCGAAGGATACTTTGCTCGCGGCCGCGCGTATGCCGCCGTCGGCGAACGAGCCAGAGCCGAGTCCGATTTCAAAGCGGCGTTGCCCCTCATCGGCGACCCGCGTCTTCGCAGCGAGCTGCTGAAAGCCCTGCAACAACCGACCCGCAAGGCGGCTGTCCGATGACGGAAGGATTTGATAGGATGCTGGTGTTGTGAAGACGACCTGTTCGCGACGCGAGTTTCTTAAACGCGCTGGTCGCGCGGTTATGGCGACGCCGCTGATTCTCCGCGCGACACGAGCCGGCGCAGTCTCTCCCAACGAACGCGTCACGATGGCTTGCATCGGCGTCGGCAATCAAGGGAGCGGCAACACGCGACAGTTTCTCAATGATCGGCGCGTGCAAATCGTGGCCTGTTGCGACGTGGATTTGTCGCGCGCCAAAACCATGGCCGCCACGGTCGAAAAGCACTACGGCCAGCGCGGCTGCGTTGTCACGCAGGATTTCCGCGACCTGATCGCCCGCAAGGACATTGACACGGTGATGATCGGCACCCCCGACCACACGCACGCGGTCATCGCGATTGCGGCCGCGCGGGCCGGCAAGGACATTTATTGCGAGAAACCGCTCGCCTACTCGGTCGCGGAAGGTCGCGCCGTCGTCGAGACGATCAAACGATACGGGCGCGTGCTGCAGACCGGGACGCAACGGCGCTCTATCGCCCGGTTCCGGTTCGGTTGTGAACTGATTCGCAACGGTCGCATTGGCACGCTCCGCGCGGTGCGTTGTGTTCCGGGCCGGGGATTCGGGATTCGCGGCGATTTCACCGGACAAGAAGCGCCGCAACCGGTGCCGCCGGATTTCCATTACGACCTCTGGCTCGGCCCCGCACCGTGGGCGCCGTACTCGCCCGCGCGTTGTCACTTCAATTTCCGTTGGATTTTGGACTACGGCGAAGGCTACATCAGTGACAACGGCGTTCACGCCGTGGACCTCGCCACGTGGGCGATGGGCGTGGACGAGACAGGACCGGTGTGGATTGGCGGGAAGGCGACCTTCCCGACCAGCGGGATTTACGACGCGCCGACGGAGTTCGAGATCCACTACCGCTACGCCAACGGGATGACCATGGTGCTCGCCAGCGGCGACGGGTTCGGCGTGCACTTCGAGGGCACCGACGGGTGGATTCACATGAGCGGCTGGGACGTCACCGCCAGTTCGGACAAGATTCTGAAGTCCACCCTTGGGCCGAGCGAGTTTCACGCGCGTCCCAGTCCCGGTCATCACGCCAACTTTATTGATTGCGTCCTGAGCCGGGAACTGCCGGTGACACATGCCGAGCTGGGCCATCGCGCCGCCACCGTCTGTCATCTCGGTTTCATCTCCTGTTGGCTCGGCCGTCCGCTGCGCTGGGACCCGGCGCGCGAGCTGTTCCCCGATGACCCGACCGCGAACCGTTACCTTTCGCGCGCCATGCGCGAACCGTGGAGCCTGTAGCACCGGAGCAAGCCGCGCGAACGTCCTCGGCGCGTATCCAGGCGGCCAGATCCTCCACGCGCAGACGACAAACCACAAATTGTGGTTCAGGCTCCGTTGGCCGAGACGGGCACCAGCGTGGACGGCCACCAAACGACGTTCCCCATCACCGAGCCTTGTCCCTGACAAACGCGCTGCGAGGGCCAGAGCCAGGAGGTGCGGCGACGATGTGTGATTCGCGCGGGCGCTGGACGGTTCATTGTCGTTGAAGCAAATCGTCTCTCCAACGTCAAAGTGATGCCGCTGTTGGAGAAAAACATTTTCGTGAAATCGTCCTTGAAGGAAGGACGGCAGCACACGAGGAAAGGAAACCCAATGAACATCAACATTGTCACGCGATGGCTCCTGATCGTCTTGGCCGCAACCGCCATGGCCGCCGAGCAACCTGCCAAAAAGAAACAAACCCAACCAGCGGCGCCTCCCAATCCGCCGCCCACCATCGCCAATGTCCCCTACGGCACGCACCCGAAACAGGTGCTCGATTTCTGGAAGGCGGACTCCGAGAAGCCGACGCCAGTGGTGTTTTTCATCCACGGCGGCGGTTGGCAGGGCGGCAGCAAGGATCGCGTCGGCGGCGTAGCCGAGTACCTCAAGGCCGGCATCTCGGTCGTGTCCGTGGAGTATCGCTTCATCAAGGAAGCAACGGCCGACAACGTGGCGCCCCCGGTGAAAGCGCCGTTGCACGACGCGGCGCGCGCGCTCCAATTCGTCCGCAGCAAGGCCGGCCAGTGGAACCTTGACAAGGCGCGCATCGGGGCCAGCGGCGGCTCGGCGGGGGCCTGTTCGAGTCTGTGGCTGGCATTCCACGATGACATGGCCGACCCGAAAAACCCTGACCCCGTCGCGCGCGAGTCCACGCGATTGTGGTGCGCCGCCGTGATGGGTGCGCAAACGACCCTCGACCCGCAACAGATGAAAGAATGGACGCCGAACAGCCGCTACGGTGGACACGCGTTTGGGTTTGCCAATTTCGCAGAGTTCCTGGCAGGACGAGACAAAATCGTGCCGTGGATTGCCGAGTATTCGCCCTATGCGCTGGTCACCGCCGACGATCCACCCGTGTACCTGTTCTATGCGGCGCCCCCGGCGCTCGGCCAGGAGCAGAAAGACCCGACGCACACCTCGAACTTCGGCGTCAAGTTGCAGGAAAAATGTCGCAGCGTCGGCGTGCCGTGCGAATTGGTCTATCCCGGCGCGCCCGACGTCAAACATGCTACGGTGCAGGCTTATCTCATCGAGAAACTCAAGGCGCCTGCGCCTCGGTGAAGCTGCTCACGTTTGCCGTGCACGGAGGCGCGTCCCACCTCGGGGCGGCGCGCGAGAGGCAGAGATTCCGTCGCCGCGCGGCGGTCCGTATTTCTCGCAGGCCGCCAACGACACTTTTCCTCCCAACATCCGCCCCAAGAACCGCGGCGCACTGGGAAACATTGGAACTGGTCGCTGCGTCTCGGATTGTGCTATATCGCCAACATGCGAGTTGCGTGGACTCTTTTGTGTGCGCTTGTTTGCGGTCCAATCCGCGCGGCTGACCGGCCCAATGTGTTGTTCATCATCACCGATCAGCAGTTTGCTGACGCGATGAGTTGTCGGATTGGACGCCAGTATCTTCACACGCCGGCGATGGATGGGTTGGCGGAGCGCGGAATGCTCTTCACGCGCGCCTACAGTTCCAACCCGCTTTGCATGCCGTGGCGCACCTCGGTCTTCACCGGCCGGTATCCTCATGAAACGGGCGTCACCCACAACCACGGGCCGCGCGGCGGACTGGACCCGTCGCAATTCGTGTGCATGGGGCGCTACTTCAAGGAAGCCGGCTACGACACCGCTTACAGCGGCAAATGGCACATGGGCTTCCACATCAAAGACCCGGCCGGGCACGGCTTCGAGATTCTCAAGGGACGCAGCGATGCCGGGCATGATGCGGCGGTCACCGACGGCGCTTTGCAATTTCTCGCCCGCCCTCGTTGGAGGCCGTTTCTGCTGGTCGCCAGTTTTCTCAATCCGCACAACGTCTGCGAATGGTCGCGTCGGCTCGCGGGCCGTCAACAGCGGTTGAATTGCGGCGAGATCGGCAAACCGCCGCCGCTGGAGCAGCTTCCACCGTTACCCTTCAACTTTGCGCCGCAAACCGATGAGCCGGACGGGATCACGTTCCTGCGACGCGCCTATCAGGTCGAAGACGGTCTGTTTCCCGTGGCCCGCTTCACCGCAGAGGACTGGCGCAAATTGCGCTGGGGTTACTATCGCATGGTGGAGCTGGCGGACAAGGAAATTGGGCGCGTGTTGGCCGCGCTGCGGCAGGCCGGGTTGGAGGAGAACACGTTGATTGTGTTCACCTCCGATCACGGCGAATGCGCCGGCGCGCATCGGTTCAATCAAAAAACCGTCTTCTATGACGAATCGGCGCGGGTGCCGTTGATTGTCTCTTGGAAAGGCAGGACGCCCCGTGCGACCACCGACAAACTGGTCAACACCGGCATTGATATTTTGCCCACTCTGCTCGACGCCGCCGGCTTGAAGCCGTCCCCACCGTTGCCCGGTTACAGTCTGTTGCCGTTGGCCCTGGGGCAGCGGGTCGCCCGCTGGCGCGAATATGTGGTCGTGGAGAATGACATGGTCCAGGCTGGCACGCTCGATGGGATACAACCCCGGATGCAAGGGCGAATGGTGCGCACCGACCGTTACAAGTATTGTCTGCACGATCACGGCCAGCAACGGGAGTCGCTGGTGGACATGCAGGCGGATCCGGGCGAGACAAAAAACCTCGCCAACGATCCGAAGTATCGGAAAGTTCTTCTCGAACACCGTGAGTTGCTCGCGCGCTTTGGCCGGGAGCACAACGATCCTCTGGTGGCTGAAATGCTCGCCGACAACGTCAAACCGATTCCTTTCAGTCCCCAGTCACAGCACCCGCCGCTCGCGTCTCCGTGAAAAACCACCCGGTTACCCACCGCAGGAAAGTAACCGGCCAGAGCCGACGAATTTCCGAGAAGCCCAAACTGGCCACGATTGCCCGGCGGATTCGGACGCGGGGATGATTCGCGCCTTGACTCGCAAGGGTTCGCCTCTAGAATGCGCCGAGAAGGAGATATTGTTGACCATGACCAAAATCATTCGAATTCAAGCCCGCGAAATCCTCGATTCCCGCGGGAATCCAACTCTGGAAGTGGATGTCGAACTCAGTGACGGCGCGCTCGGCCGCGCGGCGGTCCCCAGCGGCGCCAGCACGGGCGAACATGAAGCCTGGGAGTTGCGCGACGGCGACAAGAAACGTTACCTTGGCAAAGGTGTTCAGAAGGCCGTGGCCAATGTCAACGGCCCCATCGCCAAGGCGCTCGCTGGCGCCGAAGCGCTCGACCAGCTTACGGTGGACAGCACGATGATCGCGCTCGACGGCACGCCGAACAAGGCCAAGCTCGGCGCGAACGCCATTCTCGGCGTGTCGCTGGCCACGGCCCGCGCCGCTGCCAACGCGCTCAAGCTGCCCTTGTTCCGATACCTCGGCGGCCCGAATGCCAAGGTGCTGCCCGTTCCGATGATGAACATCATGAACGGCGGCGCGCACTCGGATGCGCCGATTGATTTGCAGGAATACATGATCGTGCCGAAGGGCGCGAGCTGTTTCCGCGAAGCGCTGCGGATGGGAGCGGAAGTCTTTCATGCGCTCAAAAGTGTTCTCAAAGCCGGCAAATACAGCACGGCGGTCGGCGACGAAGGCGGTTTCGCGCCGGCCCTGAAGAACAACGAGCATCCGTTCGAGGTCATCCTCGCGGCGATCAAACAGGCCGGGTACAAGGCGGGCAAGGACATCTTCATCGCGCTGGATCCGGCGGCCAGCGAGTTTTATGACCCGGCCACGAAGAAGTATGTGTTCAAGAAGTCCGACGGCTCGAAACGCTCTTCGGCGGAGATGGTGGAGTTCTACAGCGAGCTGTGCAACAGGTATCCGATCATTTCGATTGAGGACGGACTGGCCGAGAGCGACTGGGAGGGCTGGAAGCTGCTGACCGAGAAACTCGGCGACAAACTGCAACTGGTCGGCGACGACATCTTCGTGACGAACACGAAGTTTCTCCAACGCGCCATCGAGACGGGCACGGCCAACTCGATTCTGATCAAGGTCAACCAGATCGGCTCGCTGACCGAGACGCTGGACTGCATCGAGATGGCCAAGGAGGCCGGTTACACCTCGGTGATCAGTCATCGCAGCGGCGAGACCGAAGACACCACGATTGCGGACATTGCCGTGGCCACCAACGTCGGCCAGATCAAGACCGGCTCGGTCTGCCGCACCGACCGCATCTGCAAATACAACCAGCTCCTGCGCATCGAGGAATTTCTCGGCAAGAACGCCGTCTATGGCGGCAAACTCTAAGTTGTTCCCATGAACTGGCGCGCGCTTTGGCTGTGGGTGCAATCGCTCGGATACTGGGTGTTCCTGGCGATTGTGGCCGGGGGCGCGGTGCTGTTGTTTGTCCCGTTATGGCATCGGCAACACACCTTGCAGCGGGAAAACCGGCGACTGGAGGCCGAGGTGGCGCGGTTGGAAGCACTCGAACGGCAGTATCGCAGCGAGATCGAGGCGCTGAAAACCGATCCCACTTATGTGGAACGGGTGGCGCGGGAAAAACTCAATCTGGTCAGGCCCAACGAAACGATCTTCCAGTTTCCGACCAACGCCCCGGCGCCGCGCCGCTGACCCCATGTTCACGATCCGAACCCTGCTGGAAGGGAAATGGCCAATCCTCGCGTTGGCGGTTTTGCTGGCCGCCACGTGGGGGTGGTGTCCGTGGCGCTGGGCGCCCTTGTTGCCGGCGGCGCTGCTGGCGTTTGTGCTGGCGTTCTTTCGTGATCCGCTCCGAGTGATTCCTCCGGACCCGGAGGGGATTGTCGCGCCGGCGGACGGCAGGGTGATTGAAATCGCCACGGTCAACGAGCCGTTGTATTTTCAGGGCAACGCGAAAAGGGTGGCGATTTTCATGTCGGTCTTCAACGTGCATGTGCAGCGCGCGCCGGTGGCGGGTCGCATCGAGATGGTTCGCTACTCGCCGGGCAAGTTTCTCGATGTGCGCGACCCGACCGCCAGCGCGGTGAACGAGAACCGATTCATCGGAATCGCCGGCGCGGACGGCGCCCGCTACGCCGTGCGACAAGTGGCGGGATGGATTGCGCGGCGGATTGTGGGCTGGGCGGGCGAAGGCGTCCGCGTCGAGAAAGGCGAGCGGATCGGCATGATCCGCTTCGGGTCGCGGGTGGAGCTGTGGCTGCCGATGGATGCGGAGATTGTGGTGAGCACGGGACAACCGGTGAAAGGCGGTGAGACGATTGTCGCCAAACGGAAATGACCTGCAACCGGGCCATGGCGAGCGGGTGAAGATTTATCTGCTGCCGAACCTGCTGACGGCGGGCAATCTGGCGTGCGGTTTCTTTGCGCTGACGTGGATTTTCAAATACGACCCGCAGTCGCTGGACTTTGAGCCGGTGCGCAGGGCGATCTGGTTGATTCTGGCGGCGTTTGCGTTTGATTTTTTTGACGGACGCGTGGCGCGCGTGACGAGGAAAGAGTCGCCCTTCGGGCGCGAGTTCGATTCGTTGGCGGACATTGTGAGTTTCGGGGTGGCGCCGGCGTTTCTGGTGTATCGGATCGTGCTGGAGGAGTTTGTCAAGACGGGCTGGATGGTGGCGGCGATGTATCTGGTGTGCGGCGGTATCCGGCTGGCGCGGTTCAATATTCTCGCGCAGGGCGGCGGCAAGAAATCGCACGAGGAGTTTGTCGGTTTCCCGATTCCCTCGGCGGCGGCGCTGGTGGTGAGCGTGACGATGTTGATCATGTCGCTGCGGGAACACGAGCGGTCGCTGGGCAACTGGCGGTTCGTGCTGCCGGTGCTGTTGCTGGTTTTGTCGTGGATGATGGTCAGCAACGTGCGCTACCCGACGTTCAAGACGGTGGAATGGACGTTGCAAAAATCGGTGGCGGCGTTTGCGGTGGTGGTGGTGGTGGCGATGCTGCTGGTGGCGAACTTCGAGGTGACACTGGCGTTTCTGTTTGTGGGCTATCTGTTGTATGGGTTGGTGCGTCCGTGGATCAGCAAACGTTGGCGGCGGGAGCTGGAAGAAGAGAGCAACGGGGATTCCTCCGAGGGTTGAGTGAGCGTGGGCGGCCTCCAACAACTTCTCGCGTCGTGGCTGGCGGGATTTGTCAGTGGTTTTGTGGTCTGCCTGCCGATTGGGCCGGTCAATCTCACGGTGATCAACACGGCGTTGCGCAAAGGGTTTTTGCTCGCGTTTCTGGTCGGCTGCGGCGCCGTGTGCGCGGACGTGGTGTATGTGTCGCTTGCGATGGCCGGACACGCCGCCCTGCCGCGCGATCCGCGATGGCTGACGGCGGTGCGCGGCCTGGCCGTTGTCGTGGTGGCGGGGCTGGGGATTCGCAATCTGTTGCTGAAAACCGAGAGGTTCGAGGCGCGCTCGGAAGCGGTGGCCCAGCGCGTGGACGCGCGCTGGCATCATCCCCGGTCGGTGTTGTTGGGATTTCTGTTGCCGATTTCCAATCTTGGATTGCTGGTGGTCTGGGCCACGGTGGTGACGGCGCTGGAAGCGCGTGGCTGGGTGGACACGAATGTCCGCGCCAGCCGGTGGTTGTGCGTCTTCGGCGTCGGCACGGGCGCGATGGCGTGGTTTTTTCTGATCGCGTGGACGGTGTCGCGTGCGCACAAACGCATCGCGCCGGAGGCGTTGACGTGGCTGGCGCGCGGCTGCGGTGTGGCGTTTTTGATTTTCGCCGCATTGCTGGCTCTGAAACTTCCCGCGCCGGAGAATTGACGGTATGCGCGCCTGCCTGCTGTTGTTGTTGGCTCTGCCGGCGGTGGCGGCCGAACTCCTGAACTGGGACAGCGACGCCGAAGTGCTGGCGTATCTGGAGCGCGCCGGCAGCCGCCTGGTGCAGAACGGCGCGACCACTCCCAAGCGGACGTTGCTGTCGCAGTTGCGGCGCGCGCAGTGCCGGTTGGAACTGACGGCGGCACCGGCTCTCGTTCGGGAGCCGGCCGAACTCTACTCGCGCGCCCGTGGCAGTGTGCTGATCGTGGCAGGAGTGTATCGCTGTCGGCGATGCGCCGACTGGCATGTGACGGTGGCCAGCGGTTTTGTGGTCGCGCGAAACGGGGTGGCCGTCACCAATTGTCACGTGTTCCAGTCGGAAGAGCCGGAGGGTTTCGTGGCCATGACCCGCAACGGCGAGGTGCTGGCGGTTCGAGAGGTGCTGGCGGCCAGCGAGGCAGACGACCTGGCCGTCATTCAACTGGAGTTGCCCCCAACGATTACCTTGGAGCCGTTGCCGCTGGCTCGTGGCAAGGAGGCCGCGCCGGTGGGCGCCCGAATCAGCGTCATCAGTCATGCGGACAGTCATTTTTACCTGCTGACCGAGGGCGTCATTTCGCGGTATCTCGACTGGGCGGTTGGCTCTCGCGTCGTTCCGCGTGTTGGCATCACCGCCGATTTTGCCGTTGGCTCCAGCGGCGCGCCCGTGCTCAACGCCCGCGGCGAGGTGGTCGCCGTGGTCTGCGCCACGCACACCGTTTTTGCGGACAAGACGCACGGCAAGCGTTTGCCGCAAATGACGTTGAAGCTTTGCGTACCCGTGGACCGGCTGCGCGCGTTGTGCGCGTCGGCAACGGCGCGTTGACTTGTCGGCGTCCCCGCCGTAATCTGCCGCACATGACGCAGGGAAAACCATCCGTGTGCGCGACACTTTGGAAGTCGGTGCGGGAGTTTTTGGATCGGGACCCGACGGATTTGTCCTCCTACCGCCCGGCCCTGCGATGGCTGCACAACGCATGGTTGTTTTCCCGACAGGTGGCGGTGGGCTTCCGCGACAAACGCGGCCCGTTGCGGGCGGCGGCGCTCTGTTACACCACGTTGCTGGCGCTGGTGCCGTTGCTGGCGGTGATTTTCGTGTTCGCCAAGGGCTTTCTGAAAGAGTCCACGGCGCAGGCCGTGCCGCAGTTGATTGACATTCTCGTGGCGCGGGTCGCGCCGCAACTGGAGGTGATGCCCGTTGGCGCCACCAACGCCACCCTCAAAGCCGGTCAGGTCCGGATCTCCGACGAGGCGCGCCGCGAAGTGGTCCAAAACATCCAGCAGTTCATTGGCAACATTGACCGCGGAACGCTCGGCACCATCGGCACCGTGGCGCTCATCATCATCGCCATCCGCCTGCTGATGACCATCGAAGAAACCTTCAACGACATCTGGGGCGTCGCCAAGGGGCGCTCCATCTGGCGGAAAGTGATCTATTACTGGGCATCGGTGACGCTCGGCCCGTTGGTGCTGCTCACTGCGCTCACTCTGACCGGCAGCGCGGAATTTGCGGAGACGTTGAACAAGTTCGTCAACGTGCCGTTTCTGGAGCGATTCCTGTTCAAGGCGGCGCCGTATCTGATTTTGTGGGTCGGTTTCAGCGCCCTGTACGGCCTGATGCCGAACACCACGGTGCGCTGGTGGGCGGCTGCCACTGGCGGTTTGGTCGCCGGCACGCTGTGGCAACTGAACAGCATCCTCAACACGATGTATTTCTCGCGCGTCGTCACCTACAGCAAGATTTACGGCAGCCTCGGCATCATCCCGGTGTTCCTGCTGGGGATGTATCTTTCCTGGCTGATCATCCTGTTCGGAGCGCAGGTGTCTTTTGCCGCGCAGAATCATCGCGCCTACCTGCAACAACGCGCCAGCGAGCGGTTGGATCAATACGGACGCGAACGACTGGCCTGCCGCCTCGTGATGCTGGTCTGCCATCAGTTTCTCCATCAGTTGCCTCCCCTCAGTGTGGAGGAACTCGCCGCCCAACTCGCCGTGCCCGGCTCTCTGATTCGTCGGCTCGCCACCCGCTTGTCCGAGGCCGGCCTGCTCACTCTGACGGCCGACGAACCGACTCGCATCCAGCCGGCGCGGATGCCGGACTCCTTCACGCTGGCCGATGTGTTGCACGTGCTCCGTGCCAACGGCGGTTGTGCCGCTCACAAGCGAGATCAGGACCTTGTGGAATCGCTGCTGAGCGAACTGCGCCTGGCGGAGCGCACGTCGCCGGCCAACCTCCGATTCAGCGATCTGGCGGCGCGTGTGGAGAAAGGCTGACGCATGGTCGCCAGCTCCTCCCGATTCGTGCGCACCCTGCGTCGCCTTGTGCGGTGGGCGGCGCTGTTGTTCGCGCTTCAACTGGTGGGCGCGGTCGTGGGGCTGCCGCGATCGCTCTGCGACTGGTTGCACGCCAAAGACCTTCAGCCCAATGAGACGCCGCGCACGATCGTCGTACTCGGCGGCGGCGGCGTGCCGAGCGCTTCCACCTTGCTTCGGCTTTACTGCGCAGCGGAGTTTGGGCGCGGCCTGACGGGCGTCACCTTCGTCGTGTCGTTGCCGGCGGAGGAAAAACCGGATGAGGCCAGCGTGGGGCGGATGCGCGACGAACTGGTGATGCGCGGCATACCCGCGTCGCAGATTCGGATGGAAACGCGCGGCGTCAGCACCCGACAGCAGGCGGTCAACATCCGGTCGTTGCTCGGCGAACAGGCCTGTCAACAGCCGCTGGTGGTTGTCACTTCTGGTTTTCATGTGCGACGCGCGGTGCTGGCTTTTCGCAAGGCCGGTTTCAACCGTGTTCGCGGGCTGCACGCCGCCGCAGTGGATGTGGAAGCCGACTTGGGATGGTTTACCGGATTGCGATATGGCCTGTGGAAGAATTGGGCTTCGGAAGCGGAATTGATGCGCGAGTTGCTGGCCTTCGCCGCCTACAAACTGCGCGGTTGGGTCTGAGCGGCCTGCTCTTTGCCGGTGATCAGGCTGACCAGCACCAACCCCACACAAGAAACGACAAAACCCAGCAGGTTGTGCGGGTAATCGTCCGGCAAAAACAGTTTCGAGATCAACCAGGAAATCACTCCCGCCACTGCGCCAGCAAGCGCTCCCGCCATATTCGCTTTTGCCCAGTACACGCCAAAGATCATCGGCGCAGCCACTCCCGTCAGAAGAACGCCCCACGCTTCCTGACAAAGCCGGTAGATGTTCTGGAAATACAACGCCAGAACCAGCGAACAACCGCACAACAGCGGCACGCTCCATTTGCACCAGTTCAGTTGCAGCGTTTCGCTGGCACCCGGCCTGAGCAATGGCACGAGGTTGTGCCCGATGATGCTGGCGGGCGCCAGAAGCGCGCTGTCGGCCGAACTCATGATCGCCGACAACAGCGCGCCGATCATCACTGCGATCAAGGGCGGGGACAGATACTTCAGCGCCAGCTCGATGAGGATTTTCTCGCCCGAACTTTCGGGAATGGCAATCCTGCCAACGATGCCCAGAAACACCGGCAACAGGCCGACAGCCACATACAGAAAACCGGCAATGACCGCCGACCATTTTGATATGGTGGCAGTCCTGGCCGACATGATGCGTTGAAACAGGTCTTGCGCGGGCAACGACCCCAACCCCACGATGATCCAAGCCTGCAAATAATTCAGCCAGCTCAGCGGCGCAAAATCGCCGGGATAAAACCGGAAAAAATCCGCCGGTATTTTGGCCTTTGCATTGGCAAACCCGCCTATGTCGTGAAGCAAAGTCGGATACAGAATCAGCAGGCCCAGCATCAGAAACAACCCCTGAACCAAATCGGTCATCGCATCCGCCCACATCCCGCCGCAATAGGTGTAGATAACCACCACAATCGTGGAGACAACCACGGAAGGCACCAGAGGCAGGCCGGTCAGCGAATGCAGGATGTAGCCGAAGGCGAGAAGTTGCGCGCCAATCCATCCCAGATACACGGGAAGATAAACGATACTGAGCCCAAAAGCCGCCCGCCGCCCGTAGCGCATCTGGAAAAAATCTATAATCGTCGTGATATTGAGCTTGCGAAAATATTCCGCAAAAAACAAACCCGCCAAGATCAGACACAGCCCTGCGCCGAACGGGTCCGCGATCACGCCGAGGATGCCTTTTTGAAACGCCGTGCCCGATGACCCCATGCAGGTTTCGGCGCCAAACCACGTGGCGAAAATGGTGCCGATGGAAAGCGCCCACCCCATGCGGCCCCCGGCGACAATGTAGTCCCTTGTGTCGCGGATTTTCCGGCACGCCCAGTACCCTATCCCAAGCATCAGAAGCATGTAACAGCCGACACCGAAGATGATCCAGTACTGAGTTGCGCTCATGATTGAGCCGTATTCTATTTGGCCCTCGCCAGCAGTCAAGAACACCCGTGGTCCGGCAATGAGCTTGCCACAGCGCAGCGAGGTTGTGTAGCAATGCGGTTGAAAGGTCTCCCATGAATGGTGAACGAATCACTCGCAGGAATTTCCTGAAAGCTTCCGCAGCCGCCGCGTTGGCCGGCGCACGCCCCGCGTGGGCATTGAGCGCCGCAGCAGGTTCCGATGTCCGACTCGCGGTCGTCGGGCTGGGTGGCATTGATATTCCCGGCAGTGTCGGCGGGCGCGGCCGCCAACTGCTCAAAAGTCTCTTGTCGCTGCGCGGCGTCCGCATTGTCGCCCTGTGCGACGTGGATCGAGCGGTGCTGGAGCCGAGCGTGCGGGAATGGGAAGGTCGCGGCGAGAAGATCGCCGCGCACACGGATTTTCGCCGATTACTCGACGACAAGAACATGGACGCCGTCGTGCTTGCCACGCCGAACCATTGGCATGCGTTGCAGACGATCTGGGCGTGCCAGGCGGGCAAGGATGTGTACGTCGAGAAGCCGTTTTCGTACAACATCTGGGAAGGCCGTCAAATGGTCGCGGCGGCTCGCAAATACCAGCGCGTCGTCCAGGTCGGCACCCAACGCCGGTCCAGCAGGGCGCTTCTCGAAGCGTTTGCGTATCTGCGCAGCGGCCAGCTCGGCCGGATCCGCTGCGCCTACGCGCTGGTCTATCGTCCGCGCACCGGCATCGGCAAGGTGAGCGCACCGACCCCCGTGCCGCCCACAGTGGATTACGATCTGTGGTGTGGTCCGGCTCCGAAGACGCCACTGATGCGCCGAGAACTGCACTATGAGTGGCACTGGTTTTGGGCCACCGGCAACGGCGAGATTGGAAACAATGGCGTCCACCTGATTGATATCTGCCGGTGGGCCTTGGGACAAACCGCGCCACCACCACGCGCCATCAGCGTCGGCGGCCGCTTTGCGTTTGACGACGCTGGCGAAACCCCCAACGTTCAAATCGCCTACTTCGATTATCAACCCGCGCCGATCCTTTGCGAGATCCGCAACGTGCAGGCGGACAAAACCAGACCCATCGGAAAATTCCGCAACGCCGACCGCGGCATTGTGATCGTGTGCGAAGGAGGCCATTGGGCCGGCGATTACACCGGCGGCTCGGTTTTTGACACCCAGGGACGCAAGATCAAAGACTTCCCTGAAACCCACAAAGCCCGCGAGATCGAATGTTCCCACCTGGCCAACTTTCTGGATGCGGTTCGCTCTCGCAAAACCGATTCGCTCGTGGCCGAAGCGCACGACGGCCACGTATCCACCATGTGCTGTCACATGGCCAACATTTCGCAGCGGCTCGGCCAACAGGCTGTGCCCGGCGCCATCCGCGAAAGCATCAAGACCAACGCCACGTTGGCAGATGCCTTCGAGCGATGTTGCGAATACGCGCGGGAGCAGGGCATGGATCTTGAAGTCTCGCCGGCCATTCTCGGTCCGTGGGTGACGCTGGATCTGGCGCAAGAACGGTTTGTCGGCGACTTCTCGGAGGCGGCCAACCGATTGTGCCGTCGGGAAGATCGCGCCCCGTTCGTTGTGCCCGCGCTCGCGTGAGCGCACGCTAGCGAGGTTTCGCAAAGCGCTGCACAATCGTTGCCGTGACAAGGTCGCCGGTCACGTTGAGCACGGTCCGGCACATGTCCAGAATCCTGTCCACGCCGAGAATGATGGCGATCCCTTCGGGCGGCACGCCGACCACGGCCAAGACCGTCATCAACAACGGGATCGAGCCGCTCGGCACCCCCGCCGTGCCGACAGCCATCAACACCGACATCAAGACGACAATCCATTGCGCCTGAAGCGACAGTTGAACGCCAAACACCTGCGCCAGAAAGAGCACGGTCGCGCCCTCAAACAGCGCCGTCCCGTTCATGTTCATCGTGGCGCCCAACGGGAGAACGAAAGCCGACACTTCACGGCGCAACCCCAAATCTTCTTCTGCAACGCGCATCGAGGTGGGCAGCGTGGCGTTGCTGGAGGAGGTGGAAAATGCAGTGATGATCACGACACGAATCTTGCGGAAAAACTCCAGCGGACTGCGACGCGCCAGTACCCTCACTATGAGGGAATAAACGACAAACTCAAAAAACGCCAACGTCCCAATCACGACCACAACATACTTGAGCAGTTGAATCAACAATCCATAGCCGAACCGCGCCATCACGCTAAAAACCAGACAGAAGACCCCCATGGGCGCCGCCCGCATGACCAGCCCAATGACCGCCACCACGATGTGACTGAGGCTCTCCATGAATCGAATCATCGGCTCCGCCTTCTCGCGCGGAACAAACATCATGGCCACGCCGAGCATCAGCGCCATGAAAATCACCGCCAGCATTTCGCCGTTGGCCATGGCCTGAATCGGATTGCGCGGGATGATTTTGACGAACATATCCACTCCAAACTTGCCACCGGCCAAGCCCATGGCGCCTTTGGCTTCGTCTTTGTAAGTCTGCAAGAGTTTCTCTACCACCGCTGAATCCAACCCGCTGCCGGGACGAAACAGATTCATGGACAACAACCCCAACGCCGTGGACAGCACCGTGAGAGACAAAAAACCGAGAATCGTGAACAACCCAATGCGTCCGAGCGTCTTGAGGTCGCCAAGCCCCACGACCCCCAACGAAAGCGTCGCCAAAATCAACGGAATCACGATCATGATCAAGGCGCTCAGCCACATCCGGCCAATCGGCTCCGTGAGATTCGTCACAATTCCTTGAAGATTGTGACTACCGAAAGTGAGATTGGCCGTGATGCCAACGACCGCGCCCACCAGAAGGCCAATGAGAATTTTTGTGTGCCCCGGCATCGTCTTCTTTTCAGCGGGCGTGGTTGGTGTCATAATGAGGTGAAATGAAGTATAGAACGCACTGGATAAGAATCAATCTTGCATTACTGGTCTTGGCCTTCCCTTCCTATGCGGCAAAATTTCCTCATGAATATCGCCAGGGCCGGATACGCATCTTCTACAACACCGAGGGCACTAATGCCGTGGATACTGCCGATGTGAATCGCAACGGCGTGCCCGACCAAGTCGAGGACATCGCCAAACAGACGCGGGCGGCCTACCTGCTTTTTGTCGAGACGCTCGGTTTCCCTGACCCGTTCAAAACGAAACGTTTTCGCAGCGCCTCATTTCTAGACATTCATCTTGTGCACAAAAGCATGCTGCGTTTCAATGGTGTGGCCTACGATGAACTTCAGCGGTTCAAGCGCCCCACAGATCCGACCAACACGCTCTCGCTCTGTTTCAACGTGGCCACTTCGATCAAAGCCCCTTCCAACCTGACGCCCGCCCACGAGTTCTTCCACATCATCCAATACAGCATCACGTACTTCAAGAACGCCTGGTACACCGAAGGCATGGCGCGGTGGTCGGAAAAGGGATTGGGCGCGGGTGGCTTGGGGAAAACCTCCTCGAAAGCCACGCCAGAAGCATTGTTCAAAATGTCTTACGGCGCGGCGGAGACATTCTGGAATCCGCTTGCCGCCATGGACGATCCGATTGGCAGAATTCCAGAACAGATGGTCAGTGCCGAGTTAAAGGAGATGACCTACTCCAACGGCGCGAAAGTCTTGCAGGACTTCCGGTTTACCGGCTGGCGGTTGATGCGCGAGGTGTTGTTGGAACTCGACGAAATGGATGACGTGGCTTTTCGAGAACTTGGATATACTCAATGGTCTGAAGCGAATCAAAACTCGGAAAAGAACAATCCATTTATCCTGCAAGCCGTTATGAATGTCGTGCGACGTCGCGGACACGTTTGGTAAGTGACAAAAAATACTTCTTGCCTTTATGGATTAGTCTAAGTATATTTGGACTATACCAGCAGAAAAGGTCTATATGAATTTGAAAATCAATCTCGACAAACAAGCTCAAATACCCGCTTATCGGCAGATCATTCAACAGATCACCGCCCTGATTCGAGATGGGGAAATCAAGCCCGGCGACAAGCTGCCGACAGAGCGGGAATTAGCCGCCAAGTTGAAGGTTGCCAGGGGAACTGTCAAGAAGGCTTACGAATCGTTGGTCCGAGACAACGTGATCGAGGTCGCGCGTGGACGCGGCAGTTTCGTCTCGACTCGTCAAGACGTCCACAGGGGAGACCGCAAAGAACGGGCCGTCGCACTCATCGAACGTCTGATCTCCGACCTGGAAAAGCTAAAATTCTCCTCCCAAGAAATCCGCACACTCGTGGACCTCAAGCTGATGGAGAGGGAGGAGCAACGGCAAAATCTCCACGTGGCAGCCGTGGATTGCAACCCCGAAGCCCTCGCCATTTTCGAGCGTCAACTGGCTCATCTCTATCAGGTGAAACTGACACGCGTGCTTCTGGATGATCTCAAGCAGGACCCGCAACGAGAGCGGCGCATGGCTCAGTTCCAGTTGATCCTGACGACCTCGACGCACTACAGCGAGGTGATGGGGTTGTTGCCCGCCCTGCGGGATCGGGTGGTTCAAGTGGCGGTGTCGCCCAGTCAGGACACGATTATTGAGATGGCCGGTCTCAGCCCGACGCAACGCATGGGGGTGATTTGTGAAAGCCAGATTTTCCGGCGCATTGTGAAAAACCGGCTCAAAGACCTGGAGTTGTCGTCGAGTTTGCCCTGTCTGTTGATCAGCGAGGAAGCGCGGCTGCCGGAGTTTCTCGAGGAGCTGGATGTGGTTTTCGTGCCGCCGGGTTATCAGATTCAGCGACGGCGCGAAACGGTTCACGCCGTCCAGAAGTTCACCGAGCGCGGCGGACGGGTCATTGTTTTCGATTATCAGATCGAACGCGGGTCGTTGCTGCACGTGGAAGAACGCATCCGGCAACTGCAGAACCATTAGACGCAGAAAGTCGCCATGGAGAACCCAACGCAGAAGCCAACCATCATTCTGGGTGTGATCGGAGCCGATTGTCATTCGGTGGGGAACAAGATTCTGGAAATGTTTTTCACCAACGAAGGGTTCAAGGTGGTAAACCTCGGCGTCATGGTCTCGCAATCGGAGTTCATTGATGCGGCCATCGAGACCGATGCAGGCGCGATCCTGGTGTCATCGCTTTACGGGCACGCGGAGATTGATTGTCAAGGTTTTCGGGAGCGATGCGTCGAAAAGGGGTTGGATTCGATCCTGCTTTATCTTGGCGGGAATCTGGCGGTGGGGAAAACGCCGTTTGATGTGGTGGAAAAGAAGTTCAAAGCGATGGGGTTTGACCGTGTGTTCCCGCCGGATGTGGATTTGAAGGAGGTGGCGGTTCTGTTGCGGAAAGATTTGGCTGAGCGCTCCCAACTCCAACCCGCGCCCTGTCCATGACTTCACCGAACGTCATCAGCATAGACATCGGCTCGACCTTTACCAAGGGAGCCGTGTTTGCGCTAGATGCTCCGCATCCGTCGGTGCTTCGTCGGGCTGCGTGTCCGACCACAACCGACGATTTGCGTCGGGGATTCAGTCAGGTGCTGGCGGCGCTTTGCGGGCTGCCGACGGAGACGCCGTGGCAGGAGATTCGGCCCGTGGCACCGGTGCGTTTCTGTTCGTCGGCGAAGGGAGGGTTGGGCATCGTGGCGATCGGGTTGGTGCCTGATCTGACTTTGCAACTGGCGCGACTGGCCGCCATGTCTGCCGGGGGCAAAATTGTAAAAAGCTTCGCCTATGCGCTGACCGCATCGGATGTTGCGGAATTGGAGCGGGTGCGGCCGGACATCGTGCTTTTCTGTGGCGGCACCGACGGCGGCAATACGGCTTACGTCATGCAAAATGCCGCTCGGCTCGCGGCTTCCCGGTTTGAGGGACCGATCATTTATGCCGGCAACCGCGTGGCGGCGGATCGCGTGGCGGACATTCTGCGTCCTCGCCCGGTGGCTGTCGTTCCGAACCTGATGCCGGAGATCAACGTGGTGAATCTGGAGCCAGTGCGCGAAAAGATTCGGGAGATTTTTCTGAAGGTGATCGTCGCCGGCAAGGGGCTTTCGGAGATTGTTCAACGATTCCAGACGGAAGCGCGTCCGACACCGCTCGGTGTGTATGAATTGATGGAGGCGATTCCCCGAATCCGGCCTGACTGGGATGATGTTTGCGCCATTGATCTGGGGGGTGCCACGACGGATTTTTACTCCAACACGGAATCTTTCTTGGAGACCGACTCGGTCGTTCTGAAAGGAATTCGCGAGCCGCGCCTGAAACGGACGGTGGAAGGCGATTTGGGTCTTCGAGTTTCCGCACCGGCGCTGTTGGACTCGGCTGCGGATTATCTGGCGGCGGCTCTGAAGCGGGTCGGATTGTCCGAGGCCGCCCTGCGCGAGTACGTCGCGCGACTGATGCGGGACCCCGGCCACGTGCCGGACGGGCCGCACGAGAAGACCCTCGACGCCCTCATGGCCGAGGCGTGTGTTTATCTTGCTGCGCGGCGTCACGCCGGTTCGTTTCGGGAAACCTACACGCCGCAAGGACGAGTGTATCTCCAAACCGGCAAGGACTTGCGTCGGGTTCGCCGGGTCATCGGCAGTGGCGGGTATCTTTCTACCTGCGAGGACAGCGGCCTCATGGCTCGAGCGTTTCGCCAGTTGAAAGTGGCCGGACCGGAAATTGTTTTGGCGCCGGAGCATCCGGTTTTTTACGCGGATGCGGCAGGTCTTTTCCCGTTGCTGGGGAATCTGGTTGCCGTTTCCCCGGAAGCGGCAGTGACGCTGGCTTTGGACAGTTTGAAACCCCTTGAACTGCAGGAGTCGCCTTGTTGAAGAATCGGAAAATCGAGATGTCGGAGTTTGAAACCATCCGCAAGGAGGTTCTCGCCTCGTGGCCGACGGGCAATGAGGTTCGGCTGGACGAGGCGATTCGTTATCACCGTGAGATTCCTGTTTCCAAGAGGTTTGCTGCGGCCATGAAACGCGCCTCCGACGAGGGATGGATCCTGCTACAGCCGCGCGCGGGCGTCGCGCTGGTGGACGAGCACATCAAACTGCTGAAGTACCTGGAACGCGAAGGCGAGGCGGATCTGCTGCCGACCACCATTGATGCGTACACGCGTCAGAACCGCTACGAGGACGCGGCACGCGGCATTGAGAAATCGCTGGCGGCGGGCGCTTCTCTGTTGAACGGTTTCCCCGCAGTGAATCACGGAGTGGCTGGTTGCCGCAAGGTGGTCGAAGCGGTTTCCAAACCGATTCAAGTGCGGCACGGCACACCGGATGCCCGGTTGCTGGCGGAAATCACGTTGGCAGCCGGCTTCACCAGTTTCGAGGGCGGCGGCATTTCCTACAACATTCCGTATGCCAAGAAGGTCCCGCTGGAAAAATCCATCCACGACTGGCAATACGTGGACCGTTTGGTGGGTCTCTACGAGGAGAACGGCGTTCGCATCAACCGGGAACCATTCGGCCCGCTCACGGGAACGCTGGTTCCTCCGTTCATCAGTCACACCATCGGCATCTTGGAGGGCCTGCTGGCTCTCGAACAAGGGGTTCGCTCGATCACGCTGGGTTACGGACAGGCGGGCAACATTCTTCAGGACATCGCCGCCGTCACGTCGTTGCGCGAGCTGGCGCACGATTATTTCCGCGCGGCGGGCTACTCCGACTACGAGTTGAGCATTGCCTTTCACCAGTGGATGGGAGGATTCCCCGAAGACGAAGCCAAAGCGTTCTCGGTAATCGCCTGGGGGTCGGTCGTCGCCGCCTTCGCGCGACCCGAAAAAATCATCGTCAAAACCCCGCACGAGGCCATGGGCATTCCCACCCGCGAAGCGAACGCGCAAGGGCTGAAAGCCACGCGCCAAATCATCAACATGTTGGCCGACCAACGGTTGTTCGATCCTCTTTCGATTCGCCAGGAGGTGGACATCATCAAGCACGAAGTGCGCAATCTCATGGACAAAGTGCTCGAGCTGGGCGGCGGCGATTGGGCCAGCGGCATCGTGGCCGCCTTCCAAGCGGGCGTGCTGGACGTGCCCTTCGCGCCGTCCATCTACAACGCCGGCAAAATCATGCCGGTTCGGGACAATGAAGGCTTCATCCGCATCTTCCAAAAAGGCAACCTGCCTCTGGACAACGAGATTCTGGCGTGGCACCGCAGCAAACTCCTCGAACGCGCGCGCGCCGAAGGCCGCGAAATCTCCTTCCAGATGGTGACCGACGACATCTACGCCATCAGCAAAGGCAAACTTGTCGGGAGACCCAAATGAAAATCCAACAAGCCCTGTTTGTGCCCGGTAAATCCGCCTTCTTCTTTGATGACCAGCGCGCCATCAAACAACACGCCGTCCCCGACGGATTCACCTACCGGGGCCGGCCTCTGACGCCCGGTTTCCCGCGCATTCGCGTGGCGGGAGAATGTATCTCCGTGCTGTTGCGGCTCGACAACGGCCAGTGGGCCGTGGGCGACTGCGCAGCGGTGCAGTATTCCGGCGTCGGAGGACGCGACCCGCTGTTTCTGGCGCGCTCCTATTTGCCGCTGCTGCGACGGCGGGTGGCGCCGTTGTTGGCGGGACGCAAAGTGGAATCGTTCCGCTCCATGACGGCGTGGATGGAATCGCTCCGATTCGACGGCAAACCGCTGCACACGGCCATCCGCTACGGTCTGTCTCAGGCGTTGCTGGACGCCTGCGCTCAAGCCCGTCGCCGGCTCCCCTGCGAAGTGATCGCAGACGAATACGGCCTGCCCATCATTCCGCGTCGCGTTCCCGTGTTCGGCCAGTCCGGCGACAACCGCTACGAGAACGTGGACAAAATGATCCTCAAAGAAGTGGACGCGCTCCCGCACGGGCTGATCAACAACGTCGCGGAGAAACTGGGACGGCACGGCGAAACGTTGCGCGCGTACATTCGATGGATTCGCCGCCGCGTCCATGAACTTCGCCCTCGCGGCTCCTACCGCCCCGCGTTGCACCTTGACGTGTACGGCACCATCGGCCTTGCCTTCGGGGGCGATGTCGGGCGCATTGCCGATTACTTGGCCTCGCTCGAAGCCGACGCCGGCGAACTGCCGCTGTACATCGAAGGGCCGGTGGACATGGAGGAAAAATCGCGTCAGATGGACACGCTCCTGCAGATTCGCGAGCGGTTGCGGCGCAAAGGTTCGACGGTGAAAATCGTCGCCGACGAATGGTGCAACACGCTGGAGGACATCCGCGAGTTCACCGACGCCGGCGTTTGCGACATGATCCAGATCAAAACGCCGGACCTCGGCGGCCTTCAGGATACCATCGAAGCGGTTCTGTACTGTCGGGCGCACGGCATGGAAGCCTATCAGGGTGGCACCTGCAACGAGACGGATGTCTCCGCCCGCGCCTGCGTCCAAGCGGCGATGGCGACCCGTCCCGACCGGATGCTCGCCAAACCCGGCATGGGCTTCGACGAAGGCTTCAGCATCGTCAACAACGAGATGGAACGAACCATCGCCATCCTCAAACAACGAAAAACTCGCCAGGAGAAAACGCCATGATCAGTTCCTCCGACCAGTTTCGCATCCTGTCGGCGACCGCGATCCTCGGATACGGTTTCCCCGAAACATCCTTCCAGAACGGCCTGCGCAAAAACCCGCATCTGATCGCAGCCGACGCCGGCTCCACCGATCCCGGCCCGTATTATTTGGGCGCCGGCAAATCCTTCACCAGCCGCGCCGGGGTCAAGCGCGATCTCCGACTGATGATCCGCGAAGGCGTGCGCCGCGGCATCCCGGTCGTGATCGGCTCCGCCGGCGGCTCCGGCGCGCGGCCGCATGTGGATTGGTGCGAGGCCATTATTCGGGAAATCGCCCGCGAAGAAAACCTGCGGTTCACGCTGGGCGTCATCTATACCGATGTGCCCAAGACGCTCGTCCGCCGCGCACTGAAGCGCAAAGCTGTGAAACCGTTGGCCTGTGTGCCGCCGCTGACGGAGGAAGCGCTGGTGGCAACCACGCACCTCGTGGCTCAGGTCGGCGTGCAACCGTTCATCCGCGCGTTGGACCAGAAATGCGACGTGATTCTGTGCGGTCGTTCCTACGACCCGGCGGTGTTCGCCGCGTTGCCCATCCGTTTGGGATACGATCCCGGACTGGCGTTGCATCTGGGCAAAATCCTTGAGTGCGCCGCCATTGCCGCCACGCCGGGGTCGGGCGCCGACTGCGCGTTTGGCACGCTGAAGAAGGATTCCTTCATTTTGGAGGCGCTCTCCAAGCAGCGCCGGTTCACGCCGCAGTCTACTGCCGCGCACACGCTTTATGAAAAGTCCGATCCCTATCATCTGCCGGGGCCGGGCGGAGAACTGGATCTAACCGGCTGCTCGTTCACCGACATGGGCGGCGGCCGCGTGGAAGTGCGCGGCAGCCGGTTTGTTCCGAGCCGCAAGCACTGGGTCAAAATGGAGGGCGCCCGGCCGGTCGGTTTCCGGTCGGTCAGCATCGCGGGAGTTCGAGATCCGATCCTGATACGGCAGATCGGTCCGGTTCTGGAGGCCGTGCAACGGCAGGTGAAAACGCTGTTGCGTCGAGAACGGCTCAGCGGGCGCGTGTTGTTCCATGTGTACGGTCGTGACGGGGTGATGGGACCGATGGAGCCAGTGAAACAAACGAAAAGCCATGAACTCTGTCTTTTGATCGAGGCCATCGCAGAGACCGAGGAAGCCGCCGAAACGCTGTTGTCGCTCACGCGTTCCACGCTGTTGCACTACGGCTATCCGGGACGCATCGCCACGGCGGGAAACCTCGCTTTTCCGTTCTCGCCATCCGACCTGAAAATGGGCATTGTGTATGAGTTTTCGGTCTATCACCTGATCGAGCTGGATGAGCAACGGCTCTTTCCGGTGGTGATCCGCAAACTGCCATAGAAGAGGATCCGTTATGAAACGAAGCATTCTGGAGGTGGCGCGAGTGATCCGCTCGAAGAACGCCGGCCCCTATGAGTTGACGCTGGACATCCTATTCAAACGGCGGCGGGACTTCGAGCTGTGTCGGAAACGCCGCTGGATCACGGGCGCCAAGATCGCGCGTCTTTATGGTGTGCCGCGTTCACACATCCTGAAGGTGATCTGGTTTGAGCCGTCTCATGCGGTGAAGATCACCATGAAACGCCGCATCCCGTCGGGAGCGCCGGGCGACTCCGACGTGTACGGCGCCCAACAGCACGCGCCGCTGCTGGGACTGCGTTTCGGAGGATCGAGCCGATGAATCCGCAGCTTTCTGGCTCTCATGAAACATTGATTTACGCGGCCTATTACGCGCCGCGCGGGCGACAACGACTCTATCGCGTCGCCGCTCAGCTTTCGCAGCGGTATCTGTCGCCAAGCGATTTGCTCATCGGCATCATCGGCGCCGAAGGCTCCGGCAAATCCACCCTCATTCGCGGGCTGTTTCCGGGACTGGAACTGACCAACGACGATGACGGGGTGAATCTCAGGCCTGCGCCGTTGTATTCGTTTTCGCCCGAAGACCCTTTTTCCGGTCACACCTTCCACATGGACATCCGCTACGAACTGGCCTTCAAACAGAAACATGAACTGGTGGACGCGATCAAGCTGGCCATCGCGCACGGGCGGCGCGTGGTGGTGGAACATTTCGATCTGATTTACGAGGCGCTCGGCTACAATGCGCAAGTGCTCTTTGGCATCGGCGAGGAAATCATCGTGGCGCGTCCTTCCGTGTTCGGACCGTTTCCGCGCAACATCAAGGCCGTGGTAAACAAAACCATCAAGTACCGTCTGATGGCGCATTCGGCGGAGGACATCACCTCGTTGATTCTGGCGCGCGATTACGGCTATCCGCTGCCCGCCATTCACTCCGATGTCAAACACGGTTTCGTGATCGGCTTCCCGCAGAAACCGACCATTGACCTCGACGAGTTGGAGCGCAAAGTGAAAGCCGTAATTGCGCAGGATGTGCCCATCTGCGTGGCGGGCGAAGATCGCATCCGCATTGGCGATCAGGTCATGGACTGCACCGGAACACGCACACACGTCAAATCCTCCGGTCAGATCGAAAACTTCCGCCTGCTCAAGGAATACCGACACAACCTGATCACCGACGAATACATGATTGTCGGCATGGTCGGACACGAGGAAATCGTCGGCTTCGAGAAGATCACCGACTTCGAAGAATTCAACCAGCAGGAGTGAACATGCCCAACCCCATCTACGTTCCCATGTTTCCCCTCGGCACAACCGCCACCCGCTACCGCCGACTCCAGGGCGATTTCGTCGCCGCGCGCCGCGAAGGCGGCCGCACCGTCCTGCGCGTGTCCCCCCGCGCGTTGATCGTGCTGGCCGAAACGGCCTTTCACGATGCCGCCTTCTATTTTCGGGCCACTCATCTGGAACAACTGGCCGCCGTGGCTGCCGACCGCAATGCTTCCGCCAACGACCGCTTCGTCGCTCATTCCCTGCTGTTGAACGCCGCGATTGCTGCCGAGGGCATCCTGCCGGTCTGCCAGGACACGGGCACCGCGACCGTCATGGCCGAACGCGGCTACAACGTGGTCACCACCGGCAACGACGCGGCGTGGTTGAGCCGCGGCATCCGTGCCGCTTACACCCGCAATGCTCTGCGCGCATCGCAGTTGGCGCCGCTGGGCATGTTCGAGGAACGCAACACGGGCGACAACCTGCCGGCGCAAATTGACATTCAAGCCGTGCCCGGAAACGAGTATCGCTTTCTGTTCGTGGCCAAAGGCGGCGGCTCCTCCAACAAAACCATGCTCTACCAGGAAAGCAAAGCCCTGCTCACCGACGAAGGACGATTGCTGTCGTTTTTGGAGGAAAACATCCGCGCCATCGGTGTGGCGGCCTGTCCGCCTTATCATCTGGCCGTGGTCATCGGCGGTCTGTCGCCGGAAATGACGCTGAAAACCGTCAAGCTGGCCACCGCCGGCGCGCTCGACACGCTGGCGAGCCGTCCCAGCGGAGCCGCGCAGGCCTACCGCGACCTCGCATGGGAAGAAAAACTTCTGGCCGTCACCCGTCAGCTTGGTCTGGGCGCGCAATTCGGCGGCCGGCATTTCGCTTTCGATGTCCGCGTGATCCGAATGCCGCGTCATGCCGGTTCCCTGCCCATTGGCATCGGCGTCAGTTGCAACGCGCATCGGAACATTCTCGGCAAAATCACCCGGCAGGGCGTCTTCATCGAGCAGCTGGAAAGGAATCCCGACCGGTTCCTGCTCGGTCTGAAGCCGGAGGAAACCGGCGCGGCGGTGGCGATCCATCTGGATCAACCGATGGAACAGATTCTCGCCGTGCTGGCGCGTTGTTCGGTGGGCACACGGCTGAGTTTGACCGGCACGCTCATTGTGGCGCGCGATGTCGCGCACGCCCGGCTTCATCGCCGGCTCCAAGAAGGCAGGCCGTTGCCGGACTATTTCTGCAAGCATCCCGTTTACTACGCCGGGCCGTCGCCGACGCCACCCGGTTTGCCGAGCGGCAGCTTCGGGCCGACCACCGCGCAGCGGATGGATTCCTACGTCGAAGAATTCATGAAACACGGCGGCTCGCGCATCATGCTGGCCAAGGGCAACCGCAGCCCCGCCGTCGCGCAGGCGTGCCGCAGATACAACGGATTCTATCTCGGAACCATCGGCGGCGCGGCGGCGCTCGTGGCGCGCGAGCACATCGAGTCGTCGGAGATTGTGGACTTTGCCGATCTCGGCATGGAAGCGGTCCGCAAACTGCGCGTGCGCGATCTACCCGCGTTTCTGATCGGCGACAATCAGGGGCGAACCTTGTACGACCGCTGATCGGAGACGGCCTGGCCCGTCTCAGCAACGGCGCAACGCGGCGCGCACGAGGGCTTCCACGCTGGCGCCGGCTCCGAGTTCCTGCGAGGCCGCGAGCACGGCTTCCTGCGCGTCGCTCTGTTTGTAGCCGAGCGAAACCAGCGCCAGCACCGCATCGGTCCATTTCGGGTCGGCGGTGGGTTTCGCCGGGAGCGGAGCTTCCGTGCCCACTTTGTCTTTCAACTCGACGACAAGTCGTTCAGCGGTTTTCTTGCCGATGCCGCGCAGCGAGGAGAGCGTTCGGGAGTCGCCGGCGGCGATGGCGGCGCGCAGGCTGGCCACGGAGGCGCTGGACAGAATGTTGCAGGCCAGTTTCGGGCCGATCCCGTTGATGCTGATGAGCAGCAGAAACATCTCGCGCTCTTGCGCGGTGGCGAATCCGAAAAGCTGTTGGGCGCCGTCCTGCGCGTTGACGTGGTGGTAGGTCAACAATTTCACTTCGCTGCCGGCGGGCGGCAGTTTCTCGTAGCTGGAAACGGGGATGAGCACTTCGTAGCCGACGCCGTGGCAATCCATCACCACGCGGGTGGGCGTCGCCTCGGCGAGTTTGCCTTGAAGGAACGCAATCATGGGTTAGCTCATAGCACAAATGGAGCGTTGCCGCCGATGAAAAAACGCCGGGAACGCTTCGCGCGAGTCGGCGAGAGGCCGGTTCAGTAACTCTGATACTGGGCGTGGCCGGCGCGGACCATCTCGTCGTTGACGTTGAGCCATGCGCCGTCTTTTTCGACCCGCACCTCGCCGAGGTAGCGGCCATATTTTTCGCGGGCGTCCTTGATGGTGACCAGCAGAATGTCCTTGTCGAGAATCAGGTCGCGCAGAAAATCTCGCGCGGCGATTCCTCGCGGCTTGTCCGGGCCGGTCATTTCGGGGGCGTTGATGCGGTGGAGGCGGATTTTCTCGCTGCGAATCCATGTGTTCAACCCCAGATCAATGTCCACCGTGCACGTGTCGCCGTCATAGACGGCGGTGACGCGGGCGCGGTAATGATACAACGATTGTTGCAACTGCTCTTTGGTGACGGGAATGTTGTTCATGCGTGTCTCCTCTCGGATGTTGCGGGTTCAAATCGGTCGCGGCGGCGGGAACTGGAGGCCGCGGCAACTCTGGGCATGGCACAGCGCGATGGCGAGCGCGTCGCTGGCGTCTTCGGGCGGCAGTTCGTTCAGACCCAACTGCGCTTTGACCATGTGAGCGACCTGGCTTTTGCCGGCGCCGCCCCGGCCGGTGACGGCCAGTTTGACTTTGCGGGGAGCGTACTCGTAAATGGTCAGTCCGTGCGCGGCGGCCACGGCGATGGCCACGCCTCTCGCCTGGCCGAGCGTGTGCGCGATCCGCGTGTTCTGCACATAGATCAATCCTTCCACGGCCATGATGTCGGGTCGGTGCCGTTCAATCAGTTCTGCGAGCACGTCGTGGATGCGGACCAGACAGCGCGAGGGCAGGAGGTTGGCGGCGTTGTGGATGGCGCCGTAGGCGATGCCGGTCATCACCGGGCCACTGGCTTCAATCAGGCCGTAGCCGGTCGAGCGCAAACTGGGGTCAACGCCAAGAATAATCACGCGGTCGGTTGCGCCTTCTCCATCAGTTCGTCGGGAATATCGGCGCTGGAGTACACGTTTTGCACATCGTCGTGTTCTTCGAGCGCATTGAGAAGATCGAGCACGGCGCGGGCCGTTTTCTCGTCGGTCACGGGCACCGGGGTGAGTGCGACCCAGGCGACCTCGGCGCTGATCGGTTTGAGCTTGCGGGCTTCGAGGGCTTTGTGGACCGGCTCGAACTGGTGCGGGTCGGTCGTAATCTCGTAGGTCTCGGCGTGCGCCACCAGGTCTTCGGCGCCGGCGTCGAGCACCAGCGCCAAGAGGTCATCCTCGCCGATTTGTTCTTTCGGGAGAATGATCTGGCCTTTGCGGTGGAACAGGTGTTTGGCGGCAGCGAGCGTGCCGCCGTGTTTGGTGAGGATGGATCGGATCTCGGCTGCGGTGCGGTTCTTGTTGTCGGTGAGCACCTCGATGATGATCGCCACGCCGCCGGGCGCGAACCCTTCGTAGGTGAGTTCCTCGTAGTTGACACCTTCGAGTTCGCCGGTGCCCCTCTTGATGGCGCGCTCGATGTTGTCGGCCGGCATGTTGACCGCGCGCGCTTTCATCAGCACGGTGCGCAGACGCGGGTTGAAATTCGGGTCGCCGCCGCCCTGTTTACAGGCGACGGAGATTTCCTTGGCCAGTTTGGAAAAGACCTTGCCTTTCTTGGCGTCCATCACCGCCTTGATATGTTTGACTTTCGCCCACTTGGAATGTCCTGCCATAGCGACGTGAATCTTAGCTTGCGAACGGCCGGGTTTCCATCTATTTTATACGGCGCTTTCCCAACAAGCGTGCCCGGGTGGTGGAATTGGCAGACACGTACGTTTGAGGGGCGTATGGCGAAAGCCGTGCAGGTTCAAGTCCTGTCCCGGGCACCACCTCTTTCCGCGAGCCGCCACGATTCACTCGTCTCCAAAACTGACACCGAGAGAACGCGCCATGCGGATCGCATGCGAGTCCGGCTCGACTTGGCGCGACCCCTTGCCGGGAACGCTGAGCGGCACGCTGCTGATGCGGCCCTGTTGGATGCACACCATTCGGTTGAATCGGCCCTGGGCCAGCAGTTCGACGGCGCTGGTGGCAAACTCGGTGGCCAGATAGCGATCAAACGGCGATGGCGCGCCGCCTCGTTGCAGGTGGCCCAGAATCGTGTAACGGGTTTCAATGCCGGTCGCCTCCTCGATCTGCCGGGCCAGCACGGCGGAAATGCCGCCAAGCCGCACCGTTTCGGGCGAGCCGGCCACGGTTTGCCGAATCACCACGTCGCCGCCGACGGGCCGCGCGCCCTCGCTGACGACCACGATGCTGAAGTGCCGGCCGCGCCGTTCGCGGGCGCGGATGGCTTTGCAAACATTTTCGAGCCGATACGGGATTTCGGGAATCAAAATCACGTCGCCGCCGCCGGCGATACCGGCGCCCAGAGCCAGCCATCCGGCGTTGCGTCCCATCAGCTCCAACAGCATCACGCGGTGATGCGAAAAGGCCGTGGTGTGCAACTTGTCCACCGCCTCGGTGGCGGTCGTCATCGCCGTGTTGAACCCGAAGGTCACTTCCGTGCCGCGCACATCGTTGTCAATGGTCTTCGGAACGCCGACGATGCGCAGTCCGAGCTTGGACATCTGATAACTGCATTTGAGCGTGCCATCTCCGCCCACCGCCACGAGCGCGTCCAACTTCAGCCGGTGATAATTCCGAACCACGTCGCCGGAAGCATCCCGTCGCCGGTCGGGATAATGGTGGTCGTCCACGTAATCAAATGGGTTGTCCCGGTTGGTCGTGCCGAGAATGGTGCCCCCTTGCGTCAGGATGCCGGAAACATCATCCCAGCTCAACCACTTGCCCTTGCCGGTCACCAGACCGCGAAAAGCGTCGAAGAACCCGAACACCTGCCAGCCGTGCGAGTGCAGCGCCGATTTGACCACTCCGCGCACGACGGCGTTCAGTCCCGGCGCATCGCCCCCGCCGGTGAGAATGCCAATGCGTTGAATGGGTTTCATGGCGGCAGTCTGACACAGACTCGCTCGAGAGGAAAGACGTTTCCACGCCAACCCCGCTCTTGCCATCGGCCTGCCACCTGCCTATGACTCGACGCGGAACGTGAAACCGGCCGACGCGGATTTCAAAACCTATCTGGTCACCCGAAAAATCTCCCACCACGCGGGATATTCCGGGTATGATTGTTGGGCGCGCCAGCTTGCTGGCGCCGCTTGCGTGATTGCGGTGCGACCCGCCGGATTCTGGACCCGCAGGTTGTTCCGATGTCTGAAACGCCGCATCGGGAAAAGCTGGTACACGGCATCTTCATTGGACGCCGAACTGCGGGTCCTGCGCGAATGCTGTCGCGGCGGGAGGATGCTGGTTCACTTCCTGTATGGCGAAGACGATTTTCGTTTTGCCGCGTTGGGCAGGCGCCTCAATCCACAGGCCCGAATCACTGCCACCTCGCACCACGGTCAGGCCGCTTTTGAGAACGTCGTCTCCAACCGCCAACACATGGCGACACTCGACGCGGTGATCGCGGTGGGAATCAATCAGGTGCCCTACTTCGAAGGCCTCGTGGGACCGGGGCGCGTCCACTACGTTCCGCACGGCATCCACACGGATTTCTTCCGGCCGCCGCCAAGCCGTCCCTTCCGTCGAGGCGGCGAAAAACGATGTTTGTTTGTCGGACAATGGCTGCGGGATTTCGCTTGTTTGCGCGAAGTCATCCACAGGGTGACCACGCGGCACCGCCACGTGGTCTTTCATGTGATCACCACGCCAAACGGCCTCCAGGAACTCGGTCCTGTGCCCGGCGCTCATGTGCAAACAGGCGTTTCGGATGAGGCGTTGCGCGCCGCCTATCAAGCGGCCGACATGCTGGTGTTGCCGCTGCTTGATGCCACGGCCAATTGCGCCATTCTGGAAGCGATGGCCTGCGGACTGCCGATTGTGACCACCGACGTGGGTGGAGTCAGAGGATACGTGGACGCGCAGTGCGCGTTGCTCGCCGCGCCCGGAAACGCCGAAGAAATGGCAGCCAACGTTTCATCGCTGCTCGCCGACGACGCTCGGCGGCGGCGGATGGGAATCGCGGCGCGGGAAAAGGCGCTAAAGGAATTCGATATTCGGATCGCGACGGAAAAACTGCGAAAGGCGCATCGGGAAATTATGAACGGGCCGCCACGAAATCTTCACACAACGTCAGCAGAACGGGATTGCGGATCGTCTGGCGAAAGTTGGTCTCATCAATCGCCCGCATCTGGTCGGCGCTGAACTTGTGCCAGAGATGAATCGCAAAAGCCTCCGCCGGCACCGACGGATCATCGAAAATCTGCTCCCATTCGCCCGACAGCCACGAACGATAATAGAAACAATTCCGATGGCGAATCGGGATGTCGTGGTTCTTTTGCAGAAAACGGAAAACCATCTCGTCAGCGAGCGTCCTCCCCACGCGAAGTTTGTGAGCGAGCTTTGCGCAGCGCACCAACGCTCTGTTCCGAAAACAGTCTTTGACCAGAATTTTTGTGAGCAAGTCCGGGCCGAGATCTCCCCACCGCAGTTTCTGGCGGTTACGCAGCAACTGGATCGCCTCCTGCAGAGCCATTTCGATCAGCGGCGAGCGGGCGGGCGCGCCCAGCACGGCGCCATTGATGAGATTTCGATGCTGGGAGCTGATCTGGAATCCGACCAGAAACTCCTCGCACAAAAGGGGGGTGAAATCCCGGACAAAAATCATGTCGAGATCGGCATACACGCCTCCATTCACAAACAACACCAGATATCGAAACACATCGCTTGCTTGAGCCTCGCTGAGACCGTTGGAGAGCGCTGTCCATTCCGCCCCATCCATGCCGCACGTTTGCAACAAGGACGGGAAGTCCACTTCACGAACGGTTGTCCCAGAGGTGCCGCGCAAAAGTCTCCAGTACCGGTTCTCCGGTGGCGGTTCGCGCCGGAAGTGAATCTCGCAGGTGGCCGCCGGCGTTTTCCGCAGCAGGGAATACACCGAAAGATAATTCAGAAAGCAGAAGGCTTCTCCACTCCAGTAGAAATAAACACGAGGTGGAATGGTCATCACCCGCTCAGGGGGAATGGCACGCCCGGAGGGATTTGAACCCCCAACCCTTGGTTCCGAAGACCAATGCTCTATCCAGTTGAGCTACGGGCGCGCCAATCAAGAGGCAGTGAGGAGCCGCAGTGCCTTGCTCCTGTCCTCCTCGGTGTCAAATCCAATGTGCACGACAAACCGTGTGCCGATCACCGCGCCGGTAAATCCGCGCAGGTTGATCCCCGCCTTGCCGAGCTTGTCGGCCAACTGCGCGGCGATGCCGGGCCGATTCTCGCCCTCCACGCACAACGCATACACGTTCTTGCTGACCGAAAACCCCAATTCGGTCGCCGCCTCCACTTCCCGGTCTCCGCGAATCGGCGTCACGAACACGATGCCCCGGCTCGGCGTCTCGTGGGTGCGACGCGCAATGATGAACCCCAAGTCTGCTCCCGCATCGGCCAGCCCGGCCAATTTGTGCGCGAGCGCCCCCGGCTTGTCCTCCATCGTGGCGACCCAGACTTCCTCTTTTTGCACCAGATGCTCCATGACCGCTCCTTTCGTTGCCGACAGCAGCATACCACCGCCAACGCTCCCCGCGCAAGTCCCGTCTCAACGCCATTCGTGTTTCGGATATTTCCGCCGCAACTCCTGCTTCAACTTCGGGTAGGTCTCCTTCCAGAAATTCGCGAGATTCTGCGTTACCTGCACCGGCCGCTGGTTCGGCGCGAGCACCTCGATCAACACGGGCACCCGCCGCTCAGCCACCCACAACGCATTGACGCCGTAGAGGTCCTGAATCCGCGCGGCCAGTCGCGGTGGCCCGTCGGCGGCATACGTGACCTTGGCGCGTCGGCCGCCCGGCAGTTCCAGCCGTTCGGGCGCATACTTCTCCACCCACGCCTGCTGTTGGGCCGAAAGCCAACTTTTCACCACCGGGCCGACCGGCCTGTCTTTGATCTCCTTGTAACTGACCGCCCCGTGGCAGATGCGCTCCAGCATCGCGGCGCGGTCTTCCACCCCAATCGCCGGCAGCCCGAGTTCGGGCATCCATTGCCGCAGACAGTTCACCCGTACTATCCACTGCTCGATGGCGTCGGTCCAACCGTGCAGCACCAACCCGCCCGCAAGCACTTCCGCCGCCAGAATCCGCGCCGCTTCCTCCAACGGCGGCTTGTCGCTGTGCTCCGACTCCAACACAAGATCGCGAAATCGTTTCTGCCGCTCCACGAACACTCGCCGCATTGTCGCATCGTACACGACTCGCTTTGTCTCACTGAAATCTTGCGGAAACAACTCCCGCAGCCATTCCTCTTGGACTGCCGTCGCGCCGCTGAGCAGCACGGTCAACTCGCGTCCTTGCACTTCAGCAATCTCCGTGGCCACCAACAACGGGGCCCTCACCACACTGTCCCGCGCCAACACGCCTTTGCGACCATGCACCAACGCGCACCGCAACGTCCCCGCATCCAGCCGCCGCGCCAGATGATCGGCAAAACCGCTCAAGACGCATTTGAGCACCGCTTCCCGGCTGGCCGGTCGCTCTTCCACGGGAAGTCCTACCTGCTCGGCAATCCGCAAAAACTGCTCCCACAACGGCCCGACCTGCCGCGCCGATTGCGCGTGAATGCCCAACCGCCGACAACGTTCCACGCTGAACCCGTGCCGCTCCGCATACCGATATGCCCGTATCAGCACAAACAGGTCCGACTCCGTCTCGCCTCCGAGCAGCTCTTCCCGCGCTTCCGTTGTCTCCCGGCCCGCGCCGCGCACCAGCAGATCGCGGCCCTGCATCAACGCCGCGATCAACGCCGCCTGCCGCACACAACCACGATCGGCCGCTGCCAGCAACATTCGCGAAAAACGCGGATGCAACGGGAACGCCAGCATCCGTCGTCCCAGATCGGTGATTCGTGATTGCGGATCGGTCGCGCCCAGGTCCCGCAACAACATCTCCGCCCGTTCCAGCGCCTTCGGCTCCGGCGCCTCCAGCCAGCGGAAATTCTTCACATCCTCCACGCCGCTGGCTTTCAGCGTCAACACCGCCTCCGCCAGATCCAGCCGCTTCACCTCCGGCAACTCCTGCGCTGGCCGCGCCTCGTGTTCGCGCTCCGTCCACAATCGCAGGCAAACGCCCGGCGCCGTGCGGCCCGCCCGGCCCGCGCGTTGATCCGCCGAAGCCCGGCTGATTTTCTCCACCCAGAGCGTGTTGATCCCGCGATGCGGGTCGTAGCGCGAAATCCGCGCCAGTCCGCTGTCCACCACAATCCGCACCCCGTCAATCGTCAGCGAGGTTTCCGCCACGTTCGTGGCCACCACGACCTTGCGCCGGTCGTAGCGGGCCACGGCGGCATCCTGATCCCGCGCCGGCAAATCGCTGTGCAACGGCAACACCACAAAAAACCCGCTGCCCAATCGCTCCCGCACCGCTTGCACCGTTCGGCTGATCTCGTAGGCGCCCGGCATGAACACCAGCGCATCGCCCTCGTGTCGGCGCGTGAGCTGTTCGAGAGCGTCCGCTGCCAGCTCCCAGAGCGGTGTGTCGCCCGCGGGCTTGCGGAGGTATTCGACATGGACCGGAAACGTTCGCCCTGCCGACGACAACACCCGGCAGGGCGCCAGATACCTCTGCACTGCCGCCACGTCGAGTGTGGCCGACATCACGAGGATGAGCAGGTCCGGGCGCGTCGTTTCCTGAATCTGCAACGCTCGCGCCAGCGTAATGTCCCCGTACAGATGCCGCTCATGAAACTCGTCGAAGATCAAAACGCCGACGCCGCGCAGCGTCGGATCGGCGAGCATCTGCCGCAACAATACGCCCTCGGTCACATACCGGATCCGTGTTCGCGGCGACGTCACATCCTCGAAGCGGATTTGGTAGCCGACCTCTTCGCCGAGTTTTACCCCGCGCTCTTGTGCCACCCAGGCGGCCAGCAGCCGCGTCGGCAACCGGCGCGGCTGCAGGACGATCACCCGGCCATCGCCCCGAAGCAACATCTGCGGCACCTGCGTGGACTTGCCCGAACCGGTCGGCGCGGTGATAATCATCCGCCGTTGTCCCGCCGCCAGAGCGGACAACAACTCCTGCTCGATCTGAAAAATGGGCAGCTCGCGCATACGACGCTCTGCTATACTCCAACCATGCAAAAACTGGCCAGAGCGTTTTATGATCGCGACACCCAACAGGTCGCCCGCGAGTTACTGGGGAAACTGCTGGTCCACGGCGACCGCATCGGCCGGATCGTCGAGACCGAGGCCTATCTCGGCCCGCATGATCTGGCCGCGCACTCCGCCCGCGGCCTGACCCGACGCAACGCCGTAATGTTCGGCCCGCCGGGCCACGCCTACGTGTACATGATTTACGGAATGTACTACTGCATGAACGTCGTCACCGAACGCGAGGGACACGCCTCCGCCGTGCTGCTGCGCGCACTGGAGCCGGTGCGCGGCATCGAAGACAAAACCAACGGACCGGGCCTGCTCTGCCGCGCCATGGGAATTGACCTGCGACTCAACGGGCATGACCTGTTGAGCGAGGATTTCTTCCTCGCAGAGGATCCGCGGGCCGCCACCGCTCCCGCCTTCCCGATCGTCAAGCGCCCGCGCATCGGCGTGGACTACGCCGGACACTGGGCGCGACGCCACCTCCGATTCTACATCGCCGGCAACCCGTTCGTCTCACGCCCCTGAGCCAAGCACCCGCTGCGCCGTGCGAAAGTGCATCTTCGCAATCTTCAGCAACACCTCGCGTCCGTGCTTGGCCACCGCCTCTTTGGCGGCTTCCATCACCGCTTCCGAAGCGCCCTTCGGAAGCGGCACACCGATCTCGCGTCCGAGCCGGATCAGGCGACGGACAAACTCCTCGCGCGCAAGAATCGAAGCGGCGGCCACGGCAATGTCGCTCTCGGCCTTGTGGCGCTGAACCAACTCAACCTTCCGGCCGCGTTCCATCAGGGCCTTTTCCAGAATCGCCTTGTTGCCGAACTGATCGGCAATCACCTTCGTGCAATCGGGCACCTTCGCCAGCAGGTTCTCAATGACGCGGGCGTGGCCCCAGCCGAGGATGTTGTTGACGTTGCGCATCGAGCCGTAAAGCCGGTTGTAGGCTTCGTTGCCGATGGGCACAACGCTCCAGAGACACCCTTTCGTGCCACGGATTCCTTTGGCGATCTCAAAGATGCGCGCATCGCTGGAAATCGCCTTGCTGTCCTTCACACCAAGCTCGGCCAGTTCACGGACGGCGGATTCGTTGACGAACACGCCCGCAACAACAAGCGGGCCGAAGAAATCCCCCTTGCCGGACTCGTCCACGCCAATGCGGGGCTGCAGCCGCGACGGATCGAGCACTTCCTCATAACCGAACTTCGCTTCACCGAGCAGAACCGGTTCGAGATAGAATTGAATGAAATCGCTGGTGCCTTTGCCCTGAACCACCAACTTGCCGCTTTGGTACAACGCCAGAGCGACCTTTTCGCCCCGATGCTCCGCGCCAAAATGCGCATGTGGCACGTCGCGGAACACGTAACCGCGCGCCGCGAGATCGCGTTTCAGTTGCGCGACCTTGTCGGCGGGCAGCAAGCACGTGTAAGATGTCGGTTCGAGCATGGCCAGACAATTCCACATCCCGCCGGCCACGGTCAACGCATTTCGGCGCGCGTTGCTTCGCTGGTATCGGCGTGACAAGCGCGACCTGCCGTGGCGGCGCACGCGCGATCCGTATGCGATCTGGGTCAGCGAGGTCATGCTGCAACAAACGCGCGCCCAAACGGTAATCCCGTATTACCAACGTTGGATGCGCTCCTTCCCGACCGTGCGCGCCCTTGCGCGTGCTCCCTTCTCGCGCGTGTTGAAACTCTGGGAAGGACTCGGCTACTACCGCCGCGCTCGCAACCTTCATCGCGCCGCCCGCCTCCTGTTGAGCAAAACTGTGAGACGATCGTCTCGGGCTTCCGGGGAATTGGTTCGGCTGCCGGGGGTCGGGCGGTATACGGCGGGAGCGATTGCCAGCATCGCTTTCGATGAGCGCGCAGCGGCTGTGGATGGCAATGTCGCGCGTGTGCTCGCCCGCGTCTTCGGCGTCCGCGCCAGCCTCAAGCGATCGTCCACACAGCGGCGGCTGTGGACGCTGGCGGAGGCGTTGTTGCCAGCGCGCGGCTGCGGCGAGTTCAATCAGGCGCTGATGGAACTTGGCGCGCTCATTTGCCTGCCGTCGAATCCACGGTGCGCCGTGTGTCCGTTGCGGCGAGTGTGTCGGGCGCCGGGTGATGCGTTGCCGCGCCGTGGCCCGAAACAGCGGGTGCAGCAGGTGACGCAGGACGTGATGCTGGCACAGCGCGGAAAGAAGGTGTTGCTTCGTCGGCGTCCGGCGACGGGGCTGCTGGCGGGGATGTGGGAGTTGCCGCCGCCTGACGGGGAAAGAGGGCGTTTGCTGTTGACTCTGCGGCACGCGATCACCCAGCGGCGAATCACGCTGCGGGTCTGGCAATGTCGGGTGGGACGACGACCGCGGGATTGCCTTTGGTTGTTGCCGCAGCAGGTAGCGATGGTTTCGGCGCACCGCCGCGCCCTGCAGTTAGCCCAAGTTCGTCAGTCAATGGAATGGTTGGCTTGATTTGCAGGCACTTGTGACTTTTGGGGGACGATTTTCGGCACTACATTTGGCAGGATCTTGGGCCGTTTCGGCAGGGCCAGTCCCAAGTGCACCAACAGCTGCGCCAGCTCTTTTTCGGGTTGCGCCACCACTCGCAACCGCAATTCCACACCAGTGTCCGTCGGTAACACCACGTCCATCGAGTGTAGTTCGTCCAGTTCCTTCAACAACTGTCGCGCACATGTGCCCAAGCCTTTGCTCGCCATCCATTGTTCCAGCGTCCGCCACAACGCCGGCGCCAGATACACCCGGCCGAACTGCCGCACCCGTTCCACCCGCCCCCGGCTCACATCCACCGTCCGCCACAAGGGCGCCGGTGCTGGCGGGGCCGTTGCTCCCAACGGCAACTGCTGCGCCGGTGGTGTCCCATTGAGTAGCGCCTCCAAGTCCGACCACTCGCGCGCCTGCTGAGTCTCTTCGGG
>Ga0272448_1000140_pt1 | contig 105669 bp, 79 predicted proteins | sample YNPCB0191_FD_202220 | JGI IMG/M metagenome (GOLD analysis project Ga0272448, IMG submission 202220) | Hot spring sediment microbial communities from Yellowstone National Park, WY, United States - YNP-CB-019-1 | ecosystem: Environmental > Aquatic > Thermal springs > Hot (42-90C) > Sediment... | reverse complement strand
GTGCCGAGGTCGGTGATGATGGCAGTAGGGGTCCGCACAACGAATTTGGAGATTTGGAGATTTGGAGATTTGGAGATTGCGGATTTATGATTTCTGATTGCGGATTTATGATTTGCTGCCGGTGATTTAGCACTAGCCACTGGCTGCTGGCCACTAGCCACTCTTGCGGTGAGTTTGCCGAGCGCGAGATAGCCGCCGGAGGGTGATTCGACTTCATAAGTGCAAGGGCCTTGCAGGATGACTTTCGCTCCGGTGGTGTAGGTGATCTCCATCAGACCGGATTCAATCGCGAACTTCGTACCTTGTCGGATGCGGGGAGCAATGGGCTTTAATGATGGATCCGCCCAGCGGCAATCGGCCATACCGCTAATGTAGCCGACAACAGGAGCTTCTTCTTTCTTTGGTTTTACTTTCTTTGGCTCAGTCTTCTCGGCCGCCGCCAGAGCGCCGGACAATCCGCCGCCACCGCTGCCGGGCTCTTCCTCACTCGAAGCCGCCTCACCGGCGGCAATTTCGTAGCTGTGTGTAATCTGAACCACAGCCCCGATGCTGATGGCGATAAGCATTATGATTGCGCCGAGAGTATAAGAAATCAGCGATAAGCCGATGGGCGAATTGACGCTATACCACGGAATCGGCCTGGGCGGCGAGGTTTCGATCACCACCTTCGGCCGCGACCTGCCTGGCAAGCCGAACTCCAGTTCGATCTCAGGCGGCGACGAGGCTTTCACACTGATTGCAGGGGCGGAGGAATCGGCTTGAAAGGGTTCTCGAGCATCGCTTTTCAGGTCCTGAAGCTTAAAACTTTTCGGCTTTACTTGATTGAAGCGCCAGTAGAGCAAAGCATGTACCCGCATTTGCCGACGATATGCCGCTCGGGCGGCTTCATCCTTTGAGAGAATCTCCTCCAACTGCTCCATTTCAGCGGCGGTAAGTTGACCCTCCACCACTTTTGTGAGCAGCGCCGGCAGATCAGGATGCGGCACGGAAGGCGTCATTTTTCCGACTCCTTTTCCCCGAGCTTCCCTTCAATGCATTCCGCCAGTTGGAGGCGAATCCGATACAGTGCATCGGCGATCGCGCCCGGCGAACGGCCTGTCTTTCGGGCGATTTCCGCAACGGGCATGCCGTTGCTATAACGCATTTCCAGCAGTTCCTGCTTGGATACCGGAAGTTCCTCGATGCATTGACTCAAGGCGGCCTGCTCGACGTCCGCCGACCTTTGCCAGAGTACGGCGGTTTCTTCGGCAAGTTGCGACAGGAGAGAATCGTTGAAGCAAAGTCGGTCGCGGCTACGATGCTTGAGGAAAGCCAACGCTTGATAATGGGCGATGGTTCGTGCCCACGGCCAAAGAGAAGCTTCCTCCTGGAACTCCTCACGTTTGCGCCACAACGTCAGATTGGTTTCCTGGAGCACGTCGTTGGCGTCGTCCACCTGCGGCACCAGCGTAAGGATGTAGGCGAACAGGCTTTGCTGGTTGCTGAGAATCCGGTCAACAAACAATTCTGTAGGGTCGCGCCGGCTCACGTTTCACATCCCGAAAAAGAGCAGAACATTCCCCCTGCTCAAAGAGCTTGAACCTTCCCTCCTTATTAGATTAGCCAAAAGTGCTGAAATATCAGAAAAAAATTTTTTCCCGTCAAAATCGGCGGTTTTAGCGAGTCAAGCCGGGGGTGGCTGAATAGTCGCAGGGGTTTTGTCGGACTGATGAGATATCTGGAGCGAACCTGCGTTGCAGGGTACACTGTATTTAACCCAGTATGCCTTCCCGACAAATAGTTGTGCGTGAGATTGGCTGTCGAACGATCCTCAATCGCGGTGGAGTGGATGATTATTCGCTGAATTGCTATGTAGGCTGTGCACACGGCTGCGTCTATTGCTATGCGAGATTCATGCAGCGTTTTCATCCCCATGATGAACCGTGGGGGGCGTTTGTGGATGTGAAGATCAATGCCGTCGAGGCCCTGAAGCGGCAATTGCGACGCTTGCCGCCCGGCGAAGTCTTCGTCAGCAGCGCCTGCGACGGCTGGCAACCGCTGGAAGCCCGATGCCGGCTAACGCACCGCTGTTGCCAATTGCTTCTGGAATACGGTTTTTCGCTGAACATTCTTACCAAGAGCGCCTTGCTGGAGAAGGATTTGGCAGAGTTTTCCGGCAAGGCGGTGCAAGTCGGCGTAACGCTGACCACACTGGACGAGGAGTTGCGAAAATTGTGGGAGCCTCGTGCGGGTAGCGTTGCCGACCGGCTGCGACTGCTGGGCTCCGCCCGAAAACACGGTCTGCCGACATCCGCCATGCTCGGCCCTCTCCTGCCCAGGCTTTCCGACTCGGCGGCGTCCATCGAAGCGTTGCTTTCGACTGTGCATGAACTTGGGGTAAGGCGGATTTGGGTGGATGCGCTGAATCCGCGTCCGCGCGTCTGGCCTGCGGTGGCTGCTTTACTGCGACGGCATTTTCCTGAGCTGTTGCCGGAATATCGGCGGTTGTTGTTTCACGCGCCGAGTCGCGCACAGTATCTTGCCGAGCTGCGCGAGCGTGTACGAGATGCCGCCGGTCGCTTAGGCATTACCCGCGCCGTCGCTTGTTGCATGTGATAGCCCCAGACAGGCAATAACCGCGGCGCTACTTTTTGCCTGTCGGCTCGATGTGGCCGGAGGGGTCGGACTGCGGCTTGGGTTCCGCGGAAACTTTTCTCGGACGTGGATGAGAAGAAATATTCCAGTCAATATGGCCGGATTTGCTGATGATCAACTTTCCGGTAAGTAGTGCGTATTGCACGCCCCAATACACGGCAATCAACAGCGCAATAAGGCCTGCGTAAAATGTCAATTCCCAACCGGAAGACGATTTCCACTGCCATAACAGCACCGCACCGGCGAATAAGGCCACGCCGGTTACAAACAGCTTGGAAAACATCGAGCTAACCAGCAACCGCCGGGAATAGCGCGTAATGGCGTTATAGGCGGAAAGGTTCGCCAGCTCGCGGAGAGCGGAAAAATCAATGTGCCTTTCCGGGGCCACGGCCCTCGGCCTTGCCGGCGCCGGCTCGACCTCTTCTGAGGCGACAGAATTAGGGCGGTCCGAGGCGATGGTCGTCTCGCCCGACCTGCGGTTCGACTCCTGCAAATGCGCCGGAGGCGAATTTTTCGTAGTCGGCTCCAGCGTGGAAGTTTGTCTGCCGTTTTTTTCACCAGGTGTGGAAGAAAGCCGTTCCATCAAACGCTTGATGTATTCGTCAAGCACGGCGTCTTCCGCCTGTGCAGATTGTGCGGCGCTCATTTTCGGGTCGGCTTCGGCGGCAGCCTTCGTATCGGCCGGCCGAAAGCTGCTATCTCGCCTGGCAATTTCTTGCTCCGCCTGCCAGGGGTGCTTCGGTGGTGTAGGTAAACTTGGCTGCCGGTTATCATCATCCTCAGGCAGGGCGACGTTGGCGCCGAGGCGGCGAAGAACCTCCTGCAAGTTCACCGGCGCTTCCGCCGAAGGCGTCTGAAACATTACTTCCACTGATTCGCTTGTCGGGTTTTCCGGCGAAAGGGATATGGGAGAGGTTGTTTGCTCCCACTGAGAATCTTCTTCTTGTGCGCCTTCCTCTTGAACCTCTTGCGGATTCTCCGCAACCTGCGAATGGGAATGTCCTTCGAGCAAAGCCGTCTGCGCAGCCAATTGCTTCTTGAGGCGTTCGATTTCATTGCGCAGCGCGGTTTGCTCTGTCTGCCAGGCACGTTGCTGCTCCAGCCACTGCTCCCGTTCCTGCTCCAGTTTTTGACATTGCTCCTGCTCCTGGAGTTTTGCGGAAGTTTCTTGCCATTCTGGGCCGGGTAGTCCCAGGTCCAACACCTTCAGTTCCAACGAGCCGATGGTCAAGCAATCGCCCGGCGAAAGCAGAGCATCGTCGAAAGATTGGTGGTTCAGTAAAGTGCCGGCCGCCCAGCAACGCACGACGGCAGCCTGGCGGCCGCGAAGGATGAGGCAATGAACCGGAGAAATACCTTTGGCCTTCAATCGTAAAGTGCAATATGGCGCCGAGCCGATAAGGCACTTCCTGGATGTCAGTCTGACAATCCGCCACTGTTGATTGGGGCCGCTGATGCGAAGGACTAGTTCACTGGCTCCAGCGCGGGAATCGGAAACGGTCTCAGGCCAGGGAACGATTAAGGTAGCAACCATTGGGTGCTCCACCTTTGAGTGTGCGAAAAATCTTCCACCCTAGGATTTAGCTTGCAGGCGGAAGCCGGTCAATAAACGACGCGCGCATAAGAGGGTGTAGTTCTAAGAGGGCTGGGGTAGCAAAAGGGCATCAAAATACAACTAATAGTGTCTATGGCCACGCAGACTACTGCTAATAGTGGTTTTGCGCCCATTTTGCCTAACATCTTACTCAGGCCGGTTTCTCCGGAGCGAAAAGACTCCGAAGAATACGTAAAAAACGGCTGTATATCTCTGCCAGATTTGTCGATTATCGGATAGACCTGCAAGCAGTGAGTTTACGTAGTATATTTTGGTTGCGGGCGGTTGACTGCCGTCGGCTGCCGGCTGTTGAAGAAAGAAGAGACGAAGGGTAGATTAGTTTAACTATTAGAAGGGGGTTCGAATCGGCTACACTGAAGGGGGGCAACCTTCAGCGCGGCCAGGATCGGACGCCGAGGTGAGTATCCTATGAGCCGCAAAGACGCGATCCTGCACTTGCGCCAAATCTTACTCAAACGCCGTGATGCCCTGCGAAAGGCCCTGGCCGGCGACTTGAGCTTGCTCAGAGAGCTGCGCGCCGAGGCTTCCGGCGACATGGTGGACGCAGCTTCCGACTCCGTTCAGGATGAAATCAGCTCGCAATTGGCCGAAGTGGAAAGCCGGGAACTGAGCCGGATTGAATATGCCCTTGAACGCATGCGCGAAGGCCATTACGGCATCTGCGAAGGCTGCGGGACAAACATCCCTATGGCGCGGCTCAACGCTTTGCCCTATGCCACCTACTGCATCAAGTGTCAACGGGAAGCTGAGCGCCAGGGTGCTACGCAATCTTCAGAGGTAGATTGGAGCCGATTGCTGGACTCCTCCACCGGCGATATTGACGTCTCGATTAACGATATTGAGCTTGACGTTCCTTAAGGCACGGATGCTGAAGGGTGGGGCGCAGTAAGGAATCCTCAAACAGCACGCTTCAGTGAAGCAACAATAATTCAGCGGTCATGTGCTTCTTTTGCAGGATTCGCCTGAAAGCATCGACTGCCGCCGCAGTTTTGGCAATCACTCTGTGTTTGACCGTCTTCGGCTATGCGCAATCGCCGGGCGAGTTGTCTTCTTTGCTGGAAGCTTCCGGAACTTTTCGGCCCGCGCAACAAGAATCGCTCCGGCAGGAGTTAAAACGCCATGCCGCCGTCCTCGAGGCTCAATCGGCCGTCGTCCGGCTGGTGGCTGAATTAGTCAGTCCGACCGTCGTACACATCGAAGCGGATATTTCCTCCAGGGAGGATACCCGTTACGGTCGCGGCATGCGCGTCGAGGAAGCCGGTTCCGGCGTAATCGTCCAGTGGGGCGGAAAATATTATGTGCTTACCAACCGGCATGTAATTCGCAGCGCCGCTCCGCAGGAAATCAAATTGCACCTGGCCGACGGTCGTTGCCTTAATCCTTTAAAGGTGCTGGATGATGCGGATACCGACGTAGCCGTTTTGCCGGTCGAAGCTCCCGATTTGGCGGCGGCGCCTTTAGGCGACAGCGACCGCTTGCGAATCGGAGATTTTGTGCTGGCCGTAGGCAGCCCTTTCGGACTCAGCCGTTCCGTGACCTTCGGCATCATCAGTGCGAAGGGCCGGCGCGATTTGCGGTTAGGCGCCACGAGTATCCGTTTTCAGGATTTTCTGCAAACCGACGCGGCCATAAATCCCGGCAACAGCGGCGGCCCGTTGGTGAATCTTCAGGGCGAAGTCATCGGCATCAACACCGCCATCGCCAGCAACTCCGGCGGCAACGAAGGCATCGGTTTCGCCATCCCCATCAACATGTTCATGACCGTGGCGCGACAACTGGTCGAACGCGGCAAAGCGTCGCGGGCATATTTAGGGGTTAATTTAAATTCGCGGTTCACTTCGGCGATGGCCGCAGAATTGGGCCTGCCGCGACTGATCGGTGCGCATGTAACCGGCATTACCCCAAATTCGCCCGCCCAGGCCGCCAATCTCAAGCCCGGCGACGTGATTCTTCAGTTCGATCGCACAATCATCGAAAACGACGCCCATCTGGTAAATCTCGTCGGTCTGAGTGAGGTCGGGCGGAAAGTTCGCTTGCTGGTCTTCCGCGAGCGCAAGGCGATCTGGGTGGAAGTCGAGCTGGCTGAGCGCGGCAAGTTCGAACCATAATTCCCCCCTGCCTTGCTCCTTCCTGCCGACCTGCGTAACACCACTATAGTCGGACCATTGTGCTTAGCTACTGCATGTCGCAGAAGGGCCTCTTTTCCGGCAAGCGAAGGATTGTTATGCTTAGCCGTTGAGGAACAGCGCCGCCATGAAACTTGTGGTCGCCGTGATTCAGCCGACGAAGCTTGCCGCCGTCCACGAAGCCTTGAAAAAGATCGAGGTTACGCGGCTGACGATCTGCGATGCGCAGGCCTTTGCCGCCGCCCCGCCCCTCCCGATCGTGGACCGGCTGGCGCCGCAGAGCGACTTTTCGTCGGCCGGACTGCCGTCGGCGGCCATGTTTCGCGGCGAGCCTTGTACCGCCTCATTGTTGCGGAAGGTCGTTTTGGAAATCATCGTCAATGATGATTTTCTGGAACGAACCGTGGAAACCATTCTCCATACCGCACGTACCGGCGCTGAGGGCGCCTTCGGCGACGGTAAAATTTTCGTTCTTCCGGCCGAGCAAGCCATTCAAATCGACGACGGCCTGCGCGGCCCAGGTGCTGTATAAGCACAAGTATTATCCGCAGAAGATGCCCCTCAACCTAGACCATCTTAAAGGAAGATAACGTGGCTGCTTCCCTCCAGAGAACCCTCTTCGGCAAGACCGCCCAGGGCGTCCCCGTCGAACTGTTTACGCTCAGCAACACCGCGGGGATGCGACTGAAGCTGACCAACTATGGGGCCACATTGATTGCGGTCGAAGTTCCCGACCATCAAGGCAAGTTCGACAATGTCGCCCTGGACCTGGAAAAATTGGAGGACTATCTTCGCGGCCATCCGTGTCTGGGTTCGACCATCGGCCGCTATGCCAACCGCATTGCTCACGCCCGATTCCGGCTGGACGGTAAGGAATATCGCTTAACGCCCAACGAGGGCGAAAATCATCTTCACGGCGGAGCCTACGGCTTTGACAAAGTTCTCTGGCAATTTGAGCCGTTTGAGAAAGATATCGTGCTAGGAGTAACTTTCACTTACGTAAGCCCTGATGGCGAGGAAGGTTATCCCGGCCGACTGACGGCAAAAGTCAGCTACGGCTTAACCGACGAGATGGAACTATTCATGGAATCCGAAGCCGAATGTGATAAGCCGACGGTAGTGAACCTCACCAACCATGCTTATTGGAATCTGGCCGACGGCGGGGGCGGCAATGTGCTGGAACATGAATTGACGATTAACGCCGAGTTCTACTTGCCGGTTGGGAAGGATTTAATCCCCTGCGGCACTCCCCTGCCCGTTGCCGGCACGCCGTTTGACTTTCGACGACCGAAACCCATCGGCGAGGGCATGGCGGCGCTCGGCGGCGGTTTCGACCACTGCTACGTTCTGAACAAGTCCGCTGACGCACCGTCCGAGCTGACCTTTGCCGCAAGCTTGTGGGAGCCGAAGAGCAAGCGGCTGATGGAGGTCTTTACCACTCAGCCGGGCTTGCAACTCTATACCGCCAACGGCTTGGACGGAAGTTTGCGAGCCTGGGGTAAGGTATATCAGCGACATGCAGCCGTTTGTCTGGAAGCCCAACATTTTCCCGATTCGCCCAATCGACCGGATTTTCCTTCCACCGTGCTTCGGCCGAGCGAAGTCTATCGGCAATTGACCGTACATACGTTCCGCATTGAGGAGAGGACAGCTTGATATGGCAGGTTAATCGGCTATACTGTTGTAACAGTTTGGGGCCGTAGCTCAGTCGGGAGAGCGCCTGGTTTGCAACCAGGAGGTTGCCGGTTCGATCCCGGTCGGCTCCACTGGCGAGACCGTTGGGCGGGAAATGAAGGGTGTTTTATTTTCGTCCCGCCCGCCATCGCCCCGCCTATGTCCGACCAGCAACGCACGCTTTTCGATGTCGCGCCGGAACCGTGGGAGAACGACGACCAGGCCCGACAATTAGTGGCTACCGTCGTGCTGCAATCGGGTCCGGCTGGCGAGTTTGACTATCTCTTGCCTGATGAGCTGCGTGAACAGGCTGAAGCGGGTTGCCGTGTGAAAGTCCCCTTCGGGCCGGCCGATAAGTTGAGAATCGGCTATGTGGTGCGGCTGGAAGAACGCCCGCTGAAACGCCGGCTGAAAGCGGTCCATACGCTGCTCGACCCTTATCCGTTGCTGCGGCCGCAGATGTTGCGGCTCACGCAATGGCTCGCCGAACGATACCTGTGTGATTGGTCTGCGGTGCTCAAGGCCGTAGTTCCCGCCGGCGTGCGGAGCGGAGCAGGCACTCGGCTAACGACGGTTCTCTATCTCGACGAAGCCGCGCGGAAAAGAGCATTTGAGGCAGACTTGCCGCCGAAGCAGCGAGAAGTACTGAGGATTTTAGCGGCTTCGGCGAAACCGCTTACGCCCGGCGAACTGGCGCGTGCAGCTCGCTGTACGCAGGGGCCGATCGCCGCGCTGCGTCGCAAGGGTCTGATTCGCGCCAAAACCGGCCGCATTGACACGTTGCGTCCTGAAGAAAAGCCGCCCGTCGCCCAGCGGCCTTTGCTGCTCAATCCCGAACAAGAACAGGCATTGAACGCCATCCGCACGGCGCTGCATTCCAGCCGGCATTCCACGATTCTCATTCACGGCGTAACCGGCAGCGGCAAAACCGAAGTGTACATCCAGGCGATTGCCGAAGTGCTTCAGTTTGGGCGGCAAGCGATCGTGCTGGTGCCGGAAATCAGTCTTACGCCGCAGACGGTGGAGCGTTTTCGCCGTCGCTTCGGCGCAGTGGCCGTATTGCACAGCCACCTGAGCGATGCCGAGCGCCACTGGCATTGGCGTCGGATAGCCGCCGGCGAAGTCTCCGTCGTCGTGGGCGCCCGCAGCGCGGTTTTTGCCCCCACGCCGCATTTGGGCCTGATCGTGATGGATGAGGAGCACGAAGCAAGCTTCAAGCAAGAGAGCGCGCCACGCTACCATGCGCGCGAAGTCGCCCTCGCCCGCGCGGCGGCGGAAAACATTCCGCTGGTGCTTGGCTCGGCCACCCCTTCTCTGGAAAGCTGGCATCGCGCCCAAACCGGCCGATATGTGCTGGTGGAAATGCCGCGACGAGTTCTGGATCGCCCCCTGCCGGCGGTGGGCACAATCGATTTGCGGGCAAGAAATCGCAGAAGCCATGCCGGCGGCGGTCTGAGCCGGCAGTTACGTGCCGCCATTTCCGAAGCTCTGGCCGAAGGCGGGCAAGTGATGTTGCTCCTGAATAGACGGGGATATTCCACCCATATTCAATGCCCGGCTTGCGGCCATGTGGTTCTCTGCCCGCATTGTGATATCGCCCTCACGCATCACCGCACGCAACAAATCGCCTTGTGCCATTATTGTAACTATGAGACACAGCCGCCGGTGCAATGTCCGAAGTGTAGTTTTGAGGGGATTCGCTACGCCGGCCTGGGCACACAGCGGTTGGAGGCGGAAGTCCGCGCGGCCTTTCCCGACGTGCTCGCCCTACGCATGGACACCGACGCCATGCAAGCTCACGGCAGCCATGCCAGAGCCTTGGAGGCGTTTCGTTCCGGCAAAGTGCGCATCTTGCTCGGGACACAAATGATTGCCAAAGGGCTGGACTTTCCCGAGGTAACCTTGGTCGGCATCGTGAACGCCGATACGGCCTTGCATCTGCCGGATTTTCGTGCCGCTGAACGCACCTTCCAGTTGGTCACACAAGCGGCAGGCCGTACCGGCAGAGGACCGAAAGGCGGCCGGGTATTGGTGCAAACCTTCTCCCCCGAACATCCCGCCATTCGCGCCTCCGTCCGACACGATTACGCCGCGTTTGCCGCCTATGAATTGCCTCTGCGAAAAATGCTGCTCTATCCGCCTTTCTCGGAAATGATTCGCCTGGTGGTTCGCGGGCGAAAAGAGCCGCTGGTGGCAGGCTTTGCCGAACAATTGGGCCGGCGGTTGGGCGAAACCATGGCGCAATTGAAACTGGAGGCCAGACTTTTGGGTCCGGCCCCCTGCCCTTTTGCTAAGCTACGCGGCAAATACCGCTATCACCTTCAGCTTCAAGGCCCTGATGGGGCGGCTCTGCGGCAGGCAATACGCCAGGCAACCACCGATCTGGAACCGCCGGAGGATGTACATTGGATTGCAGACGTGGACCCTATGGACATGATGTAAACAGAACCGGCGGGCACACCTTATCCACCGATTATGGGTAGCGTGGGCATCACAGGTTGTCGCTTGCGCCGGCGAATAAGCTCGGCCGACACGTTGCGGCAAATCTCTTCCAAAGCAGCGGCCGCAGAAGGGATGTTAAAAGCTTTGCCGGCTTGACCGGCATCGCCCGATGTCCGCAATTCCGGCAAGAGTGGAACGGCGCCCAAAAAGGGCAACGCCAGCTCTTCCGCCCGTCGTTTGGCCCCGCCATGGCCGAAGATGTCATGGCGCGACTGACAGTGGGGACAAATAAAGTAGCTCATGTTCTCCACCATCCCTACGACTTCCAGGCCGATTCTGCGAAACATGGCGATGGCCTTGACCGCATCCAGCAGAGCCACGTCTTGCGGCGTACAAACCACGACGGCGGCGGAAGTCGGCATGAGTTGCGAAAGCGAGATCGCCACATCGCCTGTTCCCGGCGGCAGGTCCACGATGAGATAGTCCATTTCCGCCCAGGCAGTGTCTTTCAGCAGTTGCCGCAGGGCGTTGTGCAACATCGGCCCGCGCCAGATCACCGCCTCGCTATCAGGGGCTAAAAGTCCGACAGACATCAACTGTAGGCCGTCGATCGTCGCCGGCTGAATTCGTCCGTCAATGAGGTGGGGACGTTCGCGGCAGCCGAGGAGGTATGGGATGCTGGGGCCGTAGAAATCAGCGTCCATCAAACCGACTTTGCATCCCGCTCGATGAAGCCCGTAGGCCAGATACACGGCGAAGGAGCTTTTTCCGACGCCGCCTTTGCCGGAGCCGACGGCGAGGACCGTCTTTGCCGCGAGTCCGATTTCGCTCAGCTTTTCCGCCGGTCGATGATGTTCGACAAGAGTGATGCACACCTCCAGGCTGGGAAATCGCTGTTTCAGCAGCGCAGCCAATTCCGTCCGGGTTTGCTCCCACATAGGCGCCGCCCAAGTGGTCAATCCCAACGTCAGAGATAATTTGCCGTCGGCAAGATGGAGGTTGTGGATTTGTTCCAGTTGGACAATGCTTCTGCCGGTTTCCGGGTCTTGAAACTCGGCTAACACGGACCGGACTTCGGCAACACTGGGAGTTTCGTGCATCATGGCTTTCTCAAGGAATCGTCGTCAGGTATGAGAAACATCACATTCCGCCCAGGGCAGGTTTTCCCAAATTTCTTCTGCCATGCCCTGCGGCGGCTCGAATCGGCCCAGATGGCGGGCGGCTATCTCCAGCAACTGTCGCAGCCGCCGAGGTGTGGCAACCACATGAACTGCTCCGGCCTCGCGCAAGAACGGCTCGTAGGCGGCCGGCTCTCGTGAACCTACGGCCGCCCAACACGCCAATGGATAGGCGCATCGTTGCCAGACGGCGAAACGTAACGCCGGCAGCGGATTCTCGCGCACTTCTAATACTATAAACGAAGCAGGACGCAAGGCCAATTCCTCACGGCAATCGTCCGCCGTCCGTACTTCTCGAATGCGCAAGTTTGTGCCGGCGGCTTCGCGCCGGAGAGCGGCCGCCCACCGCCCTTTCTGCTCGTACACGATTAGTGCGGCAGTTTCATGCTTTTCGGAGGAAATCATGGGTTATTCCCGCAAAGAGTATTACACCTGCACGCCCAATTGCATAATCCGGCGGTAGAGTCGCGGCCTGGTAACGCCGAGCAACTTGGCGGCACGAGCCTTGTTGCCTTTGGCTTTTACGAGTGCCCGCCGGATCAACTCGCGTTCCACCTGCTCCAGAAACTCCTGAAGCACGAGGCGTTCCTCTCGCCGGCGGGGTTCACCGGCGGCATGTACGGCCAATTGCAAGCGCTTCGGCAAGTCCTGGGGCGTAATCAACCGTCCTGCGGCCCGGCGGTGCGCTTCGGCGATTGTGGCGGCCAGCTCCTCAAGATTGCCCGGCCAGGAATACGCATCCAATAAATCCAGCGCTTCGGGAGAGAAACCGCCGATTTGCCGCTCGCCCATCGCGTTACAGTCTTCCAAAAACAATTGCGCCAAAAGCGGCAGGTCTTCCCGCCGCTCCCTTAACGGCGGAAGTTCGATGATAATCGTGCTCAATAAGGCGGCCAATTCAGCGTGGAACTTGTCTTTTCGGGCAAGCTCTATGAGCGATTCCGTAGCCGTGGCCATCAGTCGCCAGGCGGAAGAATTGTGCAGTAAAAAGTCCATGAGCGGCGGCTGAAGCTCCGGCGGCAGTTCGTCCACACGATGCAATAGAAGCGTGCCGGTCGTCGCGCTGCGCATTTCATTTTTAAGGTGCGAAAGCGTCGCCGCCATAACTTGAAGCACTTCGCCGCCCAACAAAAAACAATCAAAGGTCAGCAGGGGCACAGTTTCGGCACCAGGCGGTCGGCTGCGACCGGCATAGTGAATCGAAGCAGCCAAATGGCGTCGTCCGCTACCTGACGGGCCGAGCAGTAGCACGCTCTCTTTTCCGGCGGCAGCCAGTTCCAGGCGTCGGCGGGCCAGTCGCATCGCCGGCCCACTGCCTATCAGCCGCTCCGCGCGATAACGGCCGGCCAGTTCCTGGCGAAGGCGGCAAATTTGCTCATGCAAAACGATGGACGAAGATTCCTCGTCCACCGTCGGCTCGTTCACAAAAGGTCCGACAGCCGCCTTTTCAGGTGTCATATCCTCCGCATTTAACAGAGCGACGACGGCAAAAACATCTCCTTCCAGATTCGTTAAAGGGATGAACCGTCCTATGCGCTCAGCGCAAGCGCCGTCTTCGGTAAAGCGACGGACCTTAGCGGATAGAGTGCGTCCGGTGAGCACCTCCGGTGGCGGACATAAGCCCGCTAACAAGCCTTCCTCACCGGCAACGGCGGCGGAATGGTAAACACAGCGTTTTCCTACCACCCCATCTGCAGACGGCCCCAGCCATTCCCGACAGGCGTGGTTCAGAAAGATGATGGTCAAATCTTCATCCAGCACATACACAGGTTGACCGATAGAGTTTAATAGAGCGGCCAATTCAGCGGTTTGAGAACGTCGGGAAGGCATGGTAGTATTTTTCGCAAATCAGCGGCTATTTCAAGAAGCAGTGACAAAAAGCTGACACCCAGGTTTGCGATAATATCACCGCAGGACATTAGGTCCTGTCGGCGCATCGCCGCTTAGAGCCGCCACTACCGGAATGCGGGGCAGTCCGGGGTGGCGGCATGTTATTTTACCTCCGATACCGATAAGCCCGACCCGCAGACCGCTGCCGGCGCCCGCCAGGCCGGAAATGTCGAAACTGAAGAAAATCCGCCCTCTGCTTGCGGCTTATCGCGGCATAACCCATCAATCGTGTTTTCCGGCCCTGCTCTTCCGGCCAGCGAAACTTGAGCGGCATGGGCGGCTTGATGCATCAGCGGCCCAGGATACACGCCGGCGATAATCAGCAACACGGAACTGGCCGCCACCGCCCACCACGGTCCCCAATTCTCTTCCACAGCCTGGACCGCTTGTGAAGAAGGCCGGAAATACATCGCAGCCGTAATCCGCAGATAATACGTTGCAGCCACGGCGGCATTTAATACGCCAATAACGGCGGCAATCAGGAACCACCGGCTCGCACTGCCGGCCGCAAGCGAAAGATCAACATTTATCGCACCGCCGAAAACGAGCAATTTCCCCCAAAAACCGGCCAGCGGAGGAATGCCGGTCAAACTGAAAAGGCAGACGGCCAGCATTGCGGCCGTAAAGGGTCGTTCTCGACCCAGGCCTGCCAGGTCCTTGATGTTTTCCAGTGGCGGTCTGACGGCGGCAAAATGTTCCAGAGCCGCAAAAGCACCTAACGTGGCCAATGCGTAAACCGTCAGATAGTACCAGAGGGCAGTCAGACCGTCCCAGGGTCCGCCGTCGTTTACGACCAAACCTACCGCAAAGGCCATGAGCATGTAGCCGGCATGGGCGATCGCCGAATAAGCCAGCAGTCGGCGAAGATTGTCCTGCCACAAGGCGGTCAAATTTCCCAGCGTCATCGTAACCAGCGAGATGAGCAATATCAGTTGCCAATCGCGCGGTTCCAAACTGGATAAAATGACGCTCAGCAGACGAACCAGGACCACTAAGCCGGCCGCCTTCGGCAAAACGGAAAGCAGCGCCGCGTTGGGATAGGTAGTGCCTTGATACACGTCCGGGGCGTAGAAATGGAATGGCACGGCGGCCAGCTTGAAACTTATGCCGGCAAAAACCAGTGCCGCAGCCAGCTTGGAAAAGATGACCATCGCCGCCGCCGGCGGCCGCAGGTCGTGCCAGACCTCGCCTAAAGCGGCCACTAGGGTCGTGCCTGACGCACCGTACAAGAAGCTAAATCCGTACAGGAGGATCGCCGAAGCCAGGAGGCTGAGGAAAAAGTACTTTGCCGCCGCTTCGCGCCGCGTCGTAGCCCCCTGGCTGAAGCCCAGTAGCACATAGGTTGGGATGGAAATCAGCTCAAGTGCGACAAACAGGAGCGTCAATTCGGAGGCCGTGGCGACGAACATCAAACCGGCGACGCACAACAGTAAAGTTCCAAAGTATTCCGCCGCCTCATCGCCATTGCTTCTCCGCGATTCAGCGTGCTCTATGGGAGAGGTCGTAGCAGGCGAGCGCCAGCCAAGCAAAACCAGCAAGAATCCCGCCCCCAGTGCCAACCAACGACCGAACCGACCCAGCTCGTCGAAAGCGACGCCCGGCATCGCCGGCAGAGATTCCGACTGTTTAAAGAGCACCAGCGCAGCCAGCCCCACTACGCCCATCGCCAACCAGCGCCAGGCGATCTTTCTACCGCCGCAAACGCCGCCCAGGTAGAACGCCGCGCCGGCGACAATCAGCATAATTTCCGGCAAAATCGACGTGAGTGTAGCCATACTCATGGTGAACTAATATCGAGTATAGTATGGGATTTAACGGCCGGCCCTGCGGCCTCGTCCGAGAGACAGCGATGGTCAATCGCCACGGCCGCCGGCTTAATCAGATTGTTTACCGTCGGTGCGAGTCGCTCGACAAAGAACCGCGGCTGAAGCCCGATCCAAAGAACGGCCATCACCAGCGGAGTGAGACACAGCACCTCGCGTAAGGAAAGGTCCTTTGGCAGATCGTGGCCGGCGGAAGTGTTTTCCGTTGGTGAGTGAGGAACACGAAGCGGACCAAAGAACACCCGTTCATACATCCATAACATGTACCACGCCCCCAGGACGACGCCGCTCATACTGAGCACGGCAATCGTCCGCAGTTGCCAGGCAATCTCCGCCGTAGCCGCACAGGTCCAACCGCGCTGGAACACGCCGAGTAAAAGCGGAAACTCGCTGGCAAACCCGCCCAAGCCGGGCAGTGCAATGCTGGAGAGCGTAAGCACAAGCGTGAAAAAGGCCAGCCGCGGCATGCGTCGCGCGAGTCCGCTGAAATCGGCAATCTGTCGGGTGTGGAAGCGCTCGTAAATCATGCCAACGACGGCAAACAGCCCGCCGGTGGCCAGCCCGTGAGTAATCATTTGCAGCACCCCGCCGGCGGCTGCCGTGCGATTTAGGGCGAAAAGGCCCAAAGTGCAAAAGCCCATGTGGCTCACACTGGAATAGGCGATCAACCGTTTCACGTCGCTTTGAGCCAGAGCGACCAAAGCACCGTAAATGACGCCGGCCAGCGAAATCCACATCAGCCAGGGCATAAACAGTGCCGTCGCCTGAGGAAGCATAGGCAAACAGAATCGCAGAAAGCCGTAGCCGCCGATCTTCAGCAACACGCCGGCCAGAATCACGCTTCCACCCGCCGGCGCCTCGACATGCGCCAAAGGCAACCATGTGTGCAAAGGGAACAGCGGCACTTTCACGGCAAAGCCCACAAGCAATGCCAGAAATATCCAGCTCTGCACGGCAAGGCTCATCGGCCGCAAGCGAAGCGTGTCGGTCAACTCCGCAATGGAAAAAGTCATCCGCCAGGTCGCAGGGTCGCCCGTCGGATGGTAATAATCCCACAACACGACAGCCAAAAGGCCTAAAAACGTAAGTACGCTGCCGGCCAGAGTATATAAGAAGAACTTCACGGCGGCATAACGTCGCTGTTCGCTTCCCCAAATGCCGATCAGGAAAAACAATGGTATCAGGGTAAACTCGAAAAAGATGTAAAAGAGAATGATGTCCTGGGCGACAAACACGCCTAACATGCCCGTTTCCAGCAATAACAGCAAACGATAATAGAGCGGCGCCTGTTCGTTAATAGCTTCCCAGCCGATAAGCACAGCCGTAAGGGTCAGCAACGCCGTCAAGGCAAACAGCCAGATGCTCAGACCGTCCAGAGCGACGCTGAAACGGATGTCGATCGTGGCGGTTCCTGCCCAACCCAGCCAGTGCCAATCCGCCGCCGCCCAGGGTTCGCTCCCGCCGGGGAAGTGATACACCAACCAGGCCGTAGCGCCCAAGACCGCCAATGAAATCAAGAGCGCCGAAAGCCGAGCCGCTTCGCGTCGGCCGGGCAACAGTATGGCGCCGATCGCCGGCAACAACAATGTTACTTGCAGGAGTTCCGACATTACATCAGAAAGATCATCAACAAAGCCGCAACGCCGATTGCCATGAGCAAGGCGTAGAATTGCACCAGACCGTTTTGTATGGGTCGCAACACCGCGCCGCAGAGCACGGTTGTCAACCCGCAAAGATTCACTAACCCGTCAATCACATAATCGTCCAGCCAAGCCGCCAGCCGGGCCAGCAACCACAAGGGCCAAACCACGAGGAGCAAGTAAACCTCGTCGAGGAAAAACTTGCCGAAAGAAAGCGTGTATAGGCCGATAACGTTCATCGCCTGCGCCACCCGCTCCGCACGCCGTTCGTCGCCGGTGAAATAGATTGCGCTGCAAAGCAGGATGCCCAGCATGGTCAAAATCGTTCCGGTCGAACCGAGCTTCCACTGGATGGCCGACAGCTCGGCGACGTGCTCCACCTGGGGGAAATGCCGGGCGAGATAATCCAGCGACGGCGTGGCCGCCAAAAAGTGTGCAAACCCGTGAGTCCACTCGAAATATGCTCCCACCGTAGCCGCCCCCAGGGCCAGCAGTACCAGCGGCACGGTCATGACCGGCGGCGACTCTTGCGCATCTCCTCCGGCTTCTTCCGGCAGTCGTTCAGGACCGTGAAAGACGCGGAAGAAAGGCCGGAAGGTGTAAAAATCGATGAGCAATACGCCGAAGAGCGTAGAGGCCAGGAGGATGTCAAACAAACCGGCCTCCCCTGCTCCGCGGGAACGCTCCCACAGGGCCAGCAAAATCGTGTCCTTGCTCCAAAATCCGGCCAATGGCGGCACGCCGGCAATGGCCAGGCAACCAACCAGGAAAGTAAGATAGGTAATAGGCAGCAAACGGCGCAGTCCGCCCAGCCGACGAATGTCGATCACGCCGCCGGCGGCATGCATGACACTGCCGGCGCCGAGGAACAACAGTGCCTTGAAGAAAGCATGCGTCATCAAATGAAACATGCCCCCTACCACGCCCAGCACCGTGCCGGTTCCCAGCGCCACGAACATATAGCCCAAATGGCTGATTGTGGAATACGCCAGGATGCGTTTGAGGTCCGTTTGTGTCAGGGCGATAATCGCGCCCAAGAGAGCCGTAATGCCGCCGATGGCTGAAACCACTTGCTGTGCGTCCAGGGAAGCGGCAAACAACGGCATACATCGCGCCACCATGTAAACGCCGGCGGTAACCATCGTGGCGGCATGAATCAAGGCACTGACCGGCGTCGGGCCTTCCATGGCATCCGGCAACCAAACATGCAGCGGAAATTGCGCACTCTTGCCGCAGGCACCCAAAAAAAGCAATAGACAAACGGCCGTAGCGACACCGCCGCCGATAAACAAGTCAGGGTTGCTCAGTCGTGTGGCGCCCAAGACGCCCATGTTCACCAGTTGCCCGTCAACCGTCGTATCGTGGAAATCCAGCGTGCCGTAGAGCGTCCAGATCAGAAACACGCCCAAAGCGAAGCCGACGTCGCCGATGCGATTGACCAGAAACGCTTTTTTGCCGGCAGCGGCGGCGGCAGGCCGTTCATACCAAAAGCCGATCAACAAATAGCTGCACAAGCCGACCAGCTCCCAAAACACGTACAGTAAAAGAAAATTGCTGGCCGAAACAAGCATCGTCATCGAGAAGACAAATAAACCGATATAGCTGAAGAAGCGTGCATAGCCGGGATCGCCGTGCATATAGCCGATGGAATACACGGCCACCAGGGCGGAAATGCAAGTTACGATGGCCAACATCGCGGCGGTAAGCGGGTCCGCCCGCAAGGCGATCTCTATCTTCAACTGTCCCCAGCCCGGCGGCGTCTGCCCGGCATCGGCGGCGGCATTCATCGCCTGCGGCACGCTGAGCCAGGACCATAAGCGCACAATTTCCTCGTATGTCGCTGTGGCGCCGTTTGCGGTCTTATGCCCTGCCAGGCTCCCTTCCATCTGAAACACCAGCGCAACCGCCGCAAGGAAACTGAGAATAATAGCGCAAACCACCGGCAAATGGGCGTGCCGGCCCAATACCCGCCGACCCAATACGGCCGTAATCGCCGCGCCGGCCAACGGCAAGGCCGGTATCAAAACCAACAATGTTTTCAGCTCAAAAACGTGCGCCATAAAGCTTCGTGTGTGTTCGGCAAATCGTTCTCGCTTAGAGTCTTAACCGATGCTCCATATCCGGGGGTAATGGCGGCGGCAAACCAGCCGGCGACAATCGCGGTCGCGGGCGCGGCGGCGCGGCCTCAACCTGTTCCCCCTCCTCATCTATCAAGGGCGGAGGAAGATGCGCCTCGCGCAGATCATGCCAGGCGGCAATGTCCAGTCGGCCGCGCAGGGCAAACAGCGTCAATACCAAAGCCAGGGCGATGGCCGCCTCAGCGGCAGCCACGGCGATAATGAACAATACCAGCGTCTGGCCGCCGAAATCGTTGTGAAATCGTCCCCAGGCGGCAAAACTCAACGACGCCCCCTGCAACATCATCTCCGCCGAAAGAAACATGATGAGCATGTTGCGTCGGCTGAGAAAGCCGACCAGGCCGAGGCCGAAGAGGACCGCCCCTACAACTAAACAATTGTTCAGCAAAGCTAATTCCGCATGCATGGCAAGGATGCGTCAACGTTCTCCCGACTTTTTTACCATCCGCTGTCGGCTGACAATCACCGCCGCTCCCACGAGTGCGACAAGTAGCAAAACGCCGACCAGTTGAATGGCCAGAAAATGCTGCGTAAACAATTCGGTGCCCAGACGCCAAACATGTTCGCTCGTAAGCACGCCGTCGGCCAAGGCTTCGGCATCCAAGGGCGCCCCCTCCCCTGCCCCACCGCCGGAACTGAGCGCCCCGCCGACAGCAAAGGCAAGCCAGCCGACAATGACGATCGCCGCGACGGATGAAATCTGGCTTTCAAAACTTATGCGATCACAAGCTGCTCGTCCTTCCGGCTGGGCGAGCATGAGCACGAAGAGAAAAAGTACCAGAATCGCGCCGACATAGACGACAACGGTAGCGAAGGCCAAAAATTGTGCCCCCAGGAACCACAATAAGCCTGCCACGGCCAGTAAGGTTTGCCCGAACCACAGCGCACAATACACCGGATTGCGGAAACTAATGGCCGCAGCGGCCGAAAAAATCGCCACCGCAGCCAGCAACAGAAACAGGCTATCCGCCGCCCATTGCCCCGCGCGAGGCAATAGCGAAAACACCAGGCCGAGAGCTGTAACGCCGAGCAAGCCGCCGAGGCGTCGGGGCCATGCCTTCTTGCCCGGCAGCAACAGCCACAGAGCCACAGCCCCCAGCAGCAACGCCAGCAACGGTAAATATCTTGCTTCAGTCATCATGCCCGCAAAACATGCTCACATATTGTTGGAACTCAAACTCAATGTATATTGTTTCACCACCGGCGGCGGCTCGGCGTCTTTGGTCCGATCGAAAACACTGAGCAACTTTTGTTTGTTAAAAACCATCTCCTCCCGACTCTTTCCGGCTAAGTCGTAGAGGCTTGTCAACTCGATGGCCCCCACCGGACACGCCTCCTCGCACATGCCGCAGAAGATACATCGCAAGAGGTCGATTGTGAAGGACTGGGGATACTTTTCCCGATCCGGCCAGGGACTTTCGGCGGCGAGAATGTCGATGCAATGCGCCGGACAGGTCGTGGCGCAAAGAAAACAGGCGACGCACTTCACCCGCCCCTGCTCGTCGCGGTTCAGTCGATGAACGCCGCGATAAATCAGCGGATCAGGAATTTCGTGGCGTTCTTCAGGCGATTGCACGGTAAGCTTGCGACTGAAGAAGTGCCGCAAGGTGGTAGTAACACCTTGGGCAAAAAGAAGCAAATACGATCGGCCTGCCCAGCCCAACGGCGGCTCTTTTATCCAGGCGATTTTCGCATCATCCGGTTTCATGGATCTGCCAGTTCTTCAGCACCCTAGCTTGTTCATGGAAAGTGAATTGCCGCGTAAAGGACGATTATCCTCGGCAATGGGATCCCAAAGAAGAAACACCGCGGCAGAGACAAAAAACGTAAGCCATCCCCAAACGGCCATGCTCAATGCCGGCGGCCACCCCCAGCGCAGAGCTGCTTCTCGGCCGAATTCCAGCCAGACCGCCGTGGCCAGGAGGTTGATGACCCCCAGGGGAATCATCACCTTCCAGCCCAGGCCCATAAGCTGGTCATAACGGAATCGCAGCCAGGTCCAGCGGACGAGCATGAAAAAGAGGATGACGGCGCCCACCTTGCCCACAAGCACGATGAGCCGCAACAAGGCGAGGTACCAGGGGACCGCTTCGCCGCTGCCTGTCAGCCCCCAGAAATGCCAGCCGCCGAGGAACAAAATCACCATGAGGAAGGCGGCGGCAATCATGTGCAGATATTCGGACACGAGAAAGAGCATCAGTTTCACGCCGAAATACTCAGTATGATAGCCGCCCACCAGCTCCTGTTCCGACTCAGGGAGGTCGAAGGGGAGCCGTGTGGCTTCGGCAAAGGCCGCAACGCAAAACACTACGAAACCTAGCGGCTGCACAAATACGTTCCAGACGCCGGCTTCGGCCTGGGCAAGAATCAGCCGGTCGAGCCGCAAAGAACCGCCTATAAGCGCCACACCCAGCAGCGCCAGCCCCAGAGGCAGTTCATAAGAGAGTAGCTGTGCGGCGCTGCGCAAGCTGCCGAAGAGGCTGTACTTGTTGTTGCTCGCCCAGCCGCCCAAGACTACGCCGATAACAGCCACTCCGCCGACCACAAGGAAATAAATTAAAGCTGCATCCACGCCGGGGGCCACAATGAAATGTATCGGTTCTTTTATCCCCCAGGAAGCAAGCCAAGCCGGCGGCAAGATGCTGCCGAACGGCACGATGGCGAACGCTACTAAAGCAAAAACAAACACCACCAAAGGAGCCAGAATGTAAGCAATTTTATCGACATGACCAGGGGTGTATTCCGCCTTGAAGAAGAGCTTCCCACCGTCGGCAATCGGCTGCCCAAGACCGAACAGCCGAATCTTCGTCAAGGGCACACCGACGCGGTTCGGCCCCAGTCGATCCTGCACCCAGGCAGCCATCCAGCGCTCGACCAATACCAGATACGCCGCCGCGCCCATTACGCCGGCAATTAACACAGCAATTTTCACCAAGGCTTCAATCGTAATGTACAGCATGTCAGCATCCACCCCGAGAGCTAACGTCGCCTTCGTCGGCCAGGAGGTTGGACTTCAAATCGACGCCTGACTCCGGCACACCGCCCCTGGCAGCCGCGAAATAGGGTATTTCGTAAGCCAGTTGTTCGCGCACCCGCGAGGCGTCATACCTGCCTTCTCCGCCGAGCATCGCCCAAAACAGTTCTCCTTCCGTCCGGACGTTTTTCGGCGGACGAATAGCCCGATGCACCGCCTGCATGCGATCGTAGCGATTGACATAGGAACCATCGCGTTCGGCATAGACCGGGGCAGGCAGCACGTAAGTCGCCCGCTCCAATAGCGGCGAGGGAAACAGGTCCTGGACGACGAGCAACTTCAAGCGGTCGAACCGACTTGCCGTGGCCGGACCGATCCACTCGTGCTTATATCCGGCGGAAACCCACACGCCGCCGAGCAGCCCTTGGTCCACTTCCGTCAACAACTCGTCGAACGAGGCCGCACGGTGAGCAAAATAAGCAATCACGGCCTCCACCCCACGACGGTTAGGGCATTTTTCCGCGGCAATCAAAAAACCACCGGGAAAACTTTCGTCTTCACCGATGACAGGCACAGGCCCCAGGGCCAACAAAGCGTCGCTGTCAATGCCGCGAATCAGCTTGCAGAGCAGATATGCTTCTTCCACCGTAAGGTGCGGTGAAACAACAGCCGCCAGCCGGCCGGCCGCACGTAAGCTGCGATTTATTTCTTCGGCTAGGCTCTGTAAATCGACGGTCAAGAGAGGCGCGCCGGATTTCTCCGCCCGAAGCAGACGCCGCGGGTCATGGACATGCGAATAGTCGTAGCGGCCGTCGTTGCAAATCCACCACTTGTTGAGGAAAGGATTCTCGCGGGGCTTGATGCGATAGATTCGCTCTTGATGCTCCTCAATCCAGATCGAACAACCTACCGCGCAACCGGTACACACATTGGCATGACGCCGCAGAAACCATACCCGTTGCTTATAAAGAAAATCTTTATCGACCAAAGCTCCTACCGGACAAAGGTCCACGACGTTGCCGGAAAGCTTGTTACACAGGGGGTAGCCATCGACGATGCCGATTTCCTCTTCCGTGCCGCGACCGATGAGCATCAATTCCTTGCCGCCGCTGATTTCTGCGGCAAAACGAACGCAACGTGTGCAAAGGATGCACCGATCGGCGAAAAGTATGACATCGCCTAAATCCTTGCGCCGACTGCTGAAGGGGAAAATATCCGCCCGCCGCTCCGGCCTGCCGAAACGATAATGATAATCCTGCAATAAACACTCACCGGCTTTGTCGCAAATCGGACAATCCACCGGATGCCGCAAAAGCAAATCCTCTTCCACCATGGCGCGGGCCTGGGCGACCTTTTCGCTGTCGGTAACCAGGATCATGTTGTCGGTAACAAGTGTGTTGCAAGCCGGCTGGAGCTTCGGCTGCATGGTGATTTTACCGGTCGCCGGATCGCGTGTGCCCACCTCGACCAGGCACATGCGGCAGGTTCCGGCGACGCTCAACCCCGGATGCCAGCAATAATGAGGAATTTCAATGCCGGCCAAGCGGGCGGCTTCGATGCCGTTGAGCCTCCGCCCCTCAGGTATCCTAATCTCTCGGCGGTCAATAATCACAGTCGGCATGGAATAGCCACAGTCCGTAAACTTGCCAAATGCTAATCGCCGGTCATGGCCGGCAAAGGCTTTGTTTCCCTGTATCCGTGAGGATTCGTCTTTTTGATGTACTCTTCCAGCTCGCCGCGGAATTTCCGAATCGTGGTCTGAATCGGCCAGGCGGCGCCGTCGGCCAGACCGCAAATGGTTGTTCCCGGTGTAATGCCGATCGTTAGACCAATCTCCATGAGCAGGTCCAGGTCGCACAAACGGCCGCGTCCGGCTTTAATGCGTTCGAGTATGCGCAGCGCCCATCGTGTCCCCTCGCGGCAAGGCGTACATTGCCCGCAACTTTCATGGGCGAAAAAGCGGCAACTGTTATAAAGAAAATCAATCATGGGGAAGGTTTCGTCCAGAACCACCACGCAGCCGGTGCCCAGGCCTAAACAGCCGACACGTTGGGGAGCGGAAAAATCCAGCGGGGTGTCGAACTCGGCTTCGGAAATCACGCCGGTGCTCAGCCCGCCGACAACGGCCGCTTTCGCCTTGCGTCCCTGCCATACGCCGCCGCCATAGTGCTCGACCAACCGCCGCACGGTGATGCCCAATGGTGCTTCATAGCAACCAGGCCGATTAACATGCCCGCTAAGTCCGAACAGTTTCGGTCCGAAGCTGCCGGGATCGCGGGGATTATTCGGTTCGGGGGGTACGCCGAGCGAACGGAACCAGGCAACGCCGCGATCTACGATCTGCTTGACGCAGGCGAGGGTTTCCACATTATTCACGATGGTCGGTTTGCGGAAGAGACCTTCCACGGCCGGAAAAGGCGGCTTGATGCGCGGCCAGGCGCGGCGTCCTTCGATGCTCTCAATGAGTCCGGTTTCTTCGCCGCAGATATACACCCCTGCTCCACGGTAGAGATAAACGTCCAAACTGAAGTTGCTGCCGAGGATGTTCTTGCCCAGGTAGCCGGCAGCATAACATTCGTTGACCGCCGCCTGCATTCGCCGATAGCAAAGGGGATATTCGTAGCGAATGTAGATGAAGGCTTTTGAGGCGCGCGTGGCATAGCAACTGATAATCGCGCCTTCGAGCACCTGATGGGGATCGAATTCCATCTGAATGCGGTTGACGAACGTGCCCGGCTCGCTTTCATCGGCATTGACGCAAAAATAGATTGGTCCGGGATGATCTTTGGGAAGAAAAGACCATTTGACGCCGGTAGGAAAGGCCGCGCCGCCGCGGCCGCGCAGCCCGCTGGCGGTAATCATCTCCACCACGTCCCTGGGCGACAATTCCTTCAGCACTCTGCGCAAGCCGCGATAGCCGCCGCCGGCTTCATATACCCGCAGCGTATAACTTTCTTTCTTGCTAATGTTCGCCAGTAAAACCGGTTCGTAGGGCATCGGCGTGGAAGGGAATCAAGTTCCGGCGGCGTCCTTTTCCGCCGCCAGGGATTTCAACAAATCGTCGATTTTCTCTTTTGTCATGTTTCCGTGCAATGTGTCGTTGACCAAAATCGCCGGCGCCATGTCGCAGGCGCCCAGACACTCGGCAAACTCCAGCGTAAAAAGGCCGTCGGCTGTGGTCTGGCCGGGCCGAATGTCCAACTTCCGGCACAGGTATTCCAGCAAATCCTCGCCGCCGCGTGCCGCACAACTGAGCGAACGGCATACGCGCAAGCAAAACCGTCCCAGTCGCTCGTGCTGCTTAAAGAAGCCGTAAAACCCGAGCGTGTCTTGAACTTGAGCGGGCGAGAGGTCCAGCAAACAGGCGATTTCCCTCACCGCCGCCGGCGAAACCTGACGCAGCCGCTCCTGCACCAAATGCAAAGCCGGCAACAGCGCCGCCCGCTTCGTCGGATAGCGCGACAAGTAGGCTTCAATCTCCCTGCGTAATGCCCCATCCAGTACAGGTGCAGCACCGGGATGGGAAGCAAGCGAACGCTCATCAGCGGCATGTTCTTTGAATTGGCTCATCGTCGCAACTTCTCGTTACCGGTCCAGTTCGGCGGCAATGATGTTCAGGCTGCTGAGGACAACGACTACGTCGCTCAGCATGTGCCCGCATATCAAGTGAGGCATGAGCGCAAAATGGAAGAACGACGGCCCTCGACACCGCGCCCGGTACGCCCGCGAACTTCCATTGCCCACGATATAAAAACCCAACTCGCCGTTAGGCGCCTCTGTGGCGCAGTAAAGTTCCTCGCGCGGCGAGTGAATGCCGCGATTGCTCATCACCAGTTCGAAATGGGTAATCAAACCTTCGATTGTCGAATACACCGACTTCTTGTCCGGCAAGACTACACGCAAGTCCCCGCCGACATTAGCGGGTCCCGGCGGAAGATTCTCGATAGCCTGGTGAATAATTTTAGCGCTTTCCCGCATTTCGGCCATGCGGACAAGGTATCTGGCGTAGCAATCGCCCGTCTCCGCACAGCAAACATTAAAGTCGAAATCTCGGTAGTTCAGGTACGGCTCGTCTTTGCGCAGGTCTCGCGTAACGCCGCTTGCCCGAGCAATCGGTCCGCTACAGCCGCGATTGATGGCTTCTTCTTTGGTCAAAACGCCGACGCCGCGCGTCCGCTCGACAAAAATGCGATTGCGCACCAGCAGCCGTTCCATGTCCTCCAGCGCGCGGGGCAGACGTTTGAGGAAGTCGCGGATCAAGTCAATCGCCCTGGGCGAAATATCCCGACTCAGGCCGCCGACGCGCGTATAGCTGTTCGTAAATCGCGCCCCGCAGATAGCCTCGAAAATGTCGCTGATCCATTCCCGAGGGTTGAAGGCGTAGATGAAATGCGTGAAAGCCCCGGTGTCCAGTCCCATCGCGGCCAGACAAAGCAGGTGGTCGCTGATACGGGCCAGCTCGCTGACGATCACCCGAATCGACTGACAACGCGGCGGGACTTCGATACCCAATAGCTTCTCTACAGCCAAATGCCAGGCGACATTGTTGGCCATCGGCGAAACATAATTCATCCGGTCCGTAACTACGACGTACTGGTTGAAATCCAGATGCTCGCCGAGCTTCTCAAAGCCGGAATGCAAGTAGCCGATGTCCGGCATGGCATCTACGACGCGCTCACCGTCTAACTTCAACACCAATCGCAAGGTGGTATGCGTGGCGGGATGCTGCGGGCCGAAGTTGAGCGTCCACAGATACGGCTCCGGCTCGTCATGCGCCAAATCGCCAGGCTTGTGTTGATAGGTAAAAGGCATTTTCGTAAGCAACGTGCTATCCTCGACGAATCACCGGCAGATTGTGCCGCTCGCCCCGACCCTGTAGTGGATAATCCTTTCGCAAAGGATGTGCCGGGAACCCTTCCGGCAGCAGTATCCGGCGCAAGTCAGGGTGTCCGGTAAACCGCACCCCAAACATGTCCCAAACTTCCCGCTCCAGCCAATTAGCGGCTTCCCACAAATCAGTAACCGTCTTGACAGTGGGCGGGTCATCATCCAGGAAGCAGCGGACGATAAGCCGTTCATTAGTAAGCGTATTGACGAGCACATAAACCAGCCCGAATCGACCTGCCGCCGTGCCGTAGTGCAGGTAATCTACGCAGGTAATATCGACCAAAAGGTCGAAGCCGAAATCTTCCTTCAATTTTCTCAGGGTATCAAAGAGGGTTTCTTTGGGCGTCGTTATCCTCTTCTGCCCGCGAAATTCACTGAACGCCAACCCCGCTATTGCTTCTTGAAGTCGTACAATTGTGTCAGTCATTGTGTGTGGCGTAACTATTGCTAAAACGCTTTTCTGGTCAGTATTCTTGCAGTGCCCGTTTTGGTTGCAGCCGCGAAGGGGCGCGAAACTCATGCCCTAGGAAGGTTCCTTCCCGCTGAATCTTCTCCTGAAGATCGACAATGGCTTGAATCAGTTGTTCCGGCCGCGGCGGACAACCCGGCACATACATATCCACAGGCAGGAAACGGTCGATTCCCTGCACGACGCTGTAGGTGTCAAACACTCCGCCGCTGGAAGCACAGGCGCCCATCGCAATGCACCATTTGGGGTCCGGCATCTGTTGCCAAAGACGTTGCAAAACCGGCATCATCTTCATTACCACGCGACCGGCCACAATCATGAGATCGCATTGTCGGGGACTGAAGCGAAAAACCTCGGCACCGAAACGTGCCAGATCGTGCCGGCTTGCACCCGTGGCCATCAATTCGATGCCGCAACAAGCGGTGGCAAAGGGCATCGGCCATAAACTGTTCTTGCGGCACCAGGAGACCAGCTTGTCGAGAATGGTTACATAAACGCCCTCAGGCAGCTCGACAATGGCCGGCGGTTGGGCGAGAGTCGGTTCCGCAGGCTGTTGACTACTGCGCCAATACCAGCTTACCGCCATCGAAAGACCCCTTTCCGCCAATCGTAAACGAAACCTATCATCAAAAGAAGCAGAAACACCAGTCCCCCAAAAAACAGCCCATGCTCCGCTGCAAACCCTGCACGAGGAAAGGTCGTCATGGCGTCTGTCGCGGGCGGTGCCGCCGGAAGCGTTGCGGCCGGCAGGTCTGTTGCTGTGAAATGGGAGTCGCTGACTGCGGCCCTTTCTCTGCCTAAGGCTACCACCCAGGGATAGAGAAACAGCAGTTCCACATCGAAGACCAAAAAGGCAATCGCTACGAGAAAGAAGCGGACGTCGAACGGCCGGCGCGCCTCATGCACGGGGTCCATCCCGCTCTCGTAAGGAACGTCCGCCACGGGGTTCGACCGCCCAGGGTTCAACGCCAGGGCGACAACCAGCAACCCTACCGCCAGAACAATCGCACACCCGAAAAACAAAAAAACCGGCAGCAGCGGCTCAAGCAAGAGATCCATTCGTTACCGGCCTTCCACTGATACTAATGAATGTCTAATAAGGCCACATTCTAAGAAGCCGCCTTCCATCGGTCAACTACCCGACGTTGTAGTTCTTTGTGTTGTCGCGGCGATCAACGCCACACCAAAGACAAAGTGTGGGGAACGGTTTAGTAAGCTGTAAAGGTGGGCTGACATTTCCAACAGTTCTAAGCGAGTATTAAGCGGCGTCCAACATAATGCCCTGGAGCCGCCATAGGGTCACATAGCCCCGCAGGGCCTCGTCCGTTGGCGGCGGCGCGTGCATTTCGCCGTTAGAGGTCAAATCTGCTCCTGCGGCCGAATTGTGGAATCATCGCCACGAAGAAGCCGCCGCAAGAGCGCCAAAGGTATTGGACATAAATCTTTTTTTGAAAAAGGCAACTTTTCGACCGCCCGAAAGCCCAAAAATCCCCCATTTTGGTAAGCAATACAGAGCCGATTATGTCGAAAATACCGATAGGGGGAGTTGTAGAACATGTACCGGCTTTGCTTCGTCGTCTTTATGACTATGTCACTTGCCGGCGGTTGTGCTGCTCCAAGCAAGTATTTCCGATCAGGTTTTAAAGTGGGCCCGAATTATATTCCTCCGTCGAGTCGTACCGCCGAAGACTGGATCGACGCGAACGACATCAGCTTGATCAAACGTTCGGAAGATTTGGCCCAATGGTGGAGCGTCTTGGAAGACCCCCAGATCGAGCAGCTTATCAATACGGCCGTTCGTCAAAACCTTACCCTTCGAGAGGCGGGCTATCGAATTCTCCAGGCCCGCGCAGCTCGCGCGATGGTCGCCGGCAGCCTTTTCCCGCAGGAACAAGAGGCTTTCGGCGCGCAAGCTCGCCTGTCGGCCAGCAAGGCGGCGGCGAACACGGAGTTGCTCGACAAACGGTTTTTCGATCAATGGGACGCCGGTTTTAATCTTTCCTGGGAGCTGGACTTTTGGGGACGATTTCGCCGAGCAATCGAGGCGGCCGACGCCGACCTCGACTCCCAAGTCGCCGCCTATGACCAGGCGATGATTACCCTGCTGGCCGACATCGTCTCCACGTATGTTGAGATTCGCACATAGCAAAAGCGAATAGATTTGATTCGGCAGAATGTGGAATTGCAGCGACAGACCTACGTGATTGCGGAAGCTCGTTTCCGCGCCGGCCGAGTTAGCGAATTGGATGTGGACCAGGCCGAAGCCACCTTGGCCAGGACCGAGGCCGCCCTGCCCCGCTTAGATATGGGGCTGAGACAGGCCAACAACCGACTGTGCATTCTCCTCGGTATTCCGCCGAGAGACCTGACGGCCATGCTGGGGGAGAAACCGTTGCCCACTGCTCCTGCCGCGTTGGTTGTGGGTATTCCTGCCGACCTGCTCCGTCGTCGCCCGGATGTCCGACGCGCCGAACGGCTCATTCAAGCGCAGAGCGCCAAGGTGGGCATAGCTGTCGCCGAATTATACCCCCATATCGGCATCAACGGCACGCTGGCTTTCTCCGCCGAGAACCTGGACGAGTTGTTTACGCCTCAAGCATTGCAAAGCGGCGTCGGTCCCTTCTTTAGTTGGAACGTACTCAACTACGGCCGGTTGTTGAACAACATCCGCCTTCAGGATGCAAAGCTGGCAGAGCAGAGAGTTATCTACCAGAATCTCGTGCTGCGCGCCAACGCCGAAGCCGAAAACGGCATCGCCGCTTTCCTTCGCGGCCGTCAACAGGTCGAACACCTCCAACGTAGCGTTCTTGCCTTGGAAAAGGCGACAAAGGTCGCCATCGTGCAATACCAGGGTGGAATCATCGACTTCAATTGGGTCGCTTACGTCGAGGAAATCTTGGTCGAACAAGAGGAAATGTTGGCCGCTGCCCAGGGCGAAACCCTTCAGGGATTAGTGGAACTTTACCGCGCGCTAGGCGGAGGCTGGCAACACCAGACCGCAACGCCTTTGCGCCCCGACCTCTTGCGCTTGCCGCCGTAGAGCCGAGACAATGCCGGAACAACAAAAATTTTACTCTTGAGCGTTGGAGGACCGCCGGCGCAAGTGCATCACAGCTTGGAAGAACACCGGCGTCAGCAACAAGCCGAAGAAAGTTACGCCGATCATTCCTGAAAAGACTGCCACGCCCAGCGAACGGTGCATTTCGGCGCCGGCTCCCTCGCCGAAAAGCAGTGGGACCACGCCGAGAATAAAGGCGAAGGAGGTCATCACGATAGGCCGGAGTCGAAGTTGAGCGGCTTCCACCGCAGCCTCGGCAAGCGGCTTGCCTTCCTTGTGAAGTTGCGCGGCGAATTCGACCATCAGGATGGCGTTCTTTGCCGCTAGGGCGACGAGGACTAAAAACCCGATCTGCACGAAAATGTCGATGGGATAAGAGGCAATGAACATTCCCCCGCAGGCGCAGAGCAGACACATGGGAACGACGAGAATCACCGACAACGGCAGCTTCCAACTTTCATATTTCGCCGCCAGAATGAGATAGATTAGCGCAGAACCGATAAAGAAGATGTAGATGCCTGACTGGCCGGCCAAAATTTGCAGATACATGATTTCCGTCCATTCGTAAACCGTCCCGTTTCGTGCGGCCATGTCCTCGACCAGTTTGAGGATTTGACCGGAACTGGTTCCTCGTGCCGGGTTGCCGACTACCGGAGCAGAGTTGTACATATTGTAGCGCATGACCATCGTCGGGGCGGAAATGCGTTTCTTTTCAAACAACGTGGCTAAGGGCACCATTCGGCCGAAGCGGTTGCGCGTCTGAAGCAAAGCCAGTTTCGAGGGGTCAGTACGATACTGTTCGTCGGCCATAAGATTCACCTGCCAAGTACGGCCGAAACGGTTGAAAAGATTGACGAAATAACCGCCCATGAATACCTGCAACGTGTTGAAAACCTCTTCCACCGGCACGCCCAAGGAACGACACTTGACACGGTCGATGTCCAGGTGGATTTGCGGGGAATCGGTGCGAAAGAGGGTGAATACGCCGACCATTTGCGGCTGCTGCTTTACGTCTTCAATCAGCTTGTCGGTGATTTGCCGGAGAGAGGCATAGTCCACGAAACCGCGTTGCTCGACCTGAAACTTGAATCCGCCGCCGTTGCCCAATCCCTGAATCGGCGGAGCGGGGAAAACCTGGATTTCCGCCTCCTCGATCTCGGCGAAGCGACGGCGAAGTTTGTCGGCCACAACGGCATCGTATTTTTCCGGATCTCGCCGCTGGTGAAACGGTTCGAGGACCACGAAGCAGGAGCCGAGGTTCGAGCCGTTGGCATTGAAAAGAAACGATTGTCCGGCCACCGACAATGTATGGGCCACGCCGGGAATGGGAGGATATGATTCAGGATGCTCCGGATCGCCGAGGGCAATTCTGGTGATGCGCTCCATCACGCGCTCCGTCCGCTGTACTGAGGCCCCTTCAGGCAGTTGGACGTTGACCACCAGGTAGCCCTGGTCTTGTTCAAGAATGAACGACTTCGGCACAGCGCTCAGTGTCCAGCCGGTTAAGCTCAATAAACCGCCATAAAGCATCAGAACAAAAACACCGACGCGCAGCAACCGCGCAACCATTAAGCCATACATTTTGGCAACCATGTCGAAGAGTCGATTAAAAGCGCCGAAAAATGCAGCGAGGAGTTTGTTGACCGGCTTGATGATAATCCAACCGAAAAAACCGCCGAGAATCAGCCCGGGCGTCATCAGGGTAAGGTACGTCGTCCAGGCTATGGTACTATCTTCGTCGCCGTCGAGAGAAGAAACGCCCAGGCCGGCGGCAAAGTAGTGTTTGACGAGCCGGACGCTCGCCGGCGCACCGAGCAGGGCGAAGAACCACCACGGTAAGGCTTCGTGGCGAGGATGTCCGTGGGCGTCGAGTTGCTGTTTCTGAAAAATGGCCGCCGCCCGTGAGGGCGTCAGCGTCATTGCGTTGATTGCTGAGATTATCATCGACGAGGAGATGACCAAGGCGAATTGGCGGAAGAATTGGCCCGTTACCCCGGGCACGAAGACACTGGGCAAAAAAACCGCACTGAGCACCAAGGTAATGGCGATAATCGGACCGGTGATTTCCTCCATCGCCCGTAGTGTGGCCTCTTTGGCTTTCAAGCCGCGGGACATCTGACGTTCGACGTTTTCCAAGACCACGATGGCATCGTCCACAACGATGCCGATGGCCAGGACCATAGCAAAAAGCGTGAGGTTGTTGAGGCTGTAGCCCATGACTCCCATTACGGCAAAGGAGCCGACCAGAGAAACCGGCACGTCGATCATCGGCAGGATCATCACCCGCCAATCCTGCAAAAACAGTAGAACAACCACCGCCACCAGGATTATTGCATCGCGGAGTGTATGGAAGACTTCCTTGACCGATTGGCGGATATACGGCGTAGTGTCGTAAACGATGCTATACGCAAGGCCCTCCGGAAAATCCTTGCTCAACTGTCGCATCTTATCTTTGATTCGCTGTGCGACATCCAGGGCATTCGAGCCGGGCAACTAGAAGATGGCCAAAGCGATCGAGGGTTTGCCGTCGAGCCGACAGAGCTGATCGTACATTTGGGCGCCCAGTTCGACGCGCGCGATGTCGCGCAAACGGACCACCTGGGACAATTCCCGCCCTTGCTCAGGGTCGCCCTCGTCGGCTTTGACGATGATGTCGGCGAACTGTTCCGCCTCAACCAGTCTGCCCAAGGTACTGATGGTGTATTGGGTTTTTTGTGCCGGCGACGCCGGCGGCTGTCCTATTCGACCGGCGGCCACCGGCGTATTTTGTCCTCGAATCGCCGCCACTACGTCGGCAGTAGTGAGGTTCCGAGAGGCCATTCGCTGGGGATCGAGCCATGCTCTCATGCTGAAGTCGCGTTGGCCCAGATAGGTTACGTCGCCCACCCCATCGAGCCGCGCTAGCTCGTCCACCAGGTTGATCTTGGCATAATTGGAGAGATAAACGTCGTCATATCGTCCGTCAGGCGAAAGAAGGTTTACACAAAGCAGGATGCTCGGCGACTTCTTTTTCGTACACACGCCTAATAATTGGACTTCCGGCGGCAATTGCGGTAGGGCAAGGGCGACACGGTTCTGCACCAGCACTTGGGCCATATTCAGGTCGGTTCCTAACTCGAAGGTAACCGTCAGGTTATACACGCCGTCGTCGGTACATTGCGAAGACATGTACAGCATCCGCTCCACGCCGTTAACCTGTTGCTCGATAGGCGCGGCCACGCTTTCGGCTAACACTTGGGCGCCGGCCCCGGGATAGGTTGCCGTTACGGAAACCGTCGGCGGAGTGATGTCGGGGTATTGGGCTACGGGTAAGAGAAAAACCGTAACTCCGCCGACCAAAATAATGACCAGCGAGACTACCCAAGCGAAAATGGGGCGCTGGATAAAAAACCTGGCGAACATTGGGTTGCTGTTTGCTCCTCTTGTTCCTACCGAGAGGGCGCGCTCAGCGTTGCATTTGCTTTCCAGGAGTACAGGCAATCCTTATGCCTGCACGCTTCGGCGCGCATTGACCGCAAAAACCTCACCGTAGTTCACTCCTTTTTCGGTTTGACCTCCATACCTGGCCGGACGTGCTGCAACCCGCCGACAATCACCAGTTCGCCGGGGCAAAGACTGTCAAACGTTTCGGATTTTTTGGCTGCTGTTTTCTCTGTCGCCTGTGAACCATTGTTGCCGGCGGTCATTTTTATGGGTATCACGACGTGAAATCCGTCGGCCTGCTGCGCGCCGAGAGCAGCCGGTCGATACTCAACCACATTGTTTCGGTTGACCACCAGCAAATTAGACTTCCCCTGGTCCGTGCCAATCGCTTCTTCGGGAACAAGCAGGGCTTGGTACGGCAGGCTGACAGGCAACTGCACGCGAACGAACATTCCTGGATTTAACATGCGGCGAGGCGAATTTTTCACCGGTGGATTGGGGAACACGCCTCGAACCTGCATTGTTCCTGTGGTGGGATCAATCCGATTGTTAACAAAATCGATGGTTCCTTTGTGCGGATAATCATCCCCTTCGTCAGCCAAGGCCATGGCCACGGGAAATTTATCCTGCTCACCGGTTTTCTCTCCCGCTGACGAAGCAAACATTCGCTGGATGCGCAGAAAGGTGTTTTCGTCGATGTCGAAATAGGCAAACATTGGGTCCTGAGAGACGACGGTTGTCAGCAGCGTAACATCTTGTGTAACGAGATTGCCCACGGTCAGCAAGTTGCGTCCCACCACGCCGTTTATGGGAGAGAAAATGCGGGTAAACTCGACATTCAGGCGGGCTTGTTCTGCGTCGGCTTTGGCGACAACAACTGCCGCAGCAGCTTCGTCGCGTGCTGCGGCGTATCTATCCACCTCTTGTCGGCTGATTGCCCCCCGGGGTCTTGGCAATCTCCACGGCTCGGTCGTAATCGGCAATGGCCAATTTTAGGTGTGCCTCGGTTAAGCGGACGCGACCTAACGCCCTATCCAACTCAGCTTGATAGGGCCGCGGGTCTATCAGAAAAAGCTGCTGCCCCGATTTCACTTCCGTGCCGGGTGTGAAATCGACGGAATTCAAATAGCCGGTAACGCGGGCTTGGATTTTGACTGCTTCGGGCGCTTCGATACGACCGGTTAAATACGCATAGTCCACCACCTCATGTAAGCTCGCTTCCACCACTCGAACTACCGGCGGCTCTGCTTTTTGTAAAGGAGAAGTGGGTTCATGCCTTGCGAAGCAACCAACCAGAAGCAAGGCGACTGTCCCTATGGCGAACCACGTCAAGTGGAACCATCTCATGAGCCTGTTTCCTACCCCCATTGAACAGCGCCGGCCATTATTTCCGTTTTTGTAAGTATAGGACGCGATTAAAGTTTAAGTGTCCTGATAAAAATCCACCGGTCCTAGGTAATCCTGGGCGTTTTGACAGAAGCATGGATGACCAAATTGGGTGCAAGCTCGAAGAGTTGTTTTACAAAAACGAAGTAAATAGCCCAAAGCACCTTCCTAAAGATGAGTTCTCATCAGTAACCCACACCAGGTGAGAGCTATAATCTTCGGTTTCTTGCGACTGGACCAGTATCTAGGGTTGTTGCTTTGCTGAAGACGGGCAAGATGAGTGCAAAAATTGCGCACAATAAAGAAAATAGCGAAAATAGAGAATTTTTCACAATTTTAGCGATTTACTCGATTATTCCGATTTTTTGGACGATAAGCTTAGTTGAAAGTCCGCCAGTGGCTTTATTGGTAGGGGAATAAAATGAAGAAACTTTCACTGATGATTGCCTTGGGTGCAATAGTGGCCACCAGCACAGGTTGTGGGCTGTTGCAAGCGATTTTCAGTTACAGACCTTGTGTCATGCGCGGCACATGCGAGTCGGGCATGTGCGACGAGGGGTGCGAAGAAGGCTATGGACCTGTTTATGGCCTGCCTCGTCGTGCGACCTGCCCACCGGTCGTGAGGCCACGTCGGGCTGTAGTTTGCGACGACGAATGCGGCGTGCCCTGCCGACGCCCCCTGCTCTGCCCGCGCTGCGGACGATGTCTTGATCCTTGCTGGGATCCCTGCGGCGATTGTTGTTATGGTCGGGTATGGCATCGGGGGCCGCTGAGCTGTCTGTTCGCCTTATTCATGCGGCCTGCCTGGTGCGGCTCAGGCTGCGGCGAACGATACTGGGGCGACTTCTATTCCGATTTGCCGGATTGCTGGGACCCCTGCGATTGCTACGGAAACTACACCGGCGGTGGTTGCCGAGAGTGCGGCAGGCAGAACGCCGGCGGTGCCATAGAAGATTACTCCTATGGCTACAGGGGACAAACCATCAGTAGCGGGCTGCCTGTCTCGAAAGAACGCATTATCTCCCAAAGCGAACGGGTGGTTTCTCCGGCACCGAAACCCACCATACAGCAGCAACCCCGACAGGCCGTAAAACCAAAGCCAGGGCAATAGGGAACGCAGTTTACCGGCGTTGTTGGGCTTCGCCGGTCATAGGGACGAATTGGACCGGAACCACATTCTCTTCTCGAATGCTGCCGTCGGACTGCTTCTCCAACAACAGCAAGTCCTGGTAATAGCGACCTATGGGAATCACCAATCGTCCGCCCGGCGCGAGTTGGTCGATTAGCGGTTGTGGGACGTGATCCGGCGCGGCCGTAACCAGAATGATGTCGAAGGGAGCATGTTCCGGCCAGCCCTGATAGCCGTCGCCGCAGCGAACGGTGATGTTTTTATAACCCAATTTGGACAACCGTTTGGCGGCGGCTGTGGCCAGCGGTTCGAGGATTTCGATGCCGTAAACTTCCTTGCACAGTTCGGCCAGTACGGCTGCTTGATAGCCGGAGCCGAGGCCGACCTCCAGGGCGCGACATTCCGACGTGGGCCGCGCAAGCTGGGTCATTAAGGCGACAATATAGGGCTGCGAAATCGTCTGCCCAAGGCCGATCGGCAAGGGATGGTCCTCATAGGCTTGCTTCCACAATTCGCGGGGAACAAACTGGTGTCGGGGCACACGGGCCATGGCTGCCAAAACGCGGTGGTCCGTAATGTCGCGGGCACGGAGCTGTTCTTCGACCATTCGGCGGCGCGCGGCAAGAAAAGGGTCGCTTTTATCTGCTACGTCCCCTTGCGTCGTTTCTACGGATTGGTCGGCTTCCTCAAAAAAGTTCCACCAGAAGGCCATGAAACAGAGACCGAGCAACAAGATTCCCCCCAGAATTAGCACTAGTACGATTCGCCTGCGGCTGCTACTGCCCAACTGCATATTTGCTATCCGGCTTATCTCGCCGTGTCTAGATTCAAGGATAGCGCGTAGCAGGGCGGTAGTCAATCACCTTCTGCCTTTGGAGAGCAGAGGCACTCAGCGGCAGCCAATGAGAACAGTTCTATTGCGGCCGAAGCTGTTAAGCCGCCATGCGCTGGGGTTCCAACTCTTCCAGCAGATTGACAGTCCGCAGCATATTGCCTGCTTCGTCGTAAAACTGGACGATCCCGACTTCGATAAGCCACATCGCCAGGTAGCCTTGTGCTTTATAGGAGCGGGCGCAATAACGTCCGGCGGAGATGAGGATGGTTTCGTCCAGGTCGGCGGGCTGTTCGAGAAACACATCGTAAAACTCTAATAGGCGGATTACCAACTCTCTTACTTCTTGGGGCGTCGGTTCCTTCCTCATGCTCACGACCTCCCTGCGTTTTATGAAATGGAAGATTTTAAGAGAGTGTGCGGCAAACAAAGGTACATCGTGTTCCCTTTCGCCGCGCAACCGACCGTCAACTTCCTTTGTCGCCGTCGGTGGGAAAGAATCTACTGCTTCTGTTCAAGTGAATCAAGGCGAAAATCTTCCCAAAACAGAAGGCTGAACTTGTAAGCTGAAAGCAGCGGAAAGAAATCACGTCCCTGACCGACCGTCAGGCTGAGAACTGCCAGCACTGCTTGCAGTCGATGCCGAACTTCCCCGGCTGAGGAGAAAAAATGTAATGGCTGCCGGTTAATCAAGCAGGCAGGATGACGAAACTCAGACCGGAGCTGCCGGCAGGTCAAAGCCAAAGTAGCGCGCTGCGTTTTCGTAACATATCGCCCGTACTAGCCCACCGACCATATCCAGATCGTCCGGCAGCAATCCTTGTTCCATTTCCTGCCCTAACAGATTGCAGAGGATGCGGCGGAAGTAGTCGTGCCGCGAGAAGGAAAGGAACGAGCGGCTGTCGGTCAACATGCCGACAAAGGTGCTCAAGACGCCTAGATTAGAAAGTGTTTCCAGTTGTTTTTCGATTCCGTTTTTCTGATCAAGGAACCACCACGCGCTGCCATACTGCATTTTGCCGGGCGTAGAGCCGTCTTGAAAATTGCCCAGCATGGCGGCCACGACTTCGTTTTGGGCGGGGTTGAGATTGTAAACAATCGTTTTTGACAGCCGATTTTTGCGGTCCAGACGATCAAGAAACCGCGCAAGTGGACGAGCCAGGGGGGCGTCGCCGATCGAATCACAGCCGGCATCCGGCCCATAAGCCTTGAAAAGCCGCGAGTTGTTATTCCTCAATGCCCCAAGGTGGAGTTGTTGCACCCAGCCTTTGCGATAATTCATTACGGCCAGTTCATGAAGCAGTGCGGCGCGGAACAAAGCGACTTCTGCCGATGCGGGCGTTTTGCCGGCACGCACTTTACGCCAGATGGACGCGGCATCCGCCAGGGAATAATCCACATCCGGCAGAGCTTCCAGGCTGTGGTCGGCCAGGCGGCAGCCGTGAGCATGAAAGTAGTCATGCCGCCGTTCTAAAGCCTCCAGATAGCGGTCAAAATCATCGCCGATGTCAAGGTTGGCGGCTTCGGCCAGCCGTTCCACCCAGGCGTTGAACGCATCCGGCGTTTCGACGGCCGAAGCTCTGTCCGGTCGAAAAGTCGGCAGCACGCGGATATCCTTCGTCGGATCGGCGGCCAACGCCCAGTGATGTTCCAGTGTGTCTATCGGATCGTCGGTCGTACAGACCAGAAGGACGTTCATTTGCCGCATAATGCCGCGTGCAGAGAACTCCGGCAGAGCTAGCTTCGCATTGCACTCTTCCCAGATGCTCGCAGCCGTCTCGGGGCAGAGCAAACGGTCGGCGATTCCCAGTGGGTGTTTCAGTTCAAGATGGGTCCAGTGGTAGAGAGGATTGCGAAGCAGTTGCGGGACGGTCTCCGCCCATTTCTGAAACTTTTCCCAATCCGACGCATCGCCAGTGCAGTAGTGTTCCGCCACGCCGACGGCGCGCATAGCCCGCCATTTGTAGTGGTCGCCGGAGAGCCACAGTCGGGTGAGGTTTTCGAATCGTCGATCGGCGGCAATATCCGCCGGAGACAAATGGCTGTGATAGTCGATAATCGGGAGATGTCGGGCGAAATCTTCGTAGAGTTTTACTGCCTGAGTGTTTTGCAATAAAAAGTGCTCAGTGATAAAAGCGTTATTCATAGGAGCGATTCCGAAATGGCGAAAGAAAGCGTAGGCCAATAAAAACCCCGCCGCTCGCGGCGAAGCGAAAACGGCGGGGCCGGAACAGAGAAGAGGCCACAAAAATTGATACTAGCAACTTTTTCCAAACTGTCTAGTACCCACAGCAATTTTTGTTAGCTGCTGTCATTCTATAGGGGGGGTATGTGGTCATTTTGGCAGCCCTTCCACCCCTATCTCCTCTTTACAAAAGAAGCTACACTCTAGGGAATTGTAATAGGCGGTATGTACTTAGCCTTAGTTAACAAGCTGTAAACCCTTTTTTAGCAGCCCTTTAGCCGTGATGGAAATCTACCAGCGGGTATGCGAGCAGGCGGTTAGGGAAGCCGGCAGGGTGCTGTTGGAAGAGTCTGTCTGCGTCAAGCTACGGAAAAAAGGCCCTGCTGATCTGGTTACTCAAGCCGACTTGGCGGCCGAAGCTGCGGTGCGAAATATCGTCCTCAGTGCGTTTTCCGACCATTGCTTACTAGGCGAAGAAAACGGTCAGGTCGGCGAGGGAAAGGATTATCGCTGGATTGTGGACCCGTTGGACGGGACGACGAATTACGCTCATGGTGTGCCGCATTATTGTGTTTCCCTGGCTCTGGAGCGACGCGGCGAATTGCTGGTAGGAGCGGTCTTCGATCCTCTGCTGAACGAATGTTTTACGGCCGCACTCGGCCAGGGGGCGCGACTGAACGGACGCCCCATCCGACCGAGCAGTATCACCGAGCTTTCCGAGGCTTTGGCCGCCGTAGGCTTTCCGCCGAATGTGCAGCCGGAATCGCCGGATTTACGGCTTTTTTTGGCCATGCTTCCTTGTTGCCAGGCCATTCGGAGAACCGGCTCTTCGGCCTTGAACATGTGTTATCTGGCCGCCGGAAGATTTGACCTTTACTGGTCCTATTCCACACATATTTGGGATATTGCCGCCGCCGCGCTGATTTTACGCGAGTCCGGCGGCTGCATAACTGCGCCGGACGGCGGGCCGTTTCGACTTGAGCAGGCCCATTTCCTCGCTGCCGCGAATCCGCTGCTGCACGCCCAGCTAGTAGCCAAAGCGAAGGAAATCGAGTAATTTAACGTAAGATTTGAAAGGGGGCTAAAGTTGGCTTTAAGTACCGATGAGGCAGAGCTTTCCAGGGTAAGCTTTTTCAGACGCCTGATCCCCCCGATTTTACGGTGTGGATAAAGTTGACAATCTGCCGGGCTACACGATACACTAGAGGGAGGGATAGACAGCCTGCACTAATATATCCTATCTTGGCAGGTCAGCTTCGGGCCTGAGGCTGTCAGGAACAGAGAGGAAGTATCTGAACTTCCCGCCAGCTTCGGTGCTTTATCGGAAACAGGGGAGGTTTTGTAAACATGGCCGGCGAAGCAGTGTGGGGTATTGACATCGGGCAGTGCGCCTTAAAAGCCCTCCGATGCCGTCCTCACGAAAACCCCAAAATGGTCGTCGCCGATGCGTTCGACTACATCGAGTATCCCAAGGTACTCAGCCAACCGGGTTCCGACCCGGCGGAGCTGGTCGGCGAGGCGATGAAACAATTTTTGTCGCGTAACTCGGTGGTGGGCGATCGGGTGGCGATCTCTGTTTCCGGCCAAGCCGGCCTGGCCCGCTTTATCAAGCTCCCGCCGGTAGAAGCAAAAAAAATTCCTGACATCGTCCGCTACGAAGCCCGACAGCAAATCCCCTTCGATCTGAACGATGTCGTCTGGGACTATCAGCGACTGGGCGTCGGCGGTGTGGAGGAAGGCTTTGCTTTGGAAACAGAGGTCGGGCTGTTTGCCATGAAGCGCGACGCCGTGTTTCGGGCGTTGGAGCCGTTCTTGAACCACGATATCGAAGTGGACATCGTTCAATTGACGCCCCTGGTGCTCTACAACTTTGTGCTCTTCGACCAACTGGACGAATTGCCCCCTGCCGAAGAATACGATCCTGACAATCCGCCGGAATCACTGATTGTCCTTTCCATGGGGACGGATACCACCGACTTGGTCATCACCAACGGCTTCCGTATCTGGCAGCGGAGCATTCCTCTGGGCGGGAGCCACTTTACCAAAGCGCTTACGCGCGAACTGAAACTCACCTTTGCCAAGGCGGAACATCTTAAGCGGAATGCCACCGCTGCGGCGGACCCCAAGGCCGTTTTTCAAGCCATGCGACCGGTCTTTCACGACCTGTTGACCGAGTTGCAACGCTCGATCGGCTATTTTTCGAACCTGGATCGGGCGGCGAAACTCAATCGGGTGCTGGCCCTGGGTAACGCCATGAAACTGCCGGGCCTGAGACGCTATCTCGCGCAGAACCTCGGCTTGCAAATCGAAAAACTGGAGAACTTCCGCTCGCTTGTCGGGCCGCAAGTCCTGACCGCTCCGACCTTCCAGGAAAATCTGCTCAGCTTCGGTGTTTCTTACGGTTTGGCCGTACAAGGGTTGGGCAAAGGCGGCATCCAGACCAACCTCCTACCTCGCGAAATCATCAAGGATCGGCTCATCAAGCGGAAGAAGCCCTGGGCGGTGGCGGCTGCTGCGCTGCTGATGTTGGCTTGCAGCATCAGCTACGCCGCTTATTCGCTGGCGATCGGCTCGGTGGACCCGGCCTCCTGGAAGCAAGCTGAAAGTCAGGCTCAACAATTAGCTCAAAACGCGGGACGGCTGAAAACCGAGGCCGAGCAAGCCAAAACAAACTTCCAAAACACCGACGAGATCGGCCGACATCTTCTGAGCAACGTAGAAGGACGGCTTCGCTGGTTGGAGTTACTCAAGGCGGTAAATCACTGCTTGCCTTCCGATCCGCCTTTGCGATCCGATGACAAGCCTGTTCCCATCTCGGAACGCAACGAGTTGCACGTTACGAATCTGGATTGCCAGTACTTTGAGGACGTTTCGCAGTGGTATGCCAATGCGAAAAAGTGGGAGGTGGTTGGGAGCCGGTCGCCGCAGCCTCAGCCCCAGCCCCAGCCGAATACCCAACCGGCGCCGGCAAGTGCAGATACAGGCGGTGTGCCGGGGCAGATTCCTGGGGCAACTGCTCCGGAGGGAGCCTCGCTTACTCCAGCCCCCCAGGCTGAAGGCCCCAAAGGCCCCGGCTGGATTGTCCGTCTGGAAGGTTATCATTATCACAACGCCGACAGAATTAATCAGGGTGCTCAATACGTCCGCAATACTTTGATTCATAATCTACTTCACGAAAAAGTGGACCTTCCTGCTGCTGAAGGCCAGGGAATGGAATCCGTAAGTATGGCGGAATTGGGCATATTATGTCCTGTGCTGGTTAACCCCCTGCGGGTCTATGACGTGGAAATACCTGATCCGACAGCGGCGCCGGAAACAGAACCCGGCGGTATGTCGCACATGCCGGAGGGAGGCATGTTGGGCGGCGGAAAAGTACCCCGGCCGCCGTCCACCGCCGGAGGAGCAACAACCGGCGGCACAATTCGCTTAAAACGATTCGACTTCACGGTCGAGTTTTGTTGGCAACCGAAGCTGCCCAGTGAACGTCTGCGACTTCGTTTAGAGCGTGAAAAGGCCAAGACCGCAACCGATACTGCCCAACCTTAAAGGGGCGTACTATGCACAAGCTTAAACCTTTTCTTACCGCCTTATTAAAATACCAGTTTTGGGTGCTGGTTGGGTTGGCGTCTATTGTTTCTTTGATTTGCTGGTGGCTGGCCACGAGTGGACTGGCGGGACAATTCCAACAACGGAAGTCGAAGCTGGAAGGCGATTTCAAGAGCGTCGTCATTCCGCCGGACCACCCCAATCAAAGCTATATCGACAGTATTGACAAGCTGCACGAACAGCTTAAGGACAACGTGAGCACCGCCTGGGAAGTGCTCTACATCGAGCAGAAAGAAAAGAATCCCTTTCCTACGGCGATTCTGGGCGAAGACTTCAAGGAGCGTTTCGAGCGCCTTGGTCCGCAAGAAGAGCTTGCCTGGCATTACCGCGAACGCTACCAAAACTTTATCAAGGAATACTTGCCCAAACTAAAGGAGATCATCAACGCTTTGCGACCGGTTGAACCGCCGGAACAAGCAGGGAAGGCCGGCGTCGGCGGTACACAGCCTGGTACGACGCCGCTCCAGCCGGGGCGCTTCAGGCCGGAAATGTATCCCGGCGTGCCTGGGCAGCCCCAGGGCACGGAAGAAATCCAGTGGGAAGGCGTCGTGGAGTGGAACGAGAACGATTACGCCCGTCTGCTTGCGCGCTTCGTTTGGGAGCAGGTTCCTTCCACCATTGCCGTCCGCATGGCGCAGGAAGACCTTTGGGTGTATGAAGCCTTGTTGCGTGTAATCAAGAACACCAACGAGGGAGCGACAACGCCCAACAATGCTGCGGTTAAGCGAATCGAAGCTTTGTTAATCGGACGCGAAGCAGCCAACATTTGGAAGACTACAGAAACGGCGCTCTTCGGCGGAGCGCTGGGTGGGCCGGGCGGCACGCCAGGTGGAATGCCTGCTACACCACCGGGTGCGACGCCCAGCGGCATGACCCCGCCTCCGACCGGTGGAGCGCCGCCGGCGATGACGCCGCCGATGACGCCGCCGATGGGGGAAGCACCTGGTTTCGGCTCTTCCGGCGGCAGCCCTACCGAGGATCAAGCCCAGCGTGAATTGCGGGAGTTGTTTGATGGCCGCTATGTGGACGACAAGGGTCAGCCGCTGGTTTTCCAGCCCCAGTATCCCTACGCCCAGCATCCGTACGCTGAATTCAAAATGATGCCGGTGTGTATGAATCTGGTGATCGATCAGCGTCGGCTGCCGCAGCTTTTGGTCGAGTGCGCCAATTCGAACATGCCTATCGAAGTTCGCCGCGTGCGAATCTTAAAAACCCAAACAGCTTCCGGCGGGACCGGAATTACGACTCCGGGAGGAATGTTCCCGCGCACGCCTGCTTTGCCCTCTACTCCTTATGCACCCGGCGTACCTGGATACGGATCGGGCATGCCGCCGGGAGGATATGGTTATGGCCAGAGCTTCCCGGGTCAAACTGCGACTGAAGAGCCGGGCCAATTCGATATGCCGGTTGAAATCCACGCCATGATTTTTATCTATAATCCTCCGGATCGGGAGAAATTAGGTTCTGGTGCAGCAGGAAAGAAGTCGGAAGAGGGCGCTCCGGCTTCACCTACTACACCTCCTGCAACACCGCCGCCGGCGTAGGTTAAAGGGCAGAACGAATGAAACTTCAATTGAAGCTCGACCCCAAATCGCTCCAGCAACTTTTGCTCCAGAACGTGGAGAAGATGGGCGTAGGCTTGGTGTTGCTGATTTCGTTGATAATCATGGGCTCGGCGCTGCGCAAGGCCCAACGCTATGACAAATCGCCGGAGCAACTTCTTCAAGCCGTGAAAAATGGGGAAAACACGCTTGCTTCAACCACGGCCAAGCCGGACCTGACCGTAACGGATTATGTGTCTCAGGCGAAGCGGAGTCGCACGCCCATCGAGGCCAGGCCCTACTTAACCCAGGTGGCTTGGGACAATCCGCTCTTTCCAAAACGACCGTTGCGGGACAGGCCGCCGTTGTTGGCCGTACAGCAATTGCGCGGGACGGCGGAGGTCGGCGCCTTTCGGATGAATCTCACCGCCCTGCCGGAAGCTTCCCCGCCGCCTGCTGATCCCACAAATCCTCCGCCCGGTGCGCAGCCGCCGATGACATCGCCGATGATGCCCGGCGGAAACGACATCCGCGGTATGCGCTGGGTGGTGCTGACCGGCTTAGTGCCTTTTGAGAAGCAAGTTGCGGCTTTTGAAGAAGCTTTTCGCCCTTCCGTCTATTACAATTCCCAGACGGATTATCCTGTTTATTTGGGCTATTGGGTGCAAAGGGTCGAGGTCTCCAGTGCGGGCGAAGCCGTCAATCCTGACTGGGATAAAGCTGAAACCATTATCTCCTCGCAAGCAATCCAGGCGGCCCTGACACAATGGTCGCAAGTCAGCAACGCCGACGTGGTGGCCACGGAGTTCCTTGACGGGCGACTGGCCTTTCCTCTTGGCCCGCTGGTTAATCGCACGTGGGGAGAAAGTGTCGCTCATCCACCGGAAATTCCGGTGCTTTCCGTCGCGGAGCAAGGTATGCCGGGTGTTTCCGGAGGGCTGCAACCTGGCGGCATTCCGCCGCGTGGCATGGGCTTGGTGCCGGAGATGCTGCCTCCTACAGGTCCGCGCAGCGGGCGACCGATGGGGCCTCAAGGGCCGGGGACGCCTCCGAATACTCAAGGCACGCCTTTTGACCAGGGCACGCCCGATGCCACGCAGCCGGGGATGCCGGGCTATCAGGCTCCTGAAGCCGCTTACAAAACGCCCACCTACCTCTTGTTCCGCTTTTTTGATTTCAATGTGGAGCCGGGAAAGCGTTATGTTTATCGCGTGAAGCTCGGCTTGCAGAATCCCAATTACGGTTTGAAAGCCAGCTACCTGAAGGATGCGAAGCTGGCCGAGAAAAGTTGGCTGGAGACTTCCTGGTCTGAGCCGAGTCCGGTGATTTCCATCCCGCTTGATACCCGTGTGTTGGCGGTGGCCGTGAAGCCGCCTGCCCGCCCGCTGACCGGCGAGCCGACAGGAAAGATTCTCATTACCAAGTGGCTGCGGAATCAAGGTCTTGAAGCCTTCGGTGAGTTTTCGGTAGTTCGTGGTCAAGTGGCGAATTATAGGGACGAGGTATTCAAGATTTTTTCCACCAGCGGTATGACCTCGCCCATGCCTATGTATCCCCCGTCGGGCATGACGCCCCAGCCGACGAACCCCGGCACGCCCGGCGCCAAACCACGGGGCAAGAATGTGCCGAATGTCCCGCCGGAGATGCAGCCGCCTGGTATGCCGGGAATGCCGGGTATGCCGGGAATGTATCCAGAGGGGGGAACGTCCGGCCGGCGCACGCCGCGTCGGCAACCCGGGTCAAAGGGCGAAATGCCCCCGGACTTCCAGCCTCCGCCTGTGGCTGCCGCGCCTGCTCCGATAGCCGCCTTGAAAGTCAATTATTACACCAATATGACCGTGGTTGACTTCCGCGGCGGCGAACGTCTGGACACGAAAAAAGGGAGTCTAAATCTCACCGCACCGGGACAAGTTCTGCTTGTGGACGCAGACGGGAATCTCGTCGTGCGGGACGAACTGGCCGACAAGCCTGAATACGACAAAATCACCGCTACTAATAAGCCCGCTGAGCAATCGGGCATTGCCGCCGGAGGAATGCCGGGCATGAATCCCAACATGCCGCCTATGAGAGGCGGGGGGCTGGATTCCTTGACCCCGCCGGATATGCCCAGGAAAAAAGGCGGCTATTGAACTGCTTTCGGTTTTTCCTTTGCCGGCCTGGGCTCTTGCTTTCGCTCACACTCTGTTTCTGGTCAAAGAAAGCATTTCTCCGCTTCGCGCCGCCGGAAAGGAAAAGTAAGATTGTGTGGGTTTATGAGAGCGTTTTTTGTAAAAGGAGAGGCCAGTTGCTACGAACTCACACCTGCGGGGAGTTGCGGGCGAAGGATATTGGGAAAGAAGTCGTGCTTTGCGGCTGGGTGGACGCCTGGCGCGATCATAGCGGCGTACTGTTCGTAAATCTCCGCGACCGCTATGGGATTACGCAAGTGGTTTTCGCTCCCGAAAGCGGCGCGGAAGTGGTCGAAGCTGCGCGGTCGTTGCGGGCGGAATATGTGGTGTTGATTCGGGGTCGCGTCGCTCCCCGACCGGAAGGAAACCTGAATCCCCGCATGCCGACCGGCGAGATAGAGGTCTGCGCCGAGCAGGTCGAGGTGCTCAATCGCAGCTTGCCGCCGCCGCTATTGCCTTCCGCCAAGGAATTGCCCGCCGAAGACGTGCGGTTGAAGTATCGTTATCTGGATTTGCGCCGGCCGGAGATGCAACGTGTGTTGCTCCTGCGCCACCGGATAATTCGCGTAATCCGCAACTATTTTGACGAACTGGGATTTGTGGAAGTGGAAACGCCGATGCTCGGTCGCAGTACGCCGGAAGGCGCGCGCGACTATCTGGTGCCGAGCCGCATTCATCCGGGAAGATTTTACGCTTTGCCGCAATCGCCGCAGCTTTACAAGCAATTGTTGATGGTGGCCGGCTACGACCGCTATTATCAGATCGCCCGTTGTTTTCGCGACGAAGACCTCCGCGCCGACCGGCAGCCGGAGTTTACCCAATTGGACGTGGAGATGTCTTTTGTCGATGCCGGGGATGTGATGGCCGTAATCGACGGTCTGATGGCGCGGCTGAGCCGGGAGATATTAGGCCAGGAATTGCCCATCCCACTGCCGCGAATCAGCTATGACGAAGCGATGGAACGTTTCGGGCACGACGCACCTGACCTGCGATTCGGCATGGAAATCATAGACCTTACGGACCTGGCGGCAGGCGCGGACTTCCGTGTGTTTCGGGACGCCGTGGCCGCCGGCGGTCGAGTGCGCGGCCTCAATGCCGAAGGCGCGGCGGAACGATACTCGCGCAAAGCCATCGACGAGTTGACCACTTATGTCATCGAGCATTTTGCCGCCAAAGGGCTGTGCTGGTTCAAGGTTGACGCCGAAGGCAAACTGACTTCTTCGATAGCCAAAAACTTTTCGCCGGAGTTGCTGGCGGAAATCGGCCGCCGCATGAACGCTTCGCCCGACGATTTGCTGCTTATCTCCGCCGACAAGTTCGAGACCACTTCGAAGGTCCTTGCCGGTCTGCGCCGGCGGTTGGCCGCCGAATTGAAACTTTACGACCCGACGAAGATGCACTTTTCCTGGGTGGTGGAGTTTCCGATGTTCGCCGTGGATGAGGAGCAAGGCGGCTGGACGGCAATGCACCATCCCTTTACTGCTCCTCGGCCGCAGGACGTCCCACTGTTGGAAAACGCCCCGGAGCGATGCCGCGCTCAGGCCTACGACCTGGTGATTAACGGCTTCGAGGCCGGCGGGGGGACGATCCGACTTCACGATCGTGCGTTACAACAACGGGTGTTTCGCGTCCTGGGCATCGACGAAGCCGCCGCTGTTGACCGTTTCGGTTTTCTGCTGGAAGCCCTGCAATACGGCGCCCCACCACATGGCGGCATCGCCCTGGGCATCGACCGGCTGGTCATGCTTTTTGCCGGCTTGGACAATATTCGAGATTGTATTGCCTTTCCCAAGACCCAAAAGGCTACCGATCTGATGAGCGGCGCCCCAGGCAGCGTCGATTTGCGACAACTTCGAGAGTTGGGCTTACGGTCGGCATCCACGCCTGACCGTTCCCCCACCGAGTAGCAAGCCCTTATTGACGTTCGCGCCAACTTGTGTACGTTAATAGTTTCACCGGCGAGATGGTTGCCGGCTGTGGCAGTTTTACTGAATACCCTAGGGTGAAAAATAATTTAAGGAGAAACAAGCTGTGGCTATTCGCGTAGGGATCAACGGTTTTGGACGTATTGGGCGGCTGGTATTCAGGGCGATCTGCGACCAGGGTTTGCTCGGCAAGGAGATCGACGTGCCGGCCGTCAACGACATCGTCGCCGCCGATAATCTCGCCTACCTGCTCAAATATGACTCTACCCAGGGGCGGTTTCCCGGCACGGTAACCAGCGAGAAATCCGGCCCTGCGGCGGCGGAAGACGATGTGCTGGTGGTAAACGGTTACAAAGTGAAGTGTTTGGCCGTGAAGGAAGGCCCTGCCGCACTGCCCTGGAAATCGCTGGGCGTGGATGTGGTGATTGAATGTACCGGTCTGTTTACCGACGCACAAAAGGCCAAAGGACATCTTGAGGCCGGCGCAAAGAAAGTCATCATTTCCGCACCCGCCAAAAATGAGGACCTCACCATTGTCATGGGCGTAAATGAGAACAAATACCTTCCTGACAAGCATCATATCATTTCCAACGCGAGCTGTACGACCAACTGTCTGGCGCCTTTGGTCTTTGTCCTGTTGAAGGAAGGCTTCGGCGTCGAAGAAGGGCTGATGACGACCATCCACGCCTACACGGCCACTCAAAAAACGGTTGACGGCCCCTCGAAGAAAGACTGGAAAGGCGGACGAGCCGCCGCCGTCAACATCATTCCTTCCACCACCGGCGCAGCGAGGGCCGTCGGCCTGGTGTTGCCGGAAGTGAAGGGCAAGCTGACCGGCATGGCGTTCCGCGTGCCTGTCCCCACCGTGAGCGTCGTGGACCTGACGGTACGCACCGTCAAGCAAACCAGCTATCAAGAAATCTGCGAAGCCATGCGCCGCGCAAGCGAAACCTATTTGAAAGGCATTCTGGGCTATTGTGAAGACGAAGTGGTTTCCACCGACTTCATCCACGATCCGCATTCCAGCATCTTCGACGTGGGCAGCGGCATCGAACTAAACAACCGCTTTTTCAAGCTGGTTGCCTGGTACGACAACGAGTGGGGCTATTCCTGCCGGACGGTGGACTTGGTCCGCCTGGTGGGCAAGAAGCTGGAGTAGCTTTGCTGCGGAATCATTTGGCAATCCAGATCACGCCGTGCGAGATGTCGGCGACGATGCCGTCTATGGAGGCGTGAATCGGCGCACCCAGGGCCGGTTTGCCATCGGTTACCGGCGGTCGGCCGATCAGGTCGCCGCGTCGGACTCGCCGGCCGACGGCCACTAACGGTCGACAAGCCGCCCCGGCGTGTTGTTTCAACTTGATGCCCACCTTTTCGGTCGCTAACAGTTCCTCGCGAAGCGGTCCGACGTTGCGGAACTGTCGCAAACCCAACTTCGACATGAGCCGCGCCATAGGAGCCTTGCGGTTGTTCAGGTGGAGACCTGGTCGGGAGGGATTAAATGGAGGATTCTGCCACCGGCGGCCCTCGGCAAGCAGACGCCGCTTGTTTTCCGCACACACGTTTTTCGGGTCGAGGTCTTCCGGACAGGAATACAAGCTGCAGAGGTTGCATTCGCAGCAAAACTGCGTGCCTTGCTCATTCACTTCGCCGGAAAGATTGAATCCCAGGCTCCGCATCGCACGATGCGGCTCGATAGGATGACCCAAAAGCCATCGCGGGCAAAGTTCCGTGCAAAAGCTGCATTGATCGCAGGCGCTGCGGCCGATACGGGCGATTCGCCGCCAATCAAGGCGACGACGGCGAACCAAGGCATGATCTTCCGGCAAGACGATGACGCCGCCGGTAGTCTTGTCCACCAAGGCGTTGGGATTCTCTTCGAGATAGCCCATCATCACCCCGCCGACCAGCAGGTAAGGTTTAGCAACGGTTGCTCCACCGGCAGCTTCCAGGCATTGGGCGAAACTAATGCCCACCGGTACGCGCAAAGTGACCGGTTCGGCCACCGCCCCGCCGACGGTCAAAAACTTTTCCACCACCGGCTGCTTATCCGCGCGCGCCACATTCAGCGCCGTCTCGACATTGATGACGACGGCACCGACGGCCAAGGGAATGCCTCCTGGGGGAACAACGCGCTGCAAGACATCATAAACCAGCATAAACTCATCGCCTGCCGGATAGGCGTCTTGCAGAGGTGCGATTTCCACCTGTCGGGGCAATTTTTTGCGGAGGGAGTCGATTACATCGTGATATTTTTCTTTGATGCCGATTACCGCTCTACCGGCCCCGACCAGTTGCATCCCGATTTCCACGCCGCGAAGTATCTCATCGGGATAAGCCCTGAGAAGCTCTTTGTCTTTATGTAGCAGCGGTTCGCACTCAGCGGCATTGAGTAATAAAGTGTCCGCCTTGGCGGCAAGTTTGACATGTGTGGGAAAACCTGCGCCGCCGGCGCCCACAACACCGGCTTGTTCGATTTGTTCGAGTGTGACTGCCATTGTGCTACCGATAACTTGAGCTACAAAAGTATAATACTTGATTCAAGCTTCGGAGATAAGACTTGTTCTTCGATAATATGCTTTTTGCTGTGGCGGCTGATAAGGTGAAACCGTCGGCGGCAAGGTATTGCTCTGGCGCTTAAGTGCTTATATGATGTTAATGGTTGCTATTCCGTCCATCGGCAGGTGAAAAGAGGAGCAGCTATTATGCAACTTTCTCTCTCTAGGCGTAATTTTCTGCTGGCCTCGGCATCGACGGCCGCGCTTGCCCTGGCCAGGCCCGGCTGGGCTGCGGAAGACAAGAAAACCTTACACAAAGCGCTTATCGGGACGCCGACAAAACAGGTTCTCGAAGCCTGGAAAGCAGTAGGCTTCGAGGGCATCGAGGCCACCAACTGGCAAGCCTCGCCCCAGGAAGCCGAAGCCGCCCGAAAGCTCGCCGAATCGTTGGGTATGCGGATTCACTCTGTATTGTTCGGTTGGGCGGAGATGAACGCCGGTCCTGCGGGGATGGAAAAGAACCTCTCTCAAATCCGCACGGCTTTGCGCGCGGCCCAGGCGTTTGGCGCAGATGCCCTGCTGCTGGTTCCTTGCCGCATCGGTGGGATGAAGATTCCCCGCCCGCGCGATTTCGACATCCGGTTCGATGAAACCACCGGCCATTTACGGCAGGTCGTCGCCGGCGACAATACGCCATATCAGGAATATATGGAAGCTCATAACCAGGCGGTCGATGCCTCGCGGGAGGGCGTAAAACGTCTGATTCCCGATGCGGAAAAGAGCGGCGTGATTATCGCCCTGGAGAATGTGTGGAACAATCTTTGGGTGAAGCCGGACCTGTTCGCCCATTTCGTCGCCTCGTTTAACAGTCGCTGGGTGCAGGCCTATTTTGACATCGGCAACCATGTGAAATACGCTCCGCCGGAACAATGGATTCGCACGCTGGGCAAACTCATCGTGAAGTGCCACGTGAAGGACTTTCGTCTGTCAGCCGTGGGAGAAGGCGACTTTTGCGAAATCCGCGAAGGAAGCGTAAATTGGCCCGCTGTCCGAAAGGCCCTTGACGAAATCGGCTATTCCGGCTGGCTGACTATCGAAGACGCCAATCTGCCGCTTGCGGAGCTTAGCAAACGTTTGGACCGAATCATTGCCGGAGAATAAAGCGATTTGTTTATGTTCGTGCTGCTTTGTTGTTGCACTATCAGGAGATAGAAGTTCATTACCATGTTTCGTTTCACATTTTTGTTGTCTTCAGTTGTTTTCAGCATAATGTTCACCGAAGTTGGAAAATGCGAACCGACCGATCAGAAGCCTCCGCTGAAGGCCGGCATTATCGGTTTGGACACAACACATGTGGTGATGTTTACGAAAATTCTCAACGATCCGCATCCGTTGGAAGATGTATCCGGCGTGCGTGTCGTAGCGGCTTTTCCCGGCGGCAGCCGCGACATTCCCTTCAGTCGGGACCGCCTGGAATTGTTCACCAAGGAGGTGCGCAAGCTGGGCGTGGAGATAGTAGATTCGATTGAAGAACTGCTGACGCGCGTGGATGTGGTGCTGTTAGAAAGCGTGGACGGACGGCCGCATCTGGCCCAGGCCCGACCGGTTATCGCCGCCGGCAAGCCGCTCTTTATCGACAAGCCGATGGCGGCCTCGCTGGCCGACGCGATGTTGATTTTCCGCCTTGCCAAGGAGCGCAATGTACCTTGCTTTTCGGCTTCTTCCTTACGGTTCAGTGCAGGCTTCCAGGCGGCGCGAAGCGGCAAGCCTTTCGGACGGGTGCTGAAATGTACCGCCTGGAGTCCCCTCCACCTCGAGCCGCACCATCCCGATCTCTTTTGGTACGGCATTCACGGCGTAGAGATTCTTTTTACCATCATGGGGCCTGGTTGCGAACGAGTTACGCGCCTCGCGCCGGACAAAGTCTTGGGCGTGTGGAAAGACGGTCGAGAAGGAATCTATGAGGCGCGGGAAGATTACGGAGCAATTGTAAAAGGCGAGCTTGGCGAAGGCAGCGCCGGCAAGTTCGACGGCTATCGGCCGCTGGTGGTGGAAATCGTGAAGTTTTTCCAGACCGGCCGTCCACCCGTCGCACCCGAAGAAACGCTGGAGATCCTCGCCTTTATGGAAGCCGCCGACGAAAGCAAGCGCCTTCATGGTGCGCCGGTTACCATTGAAAGCATCATGCGCAGGGCCGAGGAGCAAATCGCCGCGGCCGGAAATAAATAATTGTTTTCCTGTCCCGACCGGCGTTTTTCATTCCGGCATCTTTTGCGGGACGTAGGGGTGAGGGCGTTTACGGAGCACTTTCGCCTGGAGAATCTTGTCCGGCCGGGGCGCTTCAGGGTCTTCAGGGTTTCGGCGTTGCAGCTTCGCCAGCACATCCATGCCCTCTATTACCCGACCGAAAACCGTATGCTTTCCGTCGAGGTGGGGCGCGGGGACGAAAGTAAGGAAAAATTGCGAGCCGCCGGTGTCGCGTCCGGCGTGCGCCATGCTCAACGAGCCGCGAAAGTGGAGACGATGGTTCGGCTTGTAGCATTCGCAGGCGATGCTGTAGCCGGGCCGCCCGGAACCGTCGCCTTTGGGGCATCCGCCCTGGGCCATAAACCCGCCGATGACGCGATGAAACGTCAGCCCATCATAAAACCCCTTTTCCACCAACGAGATGAAGTTGGCGACCGTGTTCGGCGCTTCGTTTTCGAACAATTCCAGCACGATGTCGCCCTTGGTGGTTTTCAGCAGCACGCGCGGCAGGTCGTCGGCTTTTGCTTCGGCCTGCCGCAGGGCGGCTTCCTTTTGCCAGAGTTCTTTGTAGCGCGGTGCGGCTTCTGCGTAGAACCGCCCGATTTGTGCCGTTTGGTCGTTTTCTTTGGCTGTCTCGTAATAGCCGCTTTCTTTGGCGATCGTGAAGTATTGTTCAGCGGCCGCGAAATCATGCGTGGCAAAAGCGGCGATGCCGGCCAGGTTCGCCACGCCCTTTTCCTTGCAGTCGTGCTCCATAAGCAGCTTGCCCAATTTGGCCGCCGCCTCGAACCGATCGCTCCTTATCTGCTGGGCCAGTAATTTCACTAAAAAAGCAGTAAGTTTCGGATCAGCGTTCGGCGCTTCTTCGTAGGCTGCTTCGGCGGCTTCGATAAGCCGCGGTTCCAGGGCTTCGCCTTTGGCGATCAATTCTTTCCACTGGCGCTGAATCTCCGTGCGTTGTTCCTCGCTTGCGGTACGGTATTTCACTTGTAGTTCGGCCAGCTTGGCCAGCAAATCATTCATTTCCGTGTGCAATTGCTGGAACTCCTTTGCGGATGAAGTGTCGGGTTTATTAGTTTCGGCACCGCCGGCCGTAAAGCTTGCCGCCGGAACCAACAACAAAGCCATAAACAACATAGCCATAATTCTTGCAAACATAAACCTACCCTCGAAAAAAACTTCCAAAGCCGCTCCGTGGTCCGCTAAGCACCGAGCAAACTGCGGATTTCGGCATGTGCCAATTGCAGGGCCTGAGGCAACTTCTGTGGGGATTTGCCGCCGGCTTGTGCGAGGTCCGCCCGCCCGCCACCGCTGCCGTCAACTATCGCCGCCACCTTTCGCACCCAGGCTACCGCATCCAGGCCGCGATCGACTAGTTCTCGACTCAAGCCGGCGATGATCGTAACTTTCTGCTCTTCTTCATTTCGATTGGCCAGCAACACCGCCACCGGAGCCGCCTTACGCCGCAGTTGGTCGATAGTTTGCCGCAAATGGGGAGGATCGCCGGGCGTTTCGGCAATGACGATTTTGGTCCCATTCACCACCTGGGCTTGCTGGAGAAGCTGTTCCACGCTGCTGCCTTTCGGTCCGGCGGCGGCTTGCTTCCTGAGCCGGCGCAATTCATCCTGCAAGGCTTCGATGCGCTGAGGCAGGTCCTCCGGCGGCGTTCGCAGGGTGGCGCCGGCGGCGCGCAACAATTCCTCCTGCCGACGCACGTATTCTACTGCCCGTCGGCCGGTCAGCGCCGTGATGCGTCGGGCGCCGGCGGCGATACTTTCTTCGCCGATGATTTTGAACAAGCCTACTTGCGCGGTATTACGCAAATGCGTGCCGCCGCACAATTCCTTGCTGATTTCGCCCATCAACACCAGGCGCACGATGTCCGGATATTTTTCGCCGAAGAGCATCATTGCGCCGGTTTTTCGGGCTTCCTCCAGCGGCAAAAACTTGGCGGTAATTTCCGCCCCCGCAAGAATGAGTTCATTTACTTCCTCTTCGACGCGCTGCAACTGCTCGACGGTCAAAGCGGCGGGATTGGCAAAATCGAACCTGAGCCAATCTTCGTCAACCTTGGAACCTTGCTGCAAAGCGTGCTTGCCGACGTGCTTTTGCAAAGCATGATGCAAGAGGTGGGTGGCGGAGTGGGCGCGACAAATCGCCTGGCGCCGCCGCCCTTCTACCCGCGCGCTTACGACGGCCTCCAGCGTCAGCCTTCCCTCGCGCAGGAAGCCGTGATGCAGCGTAAAGTTGCCGTCGATGTGGGTGTCGCAAACTTCGAAGCGGCATTGCGGGCTGAAAATTTCCCCACGGTCGCCGACCTGCCCGCCCATCTCGCCATAAAACGGCGTCTTATCCAGCACCACTACGATGGGCTGCTGATGGTCAGTCCGGTCGAAATGCTCACACAGGCGGTCGCCCGAAACGATGGCCAGCACCCTGGCGTCGGAAACCTCGAGGGTTTCGTAGCCGAGGAAGCGGCTGCCGTGCACGGCCTTTTTGAGAGCTTCCAACGGGTCGCGACGGAAGACCTCAAGCTTCGTTCCTCCGCCGGACTCGATGCCGTGTTGCTCCATTTCCTTATGGAAGCCTTCCCAATCGAAATCCAAATTGCGTTCGGCGGCAAGCGTGTCGAACAATTCCGGCGGGAAGCCATAGGTCTGAAACATATCCGCCGCTTCGGCGCCCGAGACCGTGCGTCGTCCTTCCTGTTGCATCTGTCGGAAGATGCGCTGGATGCGCTCCAAGCCCAGCTCTAAAGTGCCCAGAAAGTTTTCTTCTTCCTTTTCGATGACGCCGGACACGGCCTGCACCGACTGGCATAATTCGGGATAAGGCTGCTTCATCAACTCGGCCACCTTTGGGACGAGCTTATGCAGGAACGGTTCGCGGACGCCCATCTGATGTCCGTCCAGTACTGCCCGTCGGAGCAGCCGACGGATCACGTATCCTTGCTTTTTGTTGCCTGGGGTAACGTTTTCGTGAATGGCGAAGACGCATGCCCTCAGATGGTCGGCGATTCTCCGCAAGCGGCGGCCGTTGTCGCTTGCCGGCTCATACCGCACACCGCAAACGTCGGCGGCGGCTTCGACCAGAGGACGAAAAATGTCGATATGAAAGTTGGAATCCACGCCTTGCAAAACCGAAGCCGTGCGCTCCAGGCCCATGCCGGTATCGATATTTTTGCTCGGCAAAGGGTGAAGGTTTCCCGGCGGGTCGCCGACGCGATTGAATTGTGTGAAGACCAGATTCCAGATTTCCACCTGCCCAAAAGGGGTTTGACAGTAAATTTCGCTGCACGGGCCGCAAACCCCATCCGGCCCCTGGGTGGGTGCGTTGGCCGGCCAAAAGTTTTCGTCTTCTCCAAGCCGTTGCAACCGCTCCGGCGGCAGGCGAATTTCCTCCAGCCAGATGGAGGCCGCCTCATCATCATCCAGATAGACCGTGGCCGAAAGGCGATCAGGGTCCAGTCCCAGCCATTTTTTGTCGGTCAAAAACTCCCATGCCCAATGAATTGCCTCGCGTTTGAAATAATCGCCGAAGCTGAAATTGCCCAGCATCTCAAAAAACGTATGGTGGTAAGCTGTTCGGCCCACGTTATCGATGTCGCCGGTGCGCAAGCATTTTTGGCAGGTCGTAGCGCGGCGAAACTCCAGTTTGCAGCGGCCGAGAAAATGGTCCTTGAACTGGTTCATGCCTGCCGGTGTAAACAGCACGGAAGGGTCCCAGCGCGGCACGAGCACATCGCTGGGGCGGCGGACGCAGCCCTTCGTCTCAAAAAAAGCCAGATATTTTTCCCGTAGTTCGTCGGTATTCATGCCCGTAGAGAGTCAAACAGTATCCTTGCCGGCGGAAGGTGTCCAACACATTTTCCGCGCAGCCTATCTTCATTAGGCCCGGTAGGATTCGAACCTACGACCAAGGGATTATGAGTCCCCTGCTCTGACCACTGAGCTACGGGCCCAAAATATGTTTTTTAAGGGATAAATGAAGTTATTCCAAGTTTGTGCTATGCTTCCCATTGTCCTTAGTACACCCGATTGTTCACCCGCAACCCTACAACACAAGCGGAGGTAGGGCTGGGTAGTGTACTGGCGCCACCCAAGTCCGGAAGATAGGGAAGGTGATGCCATGGCAAAGCCAAAGTTTACCACAGTAAGCAAGCCGCGTCTAGGTTCATGTTTTCCCTTATCCCGACACCACTAGCGGCGGAGTCAGCCGAAGCCCGCTTCACACCGGCGGACGGCGACTCAGTCGGCCCTCCTCTGCGGCGAAGCTGCTTCGTCAGAGTAATAGACATGTAGCTCTAAGTTCTCGATGACCACTGGCGAAGCCGGCGGTGAAAAGTCCGGATAAGAGGATTCAAAGCTCCCCGCTCTTCAGTCGTTTGCCCGCCGCCGCCAGATCATCAGCTACATACAACTCCTGGATAGAAGGCAATCCGTCAGTGGGTATCTCGGCCGGTAAAGCAGCCGGTGAATTGGTATGAAGGTACCAGTTACAGCTTTTCGGTGCGTAACCGGGCTGCTGCGTGCCGAGAGCAAGTTCCGGCGCGTCAAAGGCTACCGCCATATGCCCCAGTTGCTCAAAGCATTGGACCGTCTTGTTCTTGGCGAAGAAGAGGACGAAAATCGGAGGATTGCGTAGATTACCATGCAGGAAGCCGCCATACGATTTTCAACTGTCAAAGGGACATTCTCTGGACGACCACTTATATTACTGTGCAGGATCGCCAAAACCGTCTGGCCGATGTTGCGCAGACTCACAAAAATGCGCAGTAGAACTAGCGGGGCTTTTACAATCGCAAAGAAACCGGCGTGATCAGTCGCAGAAGCACTGCAAAGCCGACTGCAAGCAGGAGAACGAGCGTGGAAGGCTTCGGCACGGTGTACAATCCGCCGCCGTTGAGCACAATGTTTCCCCCGTTGTTTACCAGATTCAGGCAATACACGTTGTGTCCAGAAAGATCGAACGTCGAACCGGCGTTGATGGTCAGGATCGCAACGTAAAGCGCTTCCACTCCGACCCAGTCGGTCTGATTGTCGAACGCATCGGATAATCGTACCTGGCCGATCTTAGCGCCGCCGATCTCCAGAGTAGCCAGTGCAAAGTTGTCGGAAAAGCCGGCCATGGTCGCGCCGCGATCTTCGCCGGCGACCTCGAAGGCGTCCCATACGCCGGGCCCGCCCTCGAAAATCAATCGCAGCTCGCGAAGCCCCGCCAACTGCTCCGGGTCGGTGCCGAAGTTTTCGAACGCTGAGCCGCTCATGTGGATCGTAGCGCCGGGAACCGCGGTGAAGATGCCCTAGGGGCCGAAATGCAGTGATCTCGTCACGGTCACATTGGCGGAGGCATTTTCGATGTGGAATGCTCCGACCCCCGCTAGACCGACGAGCAGATCACCCGCCGTTAACGAACCGGCTCGGATGCTGTACGAACCGGAAGAATACTCGCTCGGCCCCAAAACCAGGCTTGCCGCGGCAACGGTCGATCCACCGGTTTGAATGCGATGGAATCCGCCGGTGACGCGGAGGTGAGCGACGCTCAGGTTGCCGGAGAGGTTAAAAATTCCGCCGCCGAGGGTCAGAGTGCCGGCACCGGTACCGCATGTGACATTGCCCTCGACGGTCAATCTCCCGCCGCCAAGCCAGTAGTTGCCGCTGCCGGCGGCAGATTCGCCGATCCGCAGATCGCCGTTGACGGTCACTTGCCCCCCGGTCTGGTTGAAGGCGCCGGCTGCCGCGGATCCTACGGTCAAAATCGGAGTAGAGAGTGTACCGTCGTCGAGTGAAAACGTACCGGCCGCACCGTCGCCCACAATCAGCCCGTGGGAGACCACTAACACTCCGCCTTTTTGCTGAAAGTTGCCCGCGGTTAATCCCCCAACGCAAACATCGGCTACATTCAGTTGGCCGCCTCGGAAGACGGCTGATCCAATGGGTCCGGTCCCGCTGGGACTAAAACCGACGTAAAGCGTCGTGATGTTGCCGGTTCCGGCCGATTGTTCGTAGGACCCGCCGCCATCGCCGGCTATTTGCATCGTGCCGGCAATAAGCAGACCGTCGTTGAGTGCGAACCGTCCGGTGCCGCCCGTTTGCTTTCCAAGAAGCAAGATGTCGCTGAAGCGGCATTCGCCGCCGTTTTGGGTGAACGCGCCTGTGCCGCTTCGTCCGATTGTGGCATTGGTTGCGTCGAGTGAACCGCCGCCGAGAGAGTATTCTCCGTTTATCCCGCTCGTTTCGCCGAGCACTAGATTATCGGCCCAGACTTCACCGCCGCTCTGGTCAAAGGAACCGTTTGCCTGTTGGCCGATGTGGATTGCTCCGGCCGAGAGCACGCCGTCACCGGCGAGTTCGTATCGGCCAATCGCCCGTTCGCCAATGATCAGATCTCCGTCGATGCCGTTCCCGCCGCCAGAATGAGAAAAAACGCCTTCGCTGTCCGAACCGACGTACTGGTTTCCTTCGCAATTGACGGATCCGCCGCTAAGCGAAAAACTCCCCCGCGATGCGATGCCGCCGCTGGGGTTGAAGCCGATGAACAACCCTCCGTCGCCGACGCAGAGCGAGCCGCCAGACTGGGTGAATTCGCCTTGGCCGTCGTAACCGATCAAAACGGTTTTAGCGTCGAGCGAGCCAGCCGCGAGGCAATAGGCGCCGGAGGACCCGGGATCGCGGCCGAGGATCAACTGGTTGGTGATAGTCACGGCGCCGCGGTACTGGGCGAGCGCGCCATTGTCCGCCCGATCGATCTCGGCATCTTCTTCTACTTCCAAGGAACCGCCGTAAAGATCATAGGCGCCTTGCTGATTTTGGGCGAATCCCAAAACCAAGCTGTTGATCCGAGCGCCGCCTCCTTCTTGCAAGAATAAGCCGGAAGCTTCTTGCCCGACGACCAGGTTGGCGGCGATCAGCTCGCTCAAATCGGCCCACTCGTTCAAATTGTAGCTTCCTTCAGCATTTGCTCCAACGATCAGATCGCCGGTGATCCTATGGGCGCCGCCGTAATGTGAGAAATGCCCGCTACCTTCCTTGCCGACGATCGTATTGCCGGCGCAGACGATTTCGCCGCAGTTCAATTCGTAGGCACCATTCGAGCTTTTGCCGCCGCTGGGATTAAAACCGAGGAATAGGCCGTCCGAGCCGACGCGAAGCGTGTCGCCCTGCTGGGTGAACGAGCCGGGACCGTCGTAGCCGATCATCACGGCTCGGGCTTCGAGCGCGCCGTCGTCGAGTTGATATGAGCCGCTGGAATCCGCATCGCGGGCGATGATCAATTGCCCGGAGATCGCATGCCTGCCGCCGGTCTGAGTGAAGGTGCTCGAGCCTAAGTAACCCAACCGCATCCAACCGCCGACGTTCACATTGCCGACGCCAAGGGTGTAATTGCCGACGCTGCCGACGGCCAAGGCCGTCTCGATACACTGCGAAGCCAGCGATCCGCCGGTTTGCACAACCTCGCCGCGGGCGTTTTGCGCGCCGCCGATGAAAACGTAGCTGTCCACAAGGAGTTGAGTGTTCGTGCCGAGTGAAAGCGTACCGTGCGAGCCTTCACCCCCGGCAAGGGTCAGTGTCTCGGCATGACAGTTGCCGCCGTTGAGTGAGTATTGGCCCGATCCACCCGTGCCGTGGGCGACAGAGAGCTCCGCCGAGGCGCAGGTTCCGCCGTTTTGGGTGAATATAGCCGTGCCGAATTCGCCGATCCGGATGTTTTTCGCCGTCAGGTCGCCGGCATCGAGGAGGTACGTGCCCTGCGAGCTGTTTCCGACGGCCAGGCGGAGTTCTTCTTGGATGCTCACACTCCCGTTGGATTGGTTGAAGATGCCAGTTCCCATCTGCCCGATGGTGAAATCGTAGTGATAGCCGCCGGGCAAGTCTTGTGTCAGCGTGCCGTCGGTCAGGCTATACGTGCCGGTCGAGCCGGCGTCGCTACCCAACGTGAAGCTCCCCCTGACGAGGTGGCTTCCGTGGACATGCCGGAATTCGCCTTTTCACTTGATTCCCGCGACGAAGTAAGCGGTCGTTAACGATACGGCCGGCAAGGCCTCGCTTCCGAAGGTATAGATTCCTTGGCCGAAGGCCGTCTCACCGAGAGACAATGAGCTGGCGGAATTCGTGCCGCCATAATGACGAAAATCACCCTTGCCCATGATGCCGATGCGTTGCATCCTGGTCTTTAAGGTACCGCCTTCCAGGGTGTAAAGTCCATCGCCTTCGAATTCGGACAAATTCAATTCACTGACATCAACCGATCCGGTTTGCTGGTAGAAAACGCCGGCGCCCGAGCAACCGACAATTATTTTGGCCGCTTCGCCATGCAGGAAACCGCCGTACAGGTTGTAGATTCCCGTGGAGTCCCTCCCCGATCCGATGATCAACTCGCTGCTGAAAGACCCGTGCATCCAATGGTCGCCGCCGTATTGATGAAACCGCGCGACTTGATTTCCGCCACATCCCAAGACGACCTTCTCGGTGATCAGTTGGCCCAAGTTCAGCGTGTATTTGCTTCCAGACGATGTCTCATAACTGCCCACGTATAATTCTGAGGTATAGACATCGCCGCCGTTCTGGACCAAGTCTCCAACGCCGTAGTATCCGACGAACAGCCGATTGGGCTGGAAAACCGCGCCGGTCCCGATGGTGTAGGTTCCCGTTGCGCCGGTTTGATATCCGAGATAGGCGCTCCAGGCCCAGATGGTTCCGCCCTGGTGGATGACGGAGGCGTTGCTTGCGTCGCCGATTCGGAACTGGCCGCTTTCGCCGCAGGAACCGTCGATGTTCAATGAGCCACCGTTGACGGACAGATGCGCCTCGCCGCCCTCCTGCCCTAACAATAATGCCCCGGACTGCTGATCGCCGGATGAAATCGTGACCGATCCGCCCGGTACATAAGCACTCTTGTAGTAATCCGGCACCCCGTGGGTCCAGAAGCTGGGATCGGTCCAATTCCCGCGCCGCCCATTCAGTAAGTCACTCCTCCTCTTACTATGCCCGCGACGGATGTGAACAGGAGGAAACTCGTTAGCATAAATGTCTTGATGGTCATGAGAAAGCCTCCCGTAACCGTTCACACCCTGGGAACTCTTCGGACAATTCAACGTTGATCAGTTGAAGCTTCATGGTATACACCGGATTCCTATCTGTCAACAATGCGACTGCTGGAGTTCACCCACTTTGATCTTGACTCAGGGCCAGAAATAAAGCCCCCTTCCGCTTGAAGTTAGAAAAAAACCACAGCGAAAGGAGGCCACAGATGGCTCGCAAAGGAGTGCGCACGGAGATTCGTCGAAGGTTGTCCAACTTTGACAGGCGTGTGGCAAGATGGGTTTCCGACCGTCGGCGACAACGGTTCATTCTGGAAATGATCGTGGGGCTAGTGGTCGGGGGACACGTGCATCTTACCAAGATTGCGCGGGCGGCTGCGATCGCTGCCGGTGAAAAAAGCAGGTGGGCGGCTGTTTCTTTTAGGTGGGAAAGCAGGTATAATTTTTTGCCTGGTAAAAAGGTTTTTTATCGCTTTCACTCTAGAAACAAATCGAGGAGCACCATGAATCGCCGAGATTTTTTTCAAGTCGCAGGAATTGGAGCATTCGCCACGCTTGCCGGACGTTCGCCGAGCAGAATTGTCGCCGCTGAGCCGGAGCCTGTGAAACGACTGCCGGCGCGGAATGAAGTCCCGCCGGAGGACACCTGGGATTTGTCGCGCTTGTTCGTGGACGATGCCGCGTGGGATAAAGCCTTCGATGCCTGGCAGAAGAAGTTCGAGGGCTATGCGGCTTTCCGAGGCAAGCTCGGCGAAAGAGCAGAAAAGCTGGCCGAGTGCATCGAATTCGACTTGGATATCGAACGACTCGGCGAACGGCTCGGCGTTTATGCCATGTTGAAGGTCGCTGAGGACCAGACCAATAGCCGGTATCAACGAATGCAGGGCCGCTTCATGCAGGCGGCAAGCCGCGCGGGCGAAGCCGCCAGTTTCATCAAGCCGGAAATTCTGGCCGTACCCGCCGAAAAAATGAACTCCTTCCTTGATGCGCCTTGTCTGAAGCCTTATCGGGTGATGCTGGAGCGGCTTCTCCGCTACAGGCCGCATACTCTCGGCGAAAAAGAAGAGAAGCTGTTGGCAATGCAGACGGAAATGGCGGAAGCGCCTTCGCAGATTTTCCGCCAGCTTACCGACGCCGATATGAAATTCGGCACGGTAAAGAACGAACGCGGCGAGACTATGGAACTAAGTCATGCCGGCTTTATGACGCTCCTCCACTCGCCGGATCGAGAGGTACGCGCGAACGCTTTTCATAGTTACTACGCCCAATATCTCGGCCATCAACATACGTTGGCCTCGACACTTAATGCCGCCGTACAACGAGATGTGTATTACGCGAAGGTTCGCAACTATCCTTCGGCGCTCGAGGCGGCCTTGTTTCCCGACCGAGTGCCGGCGGCGGTTTACGACAATTTGATAAAGACCGTCCATCGCCACTTGCCGGCGCTGTATCGCTATAACGATGTTCGCCGGCGGAAAATGAAGCTCAAGGACCTGCACCACTACGACACTTACGTACCCATCCTCGCACACCGGCAGACACGTTATTCCTGGGACGAGGCCGTCAATTTGATTATCGAAGCCCTGGCACCTTTGGGAAAAGAATACTGCGACGTATTGGAGAAGGGCTTAAAGGGCCGCTGGTGCGACCGCTATGAAAATCGCGGCAAGCAAAGCGGCGCTTTCTCCGCAGGTTCCTACGACGGCGATCCTTACATTCTCATGAACTATCAGCCGGAAATTCTCGATCATGTTTTCACGCTGGCGCACGAAGCCGGACACTCCATGCACAGCTATTTTTCGGCCAAAACGCAGCCTTTCGTGTACTACGACTATACTTACTTCGTGGCCGAGGTGGCCAGCACCTTCAATGAAGAACTGCTCTGCGACTTCCTGTTGCGTCGCGCCAAAGACAAACAGGAACGCGCGTATCTTCTCAACCGTGAACTCGACAACATCCGTTTGACCATCTTTCGTCAAACCAGATTTGCCGAATTCGAGAAGCTCATTCACGAGTCTGTCGAGGCGGGCGAGCCGCTGACCCTCGACCGCATAAAAGAGTTCTACCATAGCTTACTGGAGCGATATTTCGGGCCGGATTTTGTCATCGATCCTGAATTGGATCTCGAATGCCTCCGCATCCCGCACTTTTACCGGACGTTCTACGTGTACAAGTACGCTACAGGCATGTCGGCCGCCATCGCTCTGGCCGAAAGGGTAAAGAACGGCGGTAAGGCCGAGGTGGAAGCCTATTTGAACTTCCTGAAAGGCGGCTGCTCCAAAGACCCCTTGGACCTGCTGCGCGGCGCCGGCGTTGACATGGAACAACCGCAGCCGATTGACGCCGCACTACAGAAGTTCACGCGATACGTTGAAGAGTTGGACTCACTGATTTGACGATTGTTCCCGAGGATAAGACGGGCGAAGCAAGCCGGGGGAAGTGGGCGGCGACTGTCGTCCTCACGACAGCCGTGCTGTTCTTCTTTCCGCTGACAATCCGTTTCCCGCTATTGGACCCGGATGAAGGCTTACATGCCGCCATCGCCCAGGAGATGGTCGAACAGGACGACCGGCTGACGCCGCGACTTTTCGGCCGACCGTTTTGGGATAAACCGATCTTATACTTTTGGGCGCAGGCGGCTGCGCTGCGGTTGTGGGGGTTTAACGAAGCGGCGGTGCGGCTGCCTGGTTTGCTTTTCGGCTTTTTCGGCGTCGTTACGACAGGCGTGCTGGCATGGCGCATGTTCGACGGGCGGACCGGCTGGATCGCCGCCTTGCTTTATGCCACCACGATTTTGCCTACCGCCCTGGCCCAGGCTGCCACGCACGATGTCATGTTGCCGGTCTGGATCAACCTTACGCTGTTGTGCCTCTGGGAAGCGTGGCGACCTACCGCACGAAGTCGAACCATTGTCGGATGCCTGTTTTTCGCCGGCCTCGGCTTGGGGCTGTCGATATTAAGCAAGGGCTTGACCGGCGTTGTAGCCGTGGCTCTAGCCTGCGGCGGCTATTTGCTGGGTGCTAAAGGCGAGGGCGGAAAAGTCGTCCGTCATGGGCTTCTGATCGGCATTCTGGCGATTCTTACGGCCGCGCCGTGGTATTTGCTTATGGAAGCGCAAAATCCCGGATTTTTCCACTACTACTTCATCGAACGGCATTTGTTCGGTTTCTTGACGAGCGAGCAGCCGCACGGCAACCAACCCTGGTGGTACTACTTGCCGCTTTTTCTCGGCGGGGGCTTGCCGTGGATTTCTTATCTGCCGGTGTTGTTCGTAGATGCCTTGTCGCAAAAAGGCAAATCACGCCATTCCCGATCGCTTATTGTTCTATTCCGCCCGACTGCGCGCATGGGGCTATTGTCGGGTTGGCTGTTGGGCTGGCTGGTGTTTGTTACCCTGGCGCGTTCCAAATTGGTTACTTATCTTTGGCCGGCGTTTCCGCCCCTGGCGATTCTCTCAGCAGTATGCTGGTCGCGGCTGCTCGAAAACAACCTCGCTGAGTCCGCACGGCGGATGTTCCGCAACACGTTTTGGTTTTCGTCAATATGCGCGCCGGCGGTGCTGCCTATGGCGGCAGTAGTCTTACAGGCGATGTTCCCTGTCCGATATTCCGCCGGCGTCTGGTCGATGGTTGCGCTGGCGGCGGCGTTTTCGCCATTGCCGGCGTGGGAATGGCGCGCGAATCGTCCGGCGGCGGCGCTTCGCACGTCGGCGTGGTCGTTGACTTTGCAATTCAGCGTGGTAATCGTTTTTTTGCTCCCGCCGACGGCTGAGTGTTTTTCCGCTCGTTCGCTGGCCGAGCACTTCAACCGTCAAGGCGTTTTGCCGCAACGCTTGATCGTGGCGGGGGAGCGTGTCGGGTCGCTGATTTTCTATTTGACGCCGGAACTGCGCAGCGGCTTATTGCCGGAACGGCTTCAAACCATCCCTTTAGACCAGCCGTGGGAGCTGCGTTCCGGCGATGTTCTGGCAGTGCGTGAAGGAAAGCATGAGGCAGTGGAAGCCCGTTTAAGGCATTCCGGCTACTTTCAGGAAACGGTCGGACGCTACCGGCTCTACCACATCAGGGAAAGCCCGGCAGCCACATTATTCTGAACGTTTCGCCCTATTTCCAATGCCGCTGGACAAAGGCTTCGACTTCCGGCAAGCCGCCCTGGAGAATGAGATAGCCGTTGTGGGGTTCGCGGGGAGTGGTTTCGTGGTTAATAGGCGTGGTCATCATCCGCCGAATTTCCTGGGGATCGTCGGTTTGCGCCAGCACCCAGGCGAGTTTCATATAAGCGGTTTCGGGGAGCATGTTGTCCAGAGGAATAATGCCCAGGTCCAGCAGGTCCCGACCGGTGTCATAGACGTACATTTGTGCATAACCCCAGAGGGTCTGCACAGTCATCACCACGGTAACGCCTTTTTGGATGGCACGTTTAATGGCCGGATATAAGGGCTTGTTCACATGGCCGAGACCGGTGCCGGCGATGACAATCCCCCGATAGCCCAAGTCTGTCAGGGCGTCGAAGATGTCGGGATTAAAATTAGGATAGTAGTACTGGATGGTAACCTTTTCTTCAAAGACGGGCTTGATAATCGGTTTTCGGTTTTTGTCGCGCGGCAAATAGTCATCGGTAAGATAGGTGAAGTAACTGCCGTGCTCATTCGGATAAGGGCTGACCATAGCCAGCGGAGTGGCGCCGATAGTCCGAAACGTGCTGCGATAGCTGGAATGCATTTTTCGGCATCTCGTGCCACGGTGCAACAGGTCGTAGTTGTCGGAAGTGGGACCGAACATGCAGAGCATCACTTCCGCAATGTCACATTCGACGGCCGTGCGCACGGCGTTCATCAAGTTCAAGGCGGCGTCGGACGAAGGCCGATCCGAGCTGCGCTGGCTGCCGACCAGAACAATCGGCACCGGCGAGTTTTGCACCATGAAACTGAGAATCGCGCCCGTATGCGCCATGGTGTCCGTGCCGTGTCCGATGACGATGCCGTCCACGCCGTCGGCGATTTCTTCACCGATGGCGATTGCCAGGGCTTTGTATTGTTCCGGCCCCATGTTTTCGCTGAAAACGCCGAATAGTTTTCTGGTTTTTAGATTGGCGATGTCGGCCAATTCAGGCACGGCGCCGTAAAGTTCGCCGGGCGTAAAGGCCGGAATCACCGCACCGGTACGATAGTCCAGCCGCGAGGCGATCGTCCCGCCGGTGCCTAACAGCGTAACCCTTTTTTTCTTGGGGTCGAAGGGAAAATCCTTTTCCGGGATTTTGTACACGGCTTTTCGGTAGCCGGTTTCCCTGGCGGAGATGATTCTTTCGGCGGCCAGTCCGACGTTATAGCCGTTGAAAAGTTTCACCACCAGGTGCAGGTCGTCGCAGGTTTCATTGCGGGGTAAAATCACGCCGGTGAAGGTAGAGCCGCAATCGTTTGTGATCTCGACCTCGCTCCAAACGCCGATGCGGAATTTCTCCAAGACTTCACGTACAGGGCCGCGATAGCCTTGAAAGCGATCAGCCCGTTCTTCCAGCGGTACAATACTCATGAGGTAGCCTCCGCGAGTTTTTCCCGCATAAAAACGGCGACTTCTTTGGCAGGCGCTTTTCCCTTGAGCATTCTTACGGCTTTGCCGGTCAAATACCGCACGCGCCTTTCAAAGTTGTCTTTTTTGTCAAACCGGTAGCCGTCGAGGGTAAGCTGTTCGATTTCTTTCGTCCAGGATTCACGCGGCCGGAGCGCGATGCCTAAGGAAGAGGCCGCCGCCTCGGCGCTCATGCCGTCTTGGGCCATACGGGCGGCGACGGCGGGGATGGCTTCGCGCGGGATTCGGCCGTCAGTGTAGAGATCGAAAATCGCCACCCACTCCGATGTGCCCAAGCGCTCGACCGGTATGCCGCGACGTTTGAGGGCTTTGCATTGCTGGCCGATAACCACCCCGGCCACGAGTTCATCGACGCCGGTTTGTGCCGCTACGGTATCGACAATCTCGGCCCCGCCGCGGCGAATCAGGTAATGTGCGGTCTCTTCCGGCAGGCGGCGCGAAAGATAGCGCGCGATGCGCTCCCAGGGCGGCGGCCTGAGACGCGCGCGAATCGCCTCCAACCGCTCCTTTGTGATCCGCGTCGGCGGTGAATCCGTGTCGGGATACATGCGGTCCGGGCCGGGCAAGATGCGCTCGAACGTCGTAAACCCGCCGACCAGAGCCTGGCGGGTTTCGCGCGGCACGCCCACCGTCGCGTCGCCGAAACGAATGCGGATTTCGTCCGCCGCCGTTCGGCAATCTTCCTCCGGGCCGAAAACGATGAAATAATCATCGTTCTCTCCCGGCCGAACGCGCTTTCGCAAACGTTCCAGCACGCCGTGTTTGTCCGGGAACTCCGGCATCGTCGCCCCACCCAGGACGATGGGCGGCTCGTCCAAACAGGCAATCACCCGCACGCGACCGCGAAGCTCATCAAGGAAAGTAGTCTCCGGTTGCGTGGGATGTTGAGCCAGTCCGGCCACGCCCTCGATTTTTACGGCATAGACCTTACCGCCGGACTGCAACGCCCGATGAATGAACCCCAGGTCCACGCCGGAAAAGATGTCGCTCACATCATACGCAGACATCCGCACGGATTCCGGCGAAGTCAGACCCCGCCGGTGCAGCTCATCTCGAAGTTTTAGAAGATTGTATTGCCGCAGGGCTTCATTATGCACGAGTTTTACGGCCAGCACGGCGCGCGGCACGCCCTTTATCTCGCAACGCTGCCCGCCGCGGACGCTCACGTTTACATCCTGGCGGCTGGCGCCGATTCCGGTTCGCACGCGACCCGTATTTCGCGCCACCAGACCGCAAAGCAGAATGGCGTCGCGCACCTCTTGCGGCGTGAATAGGTCCGCACCGGTAACGGTTTCCGTAAGCGGCATGCCCAGGCGATCGGTGCGCCAGATGATCCGATGGCCTTTATCCTGCACTTCGCGGCAAGAATCCTCCTCCACGCTGACGTGCGTAATGCTCAAGCGCCGGCCCTGGAACGGCAACCAACCGTTGACGCCGATAATCGCCGTCCGCTGAAAGCCGGTAGGAATGGAGCCGTCGAGATATTGTTTTCGGGCGACGTGCACTTCGTCGATAATGTCCATGTTCATCGCTAGACAAAGCTCGATGGCGATGTCAATGGCCTCTTGATTGATCAGAAAAGGAGGCGTATCGTCCATTTCGTAGGTGCATACGTTCAGCCGGTTCAGGAGATAGACGATCTCCTTTTTCGTCTTGAACTCCATGAGGGCCGTGCCGTCGTACTCGCCAAGCTCGGAAAGCGTGGGCCGCATGTGGCGCAGCACTTCGCCGTCGTGGGTTTTGGTGTACAGACCTGCCGGGCAGCGACAGAATAGCTTTTCGCTGGTGAGAAGCTGTTGATGTACTTCCAGACCGGAAATCAAACCTACCGCCTGGTAATCTAAATTATCAAGCATTCGATTCCTTCTTTGTTAGGAGGAAAAGGCAAGGGCAAGCTCGCGCCCCACCAACCACAGGACGGCTTGGAAAGACGAACCTCGACTTCATTCAACCAAGGTTGCACCCCGCCGGTCCTTCCAAGAATACTCTCAGAGCAACGCCCGGCTTGGAGCGATTTTTTTCTACCATGTTCACAAGCTATTCTCTCAACAGGGAATTGTCAAGAGAAGCCCTTTAGCGTGAGCAAATAGAAAGCGAAAAGGTCTTCGGAGTCAGGAAAGAAGCACACAATCCGGTGGAAGCAACTCGTCTTGGTCCTCAGTCCGCACCGCAGTCGTATAACCCGACCGCAGGGCAGCAGCACTCCACTTGCCGGACGGATGCAAGGCGATAATCGCTACCTGGCGGAGGCGGCTAGCCGAATAGCTGTCGCAAATCCGCTGCAAAACTTCCCGTGCGGCTTGCTTTGGTGCGAGGCCCCGCCCCATTAACTCCACAGCGAGAAAGCTGCCGCAGATGCCCATCACCAATTCGCCCATCCCTGTTGCCACAGCGGCGCCGCGCCGCGGATCGACGTACAGGCCGTGGCCGATGATGGGCGAGTCGCCGACCCTGCCGGGCAATTTGAAAGGAAGTCCGCTGGTCGAACAGGCCCCCGCCATTTGTCTTTTAGCATCAATGGCCAGTACGCCCACCGTGTCGTGATACTGGTCCTCCGCCGTCGTTTCGATCGGCGGGTTGTGTTCTGAGTCCGGTGTTTCAAGCAGGGCATCGGATTCTTCCAGGTTCGGCGGCGGGAGGAAAGAGGCTTCATCCTGGATGTGAGCTTCCGGATGCCGTGCAATCCAGTTCTGCCAGAGCTTTTTCGCCCGCTCAGTCAATAGATTAGCCGGCTCCAGACCTTGCCGCAGAGCGAAACGTTCTGCTCCTTCGCCGGCGAGCATGACAAGGCGGGTCTTTTCCATAACCAGCCGTGCGATCGTTACCGGGTGGGGAAAATGCCGCACGTAACATACCCCGCTGCACTCGGCCGGCGAAAGCATAATCGAAGCGTCCAACGTAACTTCGCCGGAACGGTCAGGACAGCCGCCCACCCCGACGCTGCGGACTTCCCGATCGGCTTCTATCGCTCGACATGCTTGCTCGACGGCGTCCAAACTCGAAGCCTGCGGACCGATCAGATACGGCCAGCCGGCGGCATTGGCTTTTCGACCGAAACTCCAGGTACTCAGGATGATCGGCCTCGACACGTGTTCGTCTATCCCTCAGCCGAACGTTTCAGCGGAGCTATTGTTGTTGCTCAGTGCTGCTGGTTGGGCCTGGAGAGGTTGTGTCGGCCTCGGACGTTGTGGCAGGTGTCTCCGCTACCACCGGCGCACCGGCTTCATCTGTGGTTACAGAAGGCAATTCCGCAGCAGGCTCGGTCGTATCGGCGTCGAGGGCGATTTCGCTGATGTCCGTGGCGTCCACTTCTTTCCGCATAAACAAATAGACGGCAGCCGCCGCCGCCCAAAAATAGCTGAAGACGTAACCCACAGCCAGCAGCTTCACACAGTCGGCAAAGAAGCGCACCAGGACCCCGCCGGCGTATCCGACGCCTTCCAGAGCTTTTGCTTCGCCCATGATGGAGCGGAGATGTTCGGCGTTAGTGCCCCAGCCGGCGGCCCAATAGGCCATCCACACGACGGCGGCGGCGAAGTTTTGCACCAGCACCCAGCCCAGCCATCCGATAAAACCGGCAACCAGCACATAGAAAATGAAATGCAGGGGACGTTGAAAGAGATAGGCGTAAGAACGGCTCAGGGCGTCAAAGCTGTCGGAGTTTTCCGTGCTGATTGTCGCCCACATCAGCGGCCAGCCGAAAAGCAGCCCCAACAACAATAAGGCCATGATGAAACCGGAGAGCAGCGCCAAGGGCCAGAGTAAGCCGCCGATAAACAAGCCTGGACCGGAGCGCATAATCCAACCCAGCACAATAACCGGTATGGCGGCAGCCAGGACGCCGCCGAGCGGCAAGAGCGGGGCGGCAAAATAGGAGGGCCATTTCCGCGCGGCATGGCGCAAGGCGCCGCCAAGGCCGATTTGCTCTTCCGCCGCCAGCGAGAGTGCGGCAATGCGGCAAATAGCTGCGCCGAAAAACGCCCAAACCGCTACACCCCACAGCCCGCAGAGAAGTAAACTCGCTATCGAACGTAACGGGGTTCTGGACCGGCCGGTGTCCGTGAGCAATTCACGGGCAGGTTGCGTAAGGGTGTACCAGGTAGAGCGTAGAGGGCCGGCTATCCAACCAGAGTCGGGTTCAGGATACAACGGCCCTCTCAAAACGGGAGCACCGGAAAGCAAGGCCGGCTTATTGGGGACCACGTCGTCAGTAATCACTTTCCAGGGAGAAATGACAAAGGGCCTCAACCAATCGGTGGCGTCGTTTTCGGCGAAAAAAACGCCGCCAATCAGCCCCCAACCAAGCGCCGTCAAAAGAACACCGACTGCGCCGAGCACCAATGTTTTACCGGAAATCGCCGGCTTAAAGACTCTGGCGATCCGCACCCAGGGAAAGGCCTCGGACCAGGCTACCCTCCGAATCGTGCCGCCGTTTTGTTCTGTCATGGCAACAACCCTCGAAGAAAAAAGACCTTACGAGCTAAAAGTTACCGGCATTATACGCCGCACGGCTAATCCCGCAAGCCTAGTTAAGCCGGTTTTTTGGGTGGGACGTCGTCGGAAAGCACTTCTTCTTTCGACTCCGAGTCGATCGGCAGACCGTATTTTTCGTCCAACCAGCGTCCGAGATCGATCATCCGACACCGGGGGCTGCAAAAGGGCATGGCCGACCCCTGCTCGGCCTGAAACTCCCGACCGCAAATCGGACATCGAGACATGGCCATAAACCTTTGCAGGACTTGTAGTTATCAACGCCCCAGGCAAATCTCTCTCTCAACCCACCCGCTCAACTTTCGGGTTCAGCTTGTCTTTGCAGGTTTCTTTTTCGGTTTTGCTTGGCCGTCGCTTTTTGCCGACGGAGCACCATCAGCGGAGCTTTTTTCGGCAGTCGCGGCCTTCTTGTAGGCTTCACTGCGGTAGTCGGTCTTATAGAAGCCGCTGCCCTTAAAAACTATCGCCCCGCCAGGTCCGATGATGCGACGAAGCTTATTCCGGCCGCAAGCCGGACATTTCTTTTCCGGCGGTGCGGTAATGGATTGAAACAACTCGAATTGATGTGCGCAAGCCTCGCAGACATATTCGTAGGTCGGCATAGTTATTTTCACTCCGTTTTGGAAACAATTACTTGGCAAGGTCGTAAAACACGGTCATGCAATTGATAGCCGTTTTGTGTGACCGTGAGCACGGTATTTGCTGGGTATTCGGTGGAAATCTGCTGCATAACAGCCTGGTGGTAATTGGGATCGAAAGGCGCATGCAGGGCTTCAATCCGTCGGCAATGGTGCCGCTTGAGCACCTCCTCCAAGTGGCGATAGACGAGCTTGAAGCCCTCTAACAGTGTCGCCGCGGAAACCTCGGCATTGCTTTCTGCGGCTTGTATCGCCCGCTCCACATCGTCGATTACCGGCAACAGTTCCCGCAGTAACGGCGCAAGCGCATATTTCCGGCTTTCTTCCAGCTCGCGCGCCATCCGCTTCCGCTGATTGTCCAGCTCCGCCAAATATCGCAGCTCTCGATCACGGGCTAAGCGTAGCTCTTCGCGCAGTGCGGCTAACTGTTCTTCGAGTGATGGTGGCGCTTCGGCTGCCGGCGATTCTTCGGCGGTCGGCGCTGCGGAAGCCTGCTGCTCCTGCTGAGCCGTGCTTGCTGCTGCGGCTGAGGAAGCATCCGGCTGTGCAGCCGTCGGCGGCGCTGTGGCTTCAGCCGGCTTTTCCGATGCGGGAGTGGCTGGTGGTTGTTTGCTCATTTTTCTGCTCCTCTCTGCTTATCCGAATAATTCCTTTACTTTCTCAAAAAAGCTCTTACGGGTGGGACTTACCTGGGCGTTTTCGATTTCCGCCAGGCGGCGAAGCAAGGCTTCGTGTTCCGGCGTGAGGGATTTGGGAACCTCCACATGCACTTGTACAAGCAAGTTGCCGCGGCCGCGATGTCTGGGGTCCGGCATGCCGCGTCCCTTGAGGGTGAAGACCTCCCCGCTTTGTGTGCCGGCAGGAATATGCAACTCTTCCGGTCCGTCCAGCGTGGGTACTTTCAAGGTCGTGCCTAACGCCGCTTGAGCATACATGATCGGCACTTCGCAGTACAGGTCTTGGCCGCGCCGCTTAAACAGCGGATGCTCGGTTACGCGCACATGGCAGAAACAATCCCCCGGCTGCCCGCCGTTGGGACTCGGCTCGCCTTCGCCCTGCAAACGGATGCGAGTATGATTATCAACGCCGGCAGGCACGTCCACCTTACAGGTTACAGTTTTTTGGACATAGCCTTTGCCGCGACATGAACCGCACGCCTCACGAATCACTTGACCCTGACCATGACAGGCGGGACAGGTGGTTTGTAAGGTGAAGAAGCCGCTCTGGCGGACCACGTGGCCGGTACCGCCGCAATAGCGACAGTTTTCGGGCCGAGTGCCGGGCTTCGCTCCTGTGCCCCTGCACTGCGGGCATTCTTCATGCCGCCGAAAACGCACGGTTTTTGTTGCTCCATGAGCAGCTTCCATCAGGTCGAGCGTAATTTCGCAGTGAATGTCCTCGCCCCGATGGCCCCTGCTTGTGCGGCGACCGGCGCCGAAGAAATCGCCGAACAAACTGTCGCCGAAAATGTCGCCGAAAGCGCGGAATATGTCGGCCACGTCGTGGAATTGCGGCGCGTAGCCTCCTTCCAGACCGGCATGGCCGTAGCGATCGTATCGGGCGCGTTTTTCGGGGTCGTTGAGGACCTCGAACGCTTCGGCTGCTTCCTTGAATTTGGCTACCGCATCGGGGTCGTTGGGATTACGGTCGGGGTGGTATTTGAGAGCGAGCTTGCGGTAGGCTTCGGAAATTTCAGCCTGGGTGGCGTTGCGCGGCACGCCCAAAATTTCGTAATAGTCGCGTTTCTCCGCCATAATCGCCACGGTAGGGCGTGAAGGATTATTTCAGTAAAGTGTACCATGAAAAAGGACGACACGGAAGGGAAAGGTTCGGAACCCGATTTTGCCTCCGAGTGCGGCAAAAACTGAGTTCCGAACCTTTACCCGCTTGACAACTTCCGCAAGATAGACGGCCCTGGAGGTCGCGCGCCGCTAGCGAACGCTGCCTTCGACCGGCCGTTTCTTCTTGTCCTCTTTATCGAGATCAGTAACCAACGTTTCGGTAGTAAGCATCAAACCGGCGATACTGGCGGCATTTTCCAATGCGGTGCGAACCACTTTCAAGGGGTCGATAATGCCGGCCTTGAACATATCTACATATTTGCCCGTGTTGGCATCGAAGCCGACGTTGGTCGGCTTCTGTGCCACCTCATCGACTACGACCGAGCCGTCCACACCGCAATTATCGGCGATTTGCTTGAGCGGCACGCTTAAGGCCCGATAGATGATGTCCACGCCGATCTTTTCATCGCCGCGGACGTTGGCGCGGACTTTTTCCACCGCTTCCCGACAACGCAACAGCGCCACGCCGCCGCCGGGCAGGATGCCTTCCTCGGCTGCCGCGCGTGTGGCGTGCAAAGCGTCCTCAACGCGGGCTTTCTTTTGCTTCATCTCCGTTTCCGTGGCGGCGCCGACGTGAATTACGGCCACGCCGCCGCAGAGCTTGGCCAAACGCTCCTGCAATTTTTCGCGGTCATAGTCGCTGTCGGTGGTTTCGATCTGCTTGCGGATTTGATCGCACCGGGCGCGAATATCCGCCTGTTTGCCCCCGCCCTCGACAATGGTCGTGCTGTCCTTATCGACGATAATCTTTTTCGCCCGACCGAGCTGGTCGAGGGTAACATTTTCCAGCTTCACGCCCAGGTCTTCGCTAATCATCACGCCGCCGGTCAACACGGCGATGTCGGCGAGCATGGCTTTGCGGCGATCACCGAAGCCGGGGGCCTTCACGGCGCAGATGCTGAGGACGCCCCGCAATTTATTCACCACGAGGGTAGTAAGCGCTTCACCTTCGACATCTTCGGCGATAATCAAGAGCGGCTTACCCCGCTGAATCACCCTTTCCAGCAGCGGGATCAGGTCGCGGAGATTGGTAATTTTCTTTTCATGGATGAGGATATAAGCATCCTCCAGGAGACAATCCATTTCCGGGGCACGGTTGATAAAGTAGGGCGAAAGATACCCTTTGTCGAACTGCATGCCCTCGACGATTTCATAAGTGGTTTCCGCCGTTTTTCCTTCTTCAACAGTAATCACACCGTCGCGGCCGACCTTGTCCATGGCTTCGGCCAGGAGGTCGCCGATGGCCTGATCGTTGTTGGCGCTGATGGCGCCGACGCTGGCCATTTCCTCTTTGCTGGTAACAGGTTTGGCGAGGGAGCGCAAGTGCTCGATAGCGGCTTTCACCGCCCGATCAATTCCACGACGAATGGCCGTAGGATTGCTTCCGGCGGCGATGTTGCGCAAACCCTCGCGGAAGATGGCGCGAGCCAGGACGGTGGCCGTGGTGGTTCCATCCCCGGCGATGTCCGAGGTTTTCGAGGCCACTTCGTTGACCAGCTTCGCGCCCATGTTCTCAAAGCGGTCCTCAAGTTCCACTTCCTTGCTGACGGTTACGCCGTCCTTGGTAACGGTCGGACCGCCGTAGGATTTATGAAGGATGACGTTTCGGCCTGTGGGACCGAGCGTAACGGCCACCACATCGGCCAATTTGTCCACACCTTTTAGGAGCCGCTCACGGGCGTTCTGGGAATATAATAGCTGCTTAGGCACTGTTGAAGTTCCTTCTGTTTGGAGGGACAAGGCCAGGGATTGGTGAAAGACCGAGTTTCACCACACGTCCCGGCCAGGTCCCTGAACCGAAAACCCTTACTTGACCACTTTCGCGAGAATATCCGATTCGCGGACGATCTTTACCTCTCGTCCGTCGATTTCGATTTCCGTACCGCTGTATTTGCCGTAGATTACTTCGTCGCCGACGGCCACAGAAAGCGTGCTCCGCTCTCCACCCTCGAGCAACCTTCCGGGCCCGACGGCCAGCACAATCCCGCGTTGAGGCTTTTCCTTGGCGGTATCCGGCAGAACAATCCCGCCGGCGGTCATTTCTTCCGCCTCAACCGGTTCCACGACAACACGATCATCCAATGGTCTGAGTTTGATTTCCTTCATGGCAATTTCCTTTTACAAAGTCGAAGTTGCGGTTGGTGTAGAACCTAAAAATCCATATCCTCCATATCGCCCATGTCATGGCGTCCCCGGCCCTGTGGTCCCTTTGAATCTTCCTCCTTGGGAAGCTCCGTGACCAAGCAGGAGGTGGTCAGGAGCAGGCACGCCACACTCGCCGCGTTTTGCAAAGCGGTGCGCACCACCTTGGCAGGATCGATAACGCCTGCTGCAATCAAGTCGCAATACTCGTTCCGTTCGGCATCATAGCCCTCGGTCTTGCCTTTCATCTGCCGCACGCGGTTGACGACCACGGCGCCGTCGTGTCCGGCGTTTTCAGCAATCCACCTCAGCGGCGCTTCCAGGACGTTGCGGACAATCTTCACGCCCAAAGCTTCATCGCCGTCGAGTTCTAATTTTTCAAGGGCCTTTTCCGAGCGGAGCAAGGCGACGCCGCCGCCGGGCACGATGCCTTCTTCCAGGGCGGCCTTCGTGGCATGTTGGGCGTCTTCCATGAGCGCTTTACGCTCCTTCATTTCGGTTTCGGTAACGGCGCCGACGTTGATTTGAGCAACACCGCCGGCCAGCTTTGCCAGCCGCTCCTGGAGTTTTTCGCGGTCGTAATCGCTGGTCGTGGTTTCGATTTCCTTACGGATTTGCTCAGCCCGACCCTCGATTGCCTTCTTGTCTCCGGCCCCGCCGATAATGGTCGTTTCCTCGGAGGTAATCACTACTTTCTTGGCCGAACCGAGGTCGCTGAGTTTCACGGATTCCAACTTTACGCCCAAGTCCTTGAAGATGGCGTTGGCGCCGCAAAGGGTGGCGATGTCGCCGAGCATGGCTTTTCGTCGATCGCCGTAAGCCGGCGCTTTAACCGCAGCCACATTGAGGATTCCCCGCAGCTTGTTGACCACCAGCGTGGCCAGCGCTTCGCCCTCCACATCCTCAGCGATAATCAACAAAGGCTTGCCGGCACGGCTGACTTCTTCGAGCAAAGGAATCAAGTTTTTCGCACTGGAAATTTTTTCCTCGTGAACCAGGATCAAACAATCTTCAAGCTCCACCGTTTGCTCTTCCTGGTTGGTGATGAAATGCGGGGAGATGAAGCCGCGGTCGAACTGCATGCCTTCGACGACTTCCACGGTGGTTTCGGCCTGTTTGCCTTCTTCAACGGTGATGACGCCGTTTTTGCCCACCTTGAGGAAGGCGTCGGCCAGCACGGCGCCGATGGTGGGGTCGTTATTGGCTGCAATCGTCGCCACCTGAGCGATTTCTTTCTTGTCTTTTTCGTTGATCGGCGTAGCCATCTTCTTGATGGACTCGACGACCGCTTCCGTGGCCTGACGGATACCGCGAGCAAGCGCCATGGGGTCTGCGCCGGCGGCAATCATTCGCAAACCTTCGCGGTACATTGCTTCGGCCAGGAGCGTCGCGGTCGTGGTGCCGTCTCCGGCGATATCGGCGGTTTTCGAAGCCGCCTCCTTCACTAATTGAGCGCCGAGGTTTTCAAAGGGGTTGTCCAGCTCAATATCCTTGGCGACGGTTACACCGTCTTTGGTGATTTTCGGCGAGCCCCAGCCTTTGTCCAGGACGGCGTTTCGGCCCCGCGGTCCAAGTGTAGTGATGACAGCCTGAGCAAGCTTCCGCACTCCGGCGGCCAGCGATTGCCGCGCTTCTTCATCGAAAACCAATTGTTTTGCCACGGATAATTCCTCCTCTTGAAAACATCAAGCGACAACGGCGATGGCCATTTCAGCAAGCCAAGCAAGCCGCAAATGGCAGCCAACTGCGGTTTTGACCCTGGTAAAGAGCAAGCAGCGTGCCAAGATTGCTTGCAGTACATAACTCCTTGCATGGCAAATGGTTGTGCAAAACGGCCGCCCTTCGAAACAGTTTGCCGAGGTGTGAAAACATGTCTATAAGTGCCATTTTGGCAGCCGCTCGTTGAGGTTTTCCTAATATGCTTGGTTGGACCACTGCTCACTTCCGCTTCATGGCAGCGGAAAGGATGGCGGCGGTCGTGGGCCGCATAATCCGGGCGTCAACAGGCCGACCTTCCATTAACGCCCGACGCACCTCTTTACCGGAGATAAAGAGCGGCTTTTCGTTGGGGTGGTTATCCATCAAATCCACCCGGCTGATCGACTCATAGTAGGCCGCGAAGCCGACGCGCAACGGACGGATATGTAACCGGCCCCGCAAGTGGTCAAAAATCTCCTGGGCATCGAAGTCGCCCCAGATGGGCGTGCCGTCATGGTAAGGCGCGTCGGCGTGTTTCCGGCCGATGATGATGTCCGTAAAGCCGAAATTTTGCCGATAAATGGCGTGCATAACGGCTTCTTTCGGGCCGCCGTAGAACATTTTAATATCCAGCCCCAGAAGCAAGACTCTATCGGGAACGGATTGCCCCAGTTTTGCCCAAAGCTCCGGATCGCTATCGCCGTCGCCCAGCATCCGTTCCTGAAGCAAGGCTTCGTAAGTGCGCATCCGCACTTCAGCATCAACGTCGTCTTCTTTGGTTTCGCCCAACAGCGGATTCAGACAGGCGCCGGCGTTATAGCCTGCGCGAAGCAAAGATTCCAGACCGTAAACCAGGGCGTATTCATGGGCACGGTGCAACGGGTTTCGGGTTTGGAAGGCCACGACTCGTTCCCAACCCTTTTCTCTCAAGAGTTCGCGGACCTTGCGCGGCGGAAGCACGTATTTGCCGAAGGTGGGATGCGGCGGTTGGGGCAATACCCAAAGCGTTCCGCCCACCAGGTGTGTCTTATCGCCGTCGGCCTTAAGCACCATATCGGCCCCTGGGTGGTCCGTGCGTTCCGTAAGATACACGCAGCGGAGATACTTCCGTTTATCCCAGGGGTAAACGTCGGAAATTTCGAGCACCGCCACGATTCGGCCGCTACTATTTACTATCGCTACTCGTTCGCCCGGTCCCAATCGCTTCGCTTGCTCTTCCGTAGCCGGCAAGGCCAAAGGTATAGTCCAGGCGTATAATCGGCCTTCATGCTCTATGACCGACTCTTCCAGCACGCGCTCGTAAGTCTCGCGGTCCATGGGGCCGGTCAGCGGGCTTAGCACGCCATCGCCAAAACGATATACGGTGGACAAATCTGCGTCGGAAACCGGCAATTGCGGCAGCCGCCTGGCTTCTGCCAGAAAATCTTCCGTGGCTTCGGCGGCTACGGTTCGACAAACCGGTTCGCTCAGCCCGCCATGTGGTGGTGATAGGAAAACCATATTCTTCTTAACTTGAACACTCATCTGATCAAAACTCTTTTACAAAAAAGGCCATTTTAGGGAACAACGCTGACGTTTGCCAGAGGTTTGACGTTTTTACACGAACTTGCCTCATGCTTGTTTCATATTACTGTTTCCCACCACTTGACCGACAGCCGAGAATACCACACTATGGCAAACAAGATTATCCTTGGCTGTGCATTATCGGAGGATGGCAATGGCGGAAAAAACGTATCTGGCTGTGGACCTGGGGGCATCCAGCGGTCGGGCGATGCTCGGACGTTTCGACGGCGAACGGCTCACGTTGGAGGAACTTCATCGCTTCGAAAATGGGCCGGTGGAAATTGACGGCCGTTTGTTCTGGGACCTGCTCCGGCTGTGGGCGGAAGTGAAACGCGGTCTGCGGGCGGCCGGCGAAAAAACCAACGGCATGCTGACAAGCGTCGGCGTCGATACCTGGGGCGTCGATTTCGGGCTTCTCGCGCGCGGCGATGAACTGCTCGGCAACCCCTACCATTACCGCGACGCCCGAACCAACGGCATGTTGGAAAAAGCCTTCGGCATCGTTACCCGTGAAGAAATTTTTCAGCAAACCGGCCTGCAATTCTTGCAATTTAACACGCTCTATCAACTGCTGGCCATGAAATTGAGCGGCTCGCCGTTATTAGACGTGGCTGAAGCGCTGCTGATGATGCCTGATCTGTTTCATTGGTTCCTCTGTGGCGTGAAGTGCAACGAGGCCACGATTGCCAGCACCAGCCAATTCTATAATCCTGTGCGAAAGGATTGGGCGGTGGAATTACTCCCACGCTTTTCCCTGCCTACGCGGGTATTAGGCAAAATCGTGCCGCCGGGAACGGTTCTGGGGCCGTTACGGTCTGCACTGGTTGCGGAAACCGGCTTAACAAAGACCAGCGTCGTCCTGCCGGCTTCGCACGATACGGGCAGTGCGGTACTGGCCGTGCCCGCTGATTCCGCTTTTCATCCTTCGAAGTGGTGCTATATCAGCCTGGGCACGTGGGCGCTGATGGGCGTGGAAGAAAAGCAACCGATTATCACCGACCAGGTACTGCGGCTCAACTTTACCAACGAAGGAGGCGCCGGCGGCACCATCCGCCTGCTGAAAAATATCGCCGGTCTCTGGCTGCTTCAGGAATGTCGTCGGGTGTGGAATCTGGCGGGCGCCAACCTGGATTGGGAAGCCATCAACCAACTGGCCGCGCAAGCTCCGCCCTGGCAGGCAATAGTCGATCCGGACGCCCCGGAGTTTCTCGCCCCGGAGAACATGCCGGAAACCATTTGTGAGTTTTGCCGTCGCACCGGCCAGACCCCGCCGGCGGATCGAGGCGCGATAGTCCGCTGCGCCCTGGAAAGCATCGCTCTGAAGTTCCGCCATGTATTGGGAATGTGCGAAGAATTGACTGGCGGACGGATAGACACAATTCATATTGTCGGTGGGGGAGTGAAAAACCGTCAACTCTGTCAAGCGGCTGCCGATGCCTGTAACCGCCGCGTCCTGGCCGGACCTGTCGAAGCTACGGCCGTAGGCAACCTGCTGATGCAAGCGGTGGCCGCCGGCGATCTCGGCTCGATTGCCGACGCCAGACAAGTCGTCGCACGGAGCTTCGCCATCGAAGAGTTCACGCCCCGCGATACGGCATCCTGGGAAGAGGCTTATGGGCGTTTTTTGAAGATCACAAGCGGGGGCTAGCCGCGATAACCCAATGCCTCAGGTAATTTAATTGCTCGGAAAAGATTTTAAGCGGGGAATCGTCGGCGAATGATGTTGCGGACTTCTTCCAGCCACTGGCAGCGCTGCTCGAATGTGCTGAGAATAATCGGCTCGAAATTCCGGCGGAAAAAGTCCGTAACGCCGCAAAAGCCGAAGATGCAGTTTTTCCAAAGATTTTCCAGTGGATCGCCGAAAAGCCGCAATTTGTCTTCGCGTGGTGTGTTGGAAGTGGTGAAAACCACGGCGCGCTTGCCTTTTAGCAAAGGTTCGACGCCGGCGGGACCGAATTGGTAAGCCACGCCCTGCCGCATCACCCGATCCAACCAACCCTTGAGAATCGCCGGCGGCATCGCCCACCAATTCGGATGCACGATGACGAAGCCGTCGGCCGTGGTAATCTCGCGGCAATGCTGCTCTACGACCGGCGACAGGGAGGCGCCCTTGGGTATTTCTTCGTGCGGCAAAATAGGATCAAACCGCTCTGCGTAAAGATCGTGATAAATTACTTCATGTCCGGCTTTTTTCAGCCCTTCGACGGCGGTGGCAGCAATAGCATGACAAAAACTTCCCTGATGCTGATGCCCAATTAGTACAAATACTTTCATGACACTTGCCGGTAAAAAAATCCAACTATAAGCCTTGGATATTGTTTTTCTCTTGAGTCTGGGAGGTTGTAAAAGGGCGTTGGAGCGCTTTTTTGATGCTGAGAACTGCTTTTTGCACTGTCAGGCAGGTTTGCCGAAGCACTTCAGGTCGGGCGACGCTTGAGAGACGAAAAACTTCAACCCCGTTGCGGCAAAAAAGCAACTCACCCGAACGTAACCACTGCTGCCCTGGAAGATAATCCACCCGCAGTTCATCGAACTCATCCCAGTCGAGCCAGCGACAATCGACAGCCCTGGAGCCCTTCCGAAAAATAACCCGGCGGTTGGTAAACACATAACGGCAATAGATGCCGGGGAGAAGTTGCCAGAAGTAGATTGCGAGTGAAATTGGGATAGTAAGTAAAGCGAGGAGGTTTCCGAGCGTAAAAACTTTGCCCAGCCCCCACCGGATATCTGCCATTCTACCCACCCATCGTCCTAAACCGGTGGCGCCGATGGTGGGCCAGGTGGTAAGACAGGTAGCCTCGGCAATTTCTGGTGCAGTAATTCCCTCAAACGGCTGTTGATTCATGCGCCACAAATTAGTGGAGCAATCAGGTTAAGTCAAGGGTAGCGACAACAAGTACCGTTCCATCTCACCCCTCGGAAGAGGCTGTTTTCCACTGCGGAAGCACTCAATTTTCAATCGCCGCCGATTGCTAATCTAGGCAGAGGAGGCAGAATAGACCATAAGGTCTGATTGTCTTCTCCAAATTAACATTTTGATTGCCTGTCTTATCCGTGCAAACCGACAAAATCGAAAAAAAGCTTCCTTTCGGCAGAACTCGCAACCGAAACCTATATCAGGTAGTTGAGCAGCGGAAGCAGGCTATGCCAGGGGGGCGTTGCCGCAAGAGAAAAGTTCCTACCACGGCGGCCCCGCGTGTCGGCAACCTGCCTGCTCGTTGCAATTGACAAGCAAGGAACAATACCGAGTTTCCCCAAGCTGAGCCTCGATTGGGGTAGAGCCACGGAGGAGGGAGAACATGCGACTTTTGCTAAGGGGTTTTGTGATTGCCATTTTCGCCGCCGTTCCCGCATTGGCGCTGGCCGACAATCAACAGATGGCCGAGCAGATCGCCCAAAAGCTCCGCACCAGCGGCCAATTGAGCGCCTATAAAATCGGCATCAAGTATCAAGACGGCACCGTCTGGGTGCGGGGCCGCGTCGCCAGCCAGGAACAAATGTACACAGCCTTAAAACTGATAATGCACACAGCGGGCGTGGAAAGAGTCGTTAACGAACTAAGCATCGCCCCCACACCGGTAAAAGAAAACGAGCCGCTCAGTTACAATCCGCTACGCAGTGAAAGCGTCGCCGGCGGACAACAAACGCGACAAGTGGGCCTGGTGAAACGCCTCGAAAACGCTCTTCGCAGCAACTTCGCCGAAGAAACGCCGCAGCCGACGCCGCTGGGCCAACCAGTGCCGGTTCGCGCAGATCGGCTCCCGGACGCTTTCGTGCCTGAGCAAGCGGCCGTTTCTCCGGTCGCCGCCGAAGAGCCGCAGGAATTGCCCCGCAAAATGACCTCGCCGCGACAGGCAAGACCGATGGGCACAGCGGCGCCGACGCGCGTGGCAATGAACCAATTTCCGTCACAAGGCCAGATGTCGCCCAACGGCGGTCCCCTGCCGATGTACACGGCCGCAGCCAGCCGAGCCGCCGTCGCACCGACCCGCTATGACCAGCCCTGCCTGCCCAATTATGCCTGGCCGAGCTATGCGGCGTATCCAAACTATGCTGCGGTAACTTATCCGCGGCAGTACTCGCCCACCGCGTGGCCTTACATCGGCCCCTTTTATCCCTATCCGCAAGTCCCGCTTGGATGGCGGAAAGTTACGTTGGAATGGGATGATGGGTGGTGGTTCCTCGACTTCAAGGACCAGCCGGCAAGCGCCTGGCATCGGTAAGAAGCAAATAGCGCTAACTAGTTCCCGTTCGCCCCCGCTTCGGCCAGCTCCGTTGCGGGGGCGGTGATTTTTCGGCAGATACAAGGTCAAGCAAACATTCGCCATTGCCGGACACCCAAATTAACCTTTTTGCCCATTTTTACAAAACGGCGGCAATTTGGTTATTCTTCTCCTTACAACCGGAAAAACCTGCAAGTCCCGCACAGTTTGACACGATAAGTAATTAGCAGGGGTTTTGTCCCACGCACATCATCTCGAAAATCAGCGCAATATCGAGGAGGTAGGAATGTCCAAGACGGCCGGACTCAGCATTTTGGGAATCTTAGGGCTTTTGGCCGTAGTGTTTACAGCGGGTTGTAGCTCCGTGGCCGGTCCGAATTTTGGGATACTTAATTTTCCGATCCCGGTTTCGCCATATCTGCAAAAAGCAGCCGAAGACCGGTTTTGGGAGCATGAACGTTACGAACGTATGCCGATTCTCGGGCCGCTTACCCCAGGCGCACCCGAAACGGCACTGGACGAGCCTTCGGACGACCAGGTGATGCGTGCTTTGGAAAAGGCGCGGCCGCTTCAGGGCGGACTTCCTTTCCTCGAAGAAATTCAGCGGACCAATGTGCGGATTGTAAAAGAGAAGATCGCCGACTATATTGATCCGGTCCGAGTTTATCCTCTGGTAGGACCGGCGCAACTGCACCATGTCCACTGGAAGTGCATCGTTTACTTTACGGAAATCACGCGCGTCGGATGGCCAATCCCTTATACCAATGTGGACGAGGATTGCCAGGAAGTGATCTATATCGACCACGACCATTTGCACATGGTCGGCAATGTGGATCCCGGCCCTGGCAGCAACTATTAACAGCCACGCTCGCGGCGCAGTGGGCGGTAATCGCCATCGGGGTCATAGGGCTGATAGCTCTCGCCCTGCTCTGTCAGCCTGCCTCAGTTTATGCCGATGAAGCCGACGACCAATATCTCGTGGCGGCAGGCCACTATGACCGCAGCCGCTGGGACCTCGCCATCGAAGAGTTTCAGACTTTTCTCAAAAAATATCCCAACGACCGGCGGTATAATCCGGCGGTGTTTTATCTTGCCGAAGCCCAATTGCAACTCGGCCGCACCGCCGAGGCGCGCCGCAACTTTCAGACCTATTTGCAACTGGAGCCGAAAGGCAAATTCGCCCGCACCGCCTCGTTTCGCGCCGCCGAAGCTGCTTATCTGGCCGGCGAGTTTGAGGCCGCTAAAGCTGAACTGGAAGGGTATCTAAAGGAATATCCCCGCGATGCCTGGCACGCTTTCGTCCTGACTTATCTCGGCAATATAGCGCTTTTGCAAGACGATGCGAAGCGAGCGGCGGAAGTTTTTCGCCGCAGCCTGGAACAATTTCCCGCCGGCCAAACGGCTGATGAATGCCGACTGGGGCTGGCACAAGCCCTGGAAAAGCTGGGCCAGGTGGAAGAAGCCGAAAAGTTGTATCAAACTCTGGCGGCCAAACCCGATAGCCCTGCCGCCGACGCTGCACAGTTCCAACTGGGGGCGCTCTGCTATGCCGGCGGCCGGTATGAAGAGGCTCTCCGGCATTTTGCGGCGTTTTCGGAAGAGCGACGTTTTTCTGGCAGCAGTTGGCGGCCTAACGCCCTGCTTGGCCAGGCTTTAGTCTTGCTGAAGCTCGACCGTCCGAAAGACGCCCTCCCGCTATTGGAAGTTTTAATGACCGAGACGCCGGCGGATGCGGCGATCGCGCAACAGGTGTGGCGTGCCAGAGTCCAGGCGGCTTTGCAAATGCAGGATTTTACTGCCGTCGATCAGTTGGTGGAACAAATCGAAAAAAACTACTCTGAAAGACAGTTCCTCCAGCAGATTCGGCGATTACACGCCCGTTCGTTCATCCAGCGTGAGCAGTTTGCCCAGGCCGCTTCGCTTTTGGAAAACCTCACGAAAGCCGACCCTAACGATTTGGAAAGCCGCTATTTACTGGCCGTGAGCTATCAGGGACTGAAGCAATGGGACCGGGCTGTGGAGCAGTTGCCGCCGGTGATGGACAAAGCTACAGGCAGCCTGAAAGCCGACGCCTGTCTGCTATATGCCGCACTGTGTATGCGGCAGAAAAACTTTGACGCCGCCGTCAGTACCCTGCAAACGCTCCTGGCCGATAAGTTGAATGACGAAACGCGGGCACGCGCTCTGGGGGAATTGGCCGTCTGTTTGGTGTACAAGCAGAAAATCGCCGAAGCCAAGAGTCGCTACGAGGAGTTTTCGGCCCTCCTGGAAAAGCATCCTAAGGCGAAGCTTCTGGCGGCGGTAACCGAGCAGTTATCGTTGGCTGCTTACGAAGTCGATGAAACGGCCTGGTCTGCCGAATTGGCCCGCCGTTTGTCCCAATTGGGCGATTCGGTAGAAAGCGAGCTGAAGGGCAAATTGGGTCTGGCGTGGAGCCAATACAAATCCGGCAAGACGGCCGAAGCCGCGGAAAGTTTCGCCGAGGTGTTGAAACGCAACCCACCGGCTATGATCGCCGTCGAGGCGGCTTTTGCCCGCGGCCGTGCTTGCGAAGAACTGGGCCGCAACGAAGAAGCTTTGGAAATGTATCAACTGCTTATCGAACAATATCCTGAAAGCGAGCAACACGCGGAGGCTTTGCTCGCCGCGGCCAAGCTCTGCGAAAAACTGAAGCAACCTCAGCAAGCCGCCGTCTTCTATGAACGCCTCGCGCAAACGCATCCTAAATATGAAAAGCTCGACGCCGTGCTGTATGATTGGGCCTGGGCGTTGCTCGAGGCCGGCGAACAAGACGGGGCCTATCGACTTTTTCAACGCCTCCGCCAGGAGCATCCGCAGAGTCGTTACTGGGCCGACGCCACCTATCGCCTGGCGGAACATGCCTTTGAAAGCCGCGACTGGGAACGTGCCGGCCGACTACTCGGCGAATTGCTCGCGGCCGAAAGCGGCGCGCATATCCGCGAATATGCGCTGCTGCTAAGCGGCCGGCTTTCCGCCGAACGCGAAGATTGGCCGGCGGCGCAAAAAGCCCTCCAACAACTTCTCGAAGAATACCCTGCCGGAAAACAGCGGCCGGCGGCGGAGTTCTGGCTGGCCGAAACGTATTATCGCCAGGGCGAACTGGCCACCGCGTGTGAACGCTTCGGCAAACTGAAAGAGGAACTGCAAAACACGCCGCGAAGCTTGTGGATGGCGAGCATTCCCTTACGCTATGCACAGACCCTTGCCCGTCTCAACCGCTGGGAAGAAGCGCAAACGGTCGCCGCCGCGATTGAAAAGGATTTCCCCGGCTTTCCGCAACAATACGAAGTGGATTATCTGCTGGGCCGGGCGCTGGCCAATCAGGCCGACTTTGAGGGTGCCCGCCAGGCATACGAACGGGTGATTCGTTCGCCCACCGGCGCGCGAACAGAAACCGCCGCCATGGCCCAGTGGATGATCGGCGAGTCGTATTTTCATCAGAAGGACTATCGTGCGGCCCTGCGGGAATATCTCCGGTTGGAAGTCCTCTACGACTATCCCGCATGGCAAGCCGCCGCACTGCTCCAGGCCGGCAAGTGTTACGAGCTGCTAGGCGAACCTGGCCAGGCCGCTGAGCTTTACCGAAGAATTGTAAAACTCTACGGCCAAACCCCATTCGCCAAAGAGGCCGAAAGCCGGTCGGCCCGAATCGGAGATTAACTCACGCCGTAAAGCTTCCCGATTCGATAAGGATAAAGAGGGATAGTCGGTCGAACGGATTTAGGGCGGATTTGTCCTCCCCTGCCGATAATCTGCCTGCCGACTCTCCGGAGAGACCGGAGAAAATCTATTATGAAAGCAAGGATGCGTTCTGTTTTTCTGCATTTGAGCATCACGGCCGCAACTCTGGCCCTAGTTATTGCCACGGCCGCTTTGGCGACGCCGGAGGTTTCGACCGCTGGAGAAAAAGGCGCCAGTCCTGGCATCCAGGCCCCGCTTGAGGATGCTGCCGATGCTTCCGAGCAAGGCCTGATTTCCACCACCAATCCGCGGCGAATCATCAGGGATGCCGGGCCGTTGATGTATGCCATTTTGTTTTGCTCGTTCTTGCTGGTAACATTTGTTCTGGAACGAACGGTCAGCCTTCGACGGACGAGAGTCATTCCCAAGCCGTTTGTTACCAGATTCCTTTCTCAGTTGCGCGAAGGCCAACTGGATCGCCAGCAAGCCCTGCAACTTTGTGAAGAAAATGGTAGCCCTGTCGCCCAGGTCTTCGCCGGAGCGGTCCGCAAATGGGGCCGACCGAGCGTCGAGGTCGAACAAGGCGTAATCGACGCCGGCGAACGAACGACGAACATCCTGCGTCGCTACCTGCGCGTCTTCTACGGCGTGGCGACCGTCGGCCCGCTGCTGGGATTGATGGGCACGGTGCTGGGAATGATTCAAACCTTTAACGTCATTGCCACCGCCGACGCCCTCGGACGTGCAGGACTCCTGGCCGGAGGCATCGCCAAGGCCCTGCTGAATACCGCCGGCGGTTTGGCCGTCGCTATTCCGGCTTCGATATTTTACGTATTTTTCGTCAGCCGCGTGGACCGTTTGGTCATCGAAATCGACAAACTCGCCCAGGAAGTGGTTACGCTGGTTTCCGCCGAAGAATTGCAAGAACGCAAAAGCCGCACGAAACAACGGGCTGCGTAGAGTCAATATCCCTTACTGCCATGCCGCTAAAGACCCATCTCGACGACGAACCGACCCTAAACCTCACGGCGATGCTCGACGTGATGTTTCTGCTAATAATTTTCTTCATGTTGGGCACGCGCTTCGTAGATGACGAGCGGAAGATCGGGCTGAAGGTACCCACCGTCGTAGATCGCGGCGTGCTGACGGCCGCACCGGCAAAAAAGGAAGTCAGCGTTTTTCGCGACGGCACGATCACTTTGGACAAAAAAGTTGTTACGCTCGACGAGCTTACTGCCCGACTGGCGGCCGCGCGAAGACAGTATAGCGATCTGGGCGTGCTGGTTCGCGGCGACGCCCAAAGCGAGTTCCAAACCGTGGCTGCTGTTCTTACGGCTTGTAAGCAAGCCGGCATCAACGACCTGGGAATAACGGTTCGGACCATGCCCCTAAAGCGATAAGCCGTGAGCGAATCACACTTTTACCGCGTATGGCGTTTTCTTGCCGGAATCCAGCCGGCGATGGCCGTCTTTTGGCTGGGTTTAGCGCTGTTCACCATCGGGCTGGCCGTATTGCTTTACACCCGCTGGGGCCAATATCGGCCGCTGCGAAAGTGTATGGGCCTATCGCTCTTGGCCCACATGCTTATGGCCTGCTATGCCGCAACCATCCAGATCGTGGCCCCTACTCCGCCCTTAAGCCCGCTGCCGCCGATTTTTCAGGTTTCACTGGACGAAGAACTCTCCGACGAAACCGCTGGAACCGTGGCCGGTGCGACGACGGGCGAAGCATCCTGGGAAAGGTTTAGCGACGAAGCTCCGGCGGTGGAGGGCCGTGTGCCGCTTCCCAAGTCTGCTTCGTCTGCATCGCCCTTGCTGCGGCGCGGCCTGGATGTGGAGCCGGCGCGAATCGCTGCGCTTTCAGAACCCAAACAATTGCCTTCGGAGGAAATCGGCCTTGCGACCATAAAGCCGATGAAGGGTGCTGCTCCCGGCCCGGCGGCCGAGGCGATTGAGCCGCCCCAACCGCGCAGCGCCGGCGGCGAAGCGAAGCTGCCATTGATCGGCAACGCCGCTTTGCCCCGCAGCAGGGATGAGCAGCCGCCGGGCAAGCCGCCGCGACCGGCCACGGCGGACCTGCCTGAGGCGCTGCTGGAACAAGTTGCTGCTTTACCGCGAATAAGCGAGAACGAAGAACTTCAACCGGTGGGCGTAAGCGGCCTTGCCCAAAATGCAATTCATCCCCGGCCGCTAAGCAGCTTGGGCGGTAGCGGCGGCAGCGCGACCGAAGTCGCCCTCGAACTCGGCGGCGGTAGTGCAATCTCAGGCGGCAATCGCGGCGCCGGCCTATTGTCCGGCCCGGTGTGGCGCGATGCGACCTATCCTGCCGGCCTGCCCAAGGCTTATCGGCTGCGGATGTCGCCGGATAAGCTCGGCACGACCTTGCGACGCGGCGGGAGCACGGAAACCGAGGCCGCCGTCAAGGCCGCGCTGAAATGGCTCGCCGATAATCAATCCGGCGACGGACGCTGGGACCCACGGGTTCACGGCGCCGGCAATGAAACCCGTGTGCTGGGCAGAGACCGTCAAAACGCCGGCAGCCGCGCGGATACGGCCGTCACCGGCCTGGCGTTGTTGAGCTTTCTCGGCGCCGGCCATACGCATTTGGAAGGCCCTTATCGGGAGGACGTCCGTCGCGGCCTGGAATACTTGATGCGTGTTCAAGGGAGCGATGGTTGTCTGGCCGGACATGCCGCCCCCTTCGAATTCATGTATTGCCACGCGATGGCCGCGTGCGCCCTGAGCGAAGCCTACGGCATGACCCGTGACAATCGGCTGCGGCGGCCGGTGGAAAGAGCGATCGATTATACGATCAGCGCTCAGGACTCTCTCGGTGGCGGCTGGCGTTACAAGCCCGGTAACCCCGGCGACACGAGCCAGATCGGCTGGCAGCTTCTGGCGTTAAAGAGCGCTGAATTGGCCGGCATTCCCATCACTGAACAAACCCGACAAGGAATCATCCGCTTTCTGCGGAGCGTTTCGTCGGGACAATATGGCGGTCGTGCGGCATATCGCCCCGGCGAGCAGCCCACCCGAACCATGACTGCCGAAGCCCTGGTCTGTTGGCAGTTTTTAGGCCTGCCGCCGAATCATCCCGCCGCCCACGAAGCCGGGAATTATCTCTTGGAAGAATTGCCCGGCCAGGGCGTCTATAATCTGTATTACTTGTACTACGCCACGCTGGCCATGTATCAGCTTGGTGGAGTTTCTTGGGAACGCTGGAATGAAGCCATGCGCGAAGCCGTGCTTGCGCGGCAAATCAAAACCGGCCCGCTGGCTGGTTCCTGGGATACGAGCGATCTCTGGGGCGGTTATGGAGGCCGCGTTTACACCACCGCACTGGCCGCGCTGACGCTGGAAGTCTATTACCGCTTCTTGCCGCTATATGCGGAAGTCGGCCCGGAACCGGCCGAGCGCAGCGCCGCCCTGCCGAAACAAGACCGGTAAGCTGTTTCCGCCGGTACGAGTTTTCCTCGCGGCCTTGCCTTTCAGCAACGCGCAACGCCGGATTGGACCTCCGCCCTTGTAGCCGCAGAGGCGGAAACCTACAATGTGCTTTGCTTATTGAAGAGTTGAGAAGGGAAAGGGCCGTAGTCTGAAAATGCCGGTGCAGGAAAACAAAATGCCTCGTCGTTACATTTGTGAGCTTAAACACCAGGAACCCGTCGCCCAGGTGTTTCTTGCCGGCGAGAAGATATTGCGTCCGAACCGGAACGGAAACCTTTATCTTCAGGTGGCCCTTTGCGACCGCAGCGGCTCGATACCCGCCATGATCTGGAACGCCGATCAAACGCTTTATCAGTCATTCAATGCCGGCGATTACGTGCATGTCGAGGGCGTGGCGCAACTCTATCAGGGCGAGATGCAAATCATCGCCAAACGGCTCCGGAAAGTTGAAGCTGCCGAGGTCGATGAGGCCGATTTCCGACCGGTTTCTTCGGCGGATGTGGAGCGGCTGCTGAACCGGCTGGCCGACATGCTGCGGAGCATGAGCGATTTGCATCTCCAATCCCTTGCCGAATGCTTCCTTATGGACGAGCCGCTCATGGCTAAGTTGTCCATGGCGCCGGCGGGCACGAAGCATCACCACGCCTATCTCGGCGGACTGCTCCAGCATACGGTCAGCCTCATGGAGCTGGCGTTGCGCGTGGCCGAACTTTACCCTCAACTGGACCGCGATTTGTTGCTCATGGGCGCTTTTTTGCACGATCTCGGTAAAATCGAAGAATTGACTTTCGCGCATGGACTGGGCTATAGCGACGAAGGACAATTGATCGGCCATCTCGTGCAAGGCGTGGAACTATTGAACCGAAAACTGGCCGAAGTGGAAAAACTCGTCGGCGAGCTTCCGCCCCAGGATACCGTCGCCCGCTTGAAACACATGCTTCTGAGTCATCACGGCGAGTACGCCTTCGGCAGCCCCAAACTTCCCATGACGTTGGAAGCCCTGGCGCTGGCCCAACTGGACTGCCTGGATGCCAAGCTGCACGCCTTCGAGCACTTGATGCGACACGACCCTAATACGGAGAGTCCGTGGACGATCTACCACGCCGGCCTGGAACGCAAACTATACAAAGGTAAGCCTGGCAAAACCGGCTAATTCGCAAAGTTTTCTCGGCGCGTCATGCCTGCGATTTATCTTCAGCAATCGATGCCGCCCTTGACAGCATCGTCAGGGCAAAGTTGTGCACGCGCACCTTGCGGTCGGCAAGCGCCCAGCGGCCAGGAAAGGCGGGCGCCGATTTACGCTGTGGCGCCGCTGTTGGCTTTCGGCTGGGGCAGCCCGGCAATGCTGGCTTTTTTGATTGCCGCCGTCGCTCCGCTGCTGATTCACCTGTGGAGCCGGCGCAGATACCAGGAAACCCCTTGGGCGGCGATGGCGTTTTTGCTGGCCGCCGTTCAACGCAGCACGCGACGCATCCGCCTGGAACAGTGGTTTTTGTTATGCTTACGGACCTTGTTGATTGTCGTCGTCGTCGCGGCCGTCGCTGAACCGTACTTTGAAGGCTCCGGCTCACAACCGTCGGCTTCCAAGCCGCTGCACTATTTGCTGGTTATCGACAACTCTTATTCCATGGCCTATCGACCGACGGACAAAACCCTTTTTGAGCAGGCCAAAGCGACTGCTTTGCAAATTCTGAAACAAGCCAAAAAAGGCGACCTCTTCACGCTGCTTTCCCTGGCCGACCCGCAGTCGGAGATCGACACGACTGCCGACCAGGAGCTGTTGATTCGCAAACTACAACAATTGCCGCTTGTTCATTCCGCCGCCGATTTATCGGCGACAATGAGGGCTGCGAATCAGGCGATAAAGACCGTAGCGCGCGACAAACCCGGCGTGGCAGGTCATCAGATTTATTTTTTTTCGGACCTTCAGCGGACAACCTGGGCGCCGCATTTGTCCGCCGGAAGCAACGAGGAGCTGTGGCGGCAAGCACAAGACCTGGCTCATCAGGCAAGCTTGGTGCTCATCGACCTTGGGAATCCGACGGCGGAAAACCTGGCTGTTACCGACTTGAAAACTCCAGCCCTCATTCTCGCCGGCCAAGAAACGAACGTCGAGGTTCATTTGCGGAACTTCGGTCGCCAGGGGCGAGCGAATCAGAATGTCGATTTCCTCATCAATGGCCGGCGCATAGCGCGGGAGGTCGTAAATGTGCCGCCGGCGGGAGATGTCGGGGTGAAGTTCAAGCATCGGTTTTCGACGCCCGGCGAACAGGTGGTCGAAGTATCCGCCGCCGGCGACTTGCTGGAAATCGACAACCACCGCTACGTGGCGACAACGGTTCGGGAAAAGCTGCGCGTATTGTGTATTGACGGTCGGCCTTACGGCAAACCGTTTCAGGGCGCAGCGGACTATGTGGCGGCTGCTCTGGCCCCGTCTGCGGCCGCGTCAGAAGATACATCCTTTCAAGTGGAAGTTGCCGGCGAAAGCGCTTTATTGGAGCGAAACTTAGGCGAATACGACTGTGTGATTCTGTGCAACATAGCTCAGTTTGCCGCCGACGAAGTGCGCTTGTTTGATACTTACCTCCGACATGGCGGCAGCTTGATTTTTTTCCCCGGCGACGAAACCTTGCCGGAAAGTTACAACCGCGACCTGAGCGTTTCCGGCCACAAAGAAGGAGAGCGAGAGTTTCTCTTGCCGGCTCAGTTGGGTTCCTTGGTAGAAGAGCCGCAAACGCGGCTGAATGCCTTTGAGTTTCGCCATCCTGTGTTGGCCGTTTTTCGCGGCGGCGGCGAAAGTGGGCTGTTGACCACGCCCGTCTTCAAATACTTCAAGCTCATTCCTGAGGAAAACTCCTCGGCAAATACGATCCTCGCGCTGCTTAACGGCGACCCGCTGCTTATGGAACGTGCGGTACGTCGGGGTCGTGTGCTCTTGTGGGCTACGGCCGCCGAGCCGACATGGAGCGGGCTGCCTTTGTGGCCGAGCTTCGTGCCGCTGCTACAGGAGACGGTCCTCTACTGTGCGGCGGGCGAAGGAAGGAAACGAAACGTCGCTGTCGGCGAACCGTTGGAGCTGCTGCTGCCGGCGGCCGCTGCGGAAGTGCAACTCACCCTTCGCCTGCCCGACAGTAGCGAACGAATGCTTCAGCCGCGACTTGCCGGCGGTCAGGCCGTGCTCAGTTTTTCCGATACATTCATCAGCGGAATCTATCAATTCCGGCTGCCGCCGCCGATGGAGCAAAACCTCTCCTATGCCGTCAACCTGGATACGCGGGAAAGTGATCTTGCGAAAGTCGAGGAAAAAGAGTTGCGTGAAAAGCTTTGGCCGGGTGTGGATTTTCGCTACGCTGCCGGCCAAAGCGACCTGCTTTCGCCGAGCAAACCGGCCGTAAGCCGCGGCAGGGAGTGGAGCTGTCCGCTACTATCTCTGGCGCTGTTACTGTTATTCATCGAAACTTTCACGGCCTGGAAACTCGGCCGACATGGAAAGGAATAGCCGATGAACAGCGTGTTGCCCAGGTGGTTGGAAAGCTTCCTGGGGTTGAGAAACACAACAGACGAGGCCGCGCTCTGGGAACTGGCTTTTTTCCGGTCCTGGCCGACATGGCTTACCCTGGCGGTGCTGATTTTTGCGGCGGCCTTTGCAGGGTGGATTTATTACCATGAGGGTCGCGCCGGCTTCTCTCCGCGCCGTATCCTTCCGGCCGCCATGCGTTTTGCTCTGTTCGGCCTTGTGTTGTTCATGCTCGCTCAACCTATGCTGTTGATTAAACACGCTGAGAAGCCGGCCCTGTTTTTGTTAGTTGATGATTCCTTGAGCATGACTATTGTGGATCACTATGCGGAAAAGCAGCAGGCGGAGGCGCGTGCCCGCTTGAAAAACGCCGGTTTGCAGGACGAGCTATTAAGCCGTTGGAATCTGCTGGCGGCGGTGTCGAATGAGAATCATGCTGCGTGGTTGCACGGCCTCGCTGAAAAATACAAGTTGCAAGTCTATTTTCTCTGCGATATGGAAAAGGTCCAAACCCATAATCCTGCCAAGATTGCGGGGGAAATACGTACACACGTTCCGCGCGGCAAACACTCGCGGATCGGCGATGGTATTCGGCGGCTTCTCGACGAGTCGGCTTTTGTGCCGCCGGCGGCGGTGGTTGTCCTGAGTGATGGTGTAAACACAGCCGGTATTTCGCCATCCGAAGCCGCCGACTTCGCCCGCCGTCGAAACGTGCCGATATACTTTCTGGGCATAGGCAGCGAGCAGCCGCCGAAAGACCTTGCCGTTTCGGAGTTGCTGGCCGACGAGGCGGCCTTTGTGGGCGATACGCTTTCTTTCCAATGCCGCATTACGGCCTACGGCTTGAAAGGGCGGAAGGCGACGGTACTGCTCCGCGAAAGCGGCCGGCCTAAGGTGCTTTCAAGCACGGATGTCGTGCTTGGGGAAGACGGCGTATCGCAACTGGTGCGCCTCTCCGTGCGCGCCGAGCAGGAAGGACGGTTCGAATATGTCGTCGAAGTCCCGCCCTTAGAAGGCGAGTCGCAGAAAGACAACAACCGGCGGTCCTGCATCGTCGAGGTGCGCAAGGGCAAGCTTCATCTATTGCTGGCCGACGGTTCGCCGCGATATGAGTTTCGCTATTTGCGAAATCTGCTCCGGCGCGAGGAAAGCCTTGCGCTCAAGACCTTGCTCCAGGATGCCGACCCGGAATATGCCTCTCAAGACGAAACTGCTCTTACCGGTTTTCCTTCGCGCCGAGAGGAGTTGTTCCAGTTCGATGTCGTAATCTTCGGCGACTTAAACCCTGAATTGCTGGGACGTAAGGCGCTGGAAATGCTGGTGGAGTTCGTCGAGCAACCGACGAAAGGCGGCTCCCTGGTTATGATTGCCGGCGAGCGCTTCCTGCCGGCGGCTTACAAAGCTACGCCATTGGCGAAGTTGTTGCCATTCAACTTGGACAAGGGGCGAGTCACGCCCGCGCCTCTTCCGCCACAAGGCTTTCGGCCGCAGCCTACGGCCTTGGGGATGGCTTCGCCAGGTTTGCAGTTGGACGAGGATGCGGAGCGGGCACGTCGGCTCTGGCAGGAATTGCCGGCATTGTACTGGTTGCTGGCCTTGCCGGAATTGAAACCGGGCGTGCGGATTTTGGCCGAGTATCGCGCCGACGAAAATGACTCCGTCCGCGCTTTGCCCGTAATCTGTTTTCACTATGCTGCCGCCGGTAAGGTGTTGTTCCACGCTACCGATGAGACCTGGCGTTGGCGCTATCGACGGGACGAAGCTGTTTTCGCACGGTATTGGTTGCAAACCATTCGTTCACTTAGTAGGCCGGCGTCGCCGGAGAAAACCGCTCCGCTCGTGCTGGAAAGCGAGCGGCGAGAATATGTTTTTGGCGAAACCGTGCGGCTGCGGGTGCGGTTTGCCGACGATCGACAAGCGCCGGCGGCGGATGACGGAGTAGCAGTCATTCTCGAATCGCCCGAACAGCAACGTCGCCAGATCCGCTTTCGGCGCACCGTGCTTAATCGCAGCGTGTTCGAGGCCGTGTTGACCGACCTACCGCCGGGCAATTATCGGGCAAGGATCGTAGAACCGTTGCTGGAGCCTCATCCGCCTGCCGTCGAGTTTATCATTGCTCCGCCGGCAACTGAGTTCGCCCGTACACAGATGGATGCGGCCGAGATGCGTCGTGCGGCGGCGGTTTCCGGCGGAAAGTATTTTGCCATAGACGAAGCCGACCGGCTGGCGAAGGCTCTCCCGGCCGGCGCGCAAACCGTGCTCGAAACGCTTCCTCCGCGTCCGCTGTGGAATAGCCGGCCGCTGCTGGTTATATTTCTCGGCTTGTTGATTGTGGAATGGATCTTGCGCAAGCAAAGCGGTTTGGTGTAAAATATAAGCGGAAAAGGCCGGGCGGCAGGATGCTCAAGCAGTTGACCTCTCCCACGTAAACACATGTCCGCACATTCGCTCCAACGGTGGCTTGCCGCACTGAAGCGCCGGATTCGGTTTCTGGAGGTACTCCGGGGGACGTGTCTGACGATAGCCTTTTCTCTGGCGGCGGCTTTCTTTTTGGCCGCAATCGATTTTCTCTTTCGCTTTCAAGACCGAGGGCTGAGAGTGATGGTCTCGCTGGCCGGATTGGCGGCAATCGTTTGGGCGGTACGGCGTTTTCTGGTTTTTCCGCTACGAAACTTGCCCCGCGAAACGGAATTAGCGTTGTGCCTGGAGCGTTCTTTTCCGGCGCTTCGGAATCGGCTGGCGGCGGCCGTGGACTTTCTAAACTGTGCCGAGGACGACCCCTTTGCCGGCTCGCCGGCGCTCAGACGAGTGCATATCGAGCAAACCGCCGCTTCCGTAGTGAACACGGATTTTACGCCCGTATTGGATCGGCGTGGGACGCTCCAAGGGTTGTTTTGGCTGGCGGCGGCATGTCTGGTGGTAGCCATACCATTGATTTTCAGCCCCGAAGTGGCCCGAGCCGCCCTGGCGCGACTTCTGCACCCTGTCGCTGACCGGTCCTGGCCGCAAAAGACCCATTTGGCCGTTCGTTCGCCGGTGGAGCGGCTCGCGCGGGGAGATGATTTTCTTCTCGAAGTTTTCGATTCCGGCGGCGTGCGATTACCGGCGGAGATTCGCATATCTTATCGCTATCCGGAAGATGACGGCAAAATGAGGGAAGAAAGCGAACTGTTGCCGGCCGGGGGTGAATCGCTTCTCATCCGCCGCGCGAACGTCGCCCGCTCCTTCTTCTACCGTTTGGAAGGCGGAGATGATCGGTCTCTGCCGTGGCGATGGGTGGAAGTGGTGGAACCGCCGTGTATTCAGACGCTGGAGATTAAGCTTACCCCGCCGCCTTACACCGGTCTTTCGCCTGTTTCCAGCGGGCGGAACATCCGCGCGTTGGTTGGGACCAAAGCGGCCTTTTATGGACGCACTGATAGATCGCTGATGTCCGTCGTGCTTTGCCTAGCCGAGGGCCGTTATCCTGCCCGACTCAGTTCCGACGGATGCGAGTTTTTCGTCGGCGATGAGGCTCAGCCTATCATAGTCGAAAAGACAACCACCTACCGGTTTGAATTAACAGACCGAGGAGGAATCAAAAGCGGCCGAAACGATTGCTGGGAGATCAATGCCATACCTGACCGCCCTCCAAGCGTGGTCATCGAGCAACCGAAAGGGACGCTGTCTGTAACGCCTCAGGCGGTTGTGTCGCTGCGACTATTGCTAAAAGACGATCTGGCCGTTTCCGGTGCCGCTCTGGCTTTTCGCGCCGGCGAAACGACGGAACGCTTTTTGCCGGTCTATACAGGTCCGAAACAGCCACCGACACGCTCCTGGGCGATTTTTGAATCCGGCGGCGAGGCGCTGCACATCGACTATCGCTGGGACTTAGCGCCGTGGAATTTTCAGCCTGGCGAGCAAATCTCCTATTACATTACGGCGACCGACTATTTCCCGCAAACCAACCGCTCTGCACCGCTGGAACTGAAAGTCATCACTTCCGAAGAACTCGGCAACCGACTCGCCGAACGAGAGAAACTCATCGCCGCCGAATTAAGTCGGGCGGTAAAGATGCAACAGGAGTGCCGCCGCCAGGCGGAAGCAATGCTGGGGCATCTTGCCTCAACGCCGCTTGAGCAAGGCGATGCGGAGCGCCTGCAAGCGCTCGAATATTCTCAACGAGAGATAAACCGCCAGTTGACGGGCCGGAACGAGGGTTTGCCCTCACATCTTTCCGCCGTCCTGTTCGACCTGGAGATAAACCAGCTCTGTGCTGCTGAATTATGGCAGCGGATGAACGCACTTCAGGCGGAACTTGCCCGGCTTGCCCGCGAACAACTGCCGGCCGTGATGCACCGGTTGACCATTGTGCAAAAAATCGCACGCAGCCTGCCGGCAGAACCCCAAAACATCGCCACGGAACAAAAACGCCTAATCCAAATGCTGGCTGAGGCGGTCGCGACTCAGGCAGAAATCATTTCCGTGCTCGAAACATGGCGCGCACGCTTGGCAGGTTCCGTCCAGACCGATCGCTTTCAACGCGAATTAGGGCGGCTGCTCAGCGAGCAAGAAGCCCTCACCGAAAAAACCCTTGCCCTGGGTCAAAGTACGCTGGGCCGGCAGTTGCGGGAGCTTTTGCAGGAAGAAGTTTCCGCCCTCCGCGAAGTCGCTGATGCTCAACTGGAGATTGCTCACGACCTGGACATTCTGTTAGAGGAGTCCGCACTATCGCCGAATGAAAACGTTCTGGCCGCATCAGCCGAAGCGCGCCGTCTGGCTTTGTCCGCCGGAATGCGCTCTGCTGCGGAAAAGATTCGTGATAATCGGCTTGGTCAGGCGGTGAATGAACAAACCGGAATTATCGCTGAATTAAAACAATTACTCGAAAAAGTTCCTGCCTTACAGGAAACAAACATCGGTCGGCAGCGCGAAACTCTCGCGGCCATTCGTCGGGAGCAGGAAGCGGCCTTGAATGAGTGTCGGCGTCTTGAGCAAACAATAGGGGAAGCTACAGAGCTTGGGCGGCAAGAGGCAATTGCGCTTCGTCAACTTCTTCAAACCCAACAGGAATTGGCAAAAAAAACAGCCCTGCTGGCGAAGCAACTGTCGGCGCCGGCATACCGGCTTGCCTTAGGCGAAGCGGCGGAGCAGATGGAGAAAGCGGCAAAGGAAATTGCACAACAGCGGCTTGGTGCGCCTGCACAACAGGCGCAGCAGTCGGCCCTGAAATACATTGAGCTGGTAAGCGATTCCTTGACTGCCTGGCAGAAGGCCGCCGGCGAACGACCATCTTCGGAAACGCCGATGGGTGGACAAGCCGGTGGACAATCTCAGAGCGGCGCTCCCGGCCATACGCCTGCCGAAGTCAAACTCTTTCTTCTTTTGCAGCAGGAAATCAATCGCCGGACTGAAGAACTTTATCGACAAGGCGCCTCCCGTAAATTGAGCGAAGAACTAATCCACCGTCATCAAGCCTTAGGCGCCGAGCAAGGTCGGCTGGCGGATACAATCCGTGAAAGTGAGGAAACAACCAATCTCATCCGACAAATGCGCGAAGTGCAATCGCGGCTGGAGCGGAACGATTCCGGCGAGGCCACGCAAGGAATCCAGCGCGAGATTGTCGCCGAGCTGGAACGGTTGGCGACCGAAGCTCTCGCGCAGTCCGGCCACCGCGCGACGGAAGCATCGGGCGACCAGATGGGCCAAGCCGGCCAAAGCCCGCCTCCGGCGACTGCCGCCAAAGCCGGCAAAACTCCCTCCGCCGACGCTGGTCTGGCGGGAGCACAAACTCCAGCACAACCGGCCGAAATTAACAAAGCCATACAAGCAGCCAGAGAACGGCTCTGGGGAGAATTGCCGCCGCACATCCGGCAAGGTATTTCCTTTTCGCCCAGAGAAGATTATCCTCCCCAATATGCCCCGCAAATCGAGCGCTATTTTCGCAGCCTGGCTGAAGCGCCGGCAAACGATGAGAGTGGCAGGAGCGATGAGAATTAGCCCGTTATTCGACCACCGCCGCGCGCGAGCCGCCGATTTTTCTTGTCGTCGGGCAACTACCAGTGCATCTGCTTTTCAACATATCTTCGGTCTTGTTTTTATAGCGTTTCTTTCAGCTGCTTTTGCAACTTCCGCGTATGCGGAGAATAGCGCGGCAGAGCCGGCCCAAAAGTTCCTTACGCCGGCGGCCGAACGCGGCATCGAACGGGGAGTAAGCTGGCTTGTCGCCCGACAGCACGACGACGGCAGTTTCGGCGTCGGCCTGTTTCGCGGCAATGCGGCAGTGAGCGCGTTGTCGGGCATGGCGCTGTTGGCCGCCGGCAGCACGCCCGGCCGCGGCCCTTACGGCGATGCACTCAATCGCTGCCTTGACTTTCTCTTAAAATGCGTACAGCCGAGCGGGTTCGTTTCCGGCGGAGATGCGGCGCACGGCCCGATGTACGGCCACGGCTTTGCCGTGATGTTTCTGGCCGAATGCCACGGCATATCCTCCCGCCCCGACTTGCGCGAAAAGCTTGCCAAAGCCGTGCATGTGATTGTCAACTGCCAGAACAAGGAAGGCGGCTGGCGGTATCAGCCGGTGCGCGGCGACGCCGACATTTCGGTTACCGTCTGTCAGGTGATGGCTCTTCGTGCCGCGCGAAATGCCGGCCTTTTCGTTCCTGCACAGACTATCGACAATGCCCTATCGTACATTAAGCGCAGCCAAAATTCTGACGGCGGCTTTATGTATATGCTCCAGGGAGGCGAGAGCGGCTTTCCCCGTTCGGCGGCTGCCGTCATGGCGCTCTACAGCGCCGGCGTTTATCAGGGGCCGGAAATCGACAAAGGGCTGAATTACCTCCTGCGATTCCTTTCCGCCGATAACGCCCCGCGCCGCGAAACCTACTACTATTACGGCCAGTATTATGCCGCCCAGGCGATGTGGCAGGCCGGCGGAAAATACTGGGAACAATGGTTTCCTGTCGTGCGCGACGAACTTCTGGCACGACAAAATGAAGACGGTTCGTGGCACTCGCCCGAAGGCGGCAACGAATGCGCCACCGCCATGGCGTGTATCGTCCTTCAGATACCGAACAACTGCTTGCCTATCTTGCAACGTTGATTTTCTGACAATGGCTATTAGTCATCCAAAAGACTATGGGGTTTGGTTGCTTGCGGCAGTGATGATCGCCGCCCAGGCCCAGGCTGAGCCGCCCGAGGCCGTGCCCCTCCTGGGCGCGCCGTTTTCGGCCGAATTGACGGCCATAACATCCGATGGACAACTTACATTTCGTACCGATAGCGGAGAGAGAAGGCTGGCCCTTTCCGAACTGGTCCGAAGGGGAGAATGCCCTGAACCGGAGCAACATACCACGATTGTGCTGGTTAACGGTGGAATGCTTGTTGCGGAAGTTCTTACTATCGACAAGCATCGGCTGGTTGCCGAAAGCGAAACATTCGGCCACGTTCAACTTCCGCTGGACAGCTTGGCCGGCATCCTTTTCAAGCTTCCCTGGGAGCGAACACAACGCGATCTGCTCTTCGAGCGGATTCTTTCCGCCAAAGAGGAATCGGATCGCTTGCTTCTTCAAAACGGCGATGAAATTAGCGGGTTGATAGAAGGCCTGGAACACGGCAAGCTTGAATTGCGCGGCGCTGTCGGCGCTCGCGCATTCGAAACCTCCGGCGCCACGGCCATTGTGTTTAACCCCGCCTTAAGACGCCGGCTCGGCAAAACAGAAGGGCTTCAAGTATGGGCGGGACTGGCGGACGGCAGCCGCTTGTTGACCGACAGTTTGACCCTTGATAGCGAGAAAATGACTCTCGATACTTTGGGTCAACGGCTTTCCGGCCCGCCCAGACGGCTCGTCTTCTTGCAAACCCTGAGCCATAGCAAGCTGGTCTATCTTTCCGATATTCAACCCAGCGAATTTCACCAGACACCGTTTCTAGAGCTTCCGTGGCCGTACGCTTCTGATCGCAACGTTGCCGGCGGGTGGCTGCGCTGCGGCGGCAAGCTCTATCTCAAAGGCCTTGGCGTCCATGCCGCTGCAAGGCTTGTTTTCGCTCTTTCACCGGCTGCGGAAGGAACGACGGCCGCCACGGGTGCAAAACGATTCGAGGCCCTAATCGGACTCGACGATAGTGCAGGCAGAGGGGGAAGCGTCCGTTTTCGCGTGCTTGTCGATGGTCAAGAAAAATACCTTAGCCCGATTATCCACGGCGGCGAGCCGCCGCAGCCGGTTTCCGTTGCTCTTGAGGGCGGAAAGCGGCTGGAGCTTGTCGTAGATTTCGCTGATCGCGGCGACGTGCTCGACAGGGCCGTCTGGCTGGATGCCCGTTTGACAAAATAGAAGACATCCCCACAATACGCATTCATTGCTGTTTGGAGTAGTACCTTTCGGCGGCATAGCGGATAAACCAGGCAACCACGCCTACCGCTGCTCCGCCGAGATGAGCCAGCGCCGACACGGAGGATACGCCCATTATTTGTTGGACGGCCAAAAGATATTGCAGCGCGAACCACAGGAGCAAAGCCGAAAAGGCCGAGATGTGCAGCCACCGAAAAGCCGTCCAAAAACGAATCATAAACCCTAGTTGGGCCTTCGGGTAGCGCAACGCATAGTAAGTAATCACGCCGGAGATGCCGCCGCTGGCGCCGATGCAAGGGATTTCGCTTCGCGGGTCGCCTAAGACATGCAGCATGTCGCCGACAAACGCCGAGAGGAAGACCAGCAGGAAGTATTTCAACCATCCCAGGTCGTCTTCAACATTATCGCCGAAGATGAGGAGAAAATAGACGTTGCCGACCAGATGCCAGACGCCGGCGTGAAGAAAAAAGCTGGTTAGAAACGTCAGCCCACCGTGGCGCCAAAGCTTCGCCGGCACCAGTCCATAGTCTTGAACCACAAACAGCAAATTGCCGGAGGTGAAAATATAAACCACCACCATCACGGCGGCCAGAGCGAACGTCAGCCAGGGCCAACGCGCCAGGGCAGGCGCCTCTTCCTCCACCGGCAGGCCAAATATGCCAGGGATCCAGTGCCAGGTTTCCGCCGGTTCGGTCGTGTCAAATTGTTTTTCCTTCTCCGCCACTCGCCGCACCTGCTCCAACGCCGCCGGTTCCTTTGCTTCCGGTGGAAGGTCCTTTTCCGGCCTCTCTTCCGGCGTGCCGGGCGGGACCAGTTCATATTCCCGTCGATCCAGCCAGACGAATTGACATCTGTCGCATACGTCGAGAACCAGCGGCCGGCGGAGATTACGGGCGGGTAAGGAAACCTCGGACATGGCACGAAGACATACCGGACAAGAAGCGCCGTGGCGTCCCTTGTCGGCACGTGCCGACGCCCACAGCTCTTGAAGCCATTTCTTCGAGGCCGCCCGCCGCAGTAATGCCATGCCTACTGCCCGGCCTTTACAACGTGGACAAGAGAAATAAATCCCCTGCTGAGTCAGGGTACGGGCAAGTCGGACTTGGCAGCGAGGGCAGAGCATGGCGCGCATTATCCCTTGCCGCCGAGATTCTCACAAGTCGCCCTAGCTGAAACGCAAGAGGGCGTAATTTTTTTTGCCTGTCCGAAGCACAATCGTCGCTTTGCCGACCAATTGGGTAGGCTGGAGCAGCGCATCGATGCCGGCCACGCGATGGTTGTTCACGTATGCGCCGCCCTGGCTGATCACCCGACGTGCTTCACTCTTATTTTTGCACAGACCGGTTTCCACCAGGGCGTCCACCACCGAGAGGCCTTCTTCCATCAGGTGCGCGCGCGGCAATTGCCGACTGGGAACGTCGGCGAAAATGTCGTTCAATTGCGCTTCACTAAGCTCGTCGATTTCGGCGCCGAAAAACACGGCGGTCGCGCGCTGGGCGGCGGAAAGACCTTCCGAACCGTGTACCAGGAAGGTCAGCTCTTCGGCCAGCCGGCGCTGGGCAACGCGGCGGCTGGGATCGGCTTGATGCTCGGCCAAAAGAGCTTCCAGCTCGTTACGTTCCAATTCGCTGAAATAGCGTAAGCAGCGCGCCGCCTCTTCATCGTCCAGGTTGATCCAGTACTGATAGAAATGGTAAGGGCTGGTCCGCGCGGTCGAGAGCCAGATTGCCCCAGCCTCCGTCTTGCCCATCTTGCTCCCGTCGCTGCGGACGAGGATCGGGCAAGTACAGCCGTAGAGTTGCACGCCGCAGAGGCGTCGGGCGAGGTCGATACCGGCGGTGATGTTTCCCCATTGATCGCTCCCGCCCACCTGCAATTCGCACCCGAAGCGTTCGTACAAATGAACGAAGTCGTAGGCCTGAAGAAGCATGTAGCTGAATTCGGTGTAGCTCAGTCCGG